>CETG01089301.1_pt1 | contig 23951 bp, 20 predicted proteins | sample 361471 | NCBI WGS metagenome assembly CETG01 (sample SAMEA2622696, study PRJEB7988) | marine metagenome | isolation source: saline water (ENVO:00002010), including | reverse complement strand
ATTTTCCTTACGGGGATGTTGGCACTGGGACTTGTGATATTACGTATCTCAGGAGGGGGGATAACGACTGATATTGAAGGATATCTGTTTGGAAACCTTCTACTGATCGATGAAAAAGATCTAGATATGATCGCCTCAATATGCTTTGTATCGATTATGTTGTTGGGTTTCATTCATTCATCCTTGCTTGCAAGTACCGTTGACCCCCTGTCCGCCCGAGTCCAGGGGCTACCCGTTCGGGGCATCGGCCTCCTGTTCAGCATCATTACTGCAGCAGTAGTCGTTAGTATGGTGCAAGTGGTCGGCACTCTCCTGGTCACAGCATTGTTGGTGACTCCAGCGGCCACCGCTCAGCTGATTGGCCGTAGCTTCAGATCCTGTCTTATTTTGACCCAGATCTTCGGATTAAGTGCTGTCTTTCTGGGACTATATTTCTCAGCTGAATTGGATACGGGTAGCGGTTCAATGATCGCTTTAGTCGCGGCTACTATCTTTTCTATCGTCGCAATCTCTCAGCTAATCGTCAAGACTTTCGTAAGACCTTTGGAAAATTAGAATCAAGATCTAATTTTACTTCTCAAGGTTGTGTCTTTCGATCAGAGACCCGATTAATGATCACAGGATGTTCTCGACAATCTCATCGAGGTCCTGGCCTCGCCCGCAGTAGTGGCACCTGACTTCCAGAGGGTCGGCGCTGACTACCCTGAGCTTCTGTGGCATCGGCTCGCGCGCGTTCTGCGTTATGCAGTTGGAGAAAGTGCAGCTGGCAACATTGACCAACTCCTCATTCAACTCGACGACCCTCTTCTCAGCGACACCGTAGTTCCTGATTATCGCGACGCTAGCGTGAGGGGAAATCAGGGCGAGCCTGTCCAGCTCCTCCTGGCTAAGCTCCAGGTCCTCGATCTTCAGAACGTCCTTCCTGCCCATCTTGTCACTGGGGACATTCATCACCAGGGAGACAGGGTTTGACCTGTTGGTGTCTATCCTGAGCATCCTAATCACCTGAAGCGCGTGTCCAGCGGGAATGTGGTCAATTACAGTGCCATTGCAGATGGCCGTGACTCTCCTCATCTCACCCATTACTTCACCTTCTTCGGAACCTTTACGCCTAGGCATCTGCATAGCAGTGCCATCCTTGTGGGAACCCCATTGAATGCCTGCTGGAAGTACCTGGCGTTCTTGGTATCGTCAAGGCTGGGGTGCAGTTCGCTGACGCGTGGGAGTGGGTGCATCACAATCATCCCGGCCTTGACCCCCGTCATGTCGGATGAATCGAGCATGTATATTCCCGCGACCTTGGCGTACTCGTCGTCATCAGGGAAACGCTCCTTCTGGATCCTGGTCATGTAGATGACATCTGCCTCTGTAACAACCCCACTCAAATCGTTAGTCTCAGTGACCTCTGCCCCGTGCTCTCGAAGGTCTGAGACTATCTCAACGGGCATCTTGAGGCTCTCTGGTGAGACCAGTGTCAGAGTAGCACCGAACCTGACTAGTGCATGGGACAGACTGTGAACCGTCCTCCCGTACCTGAGGTCGCCGACAAGAGCCACATTGAGTCCCTCCAAGGTCCCATGGGCCTCCCTTATTGTGAACAGGTCAAGCATGGTCTGAGTGGGGTGGTTTCCAGCTCCATCTCCAGCATTCAGTATTGGAATCCCAATCGCATCGGCGCTGTACTGGGCCGCTCCCTGCTGTGGGTGCCTTATCGCTGCCACATCCGCGTAACCATCGACCATCTGCATCGTATCGAAGAGGGTCTCCCCCTTCGCAACCGATGTGCCTACAGACGTGAAATTCAACACGGATCCGCCAAGTCTCTTCATTGCTGACTCGAAGGACATCCTAGTCCTTGTCGAGTTCTCGAAGAACATGTTTGCCAGGACTTTCCCCTCCAGAAGTGGAAGGTGAATTTCCCCCTTGGCGACTGGAATGAGCCTTTCTGCATCATCAAGAATAGACATGATTTCCTTGTTGGTTAGATCATCCATAGTCACGACGTCGGACATCTTTCTCCACTCGACCCGGCAGTGACTAGGTCATATGTGTTGTCATCGGTGATTATTGCTGCCTGACACGATACCGTCGGCTTGATGTGGGGTGCGCCACCCCCAGTATTGATGATAATCAGCCGGACACCGCTCCGCGTGTCTTTCTGCGGAGGCGGAACGGACCTAGACTGGTTCTCAAACTCGGAGGGGTCCGGTGGGATGGTGACCTCGATGGCATTGGATAGGCACATCCATGTAACCGTGAACCGCAGATTCGACGAATTGGTCAGGGTTTCATACTCGAAGATGGAGTTAGTGGAGGATTTCGAGGATCTAGAGCACGAGCTCGTGAGGGAGGCAATGAGGATGACCGGAGTTACTTCTGGAGTGGAGATAACAACCATAGCTGATATTCCCTCAAGAGGCACTGGCCTCGGCTCTTCTTCCTCTGTCACCGTCGGACTCCTGAATGCGCTACACGCCTATGCGGGCCACGACCCCTCGCCAAGGCAACTTGCGGAGCAGGCCTGTGAAATCGAGATAGACATACTAGGCCAACCAATAGGAAGACAGGACCAGTATGCCGCTTCATTCGGGGGGATAAACAGCATTTCTTTCGGCAGAGGGACTGCCGAGGTGATCCCTCTTGATGTCTCCATGAAAACGAAAAACAGGATGTCTGAGGAGTTCACATTGGTTTTCACTGGGATGACGAGGAGTGCAAGCGAAGTTCTCAGCGAAGACCCTGAAAGTGAGGCAGACAAACTATCCAGGCTTCGAGAGATAAGGGAGCATGCCGATTCTGCTAGAGACATGCTCGAGTCGGGGGACCTATCTGGCTTGGGCGGACTGCTGAAAGCCACTTGGGAGAAGAAGAGGGGAATTTCTTCCGGCGTCTCTATCGACGAGATAGATGAGATATACGACCAGATTATGGACAGCGGGGCTACCGGAGCTAAACTCCTAGGGGCTGGAGGGGGGGGATTCTTCCTAGTTCACGGAAATGCGAAGACAAGGGAAGAGCTGGGCAATCTGGGACTAGTAACAATGCCCCTCGGCATAGATGAGCAAGGCTCTACAATAGTGCACAGGGGTTAGCGGCATGGGATCCAGAACCAAGGCATTGGCATTGGTATCTCTAATGCTAATTTCCATTGTCCCGGCCATAGCCTCGGCTCATGACGACCCAGTCTCACTTAACGACCCCTTTTCCGAACTTGACTCCGACATCTCAGACCTCCTTTTGGATTGGCAGGTTCCCGGAGCACAAGTCGCAGTCATGTACAATGGCTCCCTGGTCTTCAACAAGGGATACGGCATCTCCTCCAACGGTACTGACGAGGGAGGCAATTACTGGTCCTCGCAAGTAACGGTCGACTCCAAGTTCAGAATAGCCAGCCTTTCCAAGGCAATTACCGCAGCTGGCATACTGACTCTCGTTCAGAACGGGACAATCTCCTTGGATGACAGAATGGTAGACCTAGTTCCACACCTCCTCCCCCCGGAACTCGAGGGGTGCGACTACCCAAGCCATCAGACACTGTACTCGATAGACGACATCACAGTTTCCATGCTACTGAACCACCGAGCCGGGTTCGACAGGGACGGAAGCCCGAATTCCGACCCCACCTACTGGCATTGGAACTCATGGGTCGGATCTTGGCAGAACGACGACTGCATAGATAAACAGTCTTTGATCGAAGACTACGACAATGGAAACCTAGCGCCCATTAGCATGGAAAGAATACTGTCTGAGTGGCTCCGAAGGCCACTTGACTTTGATCCCGGGTCAAGGTACGTTTACTCGAACATCGGCTATCAGATACTTGGCCAGATTATCGAGGCTGAGACAGGGATGAGCTACGAGGAATACATCATCGAAAGCGTCCTGACGCCCATGGGAATAGAAAGCATGTCAATCGGAATGACCATGCCAGACCAGAGGGAAGTGGGAGAGGTCTCGTACTTCGATGACTACACCAGCTGGTGCCACTTTCCTGATGGACAGGACGATGACGGCGATCCAATATTCCCATTCTCACCTGGTCCCGATTGCGGGGCCTTCGTGATCGAGGAGAAGGACGGGGGAGGGGGCTGGATCGCTACCGCCTCGGACTATGCTAGGTTCATCTCACACATCGATGGAACCATCGACAACGAGATCTTTGAGGACCCGTTTGAGTTCTTCACCGAGAATTCGTATGATACCTACCAGCCCTGGTACGGGAGCGGGGTCTACGTTCTCAGTGAGGACGAACAGGTCTGGCAGCACTGGGGGGCCTTCTCGGGGTCTTCTACCAACTTCAGGAGGGAAGTCACGGACTCCGGTGAATCCGTAGTCTTCGTCATGTTCACCAATACGCGTCCAGACGGAAATTGGAAGAGCGTCAGAGAGAGTGTGATATCAGATGCAATGATGGCTGTAGATTATTCTAATACAACCCCCCTCGAGCAGGATGAATCAGATCCACTCCCTCCTCAAGATAGCGATATAGAGGGCTCCTCATACCTTTCAATCACCGGGGAAATTGGCACTGAGTCCCAGATCAATGCAACATGGTCCGCTAGCATCACTATCCGTGAAGAATACGGTACTGACCTCCTCCCCAATCAGTCCATCGGACTCAGAAACCAGATTGACCTGCACCTCGGAAACTCAGACGGAACACTAGATTCCGCAGAGGTTTCCGCATTCGCCTCACTTGTGGTTTCTGCTAGGTCATGGATCGACTCCGAGACTGGTGGCTGCTGCTCCTTCGATAACGAGCCCATGCAATCATCAGAGGGAACATCGGTATCCGTAACGCCCCCTCGGACTGGTTCGGTCGAAATCGAAAATGGAACATGGGGATGGAACGAATCTGCGTCCCTGGTGGCCCAGGCCGACTCAAGGTCCACCAGACTCATCGATTTACCAAGATCGGGATCAGTCATCGAGGAAGTCCCCCTGACGATCTCACTCCCTCACCCATGGGAGTTCAGGTACAGTGCGATGCAGGAAATAATCGAGGGCACACCAAGCGAGTTCACCGTAATCAGGGGCCAATCCCCTGTTTACTCGGACATCAGGATCTCAATCGATGAAAACCAGCCTCCTTCGATCACCGCAGAGAGAGTTGGCGCCGAGGGGTCCTGGTCAATGCCTCTTGACTCTCCGACAACATACTCGGCTTCATGCACAGACAGCGCTCTGGAGACCCCCTCAGTAATTTGGGAATTCGGCAACAATGGGACATTCGTTCTCGAGGCAAGGGAAACCGAGCAGACGATCATCCCTTCCGAACTAGGATACTCCGCAGGAGATGTCGTATCTGCAACAGTGACATGCACAGACAGCTTCTCATCCACCGTATTCTGGTACGAGAACAACATCGTGGACGGCGCCCCCCCCGTCTGGTACGCCCACTTCACAGAGGTCCAGTCAGACGGCTCCCAGGTCATCCATGACGAAACACAGAGCTACATCAGCGTTAGGTCGGACAGCCAATTGACGATGAACATCACATCCACCGATGACTTCGGGCAACCGGTCCTGATTGAAGTAACATCCAACAAGTCACAGGGATGGAGGCATTTCTCCAACGACGAGCTAGGATTCACAGACAGGTTCTCCCAGGGCGGCCAAATCAATGGAATGCACCTCAACGTGAGCGATCGCCATGAATCCAAGGAAAGAAGCGTCTGGGATCTTTCAATGACGGTGACAGACGAGGCTGGGAACAACGAATCAATGACTTGGAACGTCTTAGTATTGGATGGCTCACCACCCACAATAATACCCGAGATAATCGCACAGTCAGTCCCCATATCCCCTGACAACCCCGCGAGACAGGGCGATGAAGTCATACTCTCTCTCACGGAGTCATTCGATGACATAGACTCCATACAAGACCTAGTCTGGGCTGTGTCATTGGACAGTGAGAAACTGGTTGACAACGGCTCTTGGGAAGATGCCGAGAAGGTACAAATTCCCCCTATGGAAACCGGAAACCACCTATTCGAAATCGAGGCATGGGACTCGTCAGGAAACAGGGGGTCAATTTCCTTCTACTTGTCCGTGGCCCCGGCCTTTGGCATTGATATCGAGGTTCTGCAGCAGAACGTAATCGGCGAACAGACTGAGGGACAGACTGTAGTATTCATCGTGACCATGCAGAATTTGGGAGCTACAACCGCGTCCGGAAGGCTTTGCAACTCAGCGAATTGCACCGATTACGTGATGATCCCAGGGGCCACTGCCACTTCCACCGGAGTTTTCAGCGTCGAGCTCAACGTACATCTTGAGGAAGTTGGCGATTACGACCCTTACTTCGAATGGGTCAGCTCGATGGACGATGATGCTGGGGTACTGGAGTTCGAGGACGCCATAATCGCAAAGTCCAAGGTCGTCGCGTCAATTAGTAAATCTACACAGGCATTCCTAGTCGTACTGGTTGTACTCACTATCGGGATTTGGGGTGCTAACCGACTCTGGGGACGAGACTCAATCGGGCCCTGAATTAATCAATCATCCGCGAACCTCTTGAGAGGAGGGCACCGCTCAACTGTCATGGTGCTGCTTCCCGACTACCCGCAGAGGGTGATCAACGAGCACAAGCTAAGGGTGGAGAAGTTCGCCCTTTTTGGCCTGCTCATATTGGTTTTCGGCGGTGGTTGGTGGCTGTGGCCAGCAGTACAGGGAGAGGCCGAACTAATTGCCAGATCAGGCCCAGTCGCCGCGCTCTTCATCTCGGCCATCCTACTCTCGGATCTGATAGATTATGGCCCGGTCGAACGAACAAGGGTGGGTGTAGCATCCAACATAGCATGGCCTGGAATTGTGGCAATGGCGATGGTCACATTCCAACGGGAGACGCCCACTCAAGACTCACTGATTTCGGCCACAATCCTGCTTGCTGTGTCACTCGCATTGTGGAACTCCTCCTATCCGACATTCGACCATTCGATATCGGCTCGCAGACTGAGGGGCCTCACTAGCGCTGTCGGATTGGCCTTCGCGATAGCAGTATTGGCTAATTCGGAAGCCGAAATGACTGCATGGGCCGTGACTATCGGACTTCCACTCGCATACTTGATTCCCGATCTCTTGGCCAAGGACGAGGCTCATGACGAGAGAAGGCAATTCTCTCAGGCTATCGAGGAGGCCGAGACCAGAATGATGAAACTGAGGACCGAAAACTCAGGCCTTGAACAGGCTGCCTCACTGATCAAGAACGCCAGAGATGTTGGATGGCAGGACCCAGAAAAGGGATTCCTGCTCATAGAGGAGGCGATGAGGGAGTCCGAGAGGATTATCGCCATGTCAGTAGATCTGGGCGACATCAGGGAGGACTCGCTTTCCTGTGTGACTAGTGCAGAGGCCGTTACCACCTCTGCCAAGGGGCCACGCAGGGCCTTCGACCAGGGGGAGAGGGAGGCGGAACTAGGATCCCTCAGAGAGGCCGAGATCCTATACAGAATTGCAAAGACGAAGGCTCAGGTGGTTATCGACCACTGGGAGACGGCAATTAACTCAATCAGGGAAGGTGAGGAGGCGATATCCGAGCATACTGGCCAGGCCGCAGACTCAGTCAGGGGACTACTTGTTGCGGCGAGGGAGGCTATGGAGGCCGAGGAGCCCCTGGAAGCAATACAGATCGCCTCAACAATCCCGGGGCACTTGGAAAGCCTCGGCTCTCTGGAGAAGGAGGCTGCTAGGGCCCTGAAGGAGGCGGAGCAAGCCCTGTCCGCTGTCAGTGATGACATCAGCCACGACTCACACGAGCGTCTCAAGGAGTCAAAGGCTGCCTTCGACTCAGGCGACTTCTCCCTGTCAAAGGGAATCTCAGAGAGCATTTCTAGGGACATAAGGGGCACATCGGACTCCATGAAGGAGGTCCAGAGGGCCCTCAGACAGAGGAAGCAGCTGGAGTCCAGGTTCCCCAATGGAGGGGACTGGGCCTCTAGGCTGCAATCGGTCTCAGACATGGCTGACTCAGGCGACTGGGAAGGCGCGTCTGAGAGTCTAGGATCACTGACCAAGGAACTCAGGGACTTCGAGTCCGAGAGGGACGACGCGCAAGAGCTACTCGACTTCCTGAACAAGGAGTGGGGATCCATGAGGAAAAGACTCGACTCAGCCGGGATAGCCGCTACTGACGAGGGCAGGGCTAGATCCGAGAGGTTGCTCGCAGAAGCCGATGGCTATCTCGCAGAAGGCGACATACAGGCCTGCCTCTCCTCGCTTGGCGAAGCTGACTCGGAAATAGAGGCCCTGAGAATGAGGACGTAGGTCGCTAAATTTCTGAGTAGTATTCCTGAGCTGCATCCTCTAGTTCCCTGGATGCAGCTGACTCGTCAATCGTCTTGGTGACCCCGCCCCTGCGGATTCCGAAACCGTCGACGAAGACGTCCATGCAACTCGTCCCGGAGTAAATCAGGTTCGACAGGATCCTCCTGCTGTCTCTTCCACGGGGTCTCATCCTGATATTGTCCAAGTCCCAAGTCACCCAGTCCATGGAGTCCTTGGTCGCAAGCTGCCAGGTCTCCACCGGGTCGAGTATGCTAGCATCCCAGTGGTCGTGTCTCTGAACCAGGCTGGCAGCCTTTGCCTCTGCTCTCATGTCCAGGCCGTTGTTGCTCGCCGCGCCATCGGTCCCGAGTCGGACGTCAACGCCGGCCTCGATCATGGCGGGGTAAGACATAGTGCCCCCGCAAGCGAGCTTCTGGTTTGAGACCGGGCAGTGGACCGCGTGCGCACCATGCCCGGCGAGTATCCGCATCTCCTTCTTTGTGACCCAACCGCAATGGGCACAGATGGTTCCCTCGGTGAAGTAGTCGATGGAGTCAAGGTACTCAATTGGGTACATCCCAGTCCTAGCGTGGCACTCAGCCACCTCGCTCCTAGTCTCCGAGGTGTGTATGCTCAGCCTCGCACCGAGGTCACTGGACATCTCACTGGCCTTCCTGAGTACCTCCTCGGTGCAGGTGTAAACCGCATGGGTTGCAATCCCTATCTCCACCCTGCCGGAGCCAAGGGGACCTGATCTGATCAGCGACTCTAGCTCACTGAGGGCCTTCCCGCTGTCGCTGCCACCGTCCTCTGGAGGGGGCCAGTCAGTCGTGGGCCCGCAGATTATCCCTCTCATTCCAGAATCAGCCACAACGGGGGCTATGGATCCCGGGAAGTGGTACATGTCGCAGGCGAAAGTGGTGCCTCCAGCGATCATCTCCGCCACCGATGCCCTAGTTCCTATTGCTGCCAGCTCCGGCGTTAGATTCCTCTCGCTGGGGAATATGCTGGTCTCCAGCCATTCCATGAGGCCAAGCCCCTCGCCCATGCTCCTATTGAGAGTCATTGGCAGGTGAGTGTGCCAGTTCTGCAGGGACCTGGTGATGAGGAGGTCGCTTCCGTCGATAGCCTCCAGAACATCCTCGTCACCATTGCTCGGACTGTAAGAGCCGTCGGCATGAAGGAGGAAGTCGCCTCCTCTCACTACCCCATCGTGATCGATGAGCTGAGTGTTCACTATCCTACGTGTGCCTGACTCCATGAAGTCGCGAGAGGATATCGCACCTCAAGGTTATCATTACTGGCTACTTCTGTCTTTGGGCCAGAACGGAATCAGCTTCTCAGCCAGACTCTTCATGTTTATCGCCATTTGAATCCAATTCGAAATCAGCCGGCCTGTGTCTGCTTACCTTCAATTGCAATTAGTAGAATAGCCCCAGCTGCAGCAATCCTTGGATCGATACCCGAACTGCTGACTCCGCTAACCATTAACTTGTGAACCATCGGATTCATGGTCTGAGAATAAACCACCTTACCGGATGCTCCACCAATTTTCATAACGAATTTTTGCGGCATCAGGTAAGTGGCAAATGGGACAAACCGACGGACTAGTGCAAGTCCAAGACTATCCTCTGTGATTTCTCCAACCTCTCTGCCTTTGGTATCGATTACCTTGTACGAATCCTTACCGATTGACATGAGTGCCTTCCTCTTGATCGAGGCGATATTTTGACCCGAGGGACCATCGATAATCTCGAAATTGCCCTTGAAATCCAACATACCTGATTGTTTTATTCTCAACAACTCTACCGTTTTCTGCTCATCAGAATAGACTCTAATATCTCTTTCAGTTTCAGCGCCTTCTGCTTGGAATAACCAATCATATTCTGCATCGAGCCATCTGAATAGATGTGAAACTCCTCGCCTAGGAGCTTCAGCACCTTTTGCCTAATCATGTATGAGTCTGACTCTAACAATCCCGCCATGATTGCCGATACGTATCGTTCTTTTCAATCCGACCTAGAAACTGCCTAGGTCCACGACTTAGAAGTCAGTTTCTTGGTGTGGGCAACAAATGGGACTAAACCACGCATTCTCCATGTAAATGGCTGATTATATCACCTTGTGAGTTCTTCATCCACGCCTCGATCAAGTCACCCTCTTTCATGGCTCCCACGCCCTTCGGGGTCCCCGTCCAGATCAGGTCGCCCGGACTTAGACCGTACCACCCCTCAAGATGGCCCATTATCGACTCGAACGAGTGAACCATCAACTCCGTCGATGCCAGTTGCCGGATCTCCCCATTGACCGATAGGCAGAGCTCCATCGGCCTAGGGTCCCAAGGGGCCCACGTACCAAGGACCCCCGAGCCCTCGAACCCCTTCCCCTCGAGCCATGGCCACCCCTTCTCCTTGGCCAGGGTCTGACGGGTCCTGTTGGTGGTGTCGCAACCGACGCACATCTCCACCGGCTCCAGGTTGTCACCGAGCCTGATCACCATCTCGACCTCGTGGTCTATGTGCTCGTTTGCGCTGAGAGCAATCACGTTATTCCCATCCTCATCCGCCTCGGCGTGTGCCGTGGGGGGCATCAGGAAGAAGCGGGGGTAATCAGTGACGTCCCCCTTGATTTCCTTAGCGTGCCCAACGTAGTTCCTGAATACAGCCCAACCTACTGCCATGTGCCTCCCAACGCCCCCAATCCCATTATCACATCGATTCCGACCTCAGCAGGTTGAAGACATACACTCCACCGAGGATGACCGATGGCGGAGGACCCATACCGAGTTCTAGGCGTCTCCAAGGACTCCTCGGATGCCGAAATAAAGAGGTCCTACAGGAAGCTGGCCAGGCAATATCACCCAGACAGAAATCCAGATGACGCTGCTGCGGAGGAGAGATTCAAGTCAATCCAGACCGCATACGAGGAAATTGGCTCTGCAGACGCTAGAAGGGAGTATGACGAGAGGAAGAGGATGGAGGAAATGTTCCGTGGAGGAAACCCATTCGGCAGTGGCAATCCCTTCGGCGGAGGGATGGACTTGGGGGACATAATATCCCAGTTTATGGGTGGCCGCGGATCCCCTCAGCAGGGATTCTCAAGACAACCACCCCACCCTTCCAGACAGCCCGCTTCTCAATATGAGACGACGAAGGGCGCGAACATCGAGTCGGGCCTGGACATTTCTCTTGAGCAAGCCAACTCCGGCACTGAAGTCCGTTTCAGCCACAGGAGACTCAGGAGATGTGAGAGGTGCAAGGGTTCATCCTTTGGAACCTCCAAGGGGTGCACATCGTGCAATGGCAAGGGAGTTCAGACTAAGGGAAGCACTCTGACAGTCAAAGTCCCCCCCGGAGCGGTTCATGGCCAGCAGCTAAGGCTCAAGGACATGGGCCACGAGCATCCGCAAGGAGAGCCCGGGGACCTCCTGATCACTCTAAGACTCGATGCCGAGGAAGGCAGGAGGTGGGAGGCAGGCAGGCTAATCCAAGAGGTACCCGTACCAATCACGACACTTCTTCTCGGAGGGAAGGTCAGGGTCATGACACCGATTGGGAAGAAAATCGAGATTGGCGTCCCCCTAGGGACAAGAATAGGAGATAGGCGCAGAATCCAAGGGCACGGTCATTCTGGCGACCCACTGGACATCGAGTTCGTTCTGGATGAACCAGAAAGCCTCACTGAGTCCCAAGTAGAAGCACTTCGATCCTTGAGGGAGAGTGGCTTGTAGCCTCACACAACCAATGAAATACCGGTCTCGCAGGCGATTATTCGTGCGGGACTTCTCACACGTCGCTGACTTCCTAATTCCTCGCAGGAGGAAGGTCCACGTCGCTGTAGTTCTGTTCACGATAATGATGGTCCCCGGAATTATCGCGACCCTAGAGCCAATTGACATCGAGTCGTATGACATGGAGTCACCAGAGCTGGACGCGAATCTGGTACTCAGGGAGGAATTCACCGCTGCAGGTAACATATGGGGCTTCGGAGTCTTCGTCAGAGACCCCTCATATTTCGGCGAGGAAGGCTCAGACGTCGGGATGATCGCAAACTACCCGGGAATGGAATCAGGAGTCACTAGCCCCGCCGGTGGAATCCTAAATCTCACAGTACTCAGGGAGATCGACGTAAACGCCAACACTCTCCGAGAGAACGAGATATCTGAGTTCTACCTCCCTATCGCATCTGAGATTTCTGGAGACCCTGCTATAGGAATTCTAGATCTGGCCTCGGATTTCAGGTCATTCATGTCGGGGCAGTCATCCCTGACTCAGCCACGGATAAATCCATACAAGCTAGCTGCAACTCTTGACATAGAGGAATCCACAGAACCAGCCCCCACGAACTGGACTGATTGTGGCCAGCTTGAGTGTCTGGTTTTCGACGATCCGAATATTACCCAGGCACACATAGACCTCGCAGCTCACAGGATGGCCAATAACAGCAACGGGGCATTCCTGAGGTTCCTCTCAAACGACCGCGCATTCACTCCAGACCCATCGAGCCCAGTAGTCGGTCCCGTGGGCCATAAAATTGCAGAAGACGGCTCCATCTCGTCGGAAGAGTGGACGAATGGAAGGTGGTCCGCATCCGCAGCTTGGCTCATAGTCAACTTTGACAGGGACGAGATGCAATCAAACGGCTGGACATTCTCATGGAAGAACGCCTCAGCAGAATTCGGATACCAGTGGGATGGACTAACTCTGAAGACAGATCCCGTTAGGTACACAGTGGATCAATGCAAATCAAAGGAGGAAAACAACGCCCAACTCTGCTCAGTCGAGTGGCTATACCTCTCATTGGAGGAGGACCTCAGAGAGAGTGACAGTCAGGTAGTCACACTGATGTTCGCTGAGTCGATAAACGTCGAAATAAATCGAGAACTCCTATCGAGCGTTTACTTGGTTGTGACAATGTCATTCGCCGTCGTGGCCCTTCTATGGATTAATCTGAGAAGGATTTCCGACGTAGCCATAGTCTCGACGGCATTAGTCCTTTCACTGGCTTGGATGTACGGGCTAATTGGATGGGCGATAATATTCGGTCAGAGAACCGGATTTGAGTTCATTTTCAGGTCACAATTCTCTAACCTACTCCCGATCCTAATTCTTGCATTGGAGATAGATGACAGTCTCCACAGCCTTCACAGGTACAAGGAAGAGAGGAAATCCGGTAAATCACCTGAGGACTCATCTCGGATGTCGATCAGCAAGGTCGGCCTCGCGATAATGCTGACTTCAGTCACTACGATAGTCGCGTTCTCGGCGAACCTGTCTTCCGACATAGCAGCCCTCAGATCATTTGGGATAGAGGCTGGAATAGGCGTACTTTGCGCATTCTTCCTCACTGGATTGTGGGTTCCCCTAACCAGGCTCGATGTGGACGTTTGGTTGGACTCCAGGGGCAGGCTTCAGGACGAGCCTTCTGACATCCTCCACATGGTGCCCAAGTCATGGTTGTCATCCCTAGCAACAAAATCAGCGAAGTTTTCCCCCCTGGTCATTGCCGCCTCCCTTCTAATAACATCCATCGCAGTACCCATGATGCTCTCCCTAGAGGGCGACTTCCAGGTCGAGGATTTCATCGAGGAGGAATCGGATCTAGCTGTTGGCGTGGGCTTGATCAACGAGAGGTTTAGTGACGAGGGAGAGCCAGCGTACATCCTGGTCGAGGGAAACATAACCAACCCTAGAATTCTAATCGCGATGGAGGAGTTGAGGGGGAATATGAACTCCCATGGGCCAGATGATCCGGATCAGTTCACAAGATCTCCAAGCGGGGATGTCGAGCTACTTGGCATAGACCAGATGCTATGGTACCTAAGGGCCGCAATGGCATGGAACCAGACGCCTTTCGAGGAGGCGGGGTGGGACTTCGAATCAGATGATGGCGGAATAGGTTGTGAGACCATCGTCATCCCCAACAGGGACTTCGAGTTCATCTTCATACCATCGACGGATGATAGCAGTTCACTGACTTTCCTCTATGGCTTCATGCTGACCAGAGGAATACCGGCCAGTGGAGGCTATCCAGCGCTTTCCACTAGCATCGTGGGAGAGTTCCTCCAGGTCGAAGGGGATCTCGATTATGACAATCCGTGGTTGACAAATTCAGGGGAAGCCCCACATTACCCGAGGACATCGATGCGCTTCGGAATATCCAGTCCCGAGCAATTCGCCCTCGTGGAGCCTGCTCTGGAGCAACTGGAGGCTGACATGGCGCCTTTCCAGAACCTCTCATCAAGCAACCTCAGAACTAGAGGAGAGCTTTCCTCCGCCTTCTCGGAAGAGGAGTATCCAGTGACCTGGGCAATACCAACCGGTGAACCGGTAATCAGGTTCGTGGCGGCCGACTCGATGCAGGACGACCTCCAGGGGACAATCCTCCTGGGGCTGGTCCTCTGCTTCGTCACCCTTTGGTGGGGATACAGGCAGGAGGAGCCAGCTGAGTACAGTCTGAAATCCGTCCGGGACCCCAAATTCGCCAAGCGGGCCCTCCTCAATGCGGCAATCTTGTCATCCTTCGCCTACTTCCTGATGGGTGCTCAATATGCCATTCCTCTGGCCGCCCTAGCCATCGTGCTTTCAGTTCTATGGGGCAACGAGGCATTCACATTCGCTGCCGTCACGACCGCGCCAATCAGCATAGTCATAATCTGGCTCTACGCGCTCGTCGACGCCTTTGGCTACGGCCTGAACATGGTGACGGTGTCAATCGCGGCAATATCCCTTGGAGTGGGGATAGACTACGTGATACACCTCGTCGAGAGGTACAGGGAAGAGACACACGGTGGGAAGGACCCTATGAACGCCCTCTCGGTAGTGGGGGGCGCCTCCGGTATAGCGCTGTTCGGCTCCGCCGTCTCCGACTTCGCCGGTTTCATGGTCATCAACCAGTCCAAGATGGGCTTCTTCTCCACATTCGGGCTGTTCTGCGGCATAATGATCGGTCTGTCCCTGCTTGCCAGCATGGTAATCGCCCCGGCGATCCTCGGCTTGTTGGACAGGGTAGGGAGGGACGAAGAGCCCCCTAGAAGCAGTGTTCCGAGGCATAGTTGAAACCCCCATCGGACATTGCTCACGCCATGGCAAGGCTCCCTCAGACGCCTACTTCCACATTCCCAGGCAGTCCCTCAGCGCGGCCTCTAGGTCCTCATGCAGGAACTCGTAGCCTGAGGCCTCCAGCCTGCTGGGCTTGACCCTCTGGCCCTCTATCAGCAGGGGCCCCGCGAGCTCGCCGAAGAGAATCCTCATCGAGAACCCCGGGATCGGTGCGAAGGCAGGCCTCCTAAGTACCCCCCCTAGGGTCTTCGAGAACACCCTCTGCTGGACGGGATTCGGTGCAGTGAGGTTGTACGCGCCCTCGCAACCGGCGCTCATCATAAGGTGGTGCATGGCGTATATCTCGTCGTCCATGGATATCCATGACATCCACTGCCTCCCTCCGGCAAGCGGTCCGCCCCCTCCCATCTTCCATGGCAGGAGCATGCGGCCGAGAGCCCCTCCCACGGCCGAGAGCACGATACCGTTGCGGGTGTTGATGACCCTGACCCCGGCCTCCCTGGCCGAGTCGGCGTAGGACTCCCATTGAATCACGGTGTCTGTTAGGAATCCCTCTCCAGGGGGGCTTTCCTCGGTCAGCTCCTCGTCCATCCTGTTCCCGTAGTAGCCAATCGCGCTGGCGACCACGAAGCACTCCGGCTTGTTCTCCAGCTGGCTGATTGTGTCCGAGAGGAGTGTGGTGGAGTCCCTGCGAGAGCCCACTATCAGGTCCTTCCTCTTGGTGCTCCACCGCTTGTCCCCGATGCCAGCACCCCCAAGGTGTATCACGATGTCGAAGCCCTCTATCGAGGAGGGGTCAATGACCCCCTCGTCGGGCTCCCAGCTCAGTTCCTTCTCACCCTCCTTCGCCGACCTCCTGACGAGCCTCCAGACATCGTGACCCCCGGTGTCGAGGAATGCCACTAGCTGGGTCCCTATCAGTCCGGAGGAGCCGGAAACAAGTATCCTCTTTCGAGGGAGGTGGGAGAACTTGGAGTGTTGTGCGATGTCCCTCTGCAGCCTTAGCTCCCTGGCCTTGAACATCCGGGTGATCCTGCTTCTCACCAGCATCCCACCGAGCATCCTGTCGACCAGGTTCCCGAGTGGACCAAAGGGGACTTGGTACCTCACGTGGTCAGAAACCGTGGTAACCCCGTCGGACTCGGTGAAGTGATGATCGTGGTCCCAGGACCAGAACGGTCCCTTGACCATGGTGTCGGCCCAGTGCTTGGGGGGCTCGTAGGCGGTGTGCTCCGCGACCCACGTTCCCTTGAAAGGACCCATTGGGAACTTGAATATCCTCTGAGAGCCAGGCTCTAGAGTGTCATCGGCCCTGACTTCCTCTGCAACCTCCCAGGGCGGCATAAGGCGACGAAAGGAGCCCTTGTACTCGTGCCACCCGAAGGTTGTCTCGATGTCCGCTTCCACTACAGTGGTATGCTCGTACTCGTACAACTAATCAGCTCCGTACGATGGCCTAGCGGATGACTATTTTACATTTGATTTCCAAAGTTCTGCTAATCAGAAACTCTTCTCCCACAGCCTAAGCGCCGCCTTGTCGAAGTCAGCCTCAGTAAGTCTGTATCCCCAGTGCTGCAGAGACTGCCTGATTACCGGACTAACCGATACATCATCGAAGCTAGCCTCTCTTGCTATCACCCTCTTGATTAGCTGACTCCTGAACCTCCCCCTCTCCCCCGCGAAGGAATTCCAGCGCTTGACCTGCCTATCGTCATCAGGCCCCCTCCTGCCAGAGAAGAACCTGCAGTACCACTGGACCCACCCGTAGGGGTCCTCTGAGCGAATCCACCCCTTCGACTCCCACATCTCCAAGGAGGTCCCACTCTTCACTCCGAACCTGTTGACACTCTTGTCATACACTTCACTAGTGAGGAGGGAATTCGGAATTCCCTCCCACCACTCCTCGAATTCGAGATGCTGGTCAGACAACTCCTTGCCGGCCACGGATGAGTGGATCGGCCTCCAGTATGTGCCGCCGAAACTTCCTAATTGGAAAATCTCCCTAGGAGTGAGATTGGGCCTGAAATCAGGCCGATCGTCAAAGAGCAATCGCCCTTCTGCGTCCCTCTGCATGGTTATTGCAGCGCGTACCGGTTTCAATTCCTTTCTAAACTGCAGTCTGGTTATTGAGAAGAGTAATACAATCGACACCCCTCAAGAAACCCGGGAACAATCGTGAGACTGCTGAACTTCATACTCTTCGTGAGGCAAATCACCAGGGAATCGCCTGCTGACTTGGATTGGATTCAGAGACAGGGTCTACTGGCAGTCAAGCTATCACAGATTTTCGCACTAAGGCCTGATATACTTAGTGACGAGAAATGCAGACAACTTCAGACACTCTACAGAAACGCCTCTACAATTCCAGCAGAGGATGTCAAGGCGATATTGGACAGAGAGGCCCCGAGTCTTTTTCACGATAGTATAGATTGGTTCGATGAGCAGCCTCTCGCCTCCGCCTCAGTGGGACAGGTGCATAGGGCTCGCCTCAAGTCAGGAGAGGAGGTGGTTGTGAAGGTAGTAAAGAAGGACCATGAAGGGAAATTCAAGAGGGACGTCTCCAGAATGAGCAAATTGCTCAGACTGGCCCTCATGGTGTCCCCGAAGCTTCGCAAGGTCGGGAACCCTGTTGCCCTCCTTAGGCACGTAGAGGATTATACATTGAGGGAGCTCGACCTAAGGAACGAGATTTCCGGAGCTCTGAGGCTACGGGGAATACGCGACGAGATTTCTGGTGAGTTCCCGATGCCGAGACTTAGGTTCCCCAAGTACTACCCAGAACTGTCCAACAAGTCCATCCTTGTATCTGAGTATGTCAAGGGGGATTCGCTGGAGGAGATGATAGGGCAATCCAGCCTATCATGGGATGATCTGCTGCAACTATTCAGAATTCACGGGGCATACATGTTCGGAATAGGGACATTTCACGGAGACCTGCACCCGGGAAATTGCATATTTGATCAGGATGGAAATTTCGTGTTTATCGATAACGGTGCGATTTGCGAGGCCCCTAGGGATGTCAGCCTACCACTGTTCCTCTTCTTCGAGCTCCTTTCCAAGAATGAACTGGATGGGGCTTTCGAAGCGCTAATGGGACTGGCTGGAGAGCCCCCCTCCGAACAAAGAAAGGCCAGCTTCAAGGATAAGATGTCAGAGATTTACGGAGACTTCGGGGACAAGAGCGTCGGCGAGCAGAGTCTGACCGACTTGATGATGAAAACCGTAAGAGTCGCAGTGGAAGAGGCAGGGGCAGATTTCGGAGAGGAGGCATTCCCAATAATACGCTCTCTGATGTACATGGACGGACTGGTAATCAGAACTCACCCCGAGGTCAAGTTGATTTCCCAAATGGGCCCGTCGCTGGCTGAGTTCAGACAAGGGCTGGGGCTAGGTGAGTGAATGGACGAGCATTCTGATGTGATCGTAGTCGGTGCGGGCCCGGGGGGTTTGGCATGCTCCATGCTCCTGGCCAAGGCCGGCGTAAAGGTCACCATACTCGAGAAATCTGACGATGTGGGAGGCAGAACGAGGGTATTCGAGAAGGACGGATACAAGTATGACAACGGACCCACCTTCTTCCACTACCCAGAGATAGCAGAGGAGATATTCGAGGCCCTGGGGATGGATGCCCATGAGGAGCTGGGTCTCATTCCACTGCACCCGAACTACCGGCTGGTATTCGGGGCCGGCGGGAGCCTTAACGCCACCACAGACCTAGAAGACATGGTATCCCAAATCGGAGAACTGTGCGGTGAAAGGAACGCCAAAGGTTTCCGTAGGTACATCGAGGATAACAGGAAGAAGTTGAGGCTCTCCAAGAACTGCTTGAATACGCCTTGGAGCGGACCAGCAGATCTTCTCAGTCGCAGGGCATTGAGGGTTTCCAGGGTCCTGAAGCCATGGAGGAGCGTCTCATCGGACCTTTCCAAGCTGTTCCCGGACGAGAGGATGCAGTTGGCTATGTCATTCCAGACCAAGTACCTAGGCATGAGCCCCTTCCAGGCCCCAAGCCTATTCACAATTCTCGCCTACCTGGAGTACGAGCATGGGGTCTTCCACTCAGAGGGCGGCTTGGGCACAATAACCCAGAAGATGGGAAAGATCGCCAGGGATTTAGGAGTCGAAATTCGACTCAACGAACCAGTAAGGGAATTCGTTTTCGACGGCAAGAGGGTAGTGGGCGCCAGAACAGACGAGAAGACCTACTCGGCCGACCGTTTCGTAATGAATGTCGATTTCGCAACTGGAATGAAGGGATTGATCCCCGACGAGCTGCGCAAAAGGTGGTCAAACAAGAAACTGGACGAGAAGTCATATTCATGCTCCACTTACATGCTCTACTTGGGAATAGACAAGTTGTATGACACCCCTCACCACCAGATATACGCTGCTAAGGATTACCAGAAGAACCTGAAAGAGGTCACAGAGCACAAGGTAACTTGGGACGACCCATCGATATACGTCCAAAACGCCTGCGTCACCGACCCAACGATGGCACCAGATGGGCACTCTACAATCTACGTCTTGGTTCCCGTCAGCAACTCTCACGAGGGAATCAACTGGGACGAAATAAAGGACGATTACATGGACGTTATTCTGGGGCAGATGGAGCACCTCGGGTTTTCCGGAATCAAGGACCACATCGTTTCGCAGACCATAGTAACGCCTGATGACTGGGCCTCTCGAGACATATACAAGGGAGCAGTCTTCAATCTAGCACACGGTCTCGATCAGATGCTTTGGAGGAGGCCCCAGAACAAGTTCGAGGAGCTTGACAGACTATACCTAGTCGGAGGTGGAACCCACCCCGGAAGCGGACTCCCAACCATCCTCGAGAGTGGTAGAATCTCAGCCAAGATGATTTGTGCCGATATGGGCATAGTTCCAGACTGGAATGGTGCAGAAACATGGTTTGAGGATATGAGAAGGCCAACTATCAAATCAAAGAGATGAGGAGGAACAAATATGGATGTATATGACGCTTCATTTTTCCTATCAACGGCATGGATCGGACCATTTTGGATACTAATGCTAGCCTATCCCGAAGACGAGAGAACGGAGAAGGCAATGCGAGGCCCGTGGTTCTTCCTCGGTCCTGTGGCAATCTGGTTCGCAGTTTCCCTGTCAGATCCAAATGCTCTCTCAGAGCTATTTGGTGACATGATGTCTTCTCAACCACTGGATGCTCTTGCAACCCTACTTGGCACCAAGGCAGGCGCCTCTGCCGCCTGGGCCCACATGGTAGCGGGCGACATCTTCGTAACCCGTTGGATTTGGAAGAGGAGCTTGGAAATGGGAGTGGAACCCTGGATAAGGACGACGTCCATCTTCTTCGCAGTAATGCTGATGCCAGTCGGGGTCGCGATGCACGTAGCCATGGCACGTTCCGCCGATGCGAACGCGTAAACTCTTGAATTCGGGCCTCTTGGATGGGCCATGGAGGATTACGAGTCACTAACCGCGATGGAGAGGGGTGACGAGGACTGCGTTCTCAGATTTGCCGACGGCGAGTCTTTCAGGATCGGCTACCTTAGCATAAGGAAGAGATGCCAATGTGCCAAATGTAAGCCAAGACAAACAAACGACCAACGAAGATTGGAGTTCGAAGAAGAAATCGAGAGATTCAGGATGGAGAAGCCAAGGGCCGAAGTGGTTGGTAGGTACGCAATTAGGCTAGAATGGCCATCGGGATGCTCGAGTGGAATACACGCGTTCTCTCACTTGAGGGAAATAGCCGAAGAATTGGGCACGCGGCTCTGAAAATTACTTGCGAAGCCCTCAAATCCACCTTCTCACGCGGCACAACGTCGACTCAATGGGTCCCCCCCGTCGAGTCGTCGGTGATTTGCATGGACGAGGAAGGGGCCAACACAGAGTCTGCCGATGTTCCTGAAGAGGGCGACTGGCACCTTTTCGCAAGCGCGAGTTACGGTTCTGCAGAGGCCGAGCCAACAGAGGTTCTGGAAAATCAGGAAACTCCCGAGGAGGAATGGTTCGATGGCGATGATTACTACCATACCGGGGGGTCAATTGACTGGGACGCTCCACCTTGCCCAGCGCCTCTCGGGATAGCACATGTGATCAAGATCGGGGCATGTGACAACTGCCTACACAGGATAGGTGGACGAAGAGTCGACTCAACCGGAGCTGAAGGCGGCGCTATACTTCGAGCGGAGGCCCACTCAAGGGACTCCGAGCTGGTGAAAGTTGAGGTCCCGGACCTCTGCCCTCTTTGCGAGAACCTCTTTGAGGATGTCACCAACATTGTAGACAGGATAGTAGAGTCCACCAGCGACTACCAGTATTCGACAATGCAATTCGGAATCCACCTCCCAAAGGACATGATCCAGAGTGAGGACTCGATTAGGACCAAGCATGGGGCCCAGGGTTCAAAGCCCTTGAAATCGTCTTTCGTCAATTCCATACAAGATGAGATATCAAGCAGAATTCAGGGGATTTCCTTTGTCAAGGACAGTCCTGACATAATGATCACCATAGACGCGTTGACGCTAAGGGTCGATGTTGACGTCAGACCCATTTTCATCTACGGGAGATACAGGAAACTAGAGCGAGGAATACCTCAGACAAGATGGCCATGTCGAGCCTGTAGGGGCAGGGGTGAAGACTGTGATAGCTGTGAGGGAACAGGACTTCAGTATAACGAATCTGTTCAAGATTTGATAGGCGAACCAGTAAGGGAGTCAATGGAGGCAAACGACACCTCGTTTCACGGCATGGGGAGAGAGGATATCGACGTCAGATGCCTAGGCTCTGGGAGGCCATTCGTATTGGAGATCAAAGGTCCAAGGGTAAGGGAAACGGACTTGGAAAAGCTCACAGATGACATTAACTCGAAATCTTCGGGGAAGGTGGAAGTAAACTCGCTTAGATGGAGCCAAAAGAGAGAGGTTAGCAGAGTCAAGGAAACAAGGTCAGAAAAGTCCTACACAATTCGATTCAGAGTGGAAGAAGAGCCTCTTGCCGACGAGGTAGTGGAGGCGATAAACTCCCTATCGGGAGTGGTTCTCGAACAAGAGACTCCGAAGAGGGTATCTCACAGGAGGGCCGCCAAGACAAGAAAGAGGAAAGTCACATCGATCAGTGATGTCATTGTCGAGGGCAGCGAGATTCAGTTCTCCTTACGATGCGAGGCCGGAACTTACGTCAAGGAGCTAGTCCATTCCGACGAGGGCAGGACCGTGCCATCAGTGCAGGAAGTAATAGGAATGGAATGCGAGGTTCTCTGGCTCGATGTTGAGGATATCCACTCGGACTGAGAAACAACCCAATCCGACGCCCTTAATAGCAGGCCTCAGGTCGAGCGCTTCCACGACCTACGGTCGAAGGTGGTATTATGGCAACGAGAACCCATGGCACTAGGCAGGGAACAAGATCCATTCTCAAGAAGAAGAAATCCGAGAAGGGACGAATTTTCATCAACAGAGTGATGCATCCGTATGCCGAAGGAGACAAGGTCTGCATCGTCCTTGACGGGGCACAGCAGAGAGGGATGCCCCATCGAAGATTCCAGGGCCTCACGGGCACCATCGTCGAGCCCCAAGGAAACGCGTTCGTAGTCAGAGTAACTCAAGGTAACAAGGAGAAAATTGTGGTTGCAAGGCCAGAACACTTGCGACCCGCCAAGTGAGGTTGTTTCTATGTCAGACAGAGAATTTGTTGATTTTGCCACCGTACGAGACTTACTGGATGCTGCGAATGAGAGGAGGGGCGAACTTTCCTACGAGCAGATGATGGCTTTGCAGCACGCCACGTGGGCATCAAGCACCAATAGAGGCGGAATAAAGACCGACCCAAAGGTCTTCGCAGCCCTCTTCTCAGTTCTCATGGAGAACGATAAGTTGGCCGAAAATCCAGATATCTGCGCAAAAATCGCAGAACTAACTCCAATGGACGTAGCTGGCGTCAGAGTCATCATTGCAAGCAAGAGAGTCGCAATGGATACTTCCGAGATCGAGGAAGTAATCGAGATCGTCCGCCAACACGTCCTCTGAAACGCTATTTTGGCGTTTTTTCTATAACTAAACCATTGATGAGGGGAACCCCCCTCCAGTGAACGAGAAAGATGTTGTCCGACGACTCTAATGGGGCCGGAGAGGAAGACGAGGGACCACTGTCCTCAACTACCTCGGTACGCGTTCTAGACGTGCTCGAAAGACGCCCAGTAGGATATGAAATCCAAGCTCTAACCGAACCCTCATTCTACCTAGTCAGGTCGAGAGTTGTCAATGCCGATGAAATAGAGCAGGGCTCCGAGATCAGCATTGAATCAGGGGAGATAGGCCCAATCTCCGAGATCAGGTTCAAGGATCTCTCCCAGGCATCCCAGGGGGAACTTACAGACTCAATATTGAAATCAATCTCCAGTGATCCAGACAGGCATCTAATGTTCTACAACAGCGCAGGCCCCATGTCCCTCAAGTTCCACTCCTTCCAGCTCCTCCCTGGAGTCGGCAACTCAAAGGCGATGCAGATGGTAAAGAACAGAGGAGGAAATGGCTGGTCGACCTTCGAACAGGTTGACGAGTCGTGTGGAATTGAATCAGCACGGCTTCTGGCTGAGAGATACGTCAAGGAGATGGAGGACACGGCTCAGACACCGAGTTT
>CETG01191776.1_pt1 | contig 24027 bp, 30 predicted proteins | sample 361471 | NCBI WGS metagenome assembly CETG01 (sample SAMEA2622696, study PRJEB7988) | marine metagenome | isolation source: saline water (ENVO:00002010), including | reverse complement strand
TTCATTGATTTTTATTTTCAGAATATTTAAGATGGTTCCTTCCTCTTTGTTTTTAAAATACACTGATATTTCTTTGTCTCATTTTTTAACTATTCCAAAAGACTTATCATCTTTTCAATCAAGATATCTTTTCTTAAATCTATTAATTATATTAGCTTCTGCTTTGTTTCTTATAATATATAAGACAATACAGAGTAGGACTGGAAACTAGTTTACTTCTTGTTTGGATAGGTTCTCAATGCATATTAAATATATTTAACATGAAAATAATAAAATATCTGATTATTTTGAAAGCATTCTCTTCAGTTGTCTTTGCTGGGATTAATAATTATACATACCTTGATAAGATTGATGAATGGATAATTGAGAGAAAGATAGGAAAAAAATTTGAAGAAATTCGATGCAGAGCTTATTTACCTGGCTATGGTACTTGGTTCTCTGAGCGAATACATATTGATAAGGAAGATAATATTGTCATACCGCCTGAATTACTTAGTAATATAGATGAGAGTAAACTAGACACAAGAAAAGTCAAAATAGCTTTAAGTAGGTGTAGAAATGATTTTTTTTACTAGCCTATACTTTTAATATATTTATAGAGCTTTGAAATATTATTTCTAGATGTGTTTAGTTGCTTTTTTCTAAGAGTTATTTGATCTAATGACTTTTACTAGAATAAAAACTCTTTTGGGCTTATTTGAATACTTATTATCATAATGATCAAGGTTTTCGGAATTTCATTTGCAATGGGTGCAGATATTTCCTTTTTCTGGAGGAATTTAAGGATTGAGTTTTAGTCTGTTTCTGGTTGACAACCTTTTCCCCACTATTTCGCAAGAGAAGTTTTAAGTAAAGATAAAAGAACTTTCAATCTATTGCTATGTAGTTGATTTTTTTGTGGAACAGTCAATATTTACTCTAAGAGTATTAGCTCTTTCTCTCGAACTATTGAGAGGATTATCACTAAGGAGCAAATGGCTATGGACAAAGGTTCCTCTTCGATTACTAGGAAAAATAAAATTCGATCTCTTTTGCAATGGTCTGAACCAGAGACAAATCCGACAGTTTTGCCAAGGTCGAAGACTGGAAGGTTGGCTTTAAAAGCAAAACTGGCCAATATCGACGCGGAGAGAGCCGTATCAAGAGCCTACAAGATTGAAATCAGCAGGACTCAGGCTATTGCAGAGGCAATGTTCAAGTCTGGCAAGGCTTTGAGGTATAGCCTTATTAGCTCTGTCAGGGAAATCTTTTTGCGGGTACAAGCTGCAAGAAGACAATTTGAACCTGGTTTTAGAAGGTCAAATTAGAGAAATCATCGTTTGATTTATCTGAAACAAGAATTTGATATTTTCTTTCTTCTTGACTTGACTTGGTTGGGAAGACAAAAAATTTATGTGAATTTTTGCACTTCAGGCTAAATCCTTTAGATTGCTATTATCTAATTTATTTGATTTATTTTGTCATTGAGTAATGTTCTGATTTGGTCCTCATTGCCATTTGTGCTGGCAACAATTTATTTTGGAACAAGAAATGGATTTTATGATAGTGAAAAGTATTCAGGAGATGGTTGCGCCCATGATGTTAAGAGATAAATTCAAAATTATTATAAATATTGTATATGTATTAATTAAATCTAGATGGTAAATATATTTAATACTAATGGATCTTAATTATGTTTTTTTGCAAATTGTTCTATTCTTAACTGCATTTGTAGCTAACTTACTAGCTGCTTTTGCGGGAGGTGGAGCTGGTTTGGTACAGCTTCCTATCCTAATCCTATTTGGATTGCAATTCCCGGTCGCATTATCGACTCATAAAATTGCAAGTGTTTTCTTAGGAATAGGTTCATGCTTTAGACATTTAAAAGAGAAATCATTAAATCTAAAATTTTCTATTTTTATATTATTTACAGGATTGCCAGGGGTTTATTTTGGGTCGAAAATAGCACTTGAAATACCTTCTAATATAAGTATTTTCATGCTTGGTGTTTTAACAATCCTAATAGGTCTTTATTCATTAAATAATAAGAATCTAGGTATTTATAAGGAAAAATTTAAGAAGAATCTTCTGAACTTAATTATATGTGGATTTGGACTTTTTGCAATAGGTTTTATAAATGGTTCTTTATCTTCCGGTACTGGCCTATTTGTAACACTATGGTTAGTTAAATCCCTTGGAATGCCATATGATATAGCTATTGCACATACACTTGTTTTAGTAGGACTTTTTTGGAATGGAGCTGGCGCAATTACTCTAAGTTTCAGTGGGAAAATCATGATAGAATGGCTTCCAACGTTGATACTGGGATCATTTATTGGTGGATTAATAGGCTCACATTTGTCAATAAAGTCATCTAATTATCTAGTAAAGAAGGTATTTGAATTTGTTTCTATTTTAATGGGATTATCTTTGATTTTGAGGAGTGCTTTAATAGTACTTTAAATACTAAAATTTATCATATATATTACATTAAATTTTTGCTCTGCTTTAAGTTCTGATATAATCTTTAAATACAATGCAAAAGCTTTTAGATCAATTATGCGATTACGTCGTTTAAAGATTAGATCAATTGATAGCGTTAATAAGCAGAAGATTTTTCTTTGGAATCAAGTTATGGATTCATTAGGAGGGGCTGACTCACTACCGATTGAATATAGATTTAAATTAGAGATAAAAGCTCGGACACAATTAGTTTCATCTAAAGTTGATTTTACCTGATTTCCCTTGAGTTGAAGAATTCAAGCATAAGAAAAGAACAATCCTAGTAAGCATTTTGTTACTAATAATTGTATAAAATTAGATCTGGACATCATTTTTAGTATTTTCTCTGTATTATCAAGAGCCTTATTATTTTATTTCAATGAATATTAAAGACTTAAGCACCATTTATATATTACCTTCTTTGGCAATCTTGAGTACAGCTTCCTTGATTGTAATTGCTGCTTCATTGCTTCCTATAGCAAAGCTTGCAAAAATGCAAAATGAATGTATTGAAAAAACATTCAGAGTGGATGGTATCAATAATGCCGGATTACCTGTCAAAGTTTGGAGTTGTAATGGAGGAGGTGACTAGTCCCTTCGTTAAGATTTTATATTTTCTCTGCTTTTTACTTTTGATTTTTTAATTTAATATAATTATTTATTTCAGAATAAATTCAATCATTTTATTATTATCTGTTAAGATATGAACTGTACAAAATCTTCATTCATATGTTTGGACTTACTTTATCAGAAATGGGAGTCAACCCACTTATAGCTACTTTGATTCTTGCTTCTGGACTCTTATTTGTTATTGGCTTCATTAAGAGCTCTCAAGAAAATGAATATAAAAAATTAATGGATGATTTCACAAAGTCTAGAGATTGATTATTCATAATTATTTAAATACATAGAAGTTTATCTACATTACTAAATTCAGGAACTTTTTTGTTCTATTTTCAGATGGATTCATAAAGAACTTTTCTGGATTAGAGTTCTCAATAACTTTTCCTTCATCCATAAATAAAATTCTGTCTGCAACCTCTTTGGCAAATTGAATCTCATGGGTTACTACGGCCATTGTCATTCCTCGGTTTGCTAAATCTTTCATAGCTTCTAATACTTCTTTTACTTTTTCTGGATCTAAGGCACTTGTTGGCTCGTCGAAAAGCATTACTTCTGGATCTAACGCAAGTGCTCTAGCAATTGCAACCCTTTGTTGTTGTCCTCCGCTAAGTTGATCTGGAAATTTTTTTATTTGATCTTCTATACCCATTTGCTTAAGTAAGCTTACTGCTTTTTCTTCAGCTCTCTTTTGAGTATATTTTTTTGTTTTAATTGGAGCTAATGTAATATTATCTAAGATTGATAGATGAGGAAATAAATTAAATTGCTGAAATACCATCCCAACTCTTTTTCTTACTCTCTTTATTGTTAAATCGTTTGTGTCATTTTTTATCTTATATCCCAAGATCTCGATTTCCCCTGAATCAATTTTTTCTAAACCATTGAAGGTTCTAATAAGTGTACTCTTTCCAGAACCAGATGGACCCATTATCACCAGAACTTCTCCTCTATATATTTCCATTGAAACAGAGTCCAGCGCTTTTTGCTTTTGATAAAAAGACTTGGAGATATTATTTACTCTTATTGTTTTTTCCAAATTTTTTAATTAACTAAATATAGATTACTTTGTTTTTCTATATTTCGAAATGCAAATGCAATAATAGTACAGAAAATCCAATATAACAAGGCAAGCCATAAGTAAACTTCAAGATAATTTCCTATATATTTCGGATTAGCAAGTATTCCTCTACTAATGCCTAAAAGTTCTGTAAGACCTAATATTGAAATTAAGCTAGTATTTTGAAGTAATCCTACGGCTTGGTTTGTTAGCGCAGGTATAGATATTTTTAGTGCTTGTGGCAAAATTATTGACAACATAATATCAGTTGAAGACAATCCCAAGGCTTCCGCTGCTTCTATTTGGGTCACTGGTATTGACTGTATTCCACCCCTGACATCTTCTGCTACATATGCAGAAGCAAATAAACCAAAAGCAAATATGGCCCTCGTGACTCTATTGATTTCTATGAAATCAGGTAGGAACAAAGGTATTAATAATTGGCCAAAAAACAATACTGCAATTAGAGGAATTGATCTAATTAAATCTATATAGGTAATACATATTTTACTTAAAATACGAAAATTACTTTGACGACCAATTGCTAGTATTATCCCAATTGGTAATGCAATATAACTACTATAAATTGTAAGAATTAAAGTTAATGTTAGTCCTCCCCATTTCAAGCTACTAATTGCGGTTAATCCAGTACCACCTGCTATTAAGTATATTCCAGAAGGTGGTATTAACATCCAACAAAATAATAATATATTTCTTGATAGTTTGTTCTTAGGTATATATAATGTGTATATCAGGATTATTAGAATTATTAATAGCCATATCGCTGGCCTCCATGTTTTCTCATTAGGATAGTCTCCGAAAATAAATGTATTAAGATTATCAATGATTACATTCCAACTAGAGTATAAATGTAACCATCTAAAAAAGAATAAGCCAAAAGTAAATAATATTATTAAAATCGTAAAACTAATAATTACAGTCAGTGGATTTTCTCGAAACTCTCTGCTAATCTTTCTTGATAAAATTTTTATAAGATTCAAATTAAACATTGATAAATAATAGGTTGATTTCGCTAATAATAAAAGAATTTTTTATATAAGAATTATTTTCAGTATTAGTTTTTAATTGCATTTGTTTTACTAGTTGTAGGATTTCGGTTGATGAGTTTATTTAGGATAGATCTATTGATTTTTTCCATTATAGTACTTATTATTAGGTTTAATGTAGTGAATCCTAAAAGCAGAATAACAAACCCTTCTATTGCCCTTCCTGTTTGGGTTATTGTTGTATCACTAATTGCGTAAATATCTGGATAGCCAATAGCAATTGCTAATGTACTATTTTTAGCAAGGTTTAAGTATTGACTTGTCAACGCCGGTAAGATTGCAGGCAAGGCTTGAGGAAATATTATTTTTCTAATTCCTTCTCCTTCTGATAAACCTAGGCTTCTATAGGCTTCCCACTGACCTCTATAAACAGATTCAAGACCACCCCTGACTAATTCCGCTATTGCTGCGGAGGTGTAAATGGAAAGGCCTATAAGAAGCGCGCAGAATTCTGGACTTAAATTGATTCCAAGTATAAATACACCTTGCTTAGAGAGTAAAATTAAAGATCTTAATGGGTTGATAGGGGTTTTAGGTAGATTTAAAAAAGCAACAAAATACCAGAAAAGTAATTGAATTAATAAAGGGATTTGCCTGATTACTGAGATATAGAGTGAAGCAATCTTGTTTAAAAAAATATTCTTAGTGATTCTAAGAATTCCCATAGAAATCCCTATCAATGATGCTAGTATTAAGCCACAAAAAATCACCTTTAAGCTATTTAACCATCCTGTTAGTAAAGCAAATATATAGTTATTTTTTGAACTGAAATTTAATACTGATTCGCTAATTTCAAAGCCAGAAGGTTCAAATAACCATTTTAGATCTATTTTTATTCCTGAATTTATTAGATTTATTATGAAATTATTAATACAAAGTCCTATTATTAAAAATACAAGTATCACTAAAGAATATTTTAATATAAAGGTTCTCATTATTATGTTTTTAATTAAATGGCGGAGAAATTAAAAGACCTCCTTTCTTAAATGAATTATTTAGCCCTCTAGGAATATTAACATTACTTTCTGGTCCAAGATTTTTTCTATATATTTCACCATAGTTTCCTGTAGCACTTATTACTTTTAAAACAAAGTCATTTGGAATTCCTATTTTATTACCGAGACCACCTTCAATGCCCAGAAATCGCCTCATCTTGAATAAATTTTGATTTCTTTTTGCCTTTTCTACTTCATTCCTTACATTAGCCTTTGTTATTCCATATTCTTCAGCTGCAAATAATGAGTAGATTATCCATCTAGTTGCATCGCTAAGATCAGAGTCACGTGCAGAGGTGGCTGGTGCAAGTGGTTCTTTACTAATAATTTGATTTAAAATTAAGTGCTGACTTGGGTTTTTGAAGTTAGATCTTATTGCCCATAATTGAGATTTATCTGATGTCATTACGTCACATCTATCTTGTAAGTAACCAGCAGTAACCTGATTAAGATCCTGGTACTTTATGGGCTTATAAGTAATTTGTTTTTCTTGGAAAATATCATTTATATTTTGTTCTGATGTTGTACCAGATCCAACGCATATACTCGCGCCAGATAACTGATTCAGTTGAGTTATGTTTTTTGATTTTTTAACCATTATACCTTGCTCATCATAAAATATTACAGGGGCAAAAGTTACGTTGTTTCCCCTAGCAGAATCTCTACTAAGGTTAAATGTTGTATTGCGCGATAAAATATCTACTTCACCTGTTTGTAAAGCTGTAAATCTTTCTGCGGCTGTTAACTCCCTAAACTGAAGCTTGGTTTTATCGCCAAGGATACCGGCTGCTATTGCCTTGCAAATATCTACATCTAGGCCTTGATATATTTCATTACTCGTTGCCCTGAAACTGAAGCCTGGGATCTTCCCACTTATGCCGCATTTTAGGTACCCTCTTTCCTTAATACGATTTAATTTTGAATTACTGGTTTTCTTGAGATCTGCACAGCTTGTGCTTATTAAGGAAATACCAATCATCAAGGGGATAAATCTTCTCAACATAAATTTGCTGACTTTTTTATAAGAATAGCTGTTTAATCAAATAAAAATCTTTTGATCTCTATTTTGTTAGAAATTCTATATATATTATGTTTTTTTCTGGTTTATATTTTTAGTTTTTGTAAAATAATATCAATTCTTTAATGTGCATTTTAATATATATCTTATATCTAATTTATAGTTTAGGGAAAATATTGTAGGGATCAACTTCTTCTTTTAGCTTTCTTAAGCCAGGAAGCCATTCTCGAAAAGATCGTTCTATTTCATTTTGATGTATAGATAAATGTGGATGAATTTGAGCAGAATGTACATTTGGAATATATGGTTTTAATCTTATCCATGTTTCATTTAGCCATTCCATGCTTCTTGTCTTGGAATCTTCATTATTTGCCTCCCAAGCGGCATTTATCCATGGCTTCCAAACTGAATTACGATGGATAAAAGAAGTGAATCCTTTATCTGTTGATGAAGTTTTACCTCCAAGTTGTTGGGCTGCTATATAGCAATTTCTATTTGGCCTTATCTTGATCATTTGATCTATTATTTCTATTATCTTTTCTGCTTCTTCCCCCCATGATTCACTTAATAATCCTAATACTTCAGAGTAGATATATTCATTATTATAGCTAATTGTTTCATCTATTGATAAGCTTGGTAAACTTTTTAGACTTTTAATATTAACAAATTCTTGACCTATTTTTTGCTGCAGTGAATTAACTGAATGATTATTTACGACAATGAGTATCTTGATTCTCTCACCCCATATCCACTGAAGACTAAAATTCTCATTGAAGCCCTCTGCAATTTTAATTAAGTCTTTTAATTCGTTTTTATTGATAATAGTTTCACTAATTGTTAGTTTTTTTATTTGGTATGTTTTTAGTCTTAGCTTTGTAACTATCCCTAAAAATGGTGCTGCTCCGCAAAGTCCTCTCCATTTATTTTTTTCGTCAGAGCCTGATTTATTTGTTGGTTTTTTAATGATAAATTTTTGCCCATTACCCCAAATTCCATGAATTGACTTTATTTGGTCTATCGCTAAGCCTAAGCTTCTACTTAATGGACTTATCCCACCTGTAAGAATGTAGCCAGCCCCTGGGATTCCAGATAATCCTATTGGGAACTCTCTCCCATATTCAAATAAATATTCCAAGAGATCAATCATCTTTATTCCAGCTCCAATCTCTACTTCTTGATTGGTCTTATTGTAGTTAATAAATGAGTAATTCTTTCTAAGGTCAAAAGTCCAGTGATTTTTAGCTATACATCTTGAAGATGTACCACCACTAAGGACCAGTAATTTATGAATTCCACCATCTTTGTTTGATTTCACAATATTCTGAAATTCTTCTATTTCACTAATGACTCCAAGAGGTTCGGAGTTATTACAAATGAGATTTGGGACAGAAATTAGATTATTAATTTGATCATCCTTTTGATTGCCGTCTAAGGATAACTAGAATTGGTGTGTAATGTTTTGAATGTTTTTAAGGGGGAGAATCTTTTTGACTTTTGTTTTAAGCGATTTTAAGCGATCCAAATTAGGGGTAATTATCTGTGGGCATGGGAGTAGGAATAGGCGTGCGGTAGAAGAATTTGCAAGCCTTGCGAATGGACTAAAGAATAATCTCCCAGGAGTTCCTGTTGAATATGGTTATCTGGAATTTGCCAATCCAATTATTCGTGATGGGTTGGAAAAACTCAGAGCAAAGTCTGTCGAAAGAATAATTGCCATCCCAGCAATGCTTTTTGCTGCGGGACATTCAAAGAACGATATACCCTCTCTGCTTCAGTCTTACTCTCTAGAAAAAGGAATCCAAATAGATTATGCAAGAGAGCTTGGCGTAAATAATCTTATGATTGGAGCTGCAGGGGCAAGAGTAAAAGAAGTAATTGATTCTTTCCCAGAAACATTTCCTGAAGAAACATTGTTGGTTGTTGTCGGGAGGGGGTCTTCAGATCCAGATGCAAATTCTAATGTAGCAAAAATCACAAGAATGCTTGTTGAGGGGTTTGGGTTTGGATGGGGAGAGACTGTTTATTCCGGCGTAACATTTCCTTTAGTTGAGCCTGGATTAAGGCATGTTGTGAAATTAGGCTTTAAAAAAATCATAGTTTTACCTTATTTTTTATTCTCTGGTGTTCTAGTTAGTCGAATTAAGAGACATACTCAATCTGTTGCGAACGATTTCCCGGATATAAAGTTTATAAACGCTTCATATCTTGGTAATCATAAATTTGTTATTGAGACATTCCTCGAACGTATTAAAGAAGTTTTAGAGGGAAAGAATTCAATGAACTGCTCTTTATGTAAATACAGATCATCTGTATTAGGATTTGAATCAGAGGTTGGATTGATTCAGCAAAGTCATCACCATCATGTTGAGGGTCTTAAAGAAAGTTGCTTACTTTGTGATGATGAATGCACTGGAGGGTGTGAAGAGGTTATTACCAAAAACAGTTTCTCTGAAAATCATTTAAATAAAGAAGACCATCAGCATAACCATAAGCATGGACATCATCCTTATCCAAATGCTGAACATCCATTTGGGCCTGCAACTCTTCGAAAGCAAGAAAGTTGAAATCTAAAGAAAAATAGTTGATCGCACATGGCTCAAGAGTCTATTCCCATCTGTGACGCAAGAGACTCGAAACATATAAGTATGCCTAATGTATTTCTAGCGGGTGCTGATTTGAGGTCCTTTCCACAGGTAAAACATTGTTTTTCCACTATGAAAGATAATAAAAATGGGAATTGGAGCAATTTCTGTGGGATTTCCTGTCACGTTTCACATGATGCTTGACAAAAAAAGAAAATTTTATCTCAGATCACTAAAAAGTATATTTTGCTTAAGGGTGCCATTGCGGCTCAATGAGTCTTGGTCAGTCTCGCTAATGTTTGGGAAAATTTATTTATTTTGACTAATTACACTTTTAATTTAATTCTTGTCTGAGGAATAAATCAACTAGCCACATTAGATGGATTCAACTCAAGCAGAAAGTGTCATTGATTTTGTTGCTTCTTCATCGATTGAAGAAGCCTCGAATGTCAGCCTAGAGGCAGAGGTCCCTGAAGTTCTCTTCCAGTGTATGAGAGAGTTTATTGACTCAAATCCAAAATGGGATCAATACAAACTCATGAGTTCTGCGCTTGCAAATTTTCTATTTCAGAATGGATCAGAAGATAGAGCTGTCACGGAGAAATATTTAAATGATTTATTTAATCGCCCCTAGTCCTAATTGCTTCAAGGCATGCTCTTCTTGCTATTGCCATCATTGTCAGTGTTGGGCTCTGCCACGAGGATGTTGGCCAGCAGGCTCCATCAGCAATTAATACGTTGCGACATCTCCATAAGGCGTTATTCCGAGTAACTACGCTGTCATTTTCATCGTCCCCCATGGGAGCACCTCCAACCTCATGAATGTAATAGCCTGGAGGAGGGGCTCCTTCATTAAGGGCTAAAATTTTATTTAAGAAGGTTTTTAATAAATTATTTCCTTCTAATTTTTCAAGAGAAAGTATTTCCCCACCAAAAGATTCGATTATTTCATGAATTGTTTTTTTCATATGCTTAGACATCGATAATTCATTCTGACTCCACTTGCAATCTATTAATGGTATTGGAATACCCCATTTATCGTATTTTTCTGAAAGCGAAATCTTATTTGAACTTTTGCTTAAGACCTCACCATGTGCAATTAGAAAACCTAATTTTTTGCTTGTAATTGATTCCAACCACTTTGGGCTACCGAATCGGTCTATGCCTCCCCAAATACCATATCCACGTATGAAATCAGGTTTATACGAATGTTGGATAGGACTGCCAAATGGGATGAAAAAGCTTCCAGCTCCTGATAGATGTAGATTTTTTGTTTCATTAGATGATTTTGCTGATTTATGAATAGGGACTGAGAAAAACCTGCATATTGAGATATGGTCCATAATTCCCTGACCTAATTTGCCACTAGGATCTAAGAACCCATCTTCTCTGTGAGATCGCAACGAATTTAATAGTATTTTGTTTGTATTTAATGTAGAAGCACATAAAACAATTAGAGATGATTCTAATTCTTTCCTTTCTCCATTAATCCTATTTACAACTACTACACCCTTTGCAATTTCCTGATCGGATTTCAAAACTATATGTTCTACAATATGATTACTTAATATTTCAACGTTTCCTGTAGAAATTGCTTTTTTAAGACTACTTCCTAAACTACTAGATTTTGGCCATTTGTTTTTCTTATTAGATGGATGTAGGTCAAAACCTCTTGAATGTATTACTTTATATCCAAGTTTAGATTTTACTTCTTTAATAAAATTTCTTTCTATTTCTGTGAAAGGCAATGGAGGTAAATATTCCCCATCTGGCAATTGAATAAGGTTGTCTTTGTTACCGTGAATTTTAAGTAGCTTTTCTATATGTGAATAATGCGGGGATAAGTCAGAATATTCAATTGGCCATTCAGGACCATATTTATCCTTTCTTGAAGCTTTGAAATCTTCTTTAGAAAATCTAAGTGTTATGCCTCCCCAAGTAAGACTTCTTCCTCCCACTTGTTGCCCTTGAGTCCATATATAAGGTCTTTTTTTTGGAGTTATATATGGGTGGTTTCTTTCATCTATATAAAGATTGGGATTCGACTTCCAGTATCCTGGATGTTGAGCCTGTTTTGATTTAGAACCACTTAATAGGCCATAAATTCTTTGAAAGGTTTTATTGGGCTCATTACCTAAGGCTTCTGAGGGACTCAATTTTGGGCCTGATTCAACAACTAATACCTTTACTCCCGCCTCAGCAAGAGTAAGAGCTGCAATCCCACCAGTTGCTCCGGATCCAACTACTATTGCTTCAAAAGGTTTGTTGATCAATTTTGAGACTTTAAATGTAATTAATAAAGTAAATCATTTTGGATCCTTTGATTATTCTAATTAACTGCGCCCTAGCCATGGAGGTGCACCAATAAACCATTCGCCTAGATCATCCTCCTCTCGATAATGACTGGTTGGGTCTGGATCGCCAAGATCAAGATCATTGATCAGCTTTTCAATTGAATCAAGTTTATAAGCATTTTGCTGAGTTCTTTGAGCCCTTTTTAGCCAGTTTGAAACAGTCTGATTATGACCAACAAATTTATTCACAAAAACCCTTTCTTGAAGAGTTACTAGCTCTCCTTTGGCAACTCTACTTAAAATATCTTTGATTTTTAGTCTTGAAGAATTTGACAGCATTAGAATTTAAGGTCTACTAATTAAATAGCTGAAAATAAGAATATGTCTATATAAATTCACATAAAATTTGCTTGTTGATACTTATAGCCGATATTTATTTGAAGGGGTTACTCTGCGTAAAAGAAGAAAGTGGCTAATTTTTTTCTAGAATTGAATTTATGAGAACTTTTAATTTAGAATGAATGTAAGGTATTTGCGAAGTTAATCCATGCCAAGAAAGTTGATTGCTTTCCTTTTGATTGTATTCTCCCTCTTTGGAGTTACTCAATCCTCCTTTGCCGCAATGGATTATTCTAAACAGTCTCTTATTAATTCCGATTTCTCAAATAGGGACTTAAGGGGAGTAACTTTTAATCTCACTAATCTATTAAATGCTAACTTATCAGGCTCTGATCTACAGGGTGCAAGTTTATTTGGAGCAAAATTACAAGACGCTGATCTGAGCAATACAAATCTTCGTGACGCCACACTTGACTCAGCCGTCTTAGAGGGAGCTAACTTGAGCAATGCTGTTTTGGAGGATGCTTTTGCTTTTAATACTAGATTTAAGAATAATATTATTAACGGCGCTGACTTTACTAATGTTCCCATGAGAGATGATGTGCTGGAGAGTCTTTGTGAAGCTGCTGAGGGTTCAAACCCAATTACAGGAAGAGAAACAAGTGTTACTTTAGGCTGTGAATGATATGGAATTAACTCTTAAAATATTTTTTATTTAAAGTATTTATTTTAATTTGTCTTTTAAGTACTCTTCATAGAAATAATCAGCACCTTTTTGGCCAGATAAGGAAATGGTAATACCGCAATTTTCAATGATATCATTAGCAATAAGCTTAGATAAATCATTTTTATTTATAGTTGAAAAACTCTTCTTACCTGATTTAATTATCTCAGGCCAAAAAATAGGGTTAAATGATGGATCTGAGTTCTCTTCAATTGTTAATTTCAAGGCAACTGAAGTCGATAATCCAATTCCCTTTGCATTGCAGAATTTACTAGAGTAGCTTTTCACAAGTTTTCTTTCAATGTTTTCTATATTATTGTTATGATTACTTACTCCAGCTTGAACATTATTAGGTTGAAGTATAAAAGTTATATTGAATAAAAATATTATTGAAATAATTTTGATAAGTGTTACGAATTTATAGAATTTATTTTTTTTTGCCATTTAATAAACTTTTAAATTAGTATTTATTCTCACCTATAAATAAAATAATATTTGAATATTAAAGTAAATTTTAAAATATTTTAATATTCGGATTTAATTTATTTATATTTGTTTTGTCTTGTATAAGTGTAAAAGCATACTAACCGGCCATCTAAGCGTCTCCAAGTGCCTTACAAGGTTTTTTGTTAGAAAATATTGACTATGGCCAAGTTTTGGAATGTATCCCAGTTCTTTAAGAGCCTCTTTAATTATTCTTTTCTCTCTAATTGAACCTAACCTAGTGTCTATAATTGTATACCCATAATTATCCTTTTTATTTTCTATCATATTCATTGTAATAGAAAACCCAATTTTAATTGTATGATCAATTTCTCTGTAGCTTGTATAAATATATCCTCCTTCTATTTGTTTATTTATTTTTTTTAAAGAGTTTACAGATATCAAAGCATTAATAGAATTTGGTATGAAGGCTTTTTCGATTTTTCTGTAATTCAGCTTCATTTTACTTACTCTGTAAAAGTGATTTCTCGTATCTATCCCAAACGTTATTTGCTTCTGCTAATGCAATCCTTTTTTCGCAAGACTTGTTATATCTGCTTATTGCTGCTCTAGGTATGGATCCGCTTGCTTTTAACGATCTTAATCCCGTTTCAATGCAAAGTAGTGCAACTCCAGATAGGTCTCTCCCTTCTGCGGCTGCCCATGCTTTCATTAGATAATTTAAGTTTGAGGGGATTGAAATTTGTAACTTGTATGTGTTTGGGGTGTTCAGAGATATGTCATCTAGGGAATTTTCTTTTTCAGTGATTGCATTTTTAATTTTCTTTCTAACTATTCTTGCGTTTTCGTCTATTTCAGCAAAGTTGCTTTTCTTTCCACCGGATAATTTTTCTGATTCTTCGATTGATTCAATAGAGACCTGATTGCGCCCTAGAGCTTTGAAGGCCCACAAAGCCATATCTTGTGACAATGAGGTTGATTTAAGCCAACTTTCGGTAATTTCCTCCCAGCGGTCTCTCATGGCTGATGCGTTTTTTATATCTTAACTCACCCTTTTTAGATTGTCTATGGAGTGCCTACAGATTTAGTCGATGAATGTGTTCGTCGGAGACTTCGTGCTAATGCTTCGAATGGTTTTGTGGGCTATATCTGTAATAGTTGGGAAATTTCAAAATGTCTAAAAAACAGTTTGAATCATTTGTTTCTAAAGCTCTTTCAAGTGAAAATCTGCAGCGTCAGATTTCAGATTGTGGAGCAAACAACAGTTGTGTTGCTGCTGTGGGGAAGAGAAATGGACATAAATTCTCACCTGCAACTGTTAGTCACTGGCAAAGAGATCACGGAGGAAGAATTTTAATTAACTAGATCAAATCTCACGATTCTTTCAAAATAAGGTTCTAGATTTATTTTCAATAGAAAGCATTAATAGTTAATAGCTTGAATAGCCTTAGCTACCTGGTAGGGCTGGCTTATAGCCACTATCGCCATCTTTACACTCAAGACTTTCTCGTGTTGTTATTCCAGTGGTTGGGTTAGTTCCTTCTGCAATTTTGCATAAATTTCTTTGATCGTCGCTGTCAAGAACCGCGAAGGTGAAGTCAGCCCCCTCAATTAAAGCGCCCGCAAAACTACTTCCAGAAGCAATCATATTTGTTAGAACAGCATTCCTGAGGTCTGTTTTTTGGAAATTCACTCTATCTGCAAGGGTGTCTGTAAGATTTATCCCATTTAGATTTGAACCCTTTAAATCCGAGAGTGTAAGAACGGTGCCATGTAAATCAACATCACTAAAATCAGCATCTCTTGCTACAGATCCAGCTATCGACGATTTGGACAAGTCTTGACCGTGAAAATCGAATCCTGTTATATCTGACCTGACATAATTAGGTACTTCTTCTCCTACCTCGAGTGAGGCAGATAAAGGGGACATGAAGAGAAAGAAACTAACTAAGCACCAAAAAGAATTGATTATCCCTTTTAGAAAGGCTTTTCTCATATTGGTGGCTTCAAAGTAGAACATTGCTGATCCGACAATTTCCTAGCTTTTAAATTTTACTCAACTTATCGATACCCAATAGACTTTTCTTTGAAAGTAGTAGGAATTTTTACTGTTTTGAACAAGGATGAGTTTGTGAAATATGACATTATGATTATATTTTTTAACTTTTTTAGCAGGTTCATTCATGAAGATCAGAGTCTTATTTCCCAAAAAGTGAGATCATACAAAGCTTCCCAAAGATTTTGAAATGTAAGACTTGCATAAAGGATTTTGCTCTATGAAGGACTCTTATGTAATGATGTATTTAACTTCTGTGCCACTTTAACTAAGTTATGGACTTTCGAGTTCTTATCGTTCTGACCCCGATTGTTGCTTCCGTAGCTTGGACGGCTTTTTGGCTGACTAAGTGGGGTGTTTTCAAGTGGGATCTTCTTGGTGGATTGAAGAACGTAGTAGACGGCTAACCCCCCCTCCAACCTGCATAGGTCTTCCATTAGTGGCTTTGATTGCTTAAGTCACTATGGTTGTGGTTTTTTGAATCTGTTAATCAATTTCAAATTAATGATTTTCCTGCTTCGAAGATGAGCAAAAAGACGGTCTATGGATTTTTGTACGTCTCCCTTTTTGTCATGATTTGGGGCACACTTGGCTCATTTGTTGACTACATATTCCTGAATAACGAAATTTACATACAAGGGTCACTTGGCCAATTAAGCACTTTTTCTGTTTTTGGGGTCCTTACAGTGATCCTTGCTACTAATTTGTATCCCAGGATATCTTCTTTAAACCTTGTGCTATCTACTTTCGGTGACAAGGAAAAATGAACCTTTATAGGATTTAATGGATCTTTAGAAGAATTCTTTTATTCTCGTTAGAAGATATTCATGGAATTATTTTCCTTTTTAATGGAGATTGAATATAACTCCCCATCGAGTTATGCTTCTTTTAAAGCCTTATACAGTTCAATATAGATCTTTTGACAACCGGAAAAGGGAGAATTGCTTTTACGCAAGTGACTCGTTTGAAGCAAGATTATTAGCAATGGAATTTAATAGATATATTCATGACCATCCGAATTGTATTGATTTGATTAGGTGTGAACAGACAAGTCACTAGTTTTGAACTCTTCTACGAAAAGTTGCATTGCTAGATTGAATTTATGCAATTAATAACCTTAGAAGTCTAAGAAATTCTTGAAAATTATATTTACGCCAAATTTTATAATGAAAGAAGATATTATCAACCATGCAGTTATAAATGTAATTACTAAATTAAATCCACTAAAGAATGGGCCATAATTTTTTCTACTAGATATACTATCTATTAGACCACTGCACTCAATCACGTCATTTCTAGACAATTTATAATAATTTGTTGTAGGGAGCTGTTTGTCCTTAAATCGTTCTTCTATCTCTGTGATTAATAAATTTGGGTTTTCAGTTTTTATACTAGCTATTACTTTGGTTGGTTTTAATATTGAATTTGTTTTATCTAAATTTCTTGTCATCCCAATAATATAAAGGTCATCTTTTTTAAAGAAATAGATAAATTCAGCCATGTATATAGAAAGAAAAAATCTTTTAATTACCATTTTATCTTTCATTTGTTGAAGTTCAGCAAAAAAAGATAAATGTTTATCTAAATTATGATTTTATTTATTTCTCCTTAGGATTGATTCATATTCATTTACTTTTGTCGTTTGATTATATAATGTAATATTTAAGACTCTTTTAAAATAATAATGGCTTTAGCAGTGTTTAATGGAGCTTACATTGGTACGAGAAATACTGGAATTGGAGTTGTTTCCAGAGAGTTAAGTAAGGAGTTCTCAAAAGAAAACATTTTATTTCTCGATCCCTTCAGTAGCGGAAGCGATGGGAATATTTCTATCCCATCAAATCTTTCTCCAGATTATGGATTAAAAGCTCACTTGAGAAGACTTTATTGGATTGAGAAAAAAATACCGAGAATTATTAAACAAGAATCTGTAGAATTTTTTCTCTCTCCTTTGCCAGAGGCACCATTACTTAGCAATGTTAGGTCAGCAGTACTTGTTCACGACTTGCTACCTCTAAGGTTTCCAGAAGTTAGCCCTTTACTTGCTTATCATTTTTTCTATGTTCGACTTGTTATTTCCAAAGCAGAGTTGGTATTTTGCAACTCCAATGCTACTGCCATGGAATTGCATGAATTCTTTAAGGTGCCGGTAAGCAAATTAATCCCTATTAAACTCGGATTCGATCGTAAGAAGTTCTTTCCTGTTTATGAAAAAAGAGAAAACTTTTTTCTAGTTTTGGGTAGGCATAATCCTCATAAAAATCTAAAGAGAGTTATTCAAGCTTTCTCTTTAGTAAAGGACCAAACATTTAAATTATATTTTGTAGGACCTTTCGACAAAAGATATACTCCCCGATTGATTAAATATTCTGAAGAACTTGGTGTCTCAAAAAATTGTATTTGGAAAAATTGGGTAACAGAAGATGAGAAAATCAGACTATTGAATACATGCAAATCATTATTGATATTAAGTCTATGGGAGGGGTTTGGATTGCCTGCACTTGAGGCAATGGCTTGTCGAACTCCAGTCATTGCTAGTAATAGGGGCGCTCTTCCTGAAGTTGTTGGTAATGATGGGTTGTTGGTTGATCCTATTAATATTGAGGGTATTACTGAGGCTATGGAATATGTAATAGGAGGGGGGAGGTCTTTGCATGAGATTGCAGAAAAAGGTGTATTGAGATCTAGTCAGTTTGATTGGAGATTAACAGCAAAGGAAATTGAGTCAGTACTTCAAAGTGTTTGTTAGTTAATAGAATAAATTATTAGATAATATTTAAATTCCCTGTTATTTTATTTTTAGTCTTTGTTTGATCATTTATATTATTTAGTGATATGCTATGAGTTTGAATATTTTTGTATGAATGAATTATCTTCATTCTCTTCTTTTAATCCTAAGAGAATTTTAATTGTTATTTCACCTGCATTTATTTTTTATCTTTTTTCGCTTGTAATTAGTAGCCAGATGGGGATTGAATCATCCTTAGTACTAAGAGACCTTAGACAAATTTGCGAATATCCATTCTTTGTTGGATTTCTATCTTCTTGCGGCATTTTATTGTGGGCTGCAGCTTCAGCTATTAATTTATTTGTTTATTTATCAGGACTAGTAGACAAGCTTTATTCCAAAATAATAATGTTGGGATTCATCTTTTCAATAATTTTATGCTTGGATGATTTCTTCTTGCTTCATGATAGCTATCAAATCTTTCAAGATATTCTTTATCCTTTATATTCAGTCTTGGCTTTAAGTTTATTCTTTTCAATTAAGAATAAACTTTCTTCAATTCAAGTCTCTTATTTATTTACTTCTTGTTTCCTTTTAGCTAGTTCAATCGTATTAGATATCTTTCAGGATTTTCTGCCTTTTAGTTATGATAATGTGCAGATATTTGAAGAAGGTGCAAAATTTATCGGAATATTTCTATGGCTTATATTTTGGATGGATTTCGCGAAATTTTCATTAATTAAATCCAAATAATATTAATCAAATAAGAGTTTACTCTGTTTAATCTCATTCGGCTCCGTCTACGCATGTCCATCTATTGTCAAACTGCCATACTGGTTTATATATTTCTCTTTCAATTTTCTTACCTGCTATTTGACACTGATTAAGGCTATCCATAGGGATGGCAAAAATTGAAGGACTTGTAATACCACTGACTTCTGGCCTCCCACCAGGTCCTTGTCTATAACTACCCATTACCAGCCAATATTTGGCATCTGCATTTAATGGTTTCAAAATATCTAAGCTGGATATTGAGATTAAAGCTATAAGAGGGATAAGCCTCATGAAATGGTTCATGGTTTTTAACTATTTTATAATATTATCTACTAGATAGTTTAATATTGCCTTTTGCTTAAATTTATTGAGATTTCTCTATAAATTTAAAAGTATTTACTAAGTTTATCTCTTTTATAGTATCTTAGCTAAGGAGAAGTTCAAAAATGTTTTATTCTACTATTTTGTTTGGCGAACTTGAACTGTCACTTTTGACTGTGATAGTTTTGATTTGTCTGAGTATGTTCACCTTTCTTGCTGTAGGTTTAAGTTCTTTCAAGTTAGTTCAATCCGCAATAAAGAAAAATGATTAATAAGAATTGATTATCTATAAAGTACTCTGTTTTAAGATTTTAAAATTTAATACTGAATCTTTTTAGCGATGATTACCATCTCTGCTTCTAAGCTTATTTAAATACTTAAAATTATTTCATTTTAGCCAAACAAAATACCTTTTATGATGATAGTGGCTCAATGATATATTTAGGAGTAACTGGGTTATTAAATTGTTAAATACTTTTGATCTGATAGTCATTGGGGCTGGCTCAGGTGGTTTGGCCGCGGCAAAACGGGCTTCAAGTCATGGTGCGAGTGTTGCTTTGATTGAAGGAGATCGCATTGGAGGGACATGTGTTATAAGAGGTTGTGTGCCAAAAAAATTACTATTATATGGATCTGAATTTCATGAGAATATTAAATATGCTGATAAATATGGAGTATTATTAGGTGATGTTAGTTTTAATAAATCTAATTTATTTAAAAATGTAAGAAACGAAGTTGATCGTTTGAATTTAATCCATGAAGAAGCCCTTATTAGATCTGGTGTAAAGATATTTAGGGGATGGGCACAATTCAAAACTAATAACATAGTAAATATCTATGAAAAAGATTCAAAAGAAGGTATTACACTTCGAGCTGATAAAGTTCTTATCGCCGTTGGAGGTAAACCACAAAAGCCGGATATACCCGGTGCAGAAGTTGGTATGGTTAGTGATGATATGTTTTTACTTGATAAACTACCTAGTAAGATAGTTATTGTAGGTGCTGGCTTTATTGCTTGTGAGTTTGCTTGTATATTTAATTCATTGGGTGTAAATGTTATTCAATTAGTAAGAGGTGAATATCTACTAAAAAATTTTGATAGTGAGTTATCAGAATTCCTTGAATCAGAGATGAGGAAAAAAGGTATAGAAATACTTTTTAATAATGAATTAACCAGCATTAAAAGACATGATAAGTGTCTTGACTTAGTTACAACTAAGAAAGTTTCTCTAAATTCAGATGTTGTTCTATTTGCTACAGGCAGAGAACCAAATATTGAAGGCTTAAACTTAGAAGGAATTGGTGTAAAAGTTGCAAGCAACAAAAAAATCTATATTAATAGTGATTTACAAACTAGCATCCCAAATATTTTTGCTTTAGGTGATGTCGCTAATAATTATAATTTGACACCAGTAGCAATAGAGGAAGGCAGAGTATTTGCAGATAATGTTTTTGGAAGTAAATCTCCTCGTAATGTCAATTATGACTTTGTCCCTATGGCAGTTTTTAGTAGGCCAGAAATTGCTTCTGTGGGCTTGTCGGAGAATAAGGCAATTGAAAAATATGGCTCTATGAGAATAAAAGTATATAGATCAAGATTTAATCCCATGTCAAATACTTTAAGCAAAAAAAACGCACCATGCCTTTTGAAACTTGTTATAGACAATAAAACGTTAAAGGTACTTGGCTGTCATATGGCAGGAGAAAATGCTTCAGAAATCATTCAGATAGCTTCAATTGCTATTGGAATGAAAGCTACAAAAAATGATTTTGACAAAACAATGGCTCTTCACCCTACAATTGCAGAGGAGTTTGTAACAATGAATTAATAAATTTAATCTATTTACTATATTTTCTTTACTGCAATCCAGTATCTAATAGTTTGAAAAGATATAATTATTATAAATAATGGGATAATTATGCATATCATTATTGTCCGAAACTCATTTTGCCAAGTTGGATATGTTTTTGGTATCACCTGATCAATTAGGTAAAAAATATATAAGCCAAAAAGCATTGAACCTTCAACTCGACTAATTCGACCCTTTGTCCAAAAAATCGGCATGCAGGCGAGTGTTGTTATTACCATTAGAGGTAAATCTCTATTTATCAATAGACTGTCTACTTGAAGGCCATAAATCCCAGAGGCAATAGCCGAACTACCAAGAACTAATAGCATGTTCAAAAGACTACTGCCTACTACATTACCGATGGCTAAATCTGTTTTACCCTTGAACGTTGCAACAATAGATGTTGTCAACTCTGGTAAAGATGTACCCGCTGAAACTATAGTTAATCCGATAATAGATTCGCTCACACCTAGTAAATTAGCTGCAGTTGTTGCCCCTCCGATTAATAGTTTTGAACCAAATGTAAGGAGTAGAATACCTGCAAATACTTTAATAAATGATTTGTATTTTACATTTTTATCATATAAGAGATCTATCTTTGGTTCTGCATCTGCGATACCTTCAGGCTCCTCTCTGACAGTTTTAATCTCCCATATTGTATTAATTATTAGTGCCACTATCAATGATACGCCTGCTTGCCATGTGAATCTTCCGGAGGAACCCATTCCCCAAACAGCAGTTGATACAGCTATTAATAAAGGGACATCTCTCCTTACCAATCTACTTTCTACTTTTAATGGGATTATTATTGCGCTTAGTCCAAGAACAACCATTACGTTAAATATATTACTACCTACAACGTTGCTAACGGCCAATGCGTCTGAACCATTTATGACTGAATTTACGCTGACAAATAATTCAGGAGCACTTGTACCCAGTGCGACAACTGTAAGCCCAATAACTAGTTGAGGGACACCAAGTATTAATGCTAAAGCTATTGAACCTTGTACAAAGATTTCACCACCAACAAAAAGTAAACCGATTCCAATTAGTAATTCTAAGGCAGCTATTGAAAATGAGGACATAGGGCAAATGGCGAAAATTTGTTTTTGAACTAAGAACGTTCAAATTTTTTAGAAATAAAGTTTTTTCTCTTTTTAATGATTTTTTCTTTATCCCTATAAATATAAAGCTTCTATCTTGATAAAAAACAATATTTGTCCTAAGCCAGATTTTATGAATCTAATGAGTTTTCATAAAGCTATATAATTTAGGCTTTGATTTTTGGTTATGCATTAATTCTAAAAGAATACTTATCTAAGTAGCGATATTTGGCTGAATTTAAGTTTGCATAATTATTCATTATATCAATTTCTCAAATAAAGATTTTATTTATTTTTTTTTAATCCCATAGCCCTTTATGAATTTTTAATTAGAATTGTCTATTATTTAATTGTTATTTGCTTTATTTTGGAGAGCATTTTGATTGAATCTCAAAATGAGTTAACCATTCGCCAACCTGATGACTGGCATTTGCATCTTAGAGAAGGGCCTTTAATGCAATCAGTACTTCCATATACCTCGAGGGTTTTTCGCCGTGCAATTGTAATGCCAAATCTAATATCACCTATTACTTCAGTAAGCCAGGCAGTCTTTTATCGAAATGCGATTTTGAATGCTCTGCCTCTTGGACATGAATTCACTCCGCTTATGACAGCTTATCTGACGGATGATATGTCTCCAGATGTTCTTGAAGAGGGGTATGAACAAAAAGTATTTTTTGCTGCAAAGTTATATCCAGTAAATGCTACGACTAATTCCTCAAAGGGAGTGAATAATATTAAGTCTATTTATAATCTTTTAGCTGTGATGGAAAGAATTGGCTTACCTTTACTTATTCATGGAGAGGTTGTTGATAAAAAAATTGATATTTTTGATAGAGAAAAAGTTTTTATTGAGCGTTATTTAAAGGCTATTTTAAATAAATTCCCTTCCCTAAAGGTAGTTCTTGAACATATTACGACTGAACAGGCGGTAAGATTTGTTGAAGATAACTCAAAATCTCTTGCTGCAACTATTACTCCTCATCATTTGCATATAAATAGGAATGCAATGTTTAATGGAGGACTTAGAAGTGATTTTTATTGTTTACCGGTAGCTAAAAGAGAAAATCATAGATTGGCTTTAAGAAGTGCAGCAACAAGTGGTAAACCTTGTTTCTTTTTAGGCACTGACTCTGCACCCCATTTGAGATCCTCAAAAGAATCTTTATGTGGTTGTGCAGGTATTTTTAATTCTCCATATGCTATAGAAAGTTATGCAGAAGTTTTTACCGAAGAAAAAGCTCTTTATCGTTTAGAGGCATTTTCAAGTGAATTTGGACCTAAATATTATGGTCTTCCTCTTAATCAAAACTTTATAAAGCTCAAAAGACAAGTTCATGAAATCCCTGATTTTCTTGAAATAGGAAAAGTCAATAATTTTAATGAGAAACTAGTCCCTTTCCATGCGGGTGAATATTTGAAATGGACTTTTAGAGATCTAAAAACATAATTGACTTAGTAGCAGAGCTCAATCAACTTAAACCTAAGCAATTTCAATTCTTTAAATTGGCATAAAGAAAAAGTTATGGGAGCAGGGGGACTTGAACCCCCACAGCCTTTTACGGCCTAC
>CETG01430876.1_pt1 | contig 24167 bp, 19 predicted proteins | sample 361471 | NCBI WGS metagenome assembly CETG01 (sample SAMEA2622696, study PRJEB7988) | marine metagenome | isolation source: saline water (ENVO:00002010), including | reverse complement strand
ATGATTACAAATCAACATATTGAAAAGATAAAGTAATGAAATTTACAGAGCTATTAAAAATAACTATGTGATTTCATTATAATCATACATCCAATTCGATTTAGGCTGGCAAAACCTTTAATTCATTTTGAGGTCTCCAGTCTTTTGCCTGTTTCAAAAAACTAGGCCAATCTAATTTTTCTTCTTTCATTGCATGTGAAATCAAGGTTGGTATCTGAACCTTGAATGCTTCCAAATCAGGTTGCTCAATACCATTATTAATGGCCATCCAGTCAGCCATTGATCGGCCAACAACTCTAGTGAGATATGCCGAAGATAGTGCTTGCAATGTACCGGCAGCGAGCCAAGTACTGCCATGAATTTTCGAAACACTCAAAAGGGCCTGACCGCTCCATTCAACAATTCCTTGAGCAATCGCAGCGCCAGCAAGCTGTTTAGTCATCGCAGTTAAGGCATCAGGGCTCAACTTACAAGACCAAATCTTTGCCATTTCCTTCATCATCATCCCATTGACTACAGACATTACCAATAAATCAGTTGAAGGGACTGGAGAAGCGAAAACAGCACTAGCTACAACCCACTGTGAACGATTTTGCAACCCTCTAAATCTTTCTCGTCTCAATTTCTCTAAATCATTCTGCCATTTTAAGTGAAGTGAAGAAAGCATTCTTTGACGTGTTGATTCAATAATTTTCTCAGAATTTGAAATTTCTCTAGAAATACCAATCATTGAGGCAGTCTTATCAATTTCCTTCTCACTCCAAAAAATTATCTTATTAGTCCATCGATCTGGCAATTGAGCATGAAGTTGTCGAAGTATTTCCGGTTGATTGGGGCTTTCTTCTATGGGACAAATCAACCTGCAATGTTGTGATGAAGGGATTTCTCTAATCCATAACAAATCAGAAGCCCTTAGAGGAATTGGCAAAAAGTAAATCACAAAATCTTCTTCATGGAGTGATTCAGGCCATTGCCAAGACGAGTCCTTTATTGAAAGACTTGGATAACAATTCAATTCAAACTCTTTCTTAGATTTTAAAGACTTACGAATATCATCTTTACCTATATATTGTGAGCCTTCAGCTCCAACACATGCAATTCTTAGGGGAGCTGACCTTTTGAGTATTTTTGCAAGCTCAAGTTCACGAGTGATTTTATTCTCAAAATAATTATCTTTAGATTCCAAGTCAGAAAAGTCATCCAGCACCTTCTCACAACGTTTGATCCAACCTTTCACAGTTTTAGGGGAGTCAAAAGTATTTTTATTTGCTCTAGTAATCCAAAAAACGCCAACCCCAGCAAGGCATAATCCTGTCCCACCCATAGGAAAATGAACTAATTCTGAAAGAAACCATTGGGCACTTAGCAAAGAGCCAAAAAGGAAAACACCCTTAGCAAGAGAGGGGAAGGATTTAGACTTGATGAATTCAGGGAATTCAGTTAATGATAATTTCATCGTTCCTCATCAAAATTACACCTATTTCTATTTTTAACTGAGTTCCATGTTTAGGCAAATAATGAAATAACGAAACCCTCATTTTGTAAACCTTTAATATAAAGCCTTACAAAAAGCAACCTATTAGAAGGAGAATTCACATTTTTCTCAATGAGAAAATGTGAATCTCCTGAAGGAACAGGAATATTTCTACTGAAAAGGCCAATCATGAGTCAAAATGCCATGATATAAATTTGTTGATCATGGGAGATTCCTACAGCAGCTCGCAGCAAAATCAAAGAAATTTCCAAGGGAACCGTGGTGGATTTCGCGACAATAGAGGAGGTAGCCCGAGAGAAGGTGGTGGATTTAGAATTCGACTTAGCGATAATGAAATGAGAGCTGCTCGCTCTTTACAACAGGCCTTCAATTTAAGATCAATTGTTGCAGTTCTTGGTTTTGCTGTAAGAACTCTAGGACAAATGCTTGAAGAAGGAAAACTCACTGATTTGCTATCCGAATATCAGTCTAAAGATTCTTCTATTAGGGAAAGTTTTAACCAGTCAAATAATCAAGATGGTTTTGGGAAAGTTAGTAACCAATTCACTAAAGAGAATACAAAACCAAATCCTTTTGAAAGGCCCCAAAAGCCTGCTGAATCTAATAGAGAAATTGAATCAGAGTCTTCAAACGAAAAACAAGAGGATAAGGATTTAATAGATTCAACCTCAGATGATTTATTAACAGAAAATCAGAATAATAACGACACAGATACACCTACAATAGCAAAAGAAATTAACTAAGTGGTGGCAAAAAAGCGAGTATTTTCAGGCGTACAGCCAACCGGTTCTCTCCATTTAGGCAACTGGCTTGGAGCCATAAAAAACTGGGTTGATCTTCAATCCTCATACGAAACCTTCTTTTGTGTTGTTGACCTACATGCTCTAACTATTAATCACGATCCCAAAGAACTTAAAGAGAATACACTTTCCACAGCCGCCCTTTACATAGCATGCGGAATAGACCCTCAAATAAGTTCTGTATTTGTACAAAGTCATATTCCAGCTCATAGTGAACTTTGTTGGTTACTCAATTGCTTCACACCGATGAACTGGCTAGAAAGAATGATTCAGTTTAAAGAGAAGTCTATTAAACAAGGTGAAAATGTATCGATAGGATTATTTGATTATCCAATACTCATGGCTGCTGATATTTTACTATATAGCACGGATTTAGTACCTGTTGGGGAAGATCAAAAGCAACACCTTGAATTAGCAAGAAATATTGCACAACAAAGAATTAATTCTATTTATAGTAAAACCAAAGAACCTATATTCAAAGTACCTGAACCACTAATTATTAAAGAGGGTGCAAAGATTATGAGTCTTATAGATGGTCGAAAGAAAATGAGTAAAAGTGATCCTAATGATGGTAGTAGAATTTGTTTATTGGATTCTCCAGAGACAATAGTAAAAAAAATCAAAAAGGCCAAAACTGATCAAATTATCGGTTTAGAATTCGGAAATATTGAAAGGCCTGAGTCAGATAATCTTTTAAGTATATATTCAATCCTTAGTGGGCTGGGTAAAGAATCAACTGCTAAAGAGTTTGAGAATTCAGGTTGGGGAAGATTTAAACCTGAATTAACAGAATTAATTATATCCTCACTGAAACCAATACAAAGTAAATATGCAGAACTGAGCAAAGATTACGGTGAAATAAAAAATATTCTTAATAAGGGAGCCGAAAAAGCTGAAAATCTAGCTTGTAAAAGTTTAGAAAAACTTCACAGAGCAATTGGTATACAAAGAAGAGAATATGATTGAAATTGGAAATTATTCCTTTGCATGTTAACTTATAAGTCAAAGGAATCATATCTTTACTACTCAAAACTTTGAACGATCATAATCATGCCATTAATCACTCTTCCAGATGGAACAAAAAAATCATTTGACACACCAGTAACTATTAACGATATAGCTAAAAGCATTGGTCCAGGACTACTCAAATCGAGTATAGCTGGGAGAGTAAATGGGAAACTAATAGATTCATCAATTCCTATATCAGAAGATTCTGAAGTAGTTATCATCACATCTAGAGATAAAGAAGGACTTGAAATAATACGCCATTCATTTGCCCATCTTATTGGCCATGCAGTAAAGCAGCTATATCCTGAAGCGAAAATGGCAATAGGTCCTGTAATTGAAAATGGCTTTTACTACGATATTTCATATAAAGAGAATTTAACTTTGAAAGATTTGAATAGGGTTGAAGAAAGAATTAAAATTTTAATCAAGCAAGATTATCCTGTAATTGTAGAGATAATAACAAAACAAGAAGCTAAAAATATTTTTCAAGAAAGAAATGAAAGATTTAAACTTGAGATAATTGATGATATTCCATTCAATGAAGAGATAAAGATATATAAACATCAAGAATATATTGACATTTGTCGGGGGCCTCATGTCCCAAACACTAAACATTTAAGAGTATTTAAATTAATGAAGATTTCAGGTTCTTATTGGAGGGGAGATTCACAAAATGAGAAGCTTCAAAGAATATATGGAACAGCCTGGTTAACCAAAAAAGATTTAGATTTACATATAAAGAAGCTTGAAGAAGCAGAAAAAAGAGATCATAGAAAATTAGCAAAAAAATTGGACTTTTACCATATTCAAGACGAATCACCTGGAATGATTTTTTGGCATTCAAGAGGTTGGGCTATATATCAAGTTCTTGAAAAATTTATAAGAGAAACTATTAATACTAGAGGATATAAAGAGATCAAAACGCCTCTTGCTGTTGACAAGTCATTATGGGAAAGATCAGGACACTGGGAAAAATTTAAAGAAGATATGTTTACCACTAAATCAGAAAACAGAGATTATGCAATTAAACCAATGAACTGCCCTTGTCATATTCAAGTATTCAATCAGGGTTTAAAAAGTTATAGAGACTTACCTATTAGATTGGCAGAATTTGGGTCTTGTCACAGGAACGAGCCTTCTGGTGCATTACATGGATTAATGAGAGTGCGTAATTTCGTTCAAGACGATGCACATATTTTTTGTAAAGAGTCTCAAATTCAAGAAGAGGTAAATAATTTCATTGATCTTGTTTTTGATGTCTATAGATCATTTGGCTTCAATTCAGTTATAATAAAATTATCAACTAGACCTGAAAAAAGAGTTGGTAGTGATGAAATTTGGGATAAATCAGAAACCTCATTAATGGAAGCCCTTAAAGCTAAAAATTTAGATTGGGAAATTTGTGAGGGGGAAGGTGCCTTTTATGGACCCAAAATTGAATTCTCATTAAAAGACTCTTTGGATCGGATCTGGCAATGTGGCACCATCCAAGTTGATTTCTCAATGCCAGAAAGGTTGGATGCCTTTTATATTGATGAAGACGGATCGAAAAAAAATCCAGTCATGCTACATCGTGCAATCCTTGGATCATTTGAGCGTTTCTTAGGAATTTTAATTGAAAATTATGAAGGTAAATTTCCTGTATGGTTATCCCCTGTGCAGGTGATGGTCTTCGGCATAACTAGTAGAAATAATAAAAAATGTGAGGAAATTGCAAAAAACCTTCGTGGCTTAGGTTTTAGAGTTGAAGAAGATTTAAGGAATGAAAAAGTCGGTTTTAAAATAAGAGAGCACACCATTCAACGTATACCATACTTTATTATTATTGGTGACAATGAAGAAAAAGAGAATAAAGTCTCTATAAGGACCAGAGAGGGGAAAGAATTAGGCTTAATTAGTATCAATGAATTCTCAGAATTACTAAAAGAAGAGATATCAAAATTATGCATTAAAGATCCTGATAAATTGAAAAGCTTAACATAATAAATTATTATGTGCTTTAATTTATTTAATACCTTTTAAACTGATTCACAAGATAAACCTCCATGACAATATCTAAAAAAATTGTTTTAGCAGGCGATCTTGGAGGCACTAAAACATTACTGGGTATTTATGAAAACAATAATGGATTAAAATTAATCCATAGAAGGAAATACATGTCAAATGAATGGGAATCCTTAAATGATATATTGAGAAACTTTTACGAAACTTTCCCAAATGGATTAATACATCCGCAAAATGCTTGTATTGCTGTAGCAGGCCCAGTATTAAATGGACTAGCAAAGATAACAAACCTAGGATGGAATATTAAAAAAGAATCAATTAAAATCTTATTAAATTTAAAAAAATTAGATATTATAAATGATTTCAGTGCATTGATATATTGCATACCAAATCTTAGAAATTATCAATATTCACCAATTCAGAATTTTAATTCTATTAGACATAAAGGAATTTTTACTGTTTTAGGAGCCGGTACTGGGCTAGGCCTAGCTAGAGGATTTATAAAGTCAAACAATGTTATCGCATTCCCTAGCGAAGGAGGACATATGGAGTTCTCTCCTCGTACAGAAAAAGAATGGAGGCTTTCAAATTGGTTAAAAAAAGATTTAGGCGTCAGCCGACTTTCAGTTGAGAGGGTAATAAGTGGGAAAGGGCTAAGTCACATAGGTCGATGGTTCCTTAGCCAGTCAAATATGAATGATCATCCCTTGAGTAGCATTGCAGATAGTTACCATAATAGTAATGTAAAAATCGATTTATCCTCAGCTATCAGTCTTGCTGCAAAAAATGGAGATGAATTAATGAAAGAAGCTTTAGAACTGTGGTTAAGTGCCTATGGTTCATTTGTTGGTGACATCGCACTTAATGATTTATGCAGTAATGGCCTATGGATTGCAGGGGGTACGGCAAAAAAACATCTTGAAGGAATTCAATCGCAAACCTTTTTATCGGCAATGAAAAACAAAGGAAGGTTCTCATCTTATCTTGAGAAATTACCATTAATGGCTATTACTGATGAGGAAGCAGGACTTTATGGAGCTGCATGCAGAGCATGCATGCTTAGCTAGTCAAATGAGAGACTTGTAAATGAAATTAAGGAAAATATAAATGGCGCTTCCGCGCATTGGACAAACAGTGATAGTGGATGTTCCTTCTACTACAGCCAATCTTGGGCCAGGATTTGATTGTCTTGGTGCAGCACTGGATTTGAATAATCGTTTCTCTATTAAAAGGATAGAAGGCAATGGTGAAAGATTTGAACTGATAATGGAAGGTGACGAAGGAAGCCATCTTAGAGGAGGTCCAGAGAATCTTGTTTACCGAGCAGCCCAAAGGGTTTGGAGAGCTGCAAAGATAGAACCAGTTGGTCTAGAAGCCAGAGTAAAGTTAGCTGTTCCACCTGCAAGGGGACTAGGGAGTAGTGCAACTGCAATAGTTGCAGGCTTGGTTGGCGCAAATGCATTGATGGGATGTCCTCTCCCAAAAGAAAAATTACTCGAACTAGCAATAGATATTGAAGGTCATCCTGATAATGTCGTACCCTCTCTTTTAGGAGGTTTATGCATAACAGCTAAAACGGCTTCTGCAAGATGGAGAGTTGTACGTTGTGAATGGAACGAAGAAATCAAAGCAGTAATTGCAATACCTTCTATCAGACTTAGTACTAGTGAAGCAAGAAGAGCAATGCCAAAAACTATTCCACTTGGCGATGCAGTTACTAATCTTGGTGCAATTACTTTATTACTTCAGGGATTAAGAACAGGGAATGGAGAATTAATATCAGATGGGATGAATGATCGACTACATGAGCCTTACCGATGGAGACTTATTAAAGGAGGATTAGAAGTTAGAGATGCTGCAATAAAAGCCGGTGCACTTGGTTGTGTAATTAGCGGTGCTGGGCCAAGTGTCCTTGCCTTATGCGAAAAAGACAAAGGGCATTCCATAAGCATAGCGATGACAGAAGCTTGGAGATCTATAGGGGTTGATAGCAAAGCCCCGCTATTAAACCTCCAGATCGGTGGAAGCCAATGGGCAGCTGCGGAATCTGGGTAGATTTACTCAATCACAGTTGTAAAACTGTTAAATTCATTTATAGCCTCTAGTCCGACATGGACAGCTCATTGACTGATGCCTTGATTTATCAGGCATCTTTTCCTTGGTTATCTTTAATAGTTCTTCTACCAGCCATAGGTTCACTTTGCATGTTATTTCTTCCTGAGAAGGAAGATATAACTAATAATCTTCCTAGAAATTTTGGTGTTTCTATTTTATTTGTAGACCTTATATTAATAATCGTCGTTTTAGCTAAATACTTCAATAGTAACTTATCTGAGATACAACTTTTAGAAAGAGTTAGCTGGCTTCCATCTATAGGACTTGAATGGTCATTAGGAGTTGATGGTATATCTGCACCTCTTCTTATTTTGAGTGGCTTAATTACTTTCTTATCTGCTGTAACAAGTTGGAAAATACAAAGAAAACAGAAACTATATTTTGCTCTACTTCTACTACAAGCTTCAGCTCAAGCAATAGTTTTTTTATCACAAGATTTCTTACTATTCTTCCTTGCCTGGGAACTAGAACTAGTACCTGTTTATTTACTAATTGCTATTTGGGGAGGGAACAGAAAACTATATGCAGCTACAAAATTTATACTTTATACAGCTTTAGCTTCTTTATTAATTTTAATAAGTGGTCTTGCCTTAGCGCTTTCTGGAGATGTTTTCACCCTAAATCTAACTGAGCTTTCTCAAAGAAATTACTCAGGCAATTTTGGTCTCCTTTGTTATTTAGGATTTCTAATAGGGTTCGGAGTGAAGTTACCAATTTTCCCTCTCCATACCTGGCTCCCTGATGCTCATGGAGAAGCAAATGCTCCAGTATCAATGCTATTGGCAGGTGTCCTTCTTAAAATGGGAGGATACGCATTACTTAGGTTTAATGTTCAAATATTACCAGAAGCTCATGTTCAACTAGCTCCAGCACTAATAATATTAGGGATAGTCAACATTATTTATGGAGCTTTAAATGCATTTGCTCAAGATAATGTAAAAAGAAGAATAGCTTGTAGCTCAGTTAGTCACATGGGTTTTGTTCTGCTAGGTATTGGAGCGATTGACTCATTAGGTATTAGTGGAGCGATGCTACAAATGATTAGTCATGGATTAATCGCAGCTGCAATGTTTTTTGTTACAGGTTCATTTTACGAGAGAACAAATACACTTTCCATTCCTAACATGGGAGGCCTAGCTAAAGTTTTACCAATTACTTTTGCATTTTTCCTGACAAGTTCATTAGCTTCTTTAGCACTTCCAGGTATGAGCGGTTTCATCAGTGAAATAACAGTATTTCTTGGAATTACTAGTCAAGAAGGATTCACATCACTTTTCAGAGCAATTGCAGTAATTCTTGCAGCAATTGGTTTAGTACTAACACCCATTTACTTATTATCTATGTGCAGAAGAGTATTCTTTGGCCCAAGAATACCTGCTTTAGCCTTAACAAAAGAAATGAGTCCAAGGGAATTGACAATTGGGCTTACATTATTAGTCCCAACGTTAGTAATAGGTTTTTGGCCAAGAATCGCTATTGACTTATATGAGGTTACAACTAATTCGCTAGCTAATGGTCTTAATAGTAATACGATAATAGGCCTTCTACAAATTCCACCTTTATAGGCTGATATGTCACAAGATAAAACTATCCAGATCACCTCTTCTCCTATTTTAAAGTGCTCTGGCATCCCTGATTTTGAAAAAATCACACCGACTCAAATAAAAACCGATATTCCATATCTACTAGAAAGTCTTGAAAAAAAATTTGTAGATTTAGAAAAGGAACTAGAAATACTATTAAAAGAAAATAAAAAAATCAATTGGAATGATGTTATGGATCCTCTTAATGAAATAGGTGAGAAATTAAGATGGAGCTGGGGAGTAGTTAATCACTTAAATGGTGTATGTAATACTTCAGAATTAAGAGAAGCACATTCCTTACACCTCCCTGAGATTATAAGATTTGGTAATCGAATAGGACAAAGTAAAATTCTTTTTAAAACATTATCTTTACTGGAAAGCAGTAATTACGATTCACTAGACAATACTCAAAGGAGAATCCTAAAAAATGAAATAGTTTCAATGAAAAATAGAGGCGTAGGTTTAGATAATTCAACGCAAATAGATTTCAACAAAGACTCCGAAAAATTAGCCGAACTGTCAACTACATTTAGCAACAACGTTTTAGATGCAACTAATGAATGGAGTTTACTTTTAACAAAGAAATCAGAGATTGATGGAATACCTCTAAGAGCTCTTGAGATTTACGCATCAGCGGCTAATGAAGCCTGCGACAAAAGAGAAGGCAAATCACCGACACCCCAAGAAGGTCCTTGGAGGATTGGGTTAGACATGCCCAGATATATGCCTTTCATGTCACATGGAAATGACAGATCCATCAGAGAAATTCTTTATAAAGCTTTTGTTCAAAGAGCCAGTAAAGGAGAGAATGACAATCAAAAACTAATTAAAGAGATACTAATTATAAGAAAAAGGCAAGCAAAAAGACTTGGTTATAAAAACTGGGCTGAATTAAGTCTTTCGACTAAGATGGCAGAAAATATTGGGGAAATTGAGCAATTATTAGAAGAACTTCGGTCGGCTGCTTTTTCATCCGCGAAAATAGAATTAGATGAACTTAAAGACTTTGCTAAGAGAATTGAACCTCTTGAAAATATTGATATCAAACCATGGGATTTAGCTTTTTGGTCAGAAAAACTGCAAAAAGAGAAATTTGATCTTGATCAAGAATATCTACGTCCTTGGTTCCCCCTAAATCAGGTTTTAAACGGTTTATTCAAATTATGTGAAAGGCTTTTTAAAATCTCTGTTGAGCAAGCAGATGGAGCTGCCCCTATTTGGCATAAAGACGTTCGTTTTTTCAATGTAAGAGACTCTGATGGGACAAAAATAGCCTCTTTTTTTCTTGACCCTTATAGCCGTTCTACTAATAAAAGAGGAGGAGCTTGGATGGATGAGTGTCTAGGTAGATCTCCCGCGAAAGATGGGGTGACCGTCTCAATACCAGTTGCATATTTGATATGCAACCAAACTCCTCCGAGCAAAGACAAACCAAGCTTGATGAGTTTCCAGGAAGTTGAGACACTATTTCATGAATTTGGTCATGGACTTCAACATATGCTCACAACTATTAACTACCCTCAAGCAGCTGGTATAAATAATGTTGAATGGGATGCTGTTGAATTACCAAGTCAATTTATGGAGAACTGGTGCCTTGAAAAACAAACAATTAATGACATAGCAGAACATTGGCAAACAGGGGAAAAACTTCCTGATAAAGAATATAAAAAACTTATTCTGAGTAAAAAATTCAATTCAGGTTTGTCAACACTTAGACAGGTTCATTTTGCCTTAACTGATTTAAAGCTTCATTCCCAATGGGATGAAGCTTGCGGATTCACACCAGATCAAATGAGAAGAGAAATATCAAAAACCACAACTATTATTCCACCTATAAAAGAAGATAGTTTCCTCTGCGCATTTAATCATATATTTGCTGGAGGTTATTCTGCAGGATATTACTCATATAAATGGGCAGAAGTTCTTAGTGCAGATGCTTATTCTGCATTTGAAGATATTTTGAAAAATAATAATGAATCAATTAGCGATGTTGGTCTTCGTTTTAGGCAAACAATTCTTGCTCAGGGTGGGAGCAGGTCACCCCAAGAAATTTATATCTCCTTCAGAGGAAGACCCGCCACAACTGAAGCACTAATTAGACATTCAGGGCTTATAAAGCAAAATCAGTAATATGTTCTTTTAGAACTTTTAATGCGCTTGGATGGGAAATCAAATCTCGATGAGTCATTACATCCAAAGAATAAATATCTCCTATGGGAAGGACTGCATCCCATCCAGGAATAACCATTAAATCAAAACGGCAGAAATAACTTTTACATTCAACCTTTTTTAGCAGTGACAAATCCGAGTTTAATTTTCTTATTAAATTACTACCTCTTTTCATGTCTGCAATTCCTTCGAATAAACAATTTGGAGTAGGCTGAGCAAGAAAGGTACCTTTGTGAGGACTCCCAATACTAAAAAACCTTTCAACCCTCGAAAAACCTCCCATATATTGAATCCAAATCCTACTGATTATTCCTCCCATTGAAAAGCCAAGTAAATCTATCTTAGTATCTGGATCACATACATCATTAATAAGTCTATCTAAATCAAGTGCTAATGAAAATAAAGATTTTCTACCCATTAAATGAGGCAAGTAAGGAGTAAATAATTCGATTGGATTTATTTCAAGTGTATTTTGCAAATTGATAAATATTTTTGGATTATCCCAAAGACCATGAACAAGTATTAAAGTTCTTTTGCTAGGTTCTAATTCTAACATTTTATTTAAAGTTCCTGCTTTGCTTAATCCCTACATAACCATCAAAACCTTCAATTGGAGGAGTACATTTCCGGATACATATTTCTATAGGTATTTGGCCGTAAATATCTTCAAGCGACTTTAAGATACATTTACTAAAATACTCTATAGTTTTACAATTTATTTTAATACTTACTTCCTGTATTTTTCTTACACCTAAAGAATAATCAAAGGTATCCTCAAGAGAATCTGTTCTTGAACATTTAGATGAATCGAACCATATACTGAAGTCTATTAAAAACTTCTGGCCTAATAAAGTCTCTCTATCTAATACGCCTACATGAGCCCATACTCCAATATCTTTCACAAAAATCTCTTCCTTATTGAAAGGCTTATTCATGATTACAAATCTCTGTGAGAGAATTCGAGTTCTCCAGATTCAAATTTGCTAACAATATGTCCATCTCCTCTTAAAATATATTTGTACGTAACCAAACCTTCTAATCCAACAGGTCCTCTAGGTGGCAAGGTTTGCGTGCTAATACCAACTTCTGCTCCAAATCCATAACGGAATCCATCTGCAAATCTAGTAGAACAATTATGATAAACACCTGCACTATCAACAGATCCAAGGAACTTATCTGCTGCTAGATTATTATCAGTAATAATACCGTCTGTATGGCGTGAACCATACTTCCTGATATGTTCAAGAGCTTCGTCTAAGTCATCAACTATTTTCACAGAGATCTTTTGATCAAGATACTCTGTCCCCCAATCAATATCTGATGCATTTTTTTTAATTCCAAATTTCTGACTTCTTTTATCCCCGACAATCTCCACACCTAACTGATCGAAAATAGGTATTAATTTACTCAGGAAAGATAAGGCTATATCTTTATGAATTAGCAATGTCTCAACTGCATTACAAGCTGCAGGATATTGCATCTTACTATCTATAGTTATATTGACAGCCATATCTATTTGTGCTGCAGTATCAATAAAAAGATGGCATATTCCATCAGCATGTCCTAATACAGGTATTCTAGTATTATCTTGAATATATTTTACCAACTGATTACTGCCCCTAGGAATAATCAAGTCTACTAAACCATCCAATTTTAATAAAGATAGACTTTCTTGTCGACTCTTTAACAATGAAAGATTTTGAGACTTTATATTAGATTTTTCTAGACCTTCTTTAAGGTATTTCATTGTAATTTCATTAGTATTAATTGCCTCACTACCTCCTTTAAGAATAGCAGCATTACCAGATCTTATTGCTAGAGAGGCTATTTGAATCAAAGCATCTGGTCTGGCTTCGAAAATAACACCTATTACTCCTAGCGGAACGGTAGATCTAATCAAATTAAGTTCTTTTGATAATTCACGATTGATTTGAACTAATCCAATAGGATCAGGAAGAAGCGACACTTTCCTAATCCCTTCAACAGCAGAACTTAGTTTATTATCATCAAACTTTAATCTAGATTGGAGTGCTTTAGAGATACCTTTCTTATTAGAATTTTCAAGATCTCTAGCGTTAGCCTCGACGATTTCTTTTGCATGATCAGTTAAACAATCAGCCATTAAATTCAAGGCTTCCTTTCGATCAGTATCAGATGACTGAGAAAGGAATGTGGCTTCACGTCGGACTTTAATGGCCATATTCATCAACTCAGATGAAGGGTCCTGAATTTGCTCACAATTAATCATTTTGAATTACCTTTAAAATTGGGATAAGAAAAGGTCTCTTTTGGAGTGGAACTAGCATCTATATGCAGACAAATGAATCAATCCAAGCAAGCAAGTAAGTAATTAATTAATTACCTCCAGTCAAAAGGCAACTTACAGTCAGGTCTACTTGAAAAAAATCATACTAGTATATTAAATCATTTTATTAGTATTTGTTCTATTGTAAAATATTAAAATAAGAATATAATAAATAAATGATAAATCACACATTTATTATATATAGTATAATTCAATTAAAAAAGATTGAAGAGAAATACTAAAATCTAAAAAACAACTCGAACTGACTTTGCCATTTTCCATCTTTATCTAAAGAGCCTAAAACTCCTAGATTTGGATTAACCTGAAAGGTCAATGTTCCCTGAGGAGGAATGTCTTCTCTATTTGGAGTAGCTTGTAATGAGAAATTAAATTTCTTAGACAAATCAATGCCAATCTCCGTCACCCATGCCTTTTGAGGTGATAGATCTCCTCCCAATTCATCAGTGCTAGCTGACTCTGATTCACCACCTTCATTCGAAGTCTTTGAAGATCTTACATAAGTTGGATAAAGAGAAACTTGCAATTTTTCACTAAAAGCACCTGAGAGATTTCCAAGTACTGGAGTAATTAGACTTCTATTTAAAACGTCTGCTATAACACCCGTTTCGCTTCCTCCTAATAAACTCGTTAATGAATTACCTCCAATCAAACCTAGTAACTGACTACGAGGCATTGGCGGAGTACTTCTTAGTTCGAAATTTTCAGACAACCGATCGGCCGGTCCTGAAGCAGCTAGTTCAACATTAACGAATCTGGAGCCACCAATTCCAAACGAACCAGTTCCATTCCTTGCAAAGTCATTAGGCAAAGAATTGCTGGCATCTCTTACTGTGTCAGAAACTCTGCTTCTCATTGTCACGTCAACATATGGAATCAAACCTGTTGAAGGTGTAAAAACAGCAACATTAGGTTCACTTCTATCTAATGCAAAAGTTGTAGTAAAAAGATTAACTCTACCTTTAGTCAATCTAACAACACCTCTTGGAGTTAAAGTCTTATCCAAAGAACCATTGAGATTTAAAACCCCAGAGGCATTAAATACTGCCAAAGGTCGCCTGGTAAAAATATTTGGAGGTGAAGTTATATTCAAATCTGGTCCTAAGATAAGCCGGAAATCTTTAAAACTTATAGCCGAATATTTCTTAGGGAAGGATCGGCTTAAAATTTTACTTGCAGGAGCCTCTTCATCTTGAACGAAAAGGATTAGAGGATTGCTCATGTCCCAACTTTCCTCAACATACTTTCTTCTATTTTTAAATAAAGATTCGCGGCTTACTGTTTCATTATTATTACTTGAATTCTTGGGAGAACGTTTCCCTAGGGAAATAGAGCCTTTTTTAATAGTTAAATCACCTCCAATAATAGGTTTTAACAATGCTCCTTTTAATATAAGATTTGAGTCAAGCTCAACATCAGCAATAGGTAATTCAAGAGGAACCTTTCTCATATTAATATTTAATAAATTGTCTTCATTGATCTCTGGCCTGAACAATGAAATAACTCCACTACCATTGATACTCCCAGTGGAATCAATTAATGCATTGATATTCTTAATTTCAAGACGATTAAAATCAAATAAAATTGAGGTTTCCAAGTCCTCAACTTGCTTATCAAGAACATCTAATTCTCCGTTCTTTATGACTAAAAATCCATTTGCATCTGGATTTTCGAGTGTTCCTGTAATAAGAAAACGGAAATCTGCTCTCCCTGTTTTCCAAGAGACAACACTTTCAGTAAGGCCCTCAAGGAGACGCAATCCATCGTCATGACTTTCCACTCTAAAATTAAAATCAATATTATTCTTTAGTGGAATTTGACCCTTTAATTTTATAGGTTCCACAGAAGAGATACTTCTAACTAAAATATCAACATCTAACTTTGATCTAGATATATCTAAGTCTCCTCGATCAAGGACAATTTTATCATTCAACAAAGTTGCATCTTCTAGAACAAGTTCTGCATTAACAAGAGGAAAACCATTATTTCTTCGATAATTACCTTTTAGTCCAATCATCCCTGACAAGGTTGAAGGTAAAGGAATTAACAAAGAAAGTAAAGAAAATGGTACATTCAGTAGAGAGAACTGACCAGTACCTCCCTGCAAAGGCCCTCTTAATTTTGCAACAAAAGGCTTGCCTTCAAAGTCTATTAGATCTTTCTTGCCCTTAGGCCAAATCCTTCCTGTTAGATTCATATCTAAATCTAAATTACTAATATCGGGTCCACTGACTTTTACAGAAGCATTCAACCGACCTTTAATGTCATTAGGATTAATTATTTCTCTTGTAGGGGTATCTTGTCTGTTTCTTATTAGCGAAGCCTTTGATTTCATTAAAGAATAAAAGCCAATATCAAGTGATTCGCCAAAACTTTTAACGATAAAACTACCGAGATCCTCTGCTTTACCTTTCACCTCCGGTGGCTTAATACTGATTTTAGGTATCTCCAAAGCAGTTCGAGTAAGCCACTTAGCTGTAATATCATTTGCTGTCGCTTTTATATCTAAGAAGCCATTCCTTTCTCCCTTCGCAGTTATTTCTATTTGACCACCATCTGGCGGTAATAATTGACCATCAACATTAAAGATCTTCCCATTATATTTACTATTAAAACTGGCTTCTTTTAACCTCAAACCGATCAATCTTGGATATATTAATGAGATGTCTCCATTGAAATTAATTGGAGAAAGGGATAAATATCCTTTACCATTTAATTTTCCAAAAATACGTTTAAAGCTTTTCTCGGGTGGTATTGCTATCTCAACACGATCTAGCCTGAAATCATTAGCTGTCCATAGAAAATTTTCTTTACTTTCATCAAGAATTATATAGCCACCCAATCTTTCTATTCTCAAGTTCTTGATTAAAAAATTTCTATTAAAACTTGTCTTCAAAGAACTAGGTACAGCAGCACCTATAGATGACATTTGTAATTTACTATTTTCAGTATTACCTATAAAAGTTCCTCTCCATTCTTCTTGTAAACGAACGCCTGCAAACTGAGGATTAATTATGCCTAAAGACAGATTTGTATTAAGTGATTTCAAAGGGCCTTGCAATATACCCTCTGCAAAAATCGTCCCAGCCATTGGGGCATTAATTAATTTTCCAATTACATTCAAAGGGAAAGGATTTAATTTCAAATTAGCATTAAGATCTCCCAATAAAATATTCTTTTCTTTTATACTAATTGGTATTTGTGCATTTACATCAAGATTGGATTCATTAGCATCTTCTAATCCTAAAATTGCTTTTACACTTAAATTCATTTTATTCTTATCCTCTATCGGTATTCTTGCCTTAAGAGATGCAAGCCAAGGGCCAAATTTCCATTGACTCTTAGATAAATTCAAAATATTATCTTTACAATTTAAAGAAGTATTTTCTGTTGATATTGAATTTGCAATTTCTTCACTAGTCAAGGTGAAATTTGCCAAATTCAATTCTCCACTACAAAATGCACCTTTTTTCTCTAAACCTATTTGAAAATTACCATTTATAATTCCATCAGTCTTATATTTAGTGATTTTATCAATCAATGCTAGATTGAAATCCTTAACTCTTATCCTGGAATTGAAGTCTAATTTATTCCAATTTCCTTTACCACTAACACCAAATCCTCCCTTGTTAGGAAATTTAAAGTTTAGAAATCCAGAGGCCTTCTTCTCATGAAACATAATTTGAATATTACCAATAGTCTTGATTTTTAAATTTGAATCTTTTAGATATAAATCTACAGGCTCAAGCAATTGCAAATGCAAGTCTAATCTTGGGGGCTTGCCTTCATTACTTCCAAGAGCCCAGAATGAGCCCTCTTCATTTTGTTCTAAATTTAGTTTTGATTGAAAAGGCGTAATAATTAAAACTGGACGCCATTTAATTAAAGAAGATAAGGGTGCAATTTTTAGATTAAATCCAGAGAAGGTAGCACTTGAGCTATCTTCAAGGCCCTGCAAAATTCTTGTTTTTCCAATTGCAATACCAAATGGTCTCAATCCTTTATAGATTCCGAGTCTTAATGGATGTCCTAGAGGCTTAGACAAAATAGATTCGATAGTGCTCCTCTGGCTTTCATATATTTGAGCAATAATTCTGTCAGAAGCAAAAAAAACTCCACCAACGCTTAGTAGCGCCAAAGATGTAATGATACTTTTTCTACTTGGTTTGAGCTTTTTGAGATTTACTCCCATAGGTTTTATTATTGTTAGTAGGGAGTGGTTGAACTATAAGAAGCGAATCTGATCTTTACCAGTCCATGAACATCTCGCAATTACTTGAAATCTCAACAAAATGGTTTGGATGGGCTGGAATCTTCTTAGTGATTCTTGCTTTTTTTGCATTCTTATTCAAATGGGGAATTAAGTTTCGTCTTGTGGGAACATCTGTATTTACTCTTTTGCTCGCAGGAAGCTGCTGGGCTTTTAATGCAAGCTATTCTCCGCCTTCGATAATTGATGGAGCAATCTACGCTCCCATTGTCTATGACAATGGATTTGATCTAGTAGTAGCCCAAGCACCCGAGGATTTTCCTGAGGAAGCAATACAACCTACGCTGAATCAATTAGCAAATAATCTAAAAGGGAGAGGAAGAAATGGTTCAGAAGTGACAATAAGGCTTAGAAAAATACAAACATTTGATCAAGGTAAATCTAAACCTATTATCCTTGGTGAGATAAAGAAAAATATAAAGGAAATCAATAATAGTAAATTAGAAAAATCCCCTATAATATCAACAGAATGAATAAATACGATCAAAAAATAAAATTTTCTAATAATTTTAGAGACGAAGAGAAGGCATTGGAAAAGGCAGGAATAAAAACATGGGGGTTGCTTAATGAGCTTCCGGAGAAAGATCTTTCCACGATTATTGCTGGAAATAGATCATCCCTAAAAAGATTAACCCATTTGAAAATAATCTCGTCTTTTGTCTGTGAAATGTCCCTTTTACCTAATGAAGCTGCATTATTACTTTATTCTGGGATTCCATCAATAAAATCTCTTTCATCTATTTCACCTCAAGATCTAGTTATAAAAACTGGACGTATGCAAAGGCAATTAAATAGTAACATTGATCAGACTATAGACTTAAAGAAAGCAAACTACCTAATAAAAGCTGCGATCCTTAGGCAAAAAAATAAGTGACATAGATACTTATGTCATTTACCTACTTAAGGACAAGAATAAATTAGAAATGGTTAAACTATGAAAAAGCTGCTTTCGTTACTAGTCTTTTTATCCGCATCTAACTCTCCCGCAATAGCTCAATCAAATTTATTAGAAAGCGTCAAAAACAATCCAGCAGAAGCCGCCAACATATGCAAAAAATTCAGAAAGTATAATGCTGAAGGGCTCTCAGCAAGCTCAAAAAAAGTATTAAGCGAATTTGCAAAGCAAAAAGGCTTAAGCTTATTAGATGCAGAGATATTATCTATTTACGTAATTGGTCTTCATTGCCCCGAAGTAAATTAATTGTCTAATCACAAAAATGACTGAAGTTATATCAAGAGATATAAAACTCAATCTTAATGATGGAACCAATCTAATTTCAAGAATTTGGCACCCAGAGGAAGGTGGGCCATGGCCAGCCATTTTGATGAGACAGCCTTATTCAAGAGAAATAGCCTCAACAATTACATATCTTCATCCCAGTTGCTGGGCCAGGCAAGGATTTCTTGTAGTCATTCAAGATGTAAGAGGCCAAGGTGGCTCAGAAGGTTGTTTCCAAGGCTTTGCGCAAGAATCTTCTGATACAACTCAGACTCATAGGTGGGTTAGATCTCTACCAGAATGCAATGGCATGTTAGGCACTTATGGTTTCTCATACCAGGGGTTAACTCAATTACTTGCTGAGTCAGGGGCAGAACCACCAACATGTCTCGCTCCTGCTATGACAGGTCTAGATGAAGGCTCACATTGGTCTTGCGAAGGAGGTGCATACTGGTGGCATATTGGCTTGGCATGGGGACTTCAGCTTGCTGCTCAAAAAGCAAAAAGAGAAGAAGACTTCAATGCATGGGATGAAATAAGGTCAAGTCTTGAAAATCAGACTTATTTAAGAAATGGAGAATCATTATTAAAGAAATATGATCCAGAGGGCATGGCAATGAAATGGTTAAATATTTCTAATAAAAAAATACAACGATGGAAAAAATACATCCCACTCAATGAATGGATAAAACGACCAATGCTTTTAATTGGAGGATGGTGGGATCCACATTTAATAGGAATATTAGACATTTATCAAAAATCCTTGCTAGCTGGAGGTAACCCTGAAATATATATAGGACCCGCAACCCATCTTCATTGGTGGGAAGGAGCTCAGGATATTCTTTTGAAATTCTTTAAGAAACACTTACATCAAAAATATCAACCAGATAAAAATATTAATAGGCCAATAATTTGGAATTTAACTGAAAAAGAATGGTTTAATAGTAGAACGAATCTGGAAACTTACAAATGGTACCTTTCTGGCAAAGGTAATGCTTGTTTAGATTCCAAAGATGGATCCTTAAGAACCTTTAGTGAAAAAGAAGAGAATCAAATAATTGTTCATGATCCATGGAGACCTGTACCAGCCATTGGAGGACACTTAAGCCCTTCACCAGGAGAAGCAGACAGAATGCAAATAGATAAACGTTCTGATGTAGCACTATTTACTTCCATGCCTTTTACCTCTAGAACGCGAATAGAAGGAAAACCAAAATTAAGTATTAAAGTTTCATCAGACCAAAAAGGGTTTGATCTTTGTGCTGCAATTTCAAAGGTAGATCCTCTTAATTCTAAAGCAATGCAATTATCAACAGGATTCATGAGAATTGTGGGAGATAATGCAAAGTTGCTTTTAAAAAGAGAATTAAACTTCCAACCTTTCTTTGCAGATTTCTTAGAAGGAGAGTTTTTAAGGCTGTCTATCTCTTGCTCAGCATGGCCTGCTATTTCAATAAATACAGGTAACCCAAAAATATCTCCTGGTCCTCCAAGTGCTTTTTGCAATGTTATAACACTAAAATTACAACTTTTTAAATCAAAACTGGAGATATACCCCTTATTTCCTCAAGAGGACTTTCAATAAGGTCTCATAACAGCGTAAGCTCCAAATCCTAAACTGCTCTTCTGTCGTGAAAAATCAAGTTATTTTTGACTGGATGCTTGAGGACGCGAAGAGACTATTTGAATGTAATCACGATCATCCATTCTCAGTACTAGGTCCGCATCCTCAAAATGGGGAATGGACAATAAGGATTTGGATGCCAGAAGCTGATGAAGTTGAGATCCTTCTAGATGAAATAATTATCCAAACAACAACCCCTCATCATCCCTGGATTTTTGAAGGCCTTACAAAGGAAAAACCTAAACAAAATTACAAAGTAAGAGTTAATAGAGGCGGCCTCAATCATATTCAAAATGATCCTTGGGCTTATAGAGAAGAATGGATGGGAGAAATAGATAGACACTTATTTGCAGAGGGTAATCATCATCACATTTGGAAGAGAATGGGATCTCACCTCATTGAATTGGAGGGCGTAAAAGGGGTTATGTTTTGTTTGTGGGCTCCAAGTGCTAGGAGCGTATCTGTTCTAGGAGATTTGAATTCATGGGATGGAAGACATCATCCCATGCAAAAAAGAGAGGGGGGACTGTGGGAGTTATTCATACCTGGATTAAGTGAAAACAGTTTATATAAATACGAAATTCGTACTCAAGAAGGCCATTGTTATCAAAAGGCAGATCCTTATGGATTCCAACATGAAGTTCGTCCAGCAACTAGTTCAATTGTCACTCAGCTAGGGGACTTTTCATGGGGAGACAAAGATTGGATCCAAACTAGAGATTCTAAAGATCCTCTGGATCAGCCCATATCCGTATATGAGATGCACTTAGGCAGTTGGCTCCATTCATCAAACACTACTCCTTTTATTGACTCAAATGGAAAGGTTAGAGAAGCTGTTCCTGCAGCTGAAATGAAGCCAGATACAAGATTGCTTAACTACACTGAATTAGCAGATAAACTTATCCCTTATATAAAGGAAAGAGGCTTTACTCATATTGAATTAATGCCTATTTCTGAGCATCCATTTGATGGGTCTTGGGGGTATCAAGTAACTGGATGGTATGCACCTACTAGTAGATATGGAACACCAAATGAATTCAAACAATTTGTTGATAAATGCCACAAAGCTGGAATTGGGATAATTTTAGACTGGGTACCAGGACATTTTCCGAAAGATGGACATGGTCTTGCCTTTTTTGACGGAACACACCTTTATGAGCACTCAGATCCAAGAATTGGAGAACATAAAGAATGGGGAACTTTAATATTTAACTACAGCAGAAATGAAGTAAGAAATTTTCTAGTTGCAAATTTAGTTTATTGGTTTGAAGAATTTCATATAGATGGAATTAGAGTTGATGCAGTGGCCTCAATGCTTTATAGAGACTATTTAAGACCCGATGGTGAATGGATACCAAATGAACATGGTGGAAATGAGAATACAGAAGCCGTAAGATTTCTACAGCAAGCTAATCATGTACTCTTTGAACATTTTCCTGGAGCACTTTCAATAGCTGAGGAATCAACCACATGGCCAATGGTTACCAAACCAACTGACATGGGTGGATTAGGATTCAATCTAAAATGGAATATGGGCTGGATGCACGATATGCTCGATTATTTTGAGTTAGATCCTTGGTTTAGACAATTCAATCAAAACAATATTACTTTCTCAATTTGGTATAACTACACAGAAAATTTCATGCTTGCTTTAAGTCATGATGAAGTAGTTCACGGTAAAAGTCATTTACTGCACAAAATGCCAGGAGATGACTGGCAAAAATTTGGAAATACAAGAGCAATACTCTCATATATGTGGACTCATCCAGGAAAGAAAACAATATTTATGGGAATGGAGTTTGGCCAAAGAAGCGAATGGAATGTATGGGATGATCTACAGTGGGACTTACTAGAACATGAGCCTCATAAGGGTTTACAAGCCCTAATAAGTGATTTAAATAAATTATATAAATCAGAACCAGCTTTGTGGAAAGACGACTTCAAAGAATATGGATTTCAATGGATTGACTGCAAAGATGAAAATAATTCCGTTATTAGCTTCATGCGAAGAGAAGAGAATGAAGGCAATTGGTTAGTAATAGTAGCCAATTTTACTCCTGAGACCCACAGTGAATACAGGATAGGAGTACCAGTGCAAGGATACTATGAAGAGATTTTCAATAGTGATAGCAAAATTTATGGGGGAACAAATATGGGCAATATGGGAGGTAAATCAACGGAAAATGTAGGTATTCATACATATCCATACTCTCTTGGACTTTCCCTCCCTCCATTAAGCGTACTTGTAATGAAATACAAAAAAAATCAAACAAAAATGTAATTCATACTTAGTTCCGCATAATTTATGATTTTCAACTTGTCAAAAGACTTAAAGTTAGCTAGTTAATAAAATAGACATGGATTATATCAATGAAAAGATCTGATGATCTCTACAGCAAAAGTTTCATAGATAGAATAAAGGTTTTTATTAGTAATAAAAACCTTTACAAAACAAATTCAAAAGAAGGAGTGACTTTATCTCGACAAAAAAATAAATCAAATAAATATTATTTTGAAAGAATAAAAGATGGTGGAATTTGGCTCACATAGTAATTTTAAAATTAACATCCTAATTTGAATTAGGATGTTAATTTTCTGCGCCTTGATATATCAGTCAAATCCATAACAAGAAGTATTGTAAAGGGACACAGCAAGACGCCAAACAAAGGGACTATAAAAATTTCCATTTTTTTACCAATCATTAGCAAAGATTTCAGTTGCTAGGGAGTGTATCCTTTACATATAGATATAAAACTCATTCAATCCAATCAAGTTTAGGCAAAGAAAAACCAAATGAAGATATAAAAAAACTCAAAATGTTGACATGAGAAATGCTTTCTTTTTTAATTACAGAAAACAACTCTCAGGCTTATTAAGGTCCAATCGGATTACTGAAAGGAAACTTGCTTAAAGTGAAATAGTTATTTTAAACAACGAAAAAACTACAAAGCTGTAAAGAAGATGTTGCCTAAACACATCAATTCAGTCAAAAGAGGCTCACCCTCAAGTAGGTTTCAAAAGAAAACAGAATCGAATAATGAATGAATCCGCACCTTTGCTACTACGTGCTGCTCTAGGAGAGCATGTTGAGCGCCCACCTGTATGGATGATGCGACAGGCTGGGAGATACATGAAAGTGTATAGGGACCTAAGAGATCGCCACCCAAGCTTCAGGGAGAGGTCTGAGGTGGCAGAGCTCTCTTATGAAATATCAATGCAACCTTTTAAGGCTTTTAAACCCGATGGAGTAATCCTTTTCTCGGACATTCTTACACCATTACCTGGGATGGGAATCAATTTTGACATAGTTGAGAGCAAGGGGCCAATAATAGAAAATCCCATTAGAGAATTAAGCCAGATAAATGAGCTAAGAGGATTAGAGCCAGAAGAGTCTGTTCCGTTTGTGGGAGAAGTTCTTAAAAATTTAAGATCTAGTGTTAATAACGAAGCCGCAGTATTAGGTTTTGTTGGCGCACCATGGACACTTGCAGCTTATGTAGTTGAAGGAAAAAGTAGTAAAAACTATTCTGTAATTAAATCGATGGCATTTAAAGAAG
>CETG01430877.1_pt1 | contig 24194 bp, 26 predicted proteins | sample 361471 | NCBI WGS metagenome assembly CETG01 (sample SAMEA2622696, study PRJEB7988) | marine metagenome | isolation source: saline water (ENVO:00002010), including | reverse complement strand
GGCAAAATCACCGATTTACTTAGTCGCTCCGCAGATGTAGTTGTTCGTTATCAAGGCGGTGTAAACGCTGGCCATACGATTGTTGTCGACAACAAAGTTCTAAAACTTCATTTAATACCATCTGGGATCCTTTACCCCAAAACAATCTGCCTTATTGGATCTGGGACTGTGATAGACCCCAAAGTAATGATCCAAGAGATCGAAATGCTTGTTGAGAACGAAATTGATATCGCAGGACTTCAACTTGCTTCAACTGCTCACGTAACAATGCCCTATCACAGGCTTCTAGACAAACAGATGGAAGCCAAAAGAGGAGAACAAAAGATTGGTACGACAGGCAGAGGGATTGGCCCGACTTATGCAGACAAAGCCCAAAGGAATGGAATTCGTGTGATTGATTTGTTAGATGAAAGCAAGCTTCGTGATCGCTTAAAAGTACCTCTTACAGAAAAAAACGGGCTGCTTAAAAAAATCTATGGGGCAGATCCTCTTGACTTAGACGAAATCGTTAATGAATATCTTTTATATGGACAAAGACTGAAAGCTCATGTGGTCGATTGTACAAGGACCATCCACAAAGCCGCTCGTGATAAAAAAAATATTCTTTTTGAAGGAGCTCAAGGGACACTCTTAGACCTTGATCATGGGACTTATCCATTTGTCACCTCCTCAAATCCAATATCTGGAGGAGCCTGCATAGGTGCTGGTGTTGGGCCAACCCTTATAGACAGGGTAATAGGAGTTGCAAAAGCCTATACAACAAGAGTGGGAGAAGGTCCATTTCCTACAGAGCTTCAAGGAAAGTTAAATGATCAGCTGTGTGATCGTGGTGGAGAATTTGGTACGACCACTGGAAGAAGAAGACGTTGTGGTTGGTTTGACGGTGTAATAGGGAAATATGCGGTAGAAGTTAATGGGCTAGATTGCCTTGCCATAACAAAACTCGATGTCTTAGACGAATTAGAAGAAATAAAAGTATGTGTTGCTTATGAGTTAAATGGTGAAAGAGTTGAATATTTCCCTGACAGTTCAGAAGATTTTGGCAAATGCAATCCCATTTTCGAAACTCTTCCTGGATGGCAATGTTCAACAGCAGAGTGTAGAAAGTTAGAAGACCTTCCTACTAAGGCAATGGATTATTTACGCTTTCTTGCAGAGCTAATGGAAGTACCAATAGCAATAGTGTCTTTAGGCGCAAACAGGGACCAAACCATAGTCGTCGAAGATCCAATTCATGGCCCCAAAAGAGCCCTTCTTAGAGCATGAGAAAACTCAATCAACTTCTAAGTCTCTACTATTAATAATTAAAGTTTTATATGTCTCAGCAGAAAAGATTAATCAAAAATTCTTTTGATGTTATAGGGATTGGCAATGCAATTGTAGACATCCTTGCTTACACAACAGATTCTTTCCTCGAATCCCGTTCATTAAGCAAAGGGAATATGACTTTAATCAATGAAATTGAAGCTGAAAAATTATACTCTGAAATGAATGATTGTATTCATGCATCTGGTGGATCTGCAGCCAATACTTTAACGGGACTATCTCAACTTGGTTGCAGTTCTTGCTTTATAGGAAGAGTCAAAGATGACAAACTTGGAGAAATTTTTAAAACTGAAATCTCTGTTAGCGGAACTTTTTACAAAACTCCTTCCACTATTGAAGGACCATCCACAGCGAGATGTTTTGTTTTTATAACTCCAGATGCTCAAAGGACAATGTGTACTTTCTTAGGAGCTTCTGTATCCCTTGATCCAAAAGATTTAGATTTGTCAATTATTAAAGACTCTAAAATTCTTTATTTAGAAGGGTACCTATTTGACAGTCCCGCAGCCAAAGAAGCATTTTTTTCTGCTGCAAAAATTTCTAAAAAATATGGAGGTAAAGTAGCACTTTCTCTTTCTGATTCATTTTGTGTCGATAGACATAGAGAAAGTTTTATAGATCTGGTCAATAATCATGTTGATATTCTTTTCGCCAATGAAGGTGAATTGATATCTCTCTACAAAAGTTCTTCATTGAAAGAAGCGATGAACTCTATAGAAGGTAAATGTGAGACTGCTGTTATTACTTGTGGTGAGAATGGTTCAAAAGTTTTATCTAAAACAGATTGTTTTGATATTGAACCCTATAAAATTGGTTCTGTAATTGATACAACTGGTGCTGGTGATTTATATGCAAGCGGATTTCTTTATGGATATATAAATGAAAAAGACTTGTTAACTTGTGGAAAACTAGGCTCGATTTGTGCTGGTCAGATTGTCACAGAGCTTGGGCCCAGATCTAAAGTCTCTTTAACTACATTAACTAAGAAATATCTTGAGAATTAATAACCTCATTTATCCAATCACCATAAGATTGATTAGCAGATATTCTCCAAAAAATTACTTCAGGAACTTTGTAACTATGGACTTCTTTTATCTTTTCTATGAGTTTTTTTAATTCTGAATTTTTGGTTTTAATTAGCAGTTGAACTTCTGATGCATTGGTCAATTTACCTTGCCATAAATACAAAGAAACAATTTCATTAAAATTAATACAAGCAGCAAGTTTATTCTCTAAAAGATTTTTGGCAAGCAATTCTGCTTTCAACTTATTGGATTCAGTAGTTAAAACAATTGCATAGTCATTTTTAAGAAGAGCATCAACCATAAAAGATCCTCAAGGATTTAAATATTTTTATTGATTCAAAATAGTAACTCTTTTCATAAGTTGAGCCAAATCATATACTTCTTCGATTCCTAAAGAATAAACAGGACGTGAAATCATCCATAAATCAATTTTATTCCTCTTACAAATTCTTTTCCATGATTTTTCTGATAAACCTCCTGACTGCCTACAAAGAACGCCTGTAATCGACCAGCCTCTACAAAGAGCTTCTTCTATCTCCCAGGATTCTTCACCTCTAGCTGGTCTTAATGGGGCTAATTTATGACTTTCAAGAGAAGAGGCTAAAGCCTTTCTTAAACTTTCAGGATTAGGTAAAACTCTGGCAAAAACTTCTGCTCCAGCTTCTCTCGCAGATTTAACTGCCTCCTCAAGATATCTTGATCCTATAGCCATAAGTATTCTTTGACCTGATAAATCAAAATTCCTCAGTTCGCTTGAATCATTAATTAAGGTCGCTCCAGAAAGATCTTCTATAGGTCTTTCATATCGAATTAATGGCTGTCTAAATTCTTTACAAACATCTTTTAAATTGGAACTAATAACCTTTGCGAAAGGGTGAGTAGCATCAATGACCAAATCAAATCCATTGTATCGATTCTGTGCCTCTTTTAAAACATTTCGAATGTCTGCGCACCCTTCAAGACAACCAATCTTTAAATCTTCTAAAGGTAAACCTAAATAAGGAAGAGAAGCATTACTAGATACAACGCTAATAGTGAGCGCAAAACCTTCTTGAATCAAAGCCTTTGCGAAAAGAGGGCCCTCACCTGTCCCTGATAACAACCAGATATGTCTCTGGCATTTTTTTGCTTTGTGCATCAAGATGTTCCTCAATACATGTATGAGAAATGAACCACTGCATGCTCGAAGTAACAGTTAAACAGGCTCCGACTGTTCGTTACACACAAGACAACAAAACTCCCATTGCAGAAATGGATGTTCTTTTTGAAGGGCTTCGAGCAGATGATTCACCAGGAACAATCAAAGCCGTTGGATGGGGCAACATGGCTCAAGAATTACAAAACCGTGTTCAGACTAATCAAAAACTAATAATTGAAGGGCGTTTAAGAATGAATACAATCCCAAGGCAGGATGGTACAAAAGAGAAAAGAGCAGAGCTAACGATTTCAAAGATTCATTTCCTTGAACAAACTAAAAACGAATCAAATAGTCAGGTTGATTTCAGTGAAAACAACTCAAATGAATTACCAAATTCAGACAAAAATATATCAAATTTACAATCAGGAGAAGATATTAAGAAACAAGAAATTAACAACAGCTGGGACAGCTCACCACTCATTCCAGAAACAGATGAAATACCTTTCTAAATAATCAAATATCACCCATCTAGTTGTTCAGAGATACGCATCAAAAGTTGTCCCAGCTCCCTTTCTAAAGCAGCTAAGTCAAGACGATATTCAGACCACCGTCCTTGATCAATTTGCTTAAGGATCCAAGCTCTATCATTATTTAACTGAGCTATCAACTCAGCCAATTCTCTTGCATTACTATCATCTGGGCTCATCTGCTTATTTCTCCTAGAATCATTTTTCAGCTCCAAAAGTCAAAATTAATGGCATGAATGTACTTTTCTCTCCAGGAAGCATAATTACAATTACTGGGGCGTTGTTATCAGTAATAGGTCTTTTTGCTTACTTCACTAATGCCACCAACTTAAGCGTACCAACTTTTTTCTACGGCGTACCTATTTTATTAATTGGTCTTTCTCTTAAAACAGTAGAACTTCCTCCAGCTAAAAAAATAAAAATCACTTCTTCTGTAGAGGAAGCAAAAGTTAATGGTTCCGAAGAACTAAAAAAAGTTGTGAAAGATGTTAGCGGTTGGAAATATGGCCCTATAGCCCATCTGGACTCTTCTTTAAAGGTCTTGAGGCTTTGGGATATCGACAATCCTCCAAAATTGCAAGAAGTTGAAGAGTTAAATATTAATGGAAGGTATGGAATCCGACTTAGGTTTGAGCTAGGTAATGTTTCTATGGAAAGATGGGAAGAGAAGAAAGATCGTCTAAGTAGATTCTTTGCAAAAGATTTAAAAGCAGAAATTTTGTCACCTAGTCCAGGATTAGTAGATCTAATGCTAATTCCCAAGACAAGCACCAATACAAAACCCAATCAGGATGGAACCACCTAATTACTCTTCAACTAGTTCAACTTCTTCGGATAGTGAAACTCTACTGAATGATTCACTAAGAGTTTCTGTCCTCAGCGAAGCTCTTCCATATATTCAAAAGTTCAGTGGCAAACGAATCGTCATTAAATATGGTGGTGCCGCAATGGTCCAAGGGAATTTACAAGAGGCTGTTCTAAGAGATATCGCATTACTATCAAGTGTTGGAGTTCAACCTGTGGTTGTTCATGGAGGAGGTCCAGAAATCAATTACTGGCTCAAACAACTTGGAATGACAACTCAATTTCGTGATGGTTTGCGTGTAACAGATGAAAAAACCATGGATATTGTTGAAATGGTTCTTGTGGGAAGAGTCAACAAACAAATTGTAAGCGGAATTAATAAACTAGGTGCCTTATCTGTTGGCTTATCAGGTATTGATGGATGTCTTATAAAAGCGCGTCCTTTTGACAATGGTAGCCATGGTCTTGTGGGAGAAGTAGCTAAAGTAAATATAGATATCTTAGAGCCGCTTCTCTCTCAAGGTTATGTTCCCGTAATCTCTAGCGTCGCAGCATCAGAAGAAGGTAAATCTCATAACATAAATGCAGATACAGTTGCAGGAGAATTATCCGCGGCTCTAGGAGCAGAAAAGCTAATTTTATTGACCGATACGCCAGGAATATTGAGAGATAAAAATAATCCGTCCTCGCTCATCCGCCAACTACGCCTATCCGAGGCTCGTCAATTAATTAAAGACGGTATAGTAGAAGGAGGCATGACTCCAAAGACAGAATGTTGCATCAGAGCACTGGCACAAGGTGTAGAAGCTGCTCATATTATTAACGGAAAAGTCCCCCATGCTCTTCTCTTGGAAGTGTTTACTGACATGGGAATAGGGACAATGGTTATTGGTAGCGGTTAGATAATGAGTACTGCTTCTACAATTGCTGCTGCAGAAGCCTCAATTGAGAGAGGAGACTATGGACAATGTCTAGCATTGTTGGAGCCACTTGCCGAACAATATCCTTTACAGAGCCGAGAAGGGGCCCAAATTCGAATGATTATGATTACAGCATGGATGGGTCAAGGATATGATCAAAAAGCTATTACAACATGTAGAGCTCTCGCTCATGGGAAGGAACCTGAAATCCGCCAACAAGCAAAACAATTAATTTCTATTTTAGAAGCACCTGATTTACCTAGGCCTGAAAACTGGTCAGTAAAAATACCCAGAATTGATTTAAGTTCAAATTTCACCGGTAACAGCTTGAGAATTACAAAAACGAAGATAAAAGAAGAGCGTATCTACTATCCACCTACTGGCCCTACAAAAGCCTTTGACATAGGTTTCGCTACTTTATTATTAGCTGTTCTAAGCATATTAACTATATTATTAACAGTCTAAAGGGTAAGTTAACTCAAAGGCGTAATTTAAACTTATAAATCTAGTACTAAGAAAAATAATTTTAGAACTGAAGCGGATCTGGATCAACTGAAAGACTTACCTCCTTAGGAAGTGATTCCCACAAAACAGAGCCTTTAGGCAAGGGCAGAGGACTGCCCTCAGGTCCATGCAAGAGTAACTGCCAACGACTTCTACCTGCCACTCTTCCGACCATTGAGGGAGCAGGACCTACTACATTCCAGGAATGTCTATCACAACTAGGACGAATTTGTTCAGCCAAAGCCGTTGCTGCTGTAGCAGTGGTAGAAGCTGATTCTCCTGCAAAGCGCAACAAGCATGCTCGACGAAACGGAACCAGGCCTACTTCTTTTCTTAAATTTAGTTCTTTCTTTACAAACTCCTCATAACGGCCATCTATTAAATGCTTAATCACAGGATGATTAGGACAATAAGTTTGGACAAGCACTTCCCCAGGACGCTCACCACGACCTGCTCGACCTGCTAGTTGCATAAATAATTGAAGAGCTTGTTCTTCAGCAAACAAATCAGGTCGGTGTAATAAGCCATCCGCTGCAAGAACTACCGCTAGTGTTACCTGGGGCAAGTCCATGCCTTTGGCAAGCATTTGGGTCCCTATTAGAACATCTGCATCACCAGCTCCAAATCTTTCAAGAAGCTTTCTGTGTCCATAACGACCTCCTGTTGTATCCCTGTCAAACCTTAAAAGTCTCAATCCTTCAAGTTCTTGTGAAAGTTTCTCCATAACTCGCTGAGTACCTGCTCCGAACGGCTTGAATGCGGTCGATCCACATTCATTGCAATGCCTCTCTATCCGTGCACGGTAATCGCACCAGTGACAACGTAACCATTTTTGAGACGTTGAGCTATGGACGGTTAAGGCAACATCGCAATTTGGACAATGAACAACTTCGCCGCAACTACGACAACTAAGAAAATTGTTATATCCTCTTCTTGGGACAAGGACAACAGCCTGTTCTCCAGAACCTGGCAAGTTCTTTAATCTCTCCTTTAATGGGGCACTGATTAATTTACGATTACCTTGAGCTAATTCTTGTCTCATATCAACTACAAATACTTTAGGTAAAGGTTGTCGAGAAATCCTATCCTTTAAATTGGCAATTTCAATCGAGCCATTCGGAAGAAGGTTCTTCCAAGTTACTAATGAAGGAGTCGCGCTACCTAAAACCACCTTTGCTCCAAACCTCTTGGCACGGCTCAACGCCATGTCTCGGGCATGATAACAAGGCATTGGAGATTCCTGCTTATAAGAGCTATCATGTTCCTCGTCAAGTACAATCAACCCTAAATCAGCTAACGGTAGGAAGACTGCTGAGCGAGTACCTATCACTACAAACGGGTGGGAATTATTAAGAATTTTTCGCCATGTTTGTACTCGTTCTTTTGCAGAGCAATTACTGTGATATTCCAATACACATCTGCCAAAACGCTTAGTAAAGCGATCAACTAGTTGGGGGATTAATCCAATTTCGGGAGTAAGGATTAAGCAACTCCGTCTTAATGCCAATTCATTTGCGACGATATGAAGATAAACCTCTGTTTTTCCCGATCCTGTAACACCCCAAAGTAATAAAGCGGATCCATAAGCGAGTGTCTCATAAGAAACAATTGCAGAATGTTGCTCTTTCGTGAGTTCTCTAGGACTTTCCAAGTCACTGGAAGAAATATCTACATTCTCGTCGACGTCTCTGAAATCTACATAGTATTTTCGTTTTTCTCTATGCGCCAAGCCAAGAGCTAAAAATCCTTTTACCAGCGGCCAAGAAAAGCCTTGTGCATTGATATCCTTCAACCATGCCCCACCTCCATTTATTTGAAGAAAACTCTTCAATGCTTTTTGTCTAGAAGAAAGAACTCTTTTAGTGGCTTCCTCTTTATCAAAACTTACCCACCACAACTCCTTATAGTGATTGTTGATTGTTTTACTCTGCCCCAGCCAGCCAGGAGGCAATGCAGTCTTTAGCATCCTAAATGGGCTGGTATAGCATTCAATAGACATTGCTTCTAACCATTCCCACCAATCAGAAGTAACTGCAGTTTTCTGAACCAAGCCCTCGACATTCTCTAAATGCATTTTCTTTGATTCTGAAATGTCCTGATCATTGATAAGAGAAGTCTTGAAATCTCTTCTCCCAACAACAAGTCCATGCATTGCTCTCCCCCTCAGCCTTACAAGAACTAAATCACCGACAACAATCCCTAACCTGTTCCCATCTTTATAAGAAAAACAACGACCTTCTCTACCAACTTCGACCCAAACATCAAACTGTTGGTACTTCATAAGTTATTGAACACTTGCCGACTTCAAAAGTTTTTCTTAAACTTTAAATGGAGCAGCCAAATAGCTGTTATCGAGAAGTTACAAGGTTCTGTTTAGAGGGAAGGCAAGAAGTTCGAACAATGTGGAAAGATTTCCATAAAGTTCAGCCGGCCTGAGAAAGCCCCGACAATCTTTTCTTCGACTCGCAAAACACTCGTTCTCTTCCTCCTTAAGAAGGCTGAGGTCTTTTAAATTTCAAAATCATTCAACCATAATCACTTGATTATTGTTGTTTTATTTGATCAAACAAAAGTCAAAAAGTTTTTAATGAGGAGTATTTGCAACTCAAAATAGTTTCTAAACAAATATTTTCCGAAGATTTATTACCACTCTCTCAAGCATAGACATGAGCACTGTTGCCGATCAGAAACCAACTGCAGAGTCAATCCTGAAGACAGTCGAAAAGGCTGCTACTTCTACTGCTGTCAAAGAAAAAGCTGCGCCTTCTTCTACTGCAAAGAGAAAGGATAAAAGCAATACAAAAAAGAAAGTAAAAAGCTCAGGAAATACTTCTCAATCCCACAAAAAAGGACCTAAGAAAACTAAGGCTTTGGCTCCTACTAATAAAGATTTAAACAAAGCCGCGGATGAATTACTAGCCTCATCTAGTTCCGAAACGTTCTCTACTGGTACAGATGAAATTGCAGAGAGTTCTGACATCGCAACCACTTCTGATCTAGAACTAGAAGCCAGAGCAAAAGCCCTGGCCAGTATCAAACTTGGCCCCAAAGGAGTTTATACAGAAGATTCAATAAGGGTTTACCTGCAAGAAATTGGTCGGATAAGGCTTCTTAGACCTGACGAAGAAATTGAACTTGCAAGGAAAATTGCTGATTTACTCCAATTAGAAGAATTAGCAGAACAGTTTGAGAGCGAGAATGGTCATTTTCCCTCAACAAAAGAATGGGCTGCCTTGGTTGGGATGCCTTTAATGAGGTTCAGGCGACGGTTAATGCTTGGTCGTCGTGCTAAAGAGAAAATGGTTCAATCAAACTTAAGGCTTGTTGTTTCAATTGCTAAGAAATATATGAATAGAGGTCTTTCCTTTCAAGACTTAATTCAAGAAGGAAGTTTAGGACTAATTCGCGCGGCCGAAAAATTTGATCACGAAAAAGGGTATAAGTTTTCTACTTATGCAACTTGGTGGATTCGTCAGGCAATTACCCGAGCAATTGCAGATCAAAGTAGAACAATTCGCCTACCTGTCCATCTTTATGAAACCATTTCAAGAATCAAAAAAACAACCAAAGTTCTAAGTCAAGAATTTGGGAGGAAACCTTCTGAGGAAGAAATTGCTGAAAGTATGGAGATGACTATTGAAAAACTTCGATTTATCGCAAAGAGCGCCCAGCTTCCTATATCTCTTGAAACTCCTATTGGGAAAGAAGAAGATTCACGTCTTGGAGATTTTATTGAAGCTGATATAGAAAATCCTGAGCAAGATGTAGCAAAAACGCTTTTAAGAGAAGACCTGGAAGGTGTTTTAGCAACTCTTAGCCCAAGAGAAAGAGATGTCCTAAGACTTCGTTACGGATTAGATGATGGTCGAATGAAGACTCTTGAGGAAATCGGTCAAATTTTTGACGTTACTAGAGAAAGAATCAGACAAATTGAAGCAAAAGCACTTAGAAAACTACGCCATCCAAATCGTAATGGAGTTCTTAAAGAATATATTAAATTGAATTAAGCTAATTTTTATCTTCAAAAGTTCAATTAATTCATTAATATCCAATCCAAGCCAAGCAACATTTTTGAAAAAATCTAAATTCCCACTTCAAATAAATGTCAGACAAAGTCAAATTTGTCTGACGCGAGTTTAAGGTGAAGGAATAATAACAATTGCAAATGGCACGAGACCAACTGCGCATAGCCTCTCGCAGAAGCCAACTGGCCATGGTCCAGACCAAATGGGTTAAAAAAGAACTAGAAAAAGCTCGCCCAGGTCTTTCTATATCAATTGAAGCAATGGCAACTCAAGGAGACAAAATCCTTGATGTTGCTTTAGCTAAAATTGGTGATAAGGGCTTATTTACGAAAGAACTAGAAGCTCAGATGCTAGTTGGTAGAGCAGAAATAGCTGTTCATTCATTAAAAGATTTACCTACAAATCTGCCAGAAGGCCTAATCCTTGGATGTGTAACAGAGAGAGAGGATCCTGCAGATGCATTAGTTGTAAACAAGAAAAATGAAACCTATAAATTAGAGACCCTTCCACCTGGCTCTATTGTTGGTACAAGTTCTTTAAGGAGATTGGCACAACTTCGCTACCATTATCCTTATCTTGTTTTCAAAGATGTCAGGGGCAACGTAATAACAAGACTTGGAAAGCTTGATGCTGGTGAATATGACTGCCTCATACTTGCTGCTGCAGGACTAAAAAGGCTAGGTTTTGAGGAGCGCATTCATCAAATTATTCCTAGCGAAATCTCACTTCATGCAGTTGGGCAAGGTGCTCTTGGAATTGAATGCGTAAGTGGTCAAGATGACGTGATTGAAATAATAAAAAGCCTTGAACATAAACCTACTGCACAAAGATGTCTGGCTGAAAGGGCTTTTTTAAGAGAATTAGAAGGTGGTTGTCAGGTCCCTATTGGAGTAAAAAGCATTATTAATAATGAAGAGTTAACTCTTGAAGGTATGGTCGCCAGCCTAGATGGAAAGCAATTAATTCGAGACAAAATGACTGGATTATCCACTAACCCAGAATCAATTGGGATAGAACTTGCAGCTATTTTAAAATCCAAAGGTGCTGGAGAAATTCTTCAAGAAATATTTAAAACTCAAAGATAAATATTTTACTAATTAATCTCTTAAACGAGGAACTATTTCAGAGGAATAACGTTTCTCGCATGATTTGATAATTTCAACTGCTTTTTGTACTCCAAAAAAGCCATTTACATTGCATGAACCAGGTTTTTTAAGATCTTTATAATGTTCCCAATAATAAGTTGTTTCTTTTATCCAATGTTCTCCTAATTGTTCAAAACTCTTTATATGGTCCAATCGCTTATCATCCGCAATTACGGCAATCACCTTGTCATCTACTTCTCCTCCGTCATCAAAAGTCATTATTCCAATAATTCTTGCCTCCACAACTGATCCTGGAATTAACGGTTCAGTAACATTAACAATTTCTATATCAAGAGGGTCACCATCCTCATCCCATGTACTAGGTATACAGCCATAGGCAAATGGATAAGCCAAAGATGAATAGCCAACACGATCAAGCTTGAGATGGCCTGTTTCTGTAATTAACTCATATTTATTAATCGTATTGGAATTAAGTTCAATAATAGTGTTCAACCTTAGTTCTGATTCATCTGCAAATGCGGGTAAGACATGCAAAAGGTTAGGCATAATGCGGCTAGGAGCCTGATTAAGATTTGCCATACTTATAGAAATTCCAGATTGCTATCTTACGAGTAAGCAGACAGAAGCTCCAACTTATTCTCAAGATATTTGAGAAAAGCATCACTAGACAAAGTTCTCCCAGTTACATGTTTGACTAATTGTTCCGCGTTCATTCGTCTTCCATGACAATGCACTTCCCTTCTTAGCCAAGAAATCAAGATTGATTCATTACCACTCCGAATACAATTATCAATAGGGTTTTCTCCTTTAATTCCTTCCCTTCTTAAGCTGTCAGACATCGTCTCAGAGAGTTGCGCACTAATTAGATGCCCAATCAAATAAGAAGGAAAATATCCAAATGCTCCCTCACTCCAATGAACATCTTGCAAACAACCTTCTCCATCGTTATTAGGAGTAACGCCCAGTAAATCTGAATATCTTTTATTCCACTCCATTGGTAAATCATTAACATCTAATCCTTTCTCCAGAAGATCTATTTCAAGGTCCGTCCTTATAAGAATGTGCATTCCATAGCTAAGCTCGTCTGCTTCAACTCGATTTAGACCTGGTGCTAAAGGGTTCATGAAACGCCACAAATCAGACGGAGATTTAAGAGGAACGCCATATTGGGCAAAATTTGGCCAGAACCTTTCTGAGAAAGCCCCACTCCTTGCAACTCTATTTTCCCAAAATAATGATTGACTTTCATGCAATCCCATAGAAGTTGCCTGGCCTAAAGGCCAAGCAAACCACTGATGTGTTTGAGGAGGTAACCCTTGCTCATATAGAGAATGCCCCCATTCATGAGCAGTCGCTAAAAGACAAGAAAGAGGTTGCCCAGGAACCACTCGGGTAGTTAAACGGTAATCAGAAGGACCAAGAGTTATTGAGAAGGGGTGAGGCGACCTTGCTACTAAAGAATTCTCTTTTTCTCTTGACCAATCACTTAGAAGCTGATTACAAAGTTTTTCTTGGGCTTTTTCTTCTAAATCCCAAGCGATAGGAACTGGTTCATGGAAACTTTTTGCTTTTTCAATCAATTCAGGCAATTTTTTCCGAATTGGCTCAAATAATTCGTTTAAACGCGGAATATTTAAATCTGGCTCATAAGGTTGAGCCAAGGTTTCCCAACAAGTACGAGATTCCCCAAGTTGAGAAGCCTCCTCTTTTCTTAGAGAAATTAAATTTCGCAATGCAGGAGCAAAACAACCAAAATCTGATTTAGCTTTAGCCGCTTGCCAAAGCTTGTAACCTTTAGCTTTAGCGATAGCAAGAGAAGTTACTAAATCAGGGTCCCGGCTTCTTTGTCGAGTCAGATCCTGCTCCAGTAATTGAATATTTCTTGATTTTTCTTTCTTCTCTAAATCACTCAAATTATTCAAATTGCACTGTTCTTCAAATTCCACCTTTGCTTCTTTTAAAAGAGATTCGAAATAATCACTACTCTGCCTTGCATGCAATAACTTTGCTAAAAGGCTTAATTGCTCACCTCGCCATGAAGATCCGGCAGGAGGCATACTGGTATTTTGATCCCAATAAAGAGTGCTCTGAATCGATCCAAGTAATTGGGTTTCCTTTAAATAATCACCCAATTTATTCCAAGCAATCGAAGACAATTTGCCATTAAAGTATCTAAATTAAGCCTAGTAAAAAACAGGCCTTTATGCTTAAGATATTACTGATAATGGGATAACAATATTTTACGTCCAGATTTAAGTATCAACTGAATGAGATTTCACTGACACGACTTTTTAAAGATTATTAATGACATACTAAAAGTTATTAAAAGAAGTCTATTTATTAAAGTAATTATATTCTTTAAATATAACTGAAAGCTTAATTTATTAGCAGCTTTCAGCCCATAAGCTAAATTAAATAAAAAGGAAAAAATAAAATCTTCTGAATTTAATCATAAAAACCAAAAATCTTTTCTTAAAATGAAACAAATTATTTCTGAGCTTACTTTTAAAACCAATGGAGAGGGCTTCCTAAATATTACCGAATCAATCAATAATTGGATAAGCTCAGAGAAATTAATGAAAGGTATTTTAGTTATTTCGACTTTGCACACAAGTTGCAGTCTTACAATAAATGAGAATGCTGATCCAGATGTTCTAAAAGATCTTTCTGCCTTCATGAAAGATCTTGTACCTGAGGATGGCTTCCCTTTAAAAAAAAATCCTGATCAAAGGTATAACTATTTACACTCCTCAGAAGGTAAAGACGATATGCCTGCTCATATAAAAACAATGCTTACTTGTAACAACTTAAGTCTAAGTGTTAATCAAGGCAAATTGGTATTAGGGGTATGGCAAGGTGTTTACCTTTGGGAACATAGGTATTTAAGAAATTTAAGGAGATTACATATGCATGCAATTGGTGAGCTCTTCTAAGAAATAATAGTTTTTTAACTAAATTAATAGTTTTCTAGTAAAAATATTAAAAGAAATCTAATTTCAATTCATGAAAACTCAGCTTCTTGAGGAAAAAGAGATGGCTTCTTTGGCAAGCTCACTCCCTAAATGGAATGCCTCAACGGGAAAAATTACAAGGCTATTTAGATTTGATAATTTTATTGATGCATTTGCTTTTATGACGAAAGTTGCAATAATTTCGGAATCAATGGGACATCATCCTGAGTTATCAAATATATATTCTCAAGTAAAAATTGAACTGTGGACACATGACCTTGGGGGGATAAGTAATCTTGATGTTGATCTTGCAAGTAAAATCAATAAAATAATATAATTCACTTAATGTTTTATTAATCAATTCTTCGTAAAATCAATTATGATTGAAGTTAATAATAAAAAAAATATTTCTTTTTATAAATTGAAGAAAACTAAAACTCCTGAAATTGATTTATATGAGGAAAGTGTCGCTAATAGAAGGATTAAAGAAAGCAAGGGAAAAGTTAGTTATATTAATTCTTCTATAGTCTTATATAAATGAAAATTAAAGAAAAAAATTCAATAATAACTAAAATATTTTTGTTTTTATCAAAACAATCAAGGGAACGATCAATTGTTAATTGGATCGCTATTATTCTTGCTTCTTTAGCTCTACTCCCACTAATCAATCTAATAATAGAAGGTATTAGAGGACTAAATAATCAATCATTTCTAAGTTTAGACGCTTACAAGCAAATAAAAGGTACTGTTTCCTTACTTTTTTTTACTTCATTACTAGGAGGGACTATCGGAACGGCCAATGGTTGGTTATTAGCAAATTGCAGATTTTCTGGAAGAAAGTTATTGAGAATTGCTCAGCTTTTACCTCTTGCAACTCCTGCTTATCTTTTATCTGCGACTTTAATAGATCTTGGAAGTATTAATTCAATAAGAATTTATGGAATTTCATGGGGGATTTTAATAATGTCCTTAACAACTTACCCATACGTTTTTCTACTTAGTACTGAAAGCTTTAGCATCGCGGGAAAAAAACAATTAGAAGCTTGTCGATCTCTAGGAGTAGGACCATGGAAAAGTTTTTTCAGAATTGGTCTTCCCATTGCGATCCCATCTATAGGTGCAGGGATTTCATTAATGGGGATGGAAGTTCTAAATGAACTTGGAGCAGTTCAACTTCTAAATATCCCAACAATATCTGCAGGCATTGTTGAAAATTGGATGTCAGAAAACAATCCTGCAGGAGCAATTAATCTTGCATTAATTGCTCTGATTATTGTATTTGGATTAATAGCAACTGAACGACTTCTTCGAAGAAGAAGTCGTAGATGGACTCAAAATGAAAGCGGAATTGAATCTTACAAATGGGAATTAAAAGGGATAAGGGCAATAATTGCTCAGTTGTTAGCAGGAGTACCACCACTAATTACTCTTGGGATTCCAATTATCTGGGTGTTAGTTAATGTCGATCAGCTTAAAAAAGGATTAGATTCAGATATTTTTGCTCTTACTTTTAGAAGTCTTGGGATTGGTCTTACTGCTGCAACCCTTACTATTATTTTTGCTCTATTTCTGGCAATTGCCAAAAGATGGAGTAAAAGTAATCTTATTAAATTTATTACTTTTTTATCTGGAGTAGGTTATGCGATCCCAGGAGCAGTTCTCGCTATAGCACTTCTTTCATTTGGCGGACCTCCATTGGGACTTTCACCATTGATTTTACTTTTTTGGGGCTATTGTGATCGATTCCTTGCAGTTGCGAAAGGAGGACTAGATGCAGGCTTTGAGCGGATTTCTCCTAGTCTTGATGAAGCTGCAACAGGGTTAGGTTCACGCTGGCCAAAAGTACTTAAAAGCATTCACCTTCCTCTTCTTAAAGGCCCTATATCCGTTGGAATACTTTTTGTTTTTGTAGATACCATAAAAGAATTACCTATGACTTTTGTCTTAAGGCCATTTGATTTCGACACTCTTTCAGTAAGAATATTTCAATATGCAGGAGACGAAAGAATGGCAGAAGCAATCTTACCCACAATAATAATCTTGATTTTAGGTTTAATTGCATCTATTGCATTCATTCCAAGCCTAGATAAAAATAAAATCTAATATATAAATATATATTTATATTTATATAATTTAAAAGATATCATTTATTTATTTTTAACAGCCAAATTTAAATTAGGATTAAATCTCGTTAACAGATAAGTAGAGACATCAGAAAGAGTAGATATAAGCCTATAGCTAAGTAGAGCAGACAGCAAAGGTACTGACGAGACGGAGTTAGAAACTCCTAATAATATCGTTGACTCAAAAATACCAATACCTCCAGGGGCACCTGGAATTACAAGTCCTAATACCCAAGCAAGCGAAAAAATTGAAAGCCAATCAGATAGAATTAAGTTGTTACTTATAGAGAAAGAATCTAAACATAACCAAAACCCAACAAATCTAAGCAAGATAAAAGTTACCTCCATAAAAAAAGCTCTAAAAGGGTATGGTTTTCTTCCTAAAGAAAAATCCAAACTATATTCATCAAAAGAATAATTAGAATTTATTCGCTCTAATTTTCTGGGTATCAATCTTTCAAATAAGTTTATTAAAAATTTTCTTAGTTTGATATGAAAGAAAAAAGCAGGTAACAAGCAAAGTAACCTAAGGGGTAAAGGAAGATTTCCAAAGGCAATCAAGAAAAAAGCTGCCGCAAGCATTAAAAAAGGTTCTAAAAATACAGCTAAAATAGATTTCTTCAAAGGGATTTCTGCCTTAAGTAAAATTAATCTTTCTGCTAAATGCCATATTCCACCTGGCAAATACTTTAATATATTTGTTTTTAGAAATAGGGGGACAAAGCTAATATTTTTCGACTCACATTCCAACCAATTTAAAAAGTATTTCCAAGCTGTTGCATTTAAGAATATGCTTAAAGAGGTGATCAAATATGAAAAAAATAAAATCACGAAAGTAATTCCATTTATTCTTTGATCTAAAAGTTTATCTAAATTATTAGATATTGAAAATCCAATAAATATTAAGCTTGCGAAAGTAAAATATAATTTCAACCTTCCTTCAAGATAGATTTTCTTTAAATTCAAAATATTTTTAAATAGTCTAATTAGATTATTGATTTTTAAAAATGCCATTCTTCCTCAGATTGAAAGTTATCTAATAAAATCAATAATTCTGTTCTAATATCTTCTATCGACCTCCCTGTCTCCTGGCTAATACGTTCAAGATCATAGTTTTCTACTTTTGATGTAATAATTCCATTAATGCGTTTTACTTGTTTTACTTTAATTTCCCCATAACGAGTCATACAAGTTCCGTTTCTTCTTGGAAGAATCCATCTACCTAAAGAACTTTCACGGAGTCCTATCGTTGTACTTTTAGAGAACCAAATCAATCTAAGTTTATTTGCTAGCTCAGGTTTAACAATTGTCTTTATATTTACTCCTTGCCGATTCTTTTTCATTTGTACGCAATGAGATGATACATCTATAGCACCAGCATCTCTTAATTCCTTTATTAAAGAGGCCAAATCCTCTCCTGATGAATCATCAATCCAAGCTTCTTGACTTATCAAATCTTGCCATATATATTCCACCTTTGATTTATTTAATTCTCTAAAAGTTGATGAATTTAATTGACATACTCTAACCAAATTTGGGCGACCTAAATTATTACTTCCCAAGCCAATGCCAATAGAACTTATTTCAAGGTATTCAGGCTGATGAAAAGCTTCTGCAAAAATACTGATTAATGCAATACCTGTCGGTGTCGTCAATTCTCCATAAGGAAATCTATCTCCTCCGAGAAGTGGTATATTTTTTTTCTTTGCAATTTCTAAAACAACAGGCACTGGTATAGGAATAATGCCATGAGAAGTCTCTACATTTCCAGAACCGGCTGGAGGAGGAGTGCAATAGACTTTATTAGGCTTGAAATATTGAAATGCTGAACACACTCCAACGATATTTATTAATGTCCTAAGTGAACTTAGTTCATGAAAGTGAACCTTTTCCAAATTACAGCCATGAACATTCGACTCAGCTTCAGCAAGTAAAGTAAAAACCATTAGGACTTTCTCTTTTATATAGTCATCCAAAGAAGTCTGTAAAATAAAACGTTTAATATCAGGCCAGTTCTGATATTCAAACTTATAATTAGGACTTTTTAAAATATAATCAACTCCCTTTATTCCATAGCTATTACTTTGAGTAATATCCAGTTCAAATTCATTAGGAAGACAAAGTGAGTTTATATATTCATAAAACAATTGTTTAGGGAATCCTAAATCAAAGAATGCGGAAAGAAGCATATTGCCTGATACACCTGTAGGACAGTCAATAAATAAGTCCTTCATTATTTACTCCGTTGATTTAACGCTAAAATTTATATAAGAAATTACGTATGAAATATAATATCGAATATATATTAAATTCAGGGAAAACCTCATTCTCTTCTATTTATTTTTAATACGCTTTCCTTTCCCGACTGATCGATTTGGCAAAGGTCCTATAAGGTCATAATCTTCAACAATTAATTTCTGTCCCTCACGTCTTACATTTAAATTAATAAAATTCCTAATTAAATTAATAGGAATATTTCCTTCTAGAAAAAGTTTAAATGGTATTTGTTTTATTCCATTAGATCTAGGTTTTTGTCTAACCTTAATTATTAAGTAGTTTTCGTCAGGCTTGGTAAAGATTAATTCACCTCTAATTGAAAAAAAATCATCTCCCTCTGGCAATTCATCGATTAATTGATCTTCTAGTTGAGATTTTTCTTTAATCAAAGTACTTGGTTCCCAGACACCCTTTATCTGTAGATGAAGATGATCTGAATTCTTACATCTTGGATAAACAACCCATAAATGGGGATTATTTATTGATAAATGCCTTTGCATTAAAGTTATAACTCTCCCAAGAACAACCGCTTCAATCTCAGCACCAGTCTGATCAATTAATTTCCCTCTAGTAAATACACCTTTGTCATCAGGCTTATAAATTCCTCTAACAATACCTATTGCACGATATTGAAAAGGCTCTGTAACAGGTCGGATTGGATGATCTATCATCACAAATAAAGGGCGATAATTTGCCCAATTAACAATTTAGCCAGTTTTCACAAATTCTCAGAATCAATTAATTTTCGTCAGATAATTTTTCCGAAGTGTTATAAAAATTTTTCAAGGCTTGGTCAATCGCATCAGAAGGATCTGTTGCATCATCCATTGCTGAAGATCTTTTAAGCATATTCATAAGCTCAATAGGATTTGTAGGCAAACCAGAACCTTTTGAGTCCTCTCCTAAATCTTGGTAAAGCTCATCCACATCAGAGGAAGAAAACTCTTCTGCAAAAAGTTGTGACCCTAAATTCGAATAAAGGAGTCCTCCAAAAAAAATAAATGTCCAAGATAAAACTATGTTTAAAAAATATTTCATAATTCTGATCGCCTTTAATTCATTAAAGAAATAAAATCCTATTGATTATATACGAATAAAATCCTTCAATTGTGTTAATAGCAACTTGGAACGTCAACTCCATTCGCACCCGCCTAAAACAAGTTCAAGATTGGCTTAAAGAAGTAAAGCCTGACTTGCTGTGTTTACAAGAAACAAAAGTGGAAGATAATCTATTTCCGAAAAAAGCATTTGAAGAGCTTGGTTATTACGTAAGTATTTCCGGTCAAAAAGCTTATAATGGAGTCGCTTTACTAAGTTCTTCTAAAACTGAGGATACTAGGTTAGGACTAACTGGTGAGCTTGAAGGGGATGTTCAAGCTATTCAATTAAGTAATCAAAAAAGAATTATAAGCACCTTAATTGAAGGGATAAGAGTCGTTAATGTATATGTTCCCAATGGATCTCAACTTGCTTCTGAAAAATATTTATATAAAATCGAATGGCTACAATGTCTAAAAAAATATCTAAATTCTATTCAGAATAGAGATGAGCCGATTTGTCTCTTAGGTGATTTTAATATTGCTCTAGAAGATATTGATATTCATAATCCAAGCCGCTTAAGCGGAGGAATCATGGCAAGTCAGGCCGAAAGGAATTCTCTAAAAGATTTATTAGGTAATAATTTAGAAGATGTTTTTAGGGTTTTTGAAACCGAAACCAATCATTGGAGTTGGTGGGACTACAGAAGCTCAGGGTGGGAAAACGACCGAGGATGGAGAATCGATCACATTTATTTATCAAATGATCTATTAAGCAATGCAAAAAGCTGCAAAATCTTTAAAAAGGTTAGAGGAAACCTTCAACCAAGCGATCATGCTCCAGTAGCAGTTGATTTAAATTGGCCTCCTGATGAAAATGACAATGAATTTCTAGAGTTCGCTAATGAATTGTGAAGATCTATCCGCAAATCATCACAGCATTCCAAAAAACATAGTTCATAGATTTTCGATGGCTTACTTTTGCCTGAAATCAATTCCTCACATTGGAAATTTTCAATATGAGGATGTAAAAAAAAAAGTCAGAATACACAATATTTTCTATAAAAGTTATAGAACAAACAAATTCAATTAGTGCGAATAGGGCTGTTTTAGGCCATTATGGCCAACTGTGTTTATCAGCTCAATTTTAGAGGTGCCGTGACAGACACTTTGAACACAACCCGTTCCGAGGAAATCTTTACTGCTGCTAAGGATTTAATGCCTGGTGGCGTTAGTTCTCCAGTAAGAGCATTCAAATCAGTCAACGGCAATCCGATTGTCTTTGATCGAGTTAAAGGTGCTTACGCATGGGATGTAGATGGGAATCGCTTCATCGACTATGTAGGGAGCTGGGGACCTGCAATTTGCGGTCATGCTCATCCTGAAGTAATTGCATCACTTCAGGAGACCTTAGAGAAAGGAACCAGCTTTGGCGCTCCATGCGAACTAGAGAACAAGCTCGCTGAAATGGTTATTGACGCAGTTCCTAGCGTTGAGATGGTTCGTTTTGTAAATAGCGGCACAGAAGCCTGTATGGCTGTACTCAGGCTAATGAGAGCCTTCACAGGAAGAGATAAGGTCATCAAATTCGAAGGTTGCTATCACGGACATGCCGACATGTTCCTGGTTAAGGCTGGCTCAGGTGTCGCGACCCTCGGATTACCAGATTCTCCTGGAGTACCTCGCAGCACTACATCTAATACCCTTACTGCGCCTTATAACGACTTAGAAGCTGTTAAAGCGTTATTTGCTGAGAACCCAGATGCAATTTGCGGTGTAATTCTTGAACCAGTAGTTGGCAACGCTGGATTCATAACACCAGAACCAGGTTTTTTAGAAGGTCTTAGAGAGCTGACCAAAGAGAATGGTGCGCTTCTTGTCTTTGATGAAGTAATGACTGGCTTCAGGATTAGTTATGGAGGAGCACAAGCTCGCTTTGGAGTGACTCCAGATCTAACTACCATGGGCAAAGTTATTGGAGGCGGTTTACCAGTTGGTGCCTATGGAGGGAAAAAAGAAATAATGTCTATGGTCGCTCCTGCTGGACCCATGTATCAAGCAGGCACTTTGAGCGGGAATCCTTTAGCCATGACAGCTGGGATAAAGACTTTAGAGCTCCTTAAGCAAGAGGGGACATATGAGCGCCTCGAATCAATTACTCAAAAGCTCTTAAAAGGCATTCTGGAATCAGCGAATGCTGCTGGCCTTTCAATAACTGGTAGCAGTATTAGTGCCATGTTTGGCTTCTACTTATGTGATGGCCCAGTAAGAAACTTTGAAGAAGCTAAAGCGGCAAATGCTGAACTTTTCGGCAAGCTTCACAGGGCAATGCTTCAAAAAGGAGTTTATTTAGCCCCTAGTGCTTTCGAAGCAGGCTTTACATCTTTAGCTCACTCAGAAGATGATATTGATGCAACAATTAAGGCTTTCCAAGAAAGTTTTTCTGAGATTGTTTAATTAATTAAGCAATAAAAAAACACTCCAAGTAAATACTTAGAGTGTTTTTTGAGGTTGCTTAACTAATTACTTTCCTCTGCCTCCAACAATTACAGGATTGCCACCTCCCTTATTTCCAGGCAATGAAGGGACAACCTGTGTTTGTCCATCCCACTTATCTAAAAACAACTTATATAGAACTTGATCATCAAGACTCTGAGTAAGAGTCTCATATCTCAAAGCCTCTTGTTCAGCAATCTTAACCTCTGTTTGAGCTCTAAGTAATTGTTGCTCTGCAATCTGCTTTTGTTCAATTGCTGCTCGATATTCTTCTGCTATTTGCAAACCTGTGAGATCAAGTGCTTGAACATCTACATAATCAAACTTGTTAAGTTCATCCGCCACTGTTTCCTCTACTATTCGAGAAATATCGCTCCAATTACTTGCTATAGCAACTAGTTCGTACTTAGAAAAAACAGACTTTAATGCTTTTAATAACGATGGCTTAATAATCCGAGGATAAACTTCTGAGTCTTTATAAGAGATGGTACTAAATACACGACCAGCTTCGGATGCCCTAACAGCATATTTAACTGTTGCAGTCGCCTCAATTACTTGCAAATCCTTAGTAAGCGCTTCAAAATTTTCTGGTCTAACCTGTGTCCTAACATCAAATGGGTAGGGAGTTTGAATAAAAGGGATCTTGAAATTAAGTCCAGGCTTTCTAGGACTACCACTTACTTTCCCTAATGTGGTAACCACAGCAACTTTTCCTGCCGGGACAACAAACAATGATTGCGTAAGAAGTAAAAAGCCTGTGAAAGAAAGTACCAAAACAAGAGTTGCTGCTCCGCCTGGTCCATTCGGCGTGACATTTTTAAAAGAAGTAGACATAAGAAATTTTCTCTAATTTAGATTTTATAAATAACTCCATAGAATTGTGATTATTTTTAGTTTCTTTCAGTAATTCAATTAAATTCTTTAACCCTTCTTAAAATCGCCAGATAAAGATCCTCATCAATTTCTCTAATATCATATTCAGATGGCATTACCCCATGATGATGCTCATGCACAGTCATCCAGCAAAATCTCTCTATCTCATTTGTTGATTTACCTGCTAGTTTTATTGAACGTATTGCCAACCTTTCAATTAGATCTTTTTTTGAAATGTCCATTACTATTTCAGAATCAACACAGTAAATATATTAATTATTACTTTGAATCAACATAAAAAATCGCAATATATTGATCTATCTATAATTTTCATACTGCAAGGGAACATCTAATTCATCTTCTTTCTTTCTTAAAATTGATATTGACTCTTGCAAGTCATCTTTGCTTTTTCCTATAATTCTTAGGGCTTCACCTTGAATAGATACATTTACCTTCTTAACATTATCTCTAATAAGTTTACTTAAGATCTTTGCTATCTCTTGAGAAAGACCTTTTCTTAATAAGATCTTTTGTCTAACTCTATTTCCTGAACAAACCTCGGGGTTTTGGAAATCAAATATTTTCAAAGATAGATTTCTTTTTGTAGCTTTTTGTCGAAGTACATTCTCAACTGCTTGCAAGGTCATATCACTCGCAGTAGTTATTGTTAATTCTTTTTCTTGAAGATCAATTTCAGTATTTGAATCTTTAAGATCATATCGCTGATCTACTTCACGCCTAACTTGGTCAACTGCATTAACTAATTCTTGCTGGTCAAACTCAGAAACGACATCAAAGGAATAAGTCCCGGCCATAATATCGAGCTAATGGTTAGATGATCAATTTATTTTATAAACGAAAAAACGGAAAATACTCTTTAACTTAAAGATCTAAACAGATTAATTATTTAATGGAAATAGCTAAAGCGACTAATAATGCTAAAAAGAGTCTTAGAGTTTATTTTTTAAATTAATCAAAAAACAATAGGCTAACAATCTTCCCCATATCTTCAGCACTATGGCAACTACTTAAAAGTGTTTCACTATCATGAAAAGCAAAACA
>CETG01008289.1_pt1 | contig 24341 bp, 26 predicted proteins | sample 361471 | NCBI WGS metagenome assembly CETG01 (sample SAMEA2622696, study PRJEB7988) | marine metagenome | isolation source: saline water (ENVO:00002010), including | reverse complement strand
TTTGATACGATCAGCGCTTTTATTAAGTCATTGCGAGGTTCTGATCCTGATGCGGCATTATTTTGGTTGGCTCGAATGCTGGAAGCTGGTGAAAATCCGCGATTTATTTTTAGACGTATGCTCATCGCTGCGGGGGAGGATATTGGTCTTGCTGACCCCAATGGAATTGTAATCGTTGAATCATGCGCTGCCGCTTTTGATCGAATAGGTTTACCAGAGGGGATTTACCCTCTTGCTCAGGCAACCTTGTATTTGGCATCAACAGAAAAAAGTAATAGTGTTAAGGGAATTTTTAAGGCAGTTCAGGCAGTTAAAGACTCACAAAAGCAAAATGTTCCAATTCATCTTAAAGATGCAAATCGGGATCAAGAAGCTTTTGGAGATGGTGATGGTTATCAATATCCTCATTCATTTGCAAATAACTGGGTTCCCCAGCAATATTTGCCAGATGCATTGTTAAATGAGATTTTTTGGGAGCCAACTGAGCATGGATGGGAAGGAGAGAGAAGATCTCTTTTGAATGAGCGCAGATTTGAACAGTTAGCATCAATTATTGAGATTCAGCAACAAAATCCTTTAACGATTACTTCAGGGGGAATTGATAAGGATTTTGAAAAATGGTTATTACGTCAGGTCATGAATGAAGGAGATAGATTCAAAAAGTTGATGATCAAATTATGGTCTGGGATTACATGGAAGAAAAATCATAGAGTTTTAGTTCTGACAGCTAGCCCTTTACTTTGGTCTTTAAAGCCTTTAAAAGAGATAACTGAAGGTGGCGTTATTTTGTCTACATCGGAAGATAATCATCCTAAATTATTAGCTGAATTAGAACTTTTAGCTCCTGTAGATCAACCTCTTTTAATTGATTCAAAAGTTGAATCAATTAAGCAATTAGAAGATAATCATAAATTTGAGGTAATTGGAGGCAGGATTCCTTGGAAAGTATTTTCTGAAGAAAGCTTTTCTAATTTATGGCCAATTATTACTGAAAGATGTACATCTAATGCAGAACTAAGCTTAATTATTACTAATCCATATTCTGGTCCCGCTTTTTCTTTGCAAGAGAGTTTGAAAGAAAACAATATTAATTTAAATATTGATTATTCATTATTGAGTACTTTAATTCTTAAAGAAAATATTTGGTTGGATAGTCAAGATAAAAAAAATAAATTCTTTCAACTATTGGAGGAATTAGGTTGGAATATATCTTATGAGGAATGGACTGAATTTGTATACTTAAAAGTTGATAAATCTATAATTCAAAGATGGTTGAATAAAGAGAGTGAATATAGAAATATCATTCTTAAAGACTATAAAGAAGAAACATTAATTTATTTAAATAAATTATTTGAGGGATTGATTAGAAAGACTATTAAACAGAAGCTTTTACATACAAAAATAGTTGCTAAACTAAATAGTTAATGAATGCAAATTATAGGTTTATATGTCATTGAGTTTTCATTAAGTGCAATACCAAAAGTCCATTTATCGAGAGTTTGGTTATAAACTTTTATTTTGTAGCCAAGTTTTTTATGATATGCAAAAGATGAATTATTCATCCATATCCATTGATCTAAATTTTTTGATATCTTGCTACCCTCCCATTTTATAGAGGCTTCTTTGACTACCCATCTTTGAAGTACTTTTTCCTGTGATTCGCTTTCCGATAAATTCGCAATTTCAAGATGTTCATGATGATTGAAAAAACGTTTTGATAGTTTTCGTGCTTGAATCTTTCTGTCTTTTCTCTCAATATCAACCCCGATTTTTGTAGCACACCATCCTATGAGTAAGGCATCGTAACAGTGACTAATGCTAATATGACCCCAACCTTCTGCGAGGGATGGAGGCTTTCCTGGATCTGCTTTGAGAGGTATCTGGAGAGGGTCTATACCAGACATGTTGGAAATGACCTTCCTTATGCAGCCTCTTGAGAAGTGATACATCAATCCCTTTCTAGTCGTTAATTTACTAACCCATTTTTTTTCTTCTTCACTTATTGGTAAAAGTTTTGAGGGTATAAAAAAAAGCCAAAGACCTAGTACGCTTTGATTGTCTATTTGCTTCGTAATCATGTCTCTTTGTATAGGAGATTCAGCACCAGATTTCACGCTTCCTAATCAAGATGGTATTGAAACCAGTCTCTCATCTTTCAAGGGCTCTAGAGTTGTAATTTATTTTTATCCAAAGGATGATACTCCTGGGTGCACTAAGGAGGCTTGTAGTTTTAGAGATCGGTGGGATCTTTTTAAATCCAATAACATTCCAGTCTTGGGCATTAGTAAGGATGCCTCAAAATCTCATTTAAAATTCATTGATAAACATAGCTTGCCTTTTATACTTTTAACTGATAATGAACCTTGTCCTGTAGCTACCTCGTATGGGAGTTATGGTTTGAAAAAATTTATGGGTAGAGAGTATTATGGAATGATGAGACATACATTTGTCATTAATGAAGAAGGAAAAATTGAATTGATATATCTAAAAGTTAAATCAGAAAATATGGCTAATCAAATTTTAACAGATCTTGAATTAAATTAATTTTTGATCTATATTTATCATTCCTTCAAGTACAAGATTTGGATGATAGTTTATATCTATATTTTTTCTTTTAAGTTCGTTTAATATTATTTGTGCATCACCTCCGCATAACCAAATTGGTAAGTTATTTTCCTCATATATTTGCAAAATTAACCCTGATAAACCAGTTATTGCTCCTTTAATCATTGCATTTTTTGTGTCATATTGAAATGTATCTTTTGGGATTTCTTTGATGATAGGAAATTTCAAATTAAATGCACCTTTTGCCATCGAAGATAATTGAAGCATGAGTCCAGAAATTAACTGGCCTCCTGCAAATTCTCCTTTCTTTGTTATTTTTGTGATGCTTAATATTGTTCCTGCATCAATAACAATTAAGTCTTGTTCTTTGTTTTTTAAAGTTGATTGTTTTTGAAAAGCACTCCATGAAGCGAGAGCTCTATCAATTCCTAAATTTGATGGAAGATTGCCAAGGGGAACATCAAATAAATTTATCTTTTTTGTAGAGCATAATTTAATATTCTCTGGAATTGGACCTACTGAAGACCAAGTTAATTCAGAATAATCTTTATCTTTAAAATTAATTGGATTTGGCGAGGTGTCAAAAAATTGCCATTCTCCCTCTATTTGGCTTGCCCAATGCCATCTAGTATTTCCTATCATTAAGTAATTTTTTTCTGAGTACACTCTTTATATCTTCATTAATTTCCATTTAGATGGATACCACATTCTTCACTTAGTCCTCCAAATCGGGTTGATCTGCCGTTGCCAGTGTTATTCTCTGCCCCACTCAAATGCCAATCGCCGACAGTAGAATAGCCTTTCTCAAATAATGGATGTTGTGGCAAATTATTTTTTTCCATATAGTAGAAAATATCTTTTTTGCTCCAATTTAATAAAGGACGTAGTGTTAATCGCTCTCTAATGCAATCAATACTTTTCATGGCTTTTCTATTTTGGGTTTGATTTTTTCTAACACCACTAGCCCAGCAAACTACATTAAGATTGGAAAAGGTTTTTTCAAGGGGTTCGACTTTTCTGATTTGATGATATTTTTCAAGATCTTTTTGTTCGCCTGTTTCCCATAACCGCCCATATAATGCTTCCATTCTCGCTGGGGATAGATCGCTTTGAGTAACTATCAAATCTAATTTGAATAATTTTGTAAGTTCCTCAGCATACTCATAGGTTTCTTTTGGAAGATAGCCAGTATCAATCCAAATTACTTTTGGCCTTGTTTTAGACGTAATTTTTGTAGTCATATGTAGTAATACAGCTGATTGGATACCAAAACTAGTAGTTAACACAAATTTCTCATCAAATTGCTGACATCCCCATTGAACTTGATCTTGCGAAGAGAGTTTTTCAAGATCTGTGTTTGTATCTTCAATTGATTTCGCTAAAAAAGTCTCAGGCAATTTTGAGGCTTCGTTTAAATCATTGGTGAAATTGGTTTTGGATTCTTTCTTCATATTTGAGCATTCAATGCCGAATCTTAAAAAGTTTGTTTAGGGTCTTCTTGTTCATCTTAGATCTAGTCCCCATGGACTTGAACAATTTGAAATCTGAACCAATCGTTGTATTAGGTGGGGGCTTTGGAGGCCTTGCAACTGTCATCGCTTTGCTAGCAAGGTCAGATGGCACGCCAGTTATTTTGATTGATAAGGGATCTAGATTCCTTTTTAAGCCATTACTCTATGAATTGTTAAGCGAAGAGCTTCAATTATGGGAGGTGGCACCAAAATATTCTGCTTTAGCCGCAGAACTTGGTTTTATTTTTCTACAAGATATTGTTATTGAAATTGATCATATTAATAGAAAGTTAATTACTTCATCTAGGTCTGAACTTACATACTCTCAACTTGTCATAAGTACAGGAGTAACGACTGATTATTCTTGTGTGAAAGGTTTAAAAGAGTATGCATATGGATTCTCAAATTTAAATGACCTTTATAGTATTCAACAGTTAGTAAATGAGATTAATAGCTCTTCTAAGTATAGAAATCCTTTGCTAATATCTGGTGCGGGACCAACTGGAGTTGAGCTTGCATGCAAAATTTCAGATTTAGTGAAGGATAAATTAGAAATATATTTAATTGATAAGGGAAGTAAAATTTTGCAAAGCTGTAAATCTTTTAATAGAGAAAAAGCAATTGAGGCAATATCAAAGAGGAATATTAAAATCTACCTAAATCATTTTATTAAATCGATAGATAAAAATAATATAGAACTTGTAAATATAAATAATCAGAATAGTAATCCACAAATGATTAATTACTCTGGTTTGGTATGGACTGCAGCCTTGAAGTCTGATTCTTTAAGATTACTACATTATTTTTTTAAAGGAAATAATAAAATTCAAGTAAATAATTTTTTACAAGTAAATAAATGTCAAAATATTTTTTTTGTTGGAGATATTAACTCAGTTGAAGAGAATCCCTTTCCTTCTTCTGCTCAAGTTGCGATGCAACAGGGTTTCTTAACTGCACAAAACATAATTTCTCTGAGGAAGGGGGGACAACTTAAATCTTTTGAATTTGAAGATCGTGGAGAGATGTTGAGTCTTGGTTATGGAAATGCGTCATTAACAGGTTATGGATTCACTTTGGCAGGGTCTCTTGCTTTTGAAATTAGGCGGTTGGTTTATTTAATGCGAATGCCAGGTCGGAATGTATCAGTTACATCAACAGGCTCATGGTTATTTAGTAAAACATCAATTAATCGTTTATTTTCTCAAAAACCATAGTTCCTCTCCACAGTAGTCTTAAAATTAATACCTGAAAGCTTGGACAAATTAATTTGAAGAAGCTATTAATTAAATCATATGAATGAGATATTAACTGTTTTAGAGAATCCAAAAGCTGTCATAACTTTGGCAGTTTTGATAATTGCGGTTTTTTTATTTGTAAGTAGTGCTCTCGCACCTGAATTGACTGGGCTTCTTAGTGTTGCATTGTTAATGGCTTCAGGAGTGCTTTCTCCTCAAAAAGCCTTGGCTGGCTTTGGAAGCCCTGCTTTAATTACACTGATGGGCTTATTTGCAGTCTCTGCAGCATTGTTTAAAAGTGGTGCTCTTGATCGTTTAAGAGAGTTAGTTGCCTCTGAAAGTATTAGAACTCCGCGTCGATTGATAGCTTTGCTTGGCTTGGTTGTTGCTCCTGTCTCAGGAGTAGTGCCAAATACTCCTGTAGTCGCATCGCTTTTGCCAGTCATAGAGGCTTGGTGTATGAAGCGAAAATTATCTCCTTCTCGCGTACTGCTTCCTCTTTCTTTTGCAACAGTATTAGGCGGTACATTAACTCTTTTGGGAAGTTCAGTAAATTTATTGGTTAGTGATATTAGTGATCAACTTGGTTATGGCTCTTTTGACCTTTTTACTTTCACTGCTATAGGGGTGCCTATTTGGCTTTTTGGTACTGCTTATATGTTATTGGCTCCTCAATCTCTTTTACCTGACAGGGGAAGTATTAATTCAGAATATGGAGGTAGCTCTGATCAGACCGTTTATTTTACGGAAGTCACAATTCCATCTGACTCTGAGCTAGTTGGACGCTCCTTGAGAAATAGTCGCTTACAAAGAAGATTTGATGTGGATGTTTTAGAAATACAGCGAGACAAAGAAAGGCTTTTGCCTCCTCTAGCGGATATAACTATACAATCTAGTGATCGCTTGTTGATAAGAATTACGCGCTCAGATCTTTTGCGATTAAAACAAGAACATACTGTTCAGTTAACTAAAAATTTAAATAATGAAAAAAATGTTTTCTTGTCTAATATTCAAAAAGGACAGCAAACTGTTGAAGTTCTCTTGCCTGCTGGTTCAACTTTGGCAGGTGCCAGTTTGCGAGAACTGAGATTTAGGCAAAGGCATAATGCGACTGTTTTAGCCCTAAGACGAGGACAGCAAACTGTTCAAGAACGTTTGGGACAGGCTATTTTAAGAGAAGGGGACGTTTTACTTTTGCAAGCGCCTAGAGATTCCATACGTGGATTACAAGACAGTAATGATCTACTTGTTTTGGATCAATTTGAGAATGATATTCCAACTATCACAAGGAAACCCATAGCTATTGGTATTGCTATGGCTATGTTAATTGTACCTTCTGTTACTGATTTGCCTCTAGTGGCAGCAGTACTTCTAGCTGTGATTGGCATGGTTTGGGGAGGATGCTTGAGGCCTGCAGAGGTTCAAAGATCGATTCGACTGGATGTGATTCTTTTATTAGGATCTCTTTCTAGTTTTAGTGTTGCAATGCAAAATACTGGTCTTGCAGACGCTTTTGCGAATATTTTAATTTTTATCTTGCAAGATTTACCAACTTATACTTCTCTTCTGGTTATTTTTCTTTCAACTACCATATTTACTCAATTTGTTAGTAATGCTGCTTCCGTAGCTCTTTTGGCTCCAATAGCTGTTCAATTGGCGCCCAGTTTGAGTCTCCCTCCATTGGCGTTATTGATAACAGTTCTTTTTGGGGCTAGTCAGTCTTTTCTTACCCCTATGGGCTACCAGACTAATTTGATGGTGTTTGGTCCTGGGCGATATCAGTTTTTAGATGTAACTAGATATGGAGCAGGTTTAACAATTCTGATGACTTTTCTTGTCCCTGCATTGATTTTGTTGAAGTATAGTATTTCTTAAATGTATGGCATATGATTAGTAATTTAGTAAAGATTTTAAAGCCCTCATTTGATTTAATTTTTATCAACTTATCTAGGATGAGTACGTGTCATTCTTAAAGAAAGTGAGCAATAGAAAAGACTCTTATAGGAGGCTTACAGTCCCTCAATTTACAGTGGTAACTGGTTTGTTAGTCATCGCTATTGGAACGATATTATTAGCTACACCTTTTTGTTCTAATGCCAATGTAGGAATATGGGAGGCGTTATTTACTGCAACTTCTGCTGTAACGGTTACGGGACTATCAATTATTGATGTTGGAATTGATTTGACATTTTTTGGACAGTTAATTTTGACATTTATGTTATTAATTGGCGGATTAGGTTTAATGGCAATTACTACATTTTTACAGGGCTTTATTGTCAGTGGAACAGAATTAAAAACTCGTCTTGATAGAGGGAAGACCCTAGATGAATTTGGAGTTGGTGGAGTTGGAAAAACCTTCCAAGGGATAGCAATAACAGCATTTATATTAATTTTTCTTGGTGCTACTTCTTTATATTTCTTTGGATTTAATGATATATCTAATTCAGGCGAAAGACTTTGGGCAGCCGTCTTTCATAGTATTTCTGCTTATAACAATGCTGGATTTAGTTTATGGTCAGAAAGCTTGCAAGACTATAGACACAATTGGGTTGTTAATTTGGTGTTAATAGTATTAATTATATTAGGGGGGTTTGGCTGGAGAGTGACAAATGATATCTGGATTAATCGTAGATCTTTGAAATTAAGAAATTTAGGTCTTCATACACGTTTAGTAATTAGAACATCTTTGATATTGATTTCTATGGGTTTATTAGGATTAGTGTTTACTGAATCATTGGCTAAGGGTAGTTTTTTGTCCTCAATGAATTTTTATGATCGTATTTTGACCGCTTTATTTACATCTGTAAGTGCTAGGACTGCAGGGTTTACTACTGTACCAATATCAATTGAAAGTTTTTCCGACTCAGGACTTCTATTGGTTATGTTTTTAATGTTTATTGGAGCCAGTCCAGGAGGTACTGGAGGTGGGATTAAAACCACTACTATTGCTGCATTAATGGCCGCTACACGTGCAACGCTTCGTGGCCAAAATGAAATTATTATCCGTAATAGAAAGATATCGGATAAAGTAGTTCTTAAAGCTCTTGGTATAACACTAGGCTCATTATTATTTGTTTTGATTATGGCCTTGTTGTTAAGTTTGAGTAATGGCTTTAATGCTAACGATAATTTTTCATTTTTAGAAATGCTTTTTACTTGTATTTCCGCTTTTGCAACAGTTGGTTTTGATCTTGGTGTAACCTCTAAACTTGGACATTTTGGACAATTAGTACTTGTTATAGGAATGTTTGTTGGCAGACTAGGTATCCTTTTATTTTTGAGCGCAGTATGGCAAGCTCTTAATAAAAGCAGACTGCAGCATCGCAATCGAATTGGCTACCCGAGTGAAGATCTCTATGTTTAAGGAGGAAAAGTTATGAGTGATTGGTGGCAGTGGTCTCCAAAGAAAGCAAATCAGGAACTTGGTTTTGCGGTGGTTGGTATTGGTCGTTTTGGAAGTGCGGTTTGTAGAGAACTACTCAGAAATGGTGCTGATGTTTTGGCAATTGACGCTTCTGAGAGAGCGATAGAGGAATTACGTCAATTAGAGCCAACAATCGAAGCTAGGGTTGTTGATTCCACTGATGAGGAATCTATGAAAGAAGCTGGGGTTCTTGAAATGGGAACTGTTGTTGTAGGCATAAGTGAGCCGATTGAAGCAAGTATTACGACGACTCTTATTGCAAAAGACACAGATGGAAGTTTAGTTAAACAGGTAATTGCTAGAGCAACAAGTGATTTGCATGAAAAAATGCTCAAAAGAGTAGGTGCTGATCGAGTTGTTTTCCCTTCACGTATGCAAGGAGAAAGATTGGGATTGGAGCTGGTGAGACCAAATTTGATTGAAAGATTAGAGTTAGATGATAAAACTGGTATTGATGAGATAAAGGTGCCTGAGGTTTTTGTAGGACGTTCATTACGAGATTTGAATCTTAGAAAGAATTATTTTGTCAACGTTTTAGCTGCTGGGCCTGCTCAATTATTAACTGTTAATCCACCGGCTAAATATATATTGGAAAAAGATCATGTACTCGTAGTAATGGGATCAATGGAAGATCTTCAAAAATTACCTCAAACTTAATTTATGCGGATATTGGGTTTGATGAGTGGGACTAGTGCAGATGGAATAGATGCAGTTTTAGTTGAATTTAGAGGTAATCCAATCAAGCCTAAATGGAAAATACTTAATACATTCTCATATGAATATCCTTTGTCAATTAGAAATCAAATACTTCAAATTAGTCAAGGACTCAAAATTCAAAGTAAAGATTGGCTTGAGTTAACTGAAGAAATTACTGAATTAAATGCTTTAGCAGCAAAGGCTTGTGATCCTAATTTGTCTGCACAGGTTGTGGGTTGTCACGGACAAACAGTTTTTCATCGCAGTGTAACAAGTTTTAAACGAGGAGGGAGTCTTCAAATACTTTCAGGACCCTTGTTAGCAAGTATTTTAAATAGAACTGTCATTTATGATTTCCGAGCAATGGATATAGCTTCAGGAGGACATGGGGCTCCATTGGTATCTTTAATAGATGAAACTTTAGTTGGAAGAATATGTGGATGGAGAGGGATTCTTAATCTGGGAGGTATTGCAAACCTTACTATTATCCCCCCTAAAACAGGATTCGAGAAAAAGTCTTTCTGTCTAGGTTGGGACTGTGGGCCTGCTAATTCTTTAACTGATTTAGCGATACAACAAAATACTAATTTATCTCAAAATTTTGATCATAATGGATTCTTAGCATCACAAGGAATACCAAAAATAAATATTATTAAAAAATGGTTAAAAGAGCCTTTTTTTCAACAAGAACCGCCTCGATCTACAGGTAGAGAGCAATTTGGTTTAAATGATTTATTAATGAGGAAAAACGAATTAGGTAAAATATCAGATAAAGATTTATTAGCAACACTTACTACATTCACTGCCGCAATAATTGGACAGGATTTAGATAATCTTTTTAGAAGTAAACGAATACGTTTGGTTGAGTTATTAGTTGCAGGAGGTGGTGCAAATAATTTGTTTTTAATGAAACAACTGGAGGCACAATGTTTAGGTGTTCAAATTCGTAACATAAGTGAAATTGGAATGCCTTCTCAATTTAGAGAGGCTGTTGTTTTTGCAGCCTTATCTTGGTGGAATTTATTAGGTAAAAAAATTAATCCTAAAGATGTTACAGGAGCTAATAAATCAATACTTTATGGAGTTAGAGTTGACCCTTGAATCCTGTTGGTTAATTTCTTTTAAATTTTATTCTTTTTGGAATTCCTTTTAATCTTTGTGTTTTTTGTTTTTCTAATGCATTAATAAATTCTTGCGTTTTAGTTTTTTTTATTTCTAATTCTTTGGGTATAGAATTTTCAGCGATTTTATAATTTTTAATGCTTTCTTGGATTAAGACTTTGGCCATGTTGCTAACAGTTCTAGATTCCATTTGAGCAAGTTCAGATAATTTCTCACATAAATCTTCTGGTAAGACAACTTGTATGCGAGGTGACTTTTGCTTCCCGTTAGAAGAGTTTTGACGAGTAGCCATGCCCCTAAAAAACTATCGGGTAGTTAATAGTGTACACTTATACGCAGGGGTAGTATCCTTGTGTATGATACTTCCTAGTTTGACCCACTTTTTTTTCTGACATTTACTTAAATTTTTGATTAACAAGGAGTATTTCATGTCTAAGCCATCTCTCCCTCAAACACCCAAGCCTCAGACTTCTAGTGTCGTTGATAATCAATCGAATATAAAACGTCCCAGAAGGAAGACTCGTAGAAGCAGTAATAACGGAGATGTTTTAATTTCTGCTGTGGTGAGTTCCTATTTGTTGACTCATTTACATCATGTTTTGCAAAGGGCTGAATATGGGGCGAATAAAGAAGGACGGTCTTCTCAAGCAGCGAATTTTGCGCAACTTCGTAAAGTCCTTTGCATGGATGCCAGAAGTATGAAAGATGCCTCTGCTTTGGGTTTAAAAGAAAGTGATCTAGATAAGTGCCATGAATCTTCTACTTTTCAGACAAAAGCCGCGTAATTGAATAATCTTCTAATAGTTACTTTCTTCTTATGAGCAGTAATGCTGCAGAGCTCTATAAGCTTATTAATGCAGATCCAGAAAAAAAACAAGATCTTTTTCGTCAAGCCCTTCAAAACCCTAAAGGAGCTATGCAAGCTATTTGCTCATTAGGAAATGAAATGAATTTGCCGGTAACCTCAGAAGAGGTTAAAGAATATTTATCTACCATTGATGACTTAGATACCAAGCAATGGTTAATAAAAGCTAGAGGCGGTTTGTAATTATTTTTTTAACGTTGAGGGTGGAATGTCCAATAATTCTTGGTCATTATCTTTGATGCTTCTGCGTTCATAGCCTCCTCCACCAGCCATTGTCCAAAAAAACCAATAACTAGGGATTGCGAGAGCAGCTGCTAAAAATAAAGCAGTAATTTGTTCTAGTCTCAACATTGGCTTACATCCGTGATGTAATTTAAATCAGTTTATATTTGATAAAGCTAGATGATTGAAGTTAATTCACATGAGGTTTTGGAGTAGTGTTGCGACTTGAAAAGATTAGTAAGATTTATCCTACTGGCGAAGTCTTAAAGGATGTCAGTTGGGAGATTAAAATAGGGGAGAGAATAGGACTAGTGGGCGTCAATGGGGCTGGTAAATCGACACAGTTGAAAATAATTGCAGGTATTGAAGAGGCCACCGATGGATCTTTAATTACCGAAGGGAAACCAACAATTGCCTATTTAAAACAGGAATTTGATGTTGATGTTACTCGTACTGTCAGAGAAGAGTTGTTTACGTCATTTCAAGAAGCATCTTCTTTACTTCATAACCAAAGATTAATTGAAAAGAATATGGAATCTGAATTAGCTTCGAAAGATGTAGATTATTTGGATTCATTAATCCAAGAATTAAGTATTATTCAAAGGAAATTTGAATCTGTGAATGGGTACGATTTAGAGTCAAAAGTTGAACAGTTATTACCTAAAATTGGTTTTAATCATAAAGAAGCAGATAGATTAGTTGGTGACTTTTCAGGAGGCTGGCAAATGAGAATAGCTTTAGGGAAGATTCTACTTCAAAGCCCTGATTTATTGTTGTTAGATGAACCAACCAATCATTTAGATTTAGATACAATTGAATGGTTAGAAAACTATTTACTTAATCAGAAATTAGCAATGGTAATTGTGAGTCATGACAGATCTTTTTTAGATAAGGTTTGTACAAAAATTGTAAGTACAGAAAGAGGGCAATCTAAAAGTTATATAGGCAATTATTCAGCTTATATTGCACAGAGAGACTTTGAATTGGAATCATCCAAGGCTGCTTATGAAAAACAACAAAAAGATATTTCAGTGCAAAAAGCTTATATAGAAAGATTTAGAGCGAGTGCAACGAGAAGTACACAAGCAAAAAGTAGAGAAAAATTGTTAGAAAAAGTTGAAAAGTTTGAAGCTCCTCAGAATTATTTAAAAGGACCAAATTTTAGTTTTTTGGATGCTCCTCGTTCAGGTAAAGATATATTGAAGATTAAAAATTTAACTCATAGTTTAGGTGAAAATATTTTGTTTTTAGAAGCTGATTTAGAAGTTGAACCAGGTGAAAGAATAGCCTTGTTAGGAGAAAATGGTTCTGGGAAATCTACTTTACTCAAATTAATTATGGGTTTAGAAAAACCAGATGATGGTTTGATTGAATTAGGAAAATATAATATTATTCCTAGCTATTTTGAACAAAATCAGGCAGAAGCATTGGAATTAGATAAAACAGTGATTGATACAATTACGGAATATGTACCAAATTGGACACAAACAGAAGTAAGGTCTTTGCTAGGTAGCTTTGGATTATCCAATAATTCTGTTTTTAAAGAAGTTAGTCAAATTAGTGGTGGTGAAAAGGCAAGGCTAGCTTTTGCTTTAATGATTATAAAACCTGCAAACTTATTAATTTTAGATGAACCAACAAATCATTTAGATATACCTGCAAAGCAAATGTTAGAAAAGGCATTATCTGATTATAATGGTACAGCATTGATTGTTTCTCATGATCGATATTTTATCTCAAAAGTAGCAAATAAAATTGTTGAAATCAGAGATGGTCAGTTAATAAAGTATCTAGGTGATTATCAGTACTATAAAGAAAAAAAATTGGAAGAGAAATTAGAGAAGGAAAAACAATTAGAATTAGCAGAAAAAGAAAGGAAGAGATTATTTAATCGGGAACGTCAGAAAAAAAGAAAAAAAGCTAATAAAAAATAATTTTTAACACTCTTAATCTATAATTTAAGGTCATAAATATCTATTGGTTTGATAAATTTTATATATTGTTTTTTGTTTCTTAAAATTACAACTTTTAAGTTTGATTTTAAATTACTTTGATTAAGTTTTTTTACAACATCTGCCGGAGTTGATATTAGCTTTTCATTAATAGAAATTATAATATCATTTACCTTTAACCCACCTTTTTCAGCAGGTCCATTAGGAGACAAGTATGAAATTACTGCTCCTTTCTCTAGTAGTGAAAGGGAATCATTTTTTTGTTTAATATTACTGGAAAGTGTCACACCAATCATAGGATGCTTTGCTCTTCCACTAGTTATTAAATCTTTTGCGATTTTTCTGGCTCTATTAATTGGTATTGCAAATCCTAATCCTGCCCCTGGGCCAGATCGAACAAGTGTATTAATCCCAATTACTTCTCCGGCAGAATTTAATAATGGTCCTCCGGAATTTCCTGGATTTATTGCTGCATCTGTTTGAATTAGATCGATTCTCTTGTCTGATATACCTAGCTGTGCAACATCTCTATTGAGGTTGCTTATTATTCCTAGAGTAACTGTGCTCTCAAGTCCAAAAGGATTACCAACTGCAATTGCCCAATCACCAACTTCTAAATTATCTGAATCACCTAATGGAGCAATAGGCCAAGAACCTTGTGAGTCCAGCTTAATAACCGCAAGATCTGTTAGCGAATCTTGTCCGATAACACTTCCAACTACTCTTCGACCATCTGATAAACCTATTATTAGTTGATCAGTTTGTTCAATAACGTGGGCATTAGTTAGTACAAGACCTTCTTTGGAAAAAATCACCCCACTTCCTTGACCTCTCTCAATTCGAGATCTTGGCACTTGGAATCCTGGCAGACCAAATAGCCGCTCAAAATATGGATCTCTTAACATTCCTGGAGGAAATATTCTTTCTCTTGAGGAAAACACCTTTCGCTCTGTTTCAATAGTGACAACTGCTTTTCCACTGATACTCAATGCTTTTGATACAAAAGATTGTTTTTTTAGCTGTTGTTTTGTTTCAAGTAAAGCTTCTTGAGAATGCAGTGGAGGATTAAATCTGCTGTTAACCGCTAAAAGGACTAGTAGAACAAAAATTTTAGAAAATTTTTGATGACGTATTTTTAATGCTCCTATTAAAATTTTTTTTGTTTTTAATTGATTCATAATAGCTAATACAAAATCGGGAAATTAGGGAATTTGATTAACATAGATTTTTACAAAAAACTTTCAGATTTAACTTTATTTCCTTTATGATTTTGTTGTGATTCATTTGTTGTTGATGGTTAAAATACTGCATCTCAAACAAATGATTTGATTAAGGCATAAAATTTTTGATTTCCTCATTTTGCCTATGTTGATCAATTTCTTACCTTTCCTTTATGGAATTTCAGTTTTTATTTTGTTGATTATTGCTGCCAGAATAATGTTGAATGGTTTTTTATCAGGTCAATCATTAAATAAACGAAATTCATTTTCAGATAAAAACACTAATGATAGAACTGGTTTAGTTACCATTCATCCTGAGTTGTTGAACAAAGATGGAGACATCACTGATGAAGATTTGCTTACAGTTCGTTTTTCAAAGGACACTGATCCTCCACAATCATCAGAAAAGCCTACTGACTAATTTTCATTAGATTTTTTTGATTTTGACATTCAATTAAATAGTTATCAAAGAGGTTTTAATTTTGGAACAACGAACACGCATAGTCGCTGCAGTTTTGAAAAACTTGAAGTTGCCTCCTAGGTTTCGTCTTAGATTATTAAAAGAAGATCCAGTGAGGCTCGAACTTAGTCTGACGCCAGCTTATGGGAAAGATCCTATTCAAGTGGGTTTAGTAGAGTCGCTGGATTTAGTAGCGAGGCGTGACAGAGAAGGACGTATTCCTAGGGATTTACAGGGGACATGGGATTGGACAGTAAGACATGGAGAGGTCAGCACTGGTGGCTGGAACCCATATCTAAAAGAAGCTCTTCAAACAATGTTCGAAACTGGACTCCCAGCAATTATTTATGAGGAACTCACCGGTGAGGACTATCATCCAGTTGATGGCGCAAGACATGTCAGATAAATTCTTTGCTTGGATTTTCTTTATTAATTTCATTTGTTAAATCAAATGATTTCTCATTTAGTGAGTTTCTTTAGTATTATGAAATTGATTTAGGTTTTAAAATGGACGATAACTTTGAACCTCGTTATGGGTTTGTCAATTTTGCTGAAATATGGAACGGCAGATTAGCCATGATGGGTATTTTAATAGGTTTAACTACTGAACTCCTAACAGGCCAGGGGATTTTGACCCAGATGGGAATTGGTTAATTAGTAAATACTCTTAGTTTTTTATTATTGACCAGTTTGACTAATATTAAAAATGAAAAACAATCTTTACCAACATATAGTGTTAAAGAATTAAATAAATCTATTGGTTTATTACTAACTAGGGGATTTGCACCAAAGTTTATACTTAAAGCTACAGTTTCTAAAGCCCAAATTAGAAAAGGTCACTTATGGCTAACTCTTACCGACGGTCAATCATCCATAGATGGTGTTGCATGGTCATCAACAATACAATCTCTACATTTTATACCAAAACAAGATGATGGAGTTTTCATTATTGGGAAATTAAATTTCTGGGAGTCACAAGCAAGAATATCCATTCAAGTTTTTGATATTCGAGCAAGTATTTCAACTGTTCTTAAGAAATTTGAAATAGTAAAATCTAAACTTTTAAATGACGGTTTGATTGATGATGCCTTAAAAAGAAATTTACCAAAATACCCTCGCTCAATTGGAATTTTAACTAGCGTTCCTAGCTCTGCTTTGGCTGATATGTTAAGAACATCTCAGGAAAGATGGCCATTAACAAAGTTGTTTATAATTCCTATTCCGGTGCAAGGTAATAACAAAAAAAAAGTACAGATGATTTTAAATAAGTTAAAACTCAATAAATTCAAATTAGATGCAATTGTTATAGCTAGAGGAGGTGGAAGTAGAGAAGATCTAATGCTATTTGATAGTGAGAGAATAGCTAGAGAAATTGCAACATTTCCTATTCCTGTTGTTACTGGTATAGGGCATGAGGATGATTTAACGGTTTCTGATCTTGTATCAGATCATAGGGCTGCGACACCAACTGCGGCAATTGTTGATTTATTGCCTTCAAGAGATATTGAAAAAAACAATTTTGTTCAAAGAAAGAAAATGATTAAAAATTATTTTAATTTGTATTTTGATACTAAAAGAAATTCCTTAAGAACAAAAATATCTTTATTCAAATCATATTCACCCAACATATTAATTGAGGCGAAAAGAACAAGAGTAAAGTATATTCATCAGTTATTAAATGCACTTTCTCCAAAAAATTTATTGAGCAGAGGTTTTGCACTATTGACTGATACACAGGGTAATTCAATTTATAGTGTAAAAAGTATTAAGAAAAAAGATAAATTTTTAGTTACACTAATTGATGGAACGATTTTGAGCGAGGTTGATGATATCAGTTATGATAAAATATAAATTTAATATATAAGTCTTAATAGTATGATAGAGGACAATCAAGTTACTAAAAATACTTTAAAAAAATCTAATAAAAATACTAATCTTAAGAATATTGAGTTTTTTAAAAAAGAGATTGAAAAACTTAATTATGAAGAATCAATTGATGAATTAGAAATCATTTTAGCAAATGTTCAAGATCATAATATTTCACTAGATAATATACAAAATAATTATATAAAAGGTCAGCTTCTACTGAAGCATTGTGAGGAATTACTTCAATTTGTAGAACAAGAAATAAATGATCTTAATCCAGAAACTCTTGATATACTTTGATTTTTAATCTATTTCTGTAGTTTTAATATCAATTGTTGCTGCGCTTGCGGGAATATTTTCAAAATTTTCTTTTATATTTTTTACCCCTTGACCACATATAGGACAATTAATTTGATTATTTAGAAAACTGGAACCACAATTTTCACAAGTTTGTACTTTTGATTGGATATTTCTCCAAGCCAGCCATCCTAGTCCTCCCAAGATTAAGGGAATTAATGTAATAAAAATGAATATGCCACCTGCCAAATCAATAAAAAATCTTCCAGCGGGTGTAGGCAAAATTAAAAATAAAATAATAACCATCCAAATTAATGAAGATGGCTTATTCATTGGGATCCCATAAGCTTGTATTTGTAGTCTAATTTAAATTTTGCTAATTATCTTGATTTTAAACGAATCTGTTTCGACGCATGCTTGCAATTACAACGCTCCAGCATTGACCAAAATAAATAATTACACCAACCATCCATACCCAAAGAGTTAGAACTAATACTCCTCCAATGAATCCATAAGCTTGAAATCTTGAGCCCAATGAAAGAATACTTCGACTAACTGCCAAATTTAGAATTGTTAGTAATGTTCCAATCATAAAAGCCCCAGGTATTAATGGTTTCAAAGGCACTCTTCTACTGGGGAGTAAACCTTGTAATAGTAGAGCCATGGTGGAAAATCCTATTAAAGGAAGTATAAATTGACCTACTTGAAGAACAGGTATTTTTGACATAGCATTGTCAATCCACGGAGTTGTATTTGCTAATTCTTCTAAAACAGCCCCTGGGATCATTCGAATATTGGCGCTGATTTGATCAATGACCATTAAAAATCCAACTAGAAGAACAACGAAAAAAGCTTCAATTCGATTTCTTATAAATCTAAATGCCTGAATTTTCAGTGGGTCAGGTTTTGTTTTAACAGGAAGTACATCTGCCCAAAGTCGATCTGCCCCTCTTTGCAAAGTTAAATATGCATTACCAGCTGTGATCATTAGAAACATGGCTCCAAGTAATCCAGCGCCAAAACCTTGATTGACTAATTTGACTAAAGTTGAATCGACCAAACCAACCACTGATGGTGGCAGCACTTGAGCTGCTAGAGCAATAATTTGTTGATCTAAGCCTTGCTGCTTTCCTAAAAACCAAGATGCAACGGATAGAGAAATAAGTAATATTGGAAAAAATGACTGTAGAGTGTAATAAGCAAAAGCAGCACTCAAGTCTACACAATCACATTTTGACCATCTTTCATAAGCTCTCCAGAGGCTGCTAAAAAACCATCTTGCTTTTTGTCCCCAGTTCAAACCCACGTTGGCTGTAAATTATTTACTAATACGCTACCTCCTAGGGAGATAATTTTTCAAAGTTAATCAGTAGATTTCAATTCAAATGTTTCTGGGAAAAATTATTTTCTTTGAATCAATGCATTAGCCCAAGGAATCATTTTTTTGAGTTGATCTAAAGAGGAAGCAGTCAATAGTGGGAAATTTACATCAGTAAGATCTGTACCTGAATGAATATCTTTTGGATTGGTGTCTAACCAATCAATAAGACAATGAAGTTCTTCAAGTATTAACCAAGCTGCAGCAATATCCCAAATTTTTGGTGTTGCCTCAAGAGCCGCAATAGTTTGACCGATAGCGACACTTGTCATATTTAAGCTTGATACACCAAGTAATCTAATTTTTCCAGGGAAAGATTGTTCTGGCTTCATTTGTAAAACTTTAATAGATCTGCTACATAGCGAAATACAATCACTATTTTTTTTAAAACGTGATTCAGGTTTAAGTGGTTTGTTGTTTAGCCAGACACCCTTTCCTTTTATTGCAAGAATTCTTTTTTTCAGAGCTGGTATGTCAAGAACAGCAGTCTCAGGCTGTCCATTGGTAAAACGCGCTATGGAGATTGCCCAATATGGAATACCTGCTGCAAAATTAGTTGTGCCATCAAGTGGGTCAACAACCCAATATTCTGGAGAGCTGGGAATCGATTTATTACCCTCTTCGCTTAGGACTCCTTCTCCTTTGGCAATTTTGTCTAATCCTTGAACTATGGTTTTATCGCTCCATCTATCACACTCGGTAATAAGTGTTCCATCTGGTTTGATATCAGAATTGATTTGGCCAAAATCTTGTAGTTGTCTTCTGCCTACTTCATCTACTAAATTGTGAATTGAATTAAGTTGATCCTTCGTAAGGGGGGTAGATATGGGGATTGAATTCATTGTTTTCTGTTCAAAAGTTTATGGCTGACATAATGGAATTAAGTTTGTCTCAATAAGCTCTGAGGTGCTCTCGGAATTTGTATCATTCTTTTGATTGTTTTTCATATCACATGGTTTGATGTTATCTAAACCAGTTTGTCTACTTAAATCAGCTAACAGGGAGTTGTAGCTAGTTACAGAGATAATATAACGAACCTCTGAATCAGTTAAATCTCTTTGATTATTGACAACTTCTCTTTGTGTAGTGATTCCTGATTTATATCTCAGCTTAGCCAGCCTTAGAGATTCTCTAGCAGATAAAACTTCTGAATAGGATGCAGGGATATTTAGTTTCGCTGACTTTAGTTTGAAAAAGACTTCTTCAACTTCTTGCCGTATTTGAGCTCGTTTAACAGCAAAATTCAATTTTGCTTCTTCAGCCCTGCTTCGGTTGTACCTGTATAGAGCTCTTGCTTTACCACCATCAAAGATGTACCAAGAAGCATTTATCCCAATAGTATTAGAAAAGCTAGAGGATTCATTATTGTTATTAGGGGAAATCTTATTTAATTCACCTTTAGAGAACGTAGAGCTTGAGGTGTTTACTAAACTCACTATTGGTTGCACAGCGGCAAGGGCAGCATTTGCATTACTGTTCTGAATAGATATGTCTAAGAGAATATTATCTAACTCTTCGCGCTGACTATAAGCAGCAACAATGCTCTGTTCTAATGATGAATTCCAGAGACCTATAACTTTAGTTTTTGAACCAATTAACGGTGTCACATCCTCAGGGAAATTGAGTATTTGTGCAAGAGACCTCTGAGCTATTTCTTGGTCTCCCAATTTAATATTTAATAGCTGTTTATCCCGCGCTAATTGTGTTTTTGCTTCGAGAACTTCTAATTTTGTACCAACCCCTGATTCAAATCTAATTTCTGCATCCTTTAGTCCCAGCTCAGATGATTGAATTGATTTATTTGCGACTTCAATTTCTTCATTTGCTTTTTGTAAATTGAAATAACGCTTTTTCGCTTCTAGTGTGAAATCTCTCAATACTATTGAGTAGGAATGTTTTGCTTTTTCAAGGCTATCTCTGGCTGAAGCTATTTCAGGAATTCTGGCTGGATTAATTAAATCCCATTTTATTTGAGCACTAACAGTAGAGCTCCATTGTTTGCTAGTAGTATCTGAAATTAAACTAGAATTGTTGTAATTTTTTGACTCAAAATACTGAGGTAATCCATTCGCAGTTAGATTTAAAGTAGGGTACCAGGAGGATAGTGAACTTTTAAGTATTGCTTTGGCTTGTTGAATTTTTTCTAGATAAATTTGAATTGAACGATTATTATTAATAAGTATATTTTCTAATTGATCTAGATTAATTTTTTTAAAAGTTTTTATTTGTACTTCCCTAGATCTTGATGGCAAATAGAGATCATCAGGAGAATTTAATTCATATAAAATGTCATGATCTAATTTAGCGAGATTTGTATTTATTGATTTTGTTGGGTTTGTTTTGGAGTCTATCTTTTGCAAACTTGTTGCCCATAGGGGATTTAGTCCAGATACAAATAATCCAGCGACAATTAGAAATTTTCTCTTCACTCTCCCCATAGTTTATAGAAAAATTGAGTTGAACTTGGTAAAGCAATTATGCTTTACCAAGGGCTTTGTTCACTATGTCTTGTGCATCATGAACAATTCTTATATACACATTAAGTGACAAACAGAGCTCTTGAAGAGTCATGTCATCAAGAAAAATTTTTTCACCCTGTCTTAATATGACTGATGGTAAAAGTAATTCATCTCCCAAGTCCTTTCCTTTAAGTCCTTTTATCAGGTCTTGGCCTGTAAGTAGGCCAGTAACAACTTGTTCTTGCCCCCAATAAGGACTTGAAAGACCATAAAGATGAAGTGTGAGATTATTTATTTTATTTAATCGCTCGCATGGTTTTGATAATTCATTTTCAACTAGTTTCCCTACAACCCAGCTGCATGTTCGCTGTGACCGTATTTTTTTAGGTAGTTGCTTAGTTGCCTCATCCATTGCTTTCAGAAAACTTCTAATACTTCCTACACCATTCTCTTTTTGTGGAAAATCTTCATAGGAATTGAGATTTGGTAATGGTTGCTTAGCAATGAGATACCATTCATCAGAAAGCCATGCAAAACGAGATCCAATAGACTTATAAAAAACACTTTGCAGCAGTTCTACTTGAGTGATGACTCTTTTTGCACAAGCAGAATCAACTGGTAAAAGTCCATCATCGCTTGGTCGGAATCGAGTTAAACCTACTGGTACTACTGCAGCTGAAAGAACCGCTGGGTAATTCCCTTTTGCAAAACTGAAAAGATCATTGAGAGTTTGTTCTAAGGCTTTACCATCATTGATTCCAGGACAAACAACAATTTGAGCATGAATTTGTATTTTCTTTTGGGAGAACCAATCCAATTGCTTTAAAAGATTAATAGCATTTGGATTTCTCAGTAATTTTGATCTTAGTGAAGGTTCTGTTGCGTGAACTGAGACAAATAGAGGAGTTAGTCTTTGATCCTCAATCCTAGACCAATCTGTTTCAGAAAGATTTGTCAAAGTCAAATAGGATCCATATAAAAAGCTCAATCTATAGTCATCATCTTTTAGGTATAAGCTTTTTCGCTTTCCAGATGGCTGCTGATCGATAAAACAAAAAGGACATTGATTATTGCATTGTTTAAGTCCGTCAAATAAAGCTTCAGTAAAAGATAGTCCTAATTCATCATCAAAATCTTTTTCTAATTCAACTTCATGTGTTCTACCTTTATAATCTAATATTTTTAGTTGAAGTTTTTCTTCGGATATAAGAAATTTATAATCAATAAGATCTCTAGGTTTTACTCCATTAATACTAACTAATTTATCTCCAACTTCAAAACCTAATTGATCTCCAATAGAACCAGGTTCAATCGATTGAACAACTGCAGGCTTGATTTCCTTTTGACTTATCTTTACTGTGCTCATTTAAGAATCTGAAATGGAATACAAATAGTTTTCATATTTTTTAATTAGATTTTCAAATCCAATTGAACTCAAATAATAGATTATTCAACTATAAAGATAATTAAATTTTCCGGAAAAGGCATTTATTAAGATTTTGCGAATTGTCTTATTTGCTCATTGAATTAGTAATCTTTGGAAAAATGTTTCCATTCTTGAGATATGAGATATTTTTTAATTTTATTGTTTGCATTTTGACGACATTTGGATTAGGTATCTAATTGAATGTAAATTCATAGAAGGTTTCTCCCAAAGTAACTGAGTTTTATTAATTCTGATTAATTCAAAAGTCGCTAACAAGCCTTTAAATGCAGAACAGGCCTATCTTTCCAAGCCAAGGACTTTGCAATTTTGGGCCAGCACAATGGTTGTCCTGCCTGTCTTCGTTCAGGCGCCATGGGTGCATGTGTATCCGTTTTCTGCTTTTTTATTTACTTTCGTAATATTTTTTCTTGGATTATATTTGTTAAATTTTTGTACTGAGAAATGGGATGCTTGTGGATCGCTCTTGCTTGGAGTGAGCTGGAGTTGGTTGGGTGGGTGTCTTTTTTGGGGATGGTTACGAGCTCATCCAGTTTGGCACTTGCCAGTAGAATCAATTGCCCTGCCAATTGCTTTAAGTCTTTTAGGCACTCGGTGGAAAATCGGAGCAAGTTTTTATTTAGCGTCTTTATTAGGAACAGCTTTTACTGATTTAATGATTGTTTTAACAGGTGTAATGAAGTCTTGGCCTAAAGTCGTGGAAGCCCCTTTCTCAGAAGCATCAAAAATTTTAAGTTTGACGGCAGAACAATTATTTACTCCATTTTCTTTAATATCAATTTTTATAGCTGCACTTTTGATAGTTTTAATTGCTAATTGGATGACTCAGCAATCAAAAATTAGACCTGAATCGTCTAATGCTTGGCTTGTTTCAAGTGCTGCTCTCACAACTACTTTATGGGTTGATGGCTTATTTTTTATGACTACATTAATTCAACCTAAATTAAGCGGTTTGATCTAATAAAAAATTATTTTATGAGTTTAAATATTGATGCTAATAAAGATTTTATTTACTCAACTAATTGGGATGTAGTTGTTATTGGAGCAGGGGCTGCTGGTCTAATGACCTCTCTAGAATTACCATCAAATTTGAAAATTTTGCTGTTAAATCGTAATACAAGTAAGCGATCTTCCAGCAGATGGGCACAAGGTGGCATGGCTGCTGTTACTCGAATCGAAGATAGTGAAGAAATTCATGCTTTAGATACTATTAAAGCTGGTGCAGGACTATGTGATCCTGAGGCAGTTCAGATGTTTGTTGATAGTGCTCCGAGATTGGTAGACAGACTTTTAAAACTAGGAATGGAATTTGATAGAACGGCAGGACAATTATCTACAACCCTTGAGGCTGCTCACACGCGCAGAAGAGTACTCCATGTTAAAGACAGAACAGGAAAGGCATTGGTTGATGTTTTGAATGAGCAAGTTGATAGAAGAGATAATGTTCTTCATCAGAGAGGCATAAGAGTTACTCAGATATGGGTCGAGGAAGGAAGATGTTTAGGGGTGCAGGTTTTAGATGGACCATCGTTGTGTTGGGTGAGAGCAAAGGCAGTTGTTTTAGCCACTGGTGGTGGCGGCCATTTGTTTGCAAATACAACAAATCCAACTCAAGCAGCAGGAGA
>CETG01191476.1_pt1 | contig 24383 bp, 19 predicted proteins | sample 361471 | NCBI WGS metagenome assembly CETG01 (sample SAMEA2622696, study PRJEB7988) | marine metagenome | isolation source: saline water (ENVO:00002010), including | reverse complement strand
TCAAGGATCTTAAGAAGTTATGTTTTAACAGCTCTAGAAAATATGGCTTTATGGCATGAAAGAGATATAAGTCATAGTTCAAATGAAAGAATAATGATGCCAGACGTCTCAATAACATTACATTTTATGATCAGAGAAATGAATGATGTAATTGCAAACTTAAAAGTGTATCCAGAAAATATGCTTAGAAATATTTATATTTATGGAGGCGTGGTCTTTAGTCAGAAGGTATTGTTGAGTCTTGTCAGTAAAGGGATGTCTAGAGAAGATGCATATAAAATAGTTCAAAGCCATGCTCATGATTCGTGGAATGATGAACTAGGAGATTTCAAGCAAAGTATAATAAATGATATAGACATTAAAAAATTAATGTCTAGAGAAGAAATTGAAACCTGTTTTTCTACTGATAAACATCTTGCTAATTTAGATTTCATCTGGGATAGATTAGAAATATAATGATTGAATCAATCTTCTTATAAGATATTTAATGAAAACATCATTAAATAAAAATTATTAGTAATTAAAGGATCTTAATGAATAAAAAATTTAGGATTGAAAAAGATAGTTTAGGTAAAGTTGAAATAGCTTCAGATAATTTATGGGGAGCACAAACCCAAAGAGCTTTGAATAACTTCCCAAGAAGTGACGATTTAATGCCATTAGAAATTATTCATGCCTTAGCAATTATCAAAAAGAGTGCTGCTATAGCAAACTATCAAATTGGTTTATTAGGGCAAACGAAAGCAGATTTAATTATAAAAGCTGCATCAGAAATAATAGATGGTTTATATGATAAAAATTTTCCATTGCCCATCTGGCAAAGTGGCAGCGGGACTCAAACTAATATGAATTTAAACGAAGTGATTTCTAATTTAGCCTCTCAATATAGTGATCAATCTATAGGGAGCCATCAACCTTTACATCCTAATGATGATGTGAATATGTCCCAATCGACTAATGATACCTTCCCATCTGCAATCCATATAGCTGTAATTCAATTAATAAATAAGTTACTTTTACCAGAATTAAATTCTCTTACCAATCTTCTTGAGAGAAAAAGTGAAGAATGGCAAAAAATTATCAAGATTGGAAGGACTCACTTGCAAGATGCTATACCTATGACTCTTAGTCAAGAAGTTTTGGCATGGCAAGAACAAATAGAATCATGTAAATCTAATATTTCAAGAAGTATTGAGAACTTATTTGTTCTCCCTATCGGAGGAACTGCTATTGGAACAGGTTTAAATTCTCCACCATCCTTTGATGAAAAAACAGTTCTAGCTATCTCCCAAATAACAAATTTACCATTTAGGAATACATTCAATAAATTTTCCCTTATGAGTATGCATAATCATTTAAGTGATTTAATGAATAATTTAAAATTATTAGCATGTACACTCTTAAAGATTTCAAATGATATCAGACTTTTATCTTCAGGGCCTAGAGCAGGCTTGGCAGAGCTTGAACTACCATCTAATGAACCAGGTAGTTCAATAATGCCAGGTAAAATAAATCCTACTCAATGTGAATCTCTCTCAATGATATGTATTCAAATTATGGGTTATGAAAATGCCGTATCTTTTGCAAATTCTGGAGGACATCTACAAATGAATGTATACAAACCTCTTATTGGTTCTAATATTATTAAAACGATTACACTACTAAGTGAATCACTAAATTCTTTTAGGACAAAAATGCTTATTGGTATTAAGCCTAATATTAATAATATTGAAAAGAATCTCAATAATTCTCTTATGCTTATAACAGCTTTTGTTCCTCATATTGGCTATGAAAAATCATCAGAAATAGCTTTATTAGCTTATAAAAAAGGATGGGATTTAAAACAAGCAGGGTTAAAACTTGGTTACATTAAAGAAGGTGATTTTGAACGGATTATTAATTTTAATAAAATGACTAACCAGAAATAAAATAATTTAATTTATTCTTTCTGTAGCAGGATTATTACCTCCATCAAGTTTCTCTGATTCAACGAATAAGTCCAATGATTCGCATACAGGAAATCTATTAATTGCCTTTAAAGCATTCCTTGCATTTCTTCTTAATTTATTACTTACCCCTACACAATGCTGCACTTGTGAAAGCATATCAACAGTCCTCCTTAATATCCTTACTAAATCTCCTTCATCCAATGACGTTTTATCAACCAAATCTGTCCAATTAATTCCTTTAGACCAAGCAATTACAATACCTATAAGTCTATCATCCAGATTAAGAGGTATTTCAATAGAAAATTTAGATTGAGCTATTCTTATACGATTCTTAATCCCATTTAAATCGTGGATTACTTCATCAAGTGTTGAACTATGAGAAAAATCTGACCAAATTTCAGGTCTTCTAACTTCAATTGATACTGCCTGCAATATTCCTGCAAATTCAAAAGGATGAAGATCATCCAAATAACCACTTAACAAAACCAATCCAATCCATAATTCATTATCACCTCTTAAAGAAGAAATAGATTTACCAATATCTGTCAATTGCAAGTCTTCAAAGCATCCAAACTCAGACAATATCTCCTTAAGAGATAAAAACGTTATCCAATGTCTATTTTCTATTTCTTCTAAATAATTTTTCTTATTATTAAACTCATTCTCAATAGTCTTAATTACTTGTTTCTTTCTTTTTATTTTCTTAAAGTCTCCTAATTTATAGATAGAATTACTTTTTAAATTCGCTTCTAATTCTTTAATTAATTTTAATTGGCTTACAACTTCTTGAGTTAAGTCATATTGTGCTGATTGCAAATCATACAAATCAGAAGCATTTGATATATGAATTGATACTTCTTTAGATTGATTATTTCCATAAAATATTTCGCCTATCCCAGATAATTTCGGAATTAGAAGTGATTCAATATTTATTCTATCTATCTCATTATGTAAATTAACAATATTACTAGACTTAATCAAAGTCCAAATATTATCTATTGATAAACATAATATCTTGGTAATATTTTGTCCGGAAATAAATTTCTTTACAAGAACAGCAGGTATATTCTTTCTATTCAATTGTGGCAAATTTATAGTAATTAATGTTCCTTCTCTTACATTTATAAGAGCTTGATTTAATTCTTCACCTAAATTTATAGCTGCTTGTTCTCTAAGTATTCTTAATAATCTTTTCTCTTCCTTTATTCGTTCTTGAATTTTTTCTTGTTTATTTAAATCATCCCATTTAAATTGATTAGTTAATTCTCGTAGTTCAGAAAGTTTTTTTTCTAATTGTTTTAGTTCATTTCTTTCATTAATTATTGCAATATTATCTAAATAACTTCCGAAACTTCTCTGTACTAATTCTTTTGATTTAATTAAATCGTAATTTTGTAATAAATTTAAAACCATTCCATAACTTGGAGTGAATTGACTACTTAAGGAATTGGGCTTGCTAATAGCAAGTGCAAACGCTTCTTTAGCTCCTTCAAATCTACTTTGCAGAGTTATTACATATCCTTGAGTATCCTTACCTCTCCTACCTGCTCGTCCTGCCATTTGTAAGAATTCATTACTCAATAAAAGTCGATGCCCATCATCTGATCTTTTAGAGAGCGATGATATTACAGTTGTTCTTGCAGGCATATTGATACCTGCTGCTAAAGTTTCTGTCGCAAAAACTACTTTTATTAAAGATTCTTGGAAAAGATCCTCTATGAATTCTTTCCATGCAGGAAGAACTCCTGCATGATGAGAAGCAACTCCATTTTTTAAAGCTTCAATATGAATTGAATCTCTTATTGCTTCTGGATTCTTTAAAATATAATTATTAAGCTTTTTTTCTATTTCTAATTTTTCTTGACTATTAACAAGGACTAAATCACTTATATTTTCTACTGCTTTATCACATCCTTTTCTACTAAAAATAAAGAATATTGCTGGAAGCATCTTTTTTTCAAACAAATTTGAGACGACGAATATTGTAGATGGTCCCTTAGGCTGATTGATTTTATTAGATCTATTTTTTTTTCTATTTCCCTTAGATGGTCTCCATATTTTGCAATTTGGATGAATACCAGTTCTTTTGTCATTTAATAGAGGATGTATTCCTTTATAACTACAAAAAAGATACTCAAGAGGCACAGGTCTATCATTACTTAAGACAAAAGATGTTTCTCCATGAACATATCTAATCCATTTAGTTAATTGATCTGCATTTGCAATAGTCGCTGATAAAGCTACTATTTGAATCCTTGATGGACAATGTATTATCGTTTCCTCCCAAACTGTCCCCCTTTGCGGATCATTCATGTAATGACATTCATCTAATACAACTGTTTCAACTTCACAGAGAGGGTCTTCATTATCGTTATCAACTGCTGCATAGAGCATATTTCTAAAAATTTCTGTAGTCATAACTATTACGGATGCATCTCTATTAATACTTAAATCTCCAGTCATTAATCCAACCTTTTCTTTGCCAAACTGTTCTCTAAAGTCTCTAAATTTCTGATTTGATAAAGCTTTTAGAGGAGTAGTATAAAAAACCTTGTTTTTATGAGAAATTGCCCTATAAATAGCAAATTCTCCAACCAATGTTTTTCCTGCTCCAGTAGGAGCAGTTAACACTAAAGAAAATCCTTGATGAATTACTTCAATCGCTTCTTGCTGAAAATTATCTAAAGGGAAATTAAAAATATTTTTTAAATCAAGCATATTGTTTAATTCCTAGTTAGATATTACTCAAAGGGAGTAAACTAATAATAGATATAATAAAAAATTAATTGTAAACAAATTATATAAACTCATTTAAATCAACATATATGCAATCATCCAAGCCTCACAAGAAAATTCCTGAAGTAAGGATAAGAAAATTAAATACAATTAGTCCTGATAATTCAAGTAATTACTTTAGACTTGATGACTCAAATGGCAATAATCCATTAGTTGATTTATGCAGCAACGATTATTTAGGACTTAGCAGAGATAAAGGAATACAAAACCTAGCCATCAAGACAATGAGGGAGGAAGGTTTAGGCTCAGGAGCTTCAAGATTTATATCAGGTAGTAGACCTATCCACAAAAAGCTAGAGAAAAATCTTGGGGAATGGTTAGATAGAGAAACAGTTCTTTTGTTCCCTAGTGGATACCAAGCAAATATTGCGGCTGTAAATGCACTGGCAAATAGAAATACAATTGTAATTGCAGATAAATTAATTCATCATTCTTTATTAGTTGGGATAAGAACTTCTGGGGCAAAATTAGTTAGATATTCTCACAATAATTTAAAAATTCTTGAGAAACTTCTTGAAAAGCATTGCATCAAAAGTTCTTTAAAAGAAATTGTTGTTATTACAGAAAGTTTATTCAGCATGGAAGGGAGCATCTCTCCCATAAAAGAAATAGCCTTTTTATGCAATCATTTTGGAGCAAAATTAATTGTAGACGAAGCCCATTCGTTAGGAATTCTTGGGGAAGAAGGTAAAGGTTTATCATTTAAGATCCGTTCTGGCATCTCCATAATTAGCGGGACCTTCGGCAAAGCATTTGGAGGAGGGGGTGCTTTTTTAGCATGCGATGAGATCACTGGCGAACATCTTATTCAAAACAGTGGTGAATTTAGATATACAACTGCACTTGCACCGCCACTAGCAGGTGGCGCTTTGGAATCCCTAAGAAAAATCCAGAATAATCATCACTGGGGAGAAGAACTACTTAATCTAAGCAAAGTATGGAAAACCAAATTAGAAAAATATACTAATTTTTGTTATAGAGGAGATGCTCAAATTCTATCGCTTATTACATATCAAGAATTAGAAGCTATAAGATTACAAAAGAAACTTCAAGAGAATGGGATTTTATGCATAGCTATAAGACCACCAACTGTTCCACAGGGAGAATCTAGACTGAGAATTACCTTAAGAAGAAATCTTTCAGAAGAAATTCTAATTAAACTAATTAGAATACTAAATGAATAAATGAATGAAATAATAGCATTTCATGGGTGGGGATGTGATGAAAAAATTTGGCAAGAATGGAAATATTTCTTCCCAAAAGAAGAATATATATGGAAATCTTTTAATAGAGGTTACTTTCATAGCTCACCATTGAATCCTGATTGGGATCTATCTCTTAAAAATAAAAGAATAATCATTTGTCACTCTTTAGGCTTACATTTTATAAATCCAAAAACCATCTCAAATGCATCAAAAATTATATTAATTAATTCATTTAGTAAATTCCTAACAGACAGCAAAACAAAAGAAAAAGCAATAAAAAATATATTATTAATGCAAGATAAGTTTAGATCTAATATGGGATTAGAGGCTATATATGAATTTATAAGTAAAGGTTTCTATCCAAATACTATAGACAATAGATTTTCAAAATTCCTAGAAGATAAAAAAATAAAAATTAATAATAATAAATTATTGGAAGATCTTAAACTCATTTATGAAACAGAAGAATTACCAAAAGGTTTCCACAAAAATATTGATATAATTATTATTGAGAGCAAAAGAGACTATATCTTACCTGTTAATTCAAATAAAAAACTATACTATGATCTGAATCAAATTAAGAATAAAAATATTAACAAAATATTGTTAAAAGATCAAGGTCATTTTATTGGCAGTCTAAGTTTTATGCCAGAATTAATAAGGTTAATTAATTCTATTAATGCATAAAGATATTTGGAGAGAAGAAATAAGAGATAATTTCAATAAAGCTGCATATGTATACAACAAGCACTGCTCCATTCAATCTTTTTATGCACAGAAACTAGTAAACATTCTAATTAATATAGATATTCCAAATGGCAGCTGGTTAGACTTGGGTAGTGGTACTGGAAATTTGGCAGATGAAATAGAAAAGAGATTCCCAAATAAGCAAGTTATAAGAATAGATAATAGTGAGGTTATGCTAAAAAAGAATAGAATAGATTCACAAAGCTTGAAAATATTATGGGACTTGAATTACGGGCTACCTTCATTAAAAGATAAACCATCATTATTAGTATCTAACTTCAGTATTCAATGGTTAAATAAACCAGAGAAAATTATTCAAGGATGGCTTGATTCTCTTAAAGAATCAGGATATCTAGGCATTGTTGTTCCAATTCAGTCCAGTTTCCCAGAATGGAAATTAGCATGCCAAGAATCTGGAGTTAATTTCTCAGGGATAGATTTACCTACACCATCTAGTTTAACTGATCATTTGAAAGAAGAAAAAATACTAATAAACAAAACTGATAAATATGTTCAGTCATCTTCAAATGTATTTTCTCTTTTAAAAAATATAATTAGAATAGGAGCCCATTCTACGAATAAAAGTAAGAATAAAGTTTCAGAACTTAAACTTCTAAAAAATGCATGGGGGAAAAATAATAATGATGGCGATATAAAATTAACTTGGAAAATTCAAACACTATTAGTAAAGAAATGACTTCTCATAGATATATTATTTGCGGAAATGATACTGATATAGGTAAAACTATTATTTCTGCTTTTTTTGTGGAAGGCTTAAATTCCTATTATTGGAAACCAATTCAAAGTGGTTCTTTAGAAAAAACTGATTCTGATAAGATATCAGAATTATGCACTATTCCTAAAAAGAAAATACTGAGAGAAGCATATAGATTTACCTCTCCGGTATCACCTCATTGGGCAGCAGAAATTGATTCAAAAACTATTAATAAAAACAATCTTAATTTACCAATTAAAAAAGGGTCTCTAATTATTGAAACAGCAGGAGGATTATTAGTTCCAATAACAAGAAACTATCTACAAATTGATCAAATTAAAAAATGGCAATTACCTGTTATTCTTGTCTGCCGGAGTGGGTTGGGTACATTGAATCATACATTATTGAGTCTAGAAGCATTAAGAGCAAGAGATATAAAGATTGCAGGAGTTATTCTAAATGGGAAAAAGCATATGGACAATCCAAAAACTTTAAAGGATATTGGCAAGGTGAAAATTATTGCCGAATTCCCAGAATTATCCTCTATATCATCTAAAGAATTAAGTAAAATTTGGGTTGATTTAAGTATGGAAGATATAATGAATAATTTAAATTAACTTATATATAAAATAAAGTTATGCAAGAAAACAATACATGGCATCCTAATATTTGGCCCCCATTTACTCAAGTAACGTTATCTTCACCTCCACAAAAAATATATTCAGCAAAAGATTCCCTATTATTTCTTGATGAAGAAAAGGAATCTTCATTAATAGATGCGATAAGTAGTTGGTGGGTAACTTTGCATGGACATAGTAACGAATATATTGCTAAAGCCATAGGAGAACAAGCAAGTAAATTAGAACAAGTTATTTTTGCTGATTTTATTCATCCTCAATCCATAAAACTTTCCGAACGGCTTTCAAAACTTACTGGATTAGAAAGATTATTCTTTTCTGATAACGGATCTACTGCAGTCGAAGTGGCTTTGAAAATTGGATATCAATGGTGGAGAAATATGGGAGAACCAAGGACTCAGATTATTGCTTTTGATGGGGCATATCATGGAGATACTTTTGGAGCAATGGCAGTAGGAGAAAGAAATATTTTTAATTCTCATTTTGAAGAGATTATGTTCCCAGTTAAAAGAGTTGCATGGCCATCAACTTGGCGAGGAGATAATAATGTAAATAAAAAAGAAGAATATTCTCTAGATCAACTTGCAACTTTATTAAAGATTCCTACTGCGTTGGTCATATTTGAACCATTGGTGCAAGGCGCAGGTGGTATGTCGATGGTTAGACCAGAATTCCTAAGAAAATGTCAAGAACTAATTAAGGAAAATGGATCATTATTAATTGCAGATGAAGTTCTAACAGGATTTGGTAGATGTGGTTCTTTCCTCGCATCTGAACAATCAGGATTAAAACCAGATCTAATATCCTTATCAAAAGGTTTAACTGGTGGATTCCTTCCAATGGGAATAACCATGGCATCAGAAAAGATTTATCAATCTTTCTTAGGCTCAGATCCTAAAAACACTTTTTGGCATGGGCATAGTTTCACCGCTAATCCTTTAGGGTGTGCCGCAGCCAATGCAAGTCTAGATTTATTACAAATGCAGATGAAAAATATTAAAAATTTTCATCATAGGCACAATAAATTCATGCAAATCATAGAAAATCATAGCAAAGTAGAACATATCAGAATAAGAGGGACTATTGCAGCCTTCAAGCTAAAAGGAAAAGAACAATCTGGATATTTAAATCAAAACGGTAAAAGATTAAAGCATTTCGCAATTAATAATGGTGTTTTCTTGAGACCCTTAGGAGATATTGTTTATTTGATGCCCCCTTTATGTATAAGTGATGATCAATTAGACTTCTGTTATCAAATAATTGAAAAGGGTCTGAATCAAATTTAAATTCTATGGTCCCTGAATTATAGCCCTCTCAACATCTTCTCTCATGAAACTATAAGGGAAAGATCTTTGAAAACTCCTATCTCCTTGTAGCCAAATAACTTTTAACTCATCTTGTCCCATGATAATTTCCGCAGACCAATCTTCTAGCGATAATATCCAAGTCGATGGGTCTTTTTCATTCTTGCAAGCCCCAATATTGAATAACCAGTCCTCCAAGGATATTAATGAATGCTGATTAAGAGGCTTATTATTTCGTTGCGGCAAAATCATAATTCTTTATTATTTAAATAAGTGGTAAAATCAACCAACTAGGAATTGTATTAAAACTTTTTCCTGTTTTAAAAGATAAAATAATTGCTAACAAAAGGCAAATAGCTATTACGCTAACAAGAAAGAAAAGAGAAAATAATTCTCCGCCAGATAAAGGTCTCCTATATCCAATTTGTGATTTTTTAACCCTAAAGTTCAACTCAAGTGAGTTTCTATCTAAAGTAATTTTATTATCAATTTCTTTATGACTATCTAGCTTTGCATCGTAGGCTTCCCTGCTCTCTGGGTCGCTAAGATTCTCAAAAGCCTCACAAACTTTCTGAAATTTAATTTTTGCATCCTCGATTTGCAGTATTGTTGTATCAGGATGAAGTGCCTTACTTAATTTCCAGAATGCTCTCCTAATTTCATTTTTACCCGCAGATCTATCAACACCGAGTAATTCATAATAGTTTTGATTGGCACTCAAAGCATTACCTCTAGAATTGAGATCTGATCAATTAAAAACATATTTTATACATTCAAGATCATGGATTCAAAAACTTATAAATATAATACTAAATATATTTGGGAAAATCTAAACCTAATCCCCTCTGATGAAACTTTACAAAAACTATTCAGACTTCATTCTCTTCTAATAGAGCTAAATCAATTTCAAAATCTAACCCGAATTATAAAAAATAATGAATATTGGATTTTGCATATCTTTGATAGCTTATGGCCTCTCAAGAACGAAATAAATAATTCAGAAAATATAACTAAATATGCGGATATAGGATCAGGGTGTGGGATACCTGGTCTTGTAATTGCTCTTTTTATGCCCTCAACTGAAGTATTCTTAATTGATTCTTCAAAAAGAAAAACTGATGCTATTCAAACAATTATAAACAAATTAAAATTATCTGATCGTGTTCATATTTTAAATGAAAGGGTCGAATTAACAGGAAGAAGAAATGGATTTAGAGAAAGTTTTGATTTAGTCACCGCTAGAGCAGTAGCCTCATCTCCGGTAGTAGCTGAATACATTATTCCATTACTAAACAATTCAGGTAAAGGGATAATTTATTGCGGTCAATGGAATGACACAAGCACAATAAATTTAAATAAAACCTTAGTTCATCTAGGAGGTAAAATTTCATCAATATCAAATATTGATTTGCCTAAACAAAAAGGGATAAGAAATGTAGTTAAGATAATTAAGGATTATAAATGCCCTGATAATTATCCAAGGGGAATAGGTATTGCCAACAAAAGACCTCTTTCCCTTAAAGATTAGTTAATGATTGAATCTCAGAATCACCAAATTCCTTTTTCAAATGTCTTAATATTTCGATAATTTCAGGTCCCCACTGACTATTAGGCATAACATTTAATAACTGAAACTCATTCACGCTAATATCTATTTCATTTGAATTCTCTCCAGGGAACCAATGACCTCCATTCCCTAATAATTGATATCTACTTTTAACAAAACTATCCATATGCCAAGCTTTAAGTAAATTATATAACCACACCAAAACTGGAATATTTATATTCCCAGGAGTATCTTTCCATGATGGCAAACCATTTTGACAAGTTTCCAACCAAGTTTCTCCCAACTCCTCTTGGGCTGCTTTTATTAACTTATTCTCTACTGGAGGTAAAATATTTTCAGCATCTTTAATCATGGCAATTGCTTGTAAGTGTAAAGATAAATCTTCTGATTTAGCTGCACCAACGCTAATAGTATGAATGAATTTATTCCTTAAGCAAAATAAATCATTAAAAATTATTGGATGAATTGGTTTACATAATTCTAGAAGCTTCCCTGAAGGAGTATGTAGATGCCCGCCTTTATCTGTGGGGCTAATAATAAAGACTCCCATATCATATTTTTTTGCCAATGCTAATGAGTTTATATTTGCTTGATTAATAAAATACCAATGCAAATTTACAAAATCAAATTGATTTGAAGATATACTTTTTTCTATTAATCTACTAGGTGCATGAGTTGAGAAACCGATACTTTTAATTAAACCTTTATCTTTCCATTCTCTTGCCACTTCAAGACAACCACCAGGTCTTAAAGTTTGTTCTAGTTGCTTCTCAGTATTAATTCCATGTATAGCTATAAGATCTATCTTAGAAACATCTAAAGCTTCAAAACTCATTTCTAGTTCTCTATTAAAATCTTTAGGGTTTTCTGTTGGAGGAATTTTAGTTTGTATGATTCTATTCGGATCCTTAACTTTCCTTATAGCCAAGCTCAATTGTTTTTCAGAAGAACCATAATGTCTTGCGGTCTCTATATGATTCATTCCTATATCGACGGCAGAATACAAAATTTTTTCAATAATTCTTTGATCATCTTCTGCAATCTCTTTGATATCTAATTCGTTCCAACTTTTCTGAAATCTCATTCCCCCAAGAGAAAGTAAGGGTATGTTGTATCCTGTTCTCCCGAACCTTCTAGTAGGTATTACCATAAGTAATTCATAATTTAATTTATTGCCTTTTTCTGCAAACTTTAGGTAATTTGCCTAAAGATTGAAATTCTTGCTGGTCTAAATCCTCTTTTAACTCTTTAAGCCTTTCAAAATCAACCCAATGGATACAATCAACAGGACATGTATCGATAGCCTCTTGAATGGTTTCTAGAGAATCTCCATCTTGCCTTATAGCTCTGCTTCTTCCATAATTTTGGTCAACTATAAAAGTATTATTAGCAACATGAACACAATACATACAACCTATGCAAGTAGCCTCATCAACCCAAACAGCCTTATCTCTTAATTGACCACCTAAAACTGGCTCAGAACCAGTTACCTTAGTTCCTTCAGAAAACTCTTTAAATGCATGGTTGACCTGATAACTCAATTAAAATTATTATTAATCCCATCTAGTGACTACTAGTTCTATAGATCCGTCTAACTTATTTTTCTGTTCCACAACCTTAAATCCTTCTTCATTAGTAGTTGCAAGTAAAGTATTTAATGCATATCCTTGGGTTACTTTTGCAAGAAATCTTTCTACAGGGATTGAGTATTTCCATAAATCTAAATCTGCCACAAGCTCATACGCTTCATTGTCATTATTCCACCTAAATCCTATTTGATATTTATCTGTTAGCTTGACAGCAATATCAGCTTCCACAACTTGACCTTTGTATCCCTTTATAAGAGAGTTACCTTCTAAAGGAGAAAACCCTAAAGCGACAAGAGCTTTAACCAAAGGCTTTGGTTTTTTTAATTGAGTTTTTATTGTACTGAAATGTGACATCAGTTGATTTTTGCTGAAATTGAATTTGTTTGAATATTTTCTTGTAAAAATGCCTCGGATGTTGCTCTTTTGAATTCAACTGTTCCGAGAGCATCCTCAAGATTCTTCGTTAGATCATTACAAGATGTACCTAATACTCCCTCAACGAGTTCTTCAACTCGTCCATCTTGTCTTATTCTAAATCGCAAGGTTCTTTGAGGCATTCAAATAGCTTCTCTGAATGGTTATGTTATAGAAGAAAGTGGAGTATTAATGCTCATTATGTTACAGGAATCTGTAACTAAAACTTGAATTTGAGACATTAAGTGTTTCTTAATTTTTAATTAGCTCCTAAAACTGCTTCTAAAGCTAACTTACATTCATCAATTAAAGTGGGTTCATCCTCAAATTTATAAATTCTTTGACATTCTTGGATAAATTCCTTTTGTATTGCTTCATTTAATAATTCATAGAGTCTACTCAATGACCAAATACAATTACTCCTTACTACGGGTTCATTATCTATCCTTAAACTTATAAGTAATTGAGTAGATACTCTTTGAGCGTTCTCAGGTGAAGATGCTCCTGCTTCTGCTAAAGAGCTTGAAGCCCATAGCCTGACTGCCGCAACGTCATTTTTTAATGCATTTATCAAAGGTTCTACAACTACTTCATCACCATAATTTGCCAGGCTCCAAGCTGTTGCTCTCCTAACATATGCATTACTGTCATTCTTGAGTAAATCTAAAAGCGTATCTACTGCTTCAGGACAGGGATTCCTCCCTAAAGCATAAACAGCACTCATTCTTTCAACCGGACAAGGTTCTCTCAAGAGAGGCAAGAGCAAAGGGAAAGCTCTTTTATCTCTATATTCACAAAATATCCTTAATCCTTGAATTCTTTGTTCTTTATTACCTTTAAGTAACTGCAAAGCTCGTTTGCATTCATTCTCTACCTCATAGTTGTTTGCTGAAAAGTCATCCTTATCAATTTCTTCTAATGGATCTAAATCTTGCTCAGCAGCTAATTCCTTGGCAAGTACATCAGGGTCTATAGCAAGATTTGCTAGTATTTCATCTGACGATTTTTCCCAGTCTTCAGTCATTAAAAGCTTAATTTAGGTCTTTTAAAATAGCTAATTAATTGGAGCCGGAGAAATCATATCGCCTGGCAACCAAATTCTTGCACTTACGGCAAAAAATGCCAATGCAAACATACTAACAATAATTATGGGTAAAACTTTGGTTTTTAGAAAGGTCACATAAATATGAAAATATCTAATAATAATAATTCAAAATCTATATAAATAGTTTTTTATTGATAAAGATATGAAGAATCTTATTTAGATAAGGAATAACTCCTTAATTGCCCACAAGCTGAATTACGCTCGAGACCTCTACTTCTCCTAATGCTAACCTCTATACCTTTTGATAATAAATATTGACTAAATAATCTGACTTTATTATTAGTAGGTCTTTTGAAATCTGCCTCTTCAATAGGATTATATTGAATTAAATTTACATGTGATTGAAACCCTGATATTAATTCAGCAAGTTCATATGCATGTGATTTTTGATCATTAATATCATCAATTAAAAGGTATTCAAAACTAATTCTTCTTTTGCTAATCAATACATATTCTTTACAATCTTTTATTAAATCTTTTATAGGATAATTTTTAGCACTAGGTATTATTTTTTCTCTTAGAGTTTGGTTTGAGGCATGTAGGCTAACTGCTAAAGTGAACTGTGCCTTGCCTAGCTTTTCTAATGAATTAAGCAATAGCTTCTGAATCAGTCCAGGTATACCAACAGTACTTACTGTTATTCTTCTTTGACTAATACCTAAATCCTCATTAATACATCTTATTGATATCAATAACTGCTCCATATTTAATAAAGGTTCTCCCATTCCCATAAATACAACATGAGAAACATTTCTTTTCATAACATCTTGAAGGCTTAAAATCTGATCAATAATTTCATTGGAATATAAAGATCTTTTTAATCCTGCTTTTCCAGTCGCACAAAATTTACAATCCATAGAGCATCCTATTTGACTTGATAAGCAAGCAGTAAGTCTTTTTTCAGTAGGAATACCAACAGTTTCTATATAATCATCATCTGCAGTTGACAATAATAATTTTAAAGTTTCATCATTTGATTTCGCTAAAGAAGTTAGTTTTAATCTCCCTATAGAGAAACCTTCTTTAATAAACTCTTCTCTAATAGATTTAGGTAAATCAGATATCTCAGTCAAATCTTTAATTCCCTTATGATATAGCCACTTATAAATTTGCTTACCTCTATAAGATGGATATCCATAATTAGTTAAAAGTTGTTCAAGCTCTGAGCAGCTCAAACCTAATAGCTTTATACCTTTAGACTTTCTTTTAGTGAGTATATCAACTACCAAATTAATAGACCATGATTCAACTTATATTCAACCAATAGTAAAATAATAAATCCAATCATTGCAATTCTTCCATTAAGGTTTTCATTGTATTTATGAAACCCATATTTGGGAAGTTTTCTTTTTGGAACTAATAAAGGTTTTAGCATTTGTTAAATCATTGATAAAAATCATAATACTTAAAATAGCATTAAAAATTAATCGTCTGTCAAGAGACCTTCCTCCTGAAGCCCTTCTAGAGCCGCTGGATCTGGGAGTTGATCCTCTGAGAATTGATTTTCGGCATTAGGTCTAACGAAAGCCGCAAAATTACTTGAAGTAGCATCTATACCATGTCTAGTTCTTGTGGCATCAAGGTCAGCTTCGCTTGGATCATCTAAAATTGCTGAAGATGATGCTGCACTAGCTACAGGTAATTCAACAGTATAATCTGGTCTAAGATTCTGAACACGCCTATATCCGGTTGATTCTTCCGCAAGGATGTCAGGATGAGGACCTGCTTCAGAAGCCAATTCTTCTACAAAACCTCCAAAGCCTGTACCTGCAGGAATTAATCTACCTATAATTACATTCTCTTTTAATCCTCTTAACCAATCTGATTTCCCTTCTATTGCTGCTTCAGTTAAAACTCTAGTAGTTTCTTGGAAAGAAGCGGCAGAAATAAAGCTATCAGTATTAAGAGATGCTTTAGTTATACCAAGCAATACAGGCGTAAATTCCGCTGGGGCTCCTCCTGTAATTGAAATTGCTTGGTTTGCATCTTCAACTTGCCTTAAGTCAATAAGCTCTCCAGGTAAAAGAGTAGTATCTCCAGCATCTTCAATTCTAACTTTACTAGTCATCTGTCTTACAATTACTTCGATATGTTTATCATCTATTGATACACCCTGAGATTTATATACATTCTGAACTTCAGTTACCATTCGATGCTGTAGCTTTGCTACAGCTTCTTGAGCCGCATCCATTAATGGTTTTTGATCTCTTAAATCAGTAAAGAAACATTCTAGGAGTTCATGAGGATTGATAGGTCCATCAGTCAATGACTCGCCTGCTTGAACTTGTTGTCCATCACTAACCATTACATTCTGACCAATTAAAATTTGATATTCATTTAAATTATCATCACCTTCAATAATTGATAATGAAGTTGATTCATCATCTTCCCCTTGCTTGATTTGTACTACCCCAGACTTCGCACAAAGCACAGCAGCATCTCTAGGTCGCCTTGCTTCCAGTAACTCTTCTATTCTAGGTAAACCTTGAACAATATCTCCTGTTTTTTGTCTTTCAAAAACCAATAGAGCTAAACCATCTCCCCTTTGGACTAAATCTCCATCTTTAACATGTAAAACAGAATCTGGTGAAACCATATATGGTCTACCAATTCTTATGATTACCTTTTTATCTGTTACTTCTTCTATCTCACCACAACAAGTAATTGGTTGATCTTTAGATATTAAATCTCCATCAACTACGCGATCTCCTTTCTTAACAAGAGGTTTATTTTTTAAATCTAATGCAATAGTATCTTCTTTCCTTTCAATAATTAATCTTCTAATTGGTTCACCCTCTATTCCTATTGGAAGTTGAAGAGTGCCTTTCTCTTTACAAAGTATTTGAGTAGTTGCAATAATCTCTCCAGCTTTAACCGATTGAGAATTTTTTACCTGTAATTCTGTATGGGTAGAACCATGACTAGAATCTGAAGTTGTATCTCTCCTGACAAGGATAGATTCAAGAATCACTAGATTGAGCCTGTCAGTTTCTTTGTCTTTAGGATCCTTTATAAATTCAACATCAACTGTCATCTGTGGAGTTGTATTAAATGTTTCAAGGATTAATTGTGTCCTCAGTAATTCAACTCCTTCTACAGATTTGATTAATTCCCCATCTTTGAAGGCTAGCCTTTGCGTAGATCTAATTCCTAATTGTGGACCTTTTTCTTGGCTAACATGAGAGAGTTCTGGCAACTGAGCTTGATCAGGTATTGTATATTCCTCGACAGGTCTAAGTAGTAGTCCACGTCCATTACTCGTATCTACAGATTGAACAAAAAGTATTTCCTCAGCTATTAAACCTTCGGTGATTTTTTCGCCAGGGTTTACTAGTAGACCTTCATCATCAAACTTTGCTAAAGCTTCTTGGTCATTACATTCATGAACATTGCCACTGCGAACAGTAATTTCTCTTAAAATATCATTTTTCTGAATAACTGATACTATGCCTGATGTTTGGCTGAATATATCTTTAACAACTTCTGTACCAGCTTCTATCCATTCCTTATCTTCAATCATTAAAAGTGAAATATCTTTATTAATTTCATGAGTTTCCTGCGGTACCCATATTAAAGTTCCGCCTTGACTAACTTCAAATCCATTTTTTGCAGATCTTGCTTTCTTAACTGTTAGACCAGGGGCATACTTTACTAAACCTCCTGTTTTTGTTTTAAATCTATCATCAGCTAATTCAGCTATCACCTCAGAATTACTTATTTTACTTCCTGGTATGGAATTAAGCCTATAAGAAGTCCCATCATTAGCTTCTAAATGCCAAATCTCTCCGGTATGAGTTGATTCTTCAAGAAGTTTAAAATCTTTTAATAGCATTGAAGAAGTAACTATTTGAACCTCTCGAGAATCCCCAATAGAATCTCGAAGTCTAATTTGACCGCCAAACTCACTAGATTGACTTGCCTCAGCTAACACATCTCCTTTTTCGACATTTGAATTATCTTTCACTACTGGGACAGCATTAGGAGGTAGATTGTAAACATCACCTGCTAATACCCAAACTCTTCCTAGAAGTTGCGATTTCAAAGTGATATTACCCTGACGATCTGTAACCTTTTTTGGTTGAATCTCCTTATCATATTTAACTTGTCCTGCTAAGTCACAAATTACATCTTTAGTAGCTTTCTCAACACTCTTTTTAACTGATCCAGTTGTTATTTGGGCAATAGTTACATCCGTCTCAACATTCTGACCATTATCTACAAACAATAAAGATCCATTTGAAATTTCAATTCTCTGAGATTTATTAGTGGTTGTATTTGGAATAATCTTTAAGATAAAATCAACCTCTGCTTGTTGTGCTTCTACTCCATGAGGTGTCCTATATCCTCTAACTTTAGCTTTGGATCCAAACTCAATTTTCCCAGATATTTTTGATCTAACCACTCCAGTTTCTGCTGTTGATACACCCCCCGTATGGAAAGTTCTCATAGTTAATTGGGTCCCAGGCTCTCCAATAGATTGTGCAGCAATAATGCCAACTGCTTCTCCTAAATCAACTAATTGATTATGAGCAAGAGCCCATCCATAGCATTTTCTACAAACAGATCTATTAGCCTCGCAAGTTAATGGAGATCTTATTGGTACTTCAGAAATTTTTTCATTTTCTATTTTTTTGGATATAACAGGATCAATAGGTACATTACGATCAACAATGATTTCTCCTTGATCATTCTCTATAGTTATAGCGGTTAATCTTCCAGTGATTCTATTACCATATTTACCATCTTCTGCTTTGACTAAAATATATCTATCTGTTCCACAATCTTCTTCTCTAACAATTACATCTTGTGCGACATCAACTAGTCTTCTTGTTAGATATCCTGAATCAGCTGTTCTTAATGCGGTATCAACCAATCCTTTCCTAGCTCCATAAGAAGAGATAACGTATTCAGTAACTGTTAATCCTTCACGAAAATTCGTACGAATAGGTAAATCAATTATTTCTCCTTGAGGATTGGCCATGAGACCTCTCATCCCAACAAGTTGCCTAACCTGAGACATATTTCCTCTAGCTCCACTATTGGCCATCATCCAAACAGAATTCAATGGATCATTATCATTAAAATTATTTTTAACTGCATCTACTAATCTTTCATTTGTTTCTGTCCAAGTATCTATAACTTTTGTATGCCTTTCAACTTCTGTTATTTCGCCAAGACGATAACATTCTTCAGTTGCAGTAATTTGCTGCTCAGCTTGTCCTAATAAATCTTGCTTGGCTGCTGGTACTTTTAAATCATCAACTGAAATAGATACCGCCGCTTGTGTAGCATATTTAAATCCCAAATCTTTTAAGTTATCTGCCATAGAAGCCGTAGCGGCAGTTCCATGAGTTTTATAAGACCAAGAAATAAGTTGTTTTAAAGCCTTTTTATCTACGATTTTATTTTTAAAAGCAGGCGGGGTTTTCGCTAATGGAGGATTTATATATTGAAGATCATTCTTTTTTGAATTCTTGGAATTCTTTCTAGATTTTGAGGTTCTTTTTGGTTTAGATGAAGTCATGAGTGTAATAAATAATGATAAAGAAAATGAAAATTTAAGAAGCTGAAACAGAATCAATAATTGTATGGTTCATTACTACTCTCCCAACGGTAGTAAGAATATAGCGACTTATTAAATTATTAGAATCATCATATTTATCTCTTCTAAAGTTCCATTTCTCAATTCTAAATCCATCATCAAGAGACTCTGAAGATTTAGGTTGATCTAATTCTTCTTCGTCTTCAACGTCACCATTAAATCTAACCCAAACCCATTCATGAAGTTTTAACCTATTATCTTCATAAGCAAAAATTGTATCTTCTAATGAAGCAAAAGTTTTAGATTGATCTCCAAAAGATGGCTTTTCAGAGCCAGGTTGAAGTGCCGTTAGATAATAAGAGCCAAGAACCATATCTTGTGAAGGAGTCACAATAGGTTCTCCAGTAGCAGGAGAAAGAATATTGTTACTTGCCAGCATTAACATTCTTGCTTCAGTTTGAGATTCTAAAGCTAAAGGCACGTGAACAGCCATCTGATCTCCATCAAAGTCCGCATTAAAAGCAGGACAAACTAAAGGATGTAATTGTATGGCTCTGCCACCTACCAACTTGGGTTCAAAAGCTTGAATTCCTAATCTATGCAATGTAGGAGCTCTGTTCAGCAAAATAGGATGTCCTTCTATCACTTCTTGCAGAACTTGCATTACTTCATTATCTGCTCGTTGAATAAGTTTTTTTGCAGCTTTAATATTATTTACAATATTTTGCCTAATTAATCTATGTATCACAAAAGGTTGGAAAAGTTCTATGGCCATTTCTTTAGGCAATCCACATTGATGCATTTTTAATTTAGGACCAACTACAATAACTGACCTTCCAGAGTAATCAACTCTTTTCCCTAGCAAATTCTGCCTAAAACGTCCTTGCTTACCCTCAATAATGTCACTCAATGATTTTAAGGCTCTATTATTTGCTCCAACAACAGTTCTTCCTCTGCGTCCATTATCTATTAAAGCATCCACAGCTTCTTGAAGCATTCTTTTCTCATTCCTAACAATTATTTCTGGAGCTAATATTTCTTGAAGCCTAGCTAAACGATTATTTCTATTAATTACTCTCCTATATAGATCATTAAGATCTGAAGTTGCAAATCTTCCTCCATCCAACTGAACCATGGGTCTCAGATCAGGAGGTATTACAGGTATAGCATCTAATACCATCCACTCAGGGCGAACATTCGTGGCAATAAAATTATCAATAACTCTTAAACGTTTAATGAGTTTTGCTCTTTTTTGTCCTTTGCTTTCTGATATTTCTTCTCTAAGTTCTTCAGCTATTACACTTAAATCCAAATCCTCTAATAATTGTTTAAGAGCTTCGGCACCAATTCCTACAATTGGCTCATTCTCTATAACTGAATCTTCAGCAAAAATATCATCTTCAATTTCCAGCCATTCATCTTCTGTAAGTAATTGCTTGTACTTAAGGTCTTGATGATCTCCAGTATCAAGTACTACATAACAATTAAAATAAACTATTTGTTCTACATCTCTTAAGGGTATATCTAGCAATATTGCGACATAACTAGGTATGCCTTTTAAATACCAAACATGGGAAACAGGTGCTGCTAACTTTATAAACCCCATTCTATGACGCCTGACCCTACTTTCCGTTACTTCGACACCGCATCTTTCGCAGACTATCCCTCTATGTCTAACTCTCTTGTATTTGCCACAATGACATTCCCAATCCTTTGATGGACCAAAAATCTTCTCGCAAAAAAGACCATCCATTTCCGGTTTAAGAGTTCGATAATTAATGGTCTCTGGCTTAGTAACTTCTCCAACGACTTGACCATTTGGCAAAGTTCTTTGTCCCCAATCCATAATTCTCTGAGGAGAAGCAAGTGTGATCTTCACATAATCGAAATGATTTTCAGTTCTGAGATTGCTATTGGTCATTTTGTGATTTTAATAAAAGAAGAATTAGTAATTAATTGAAGGACCTAGTCTTCTTCAAATTCAGAAGTACCCATTGATTCATATGTTGGTCTAGAAGGAGTACTCCTTCTGGCATTCATATCTTGCATTAAATCAACTTCTTGTCCGTCATCCTTATAGACCCCAATATCTAAACCAAGTGATTGTAATTCTCGCATTAGCACTTTAAAAGACTCAGGAGTTCCAGGTCTGGGAATTGGTTTACCTTTAACAATTGCATTCAAAGCTTCATTTCTACCTTGCATGTCATCAGATTTAACAGTCAACAATTCTTGCAATGTATAAGCAGCTCCATAAGCCTCAAGTGCCCAGACTTCCATTTCCCCTAGCCTTTGCCCTCCTTGCTGTGCCTTACCTCCAAGAGGTTGCTGAGTAACAAGTGAATAAGGACCTGTTGATCGGGCATGGATTTTATCATCAACAAGATGGACTAATTTAAGAAAATGTGAGTATCCAACTGCAACTGGCTGATCAAATGCTTCACCTGTTCTACCATCACGCAGCATTAATTTACCGGGATCTTCCTTATTAAATACCCAACTTTTACCAGGCTGAGAAGATGCTTCTCTCAGGAATGCTTGAACAGTTTGATGGGATTTCTCAGGTCCATACATCTCATCAAAAGGAACTACCTTAACTCTGCAATTCAAATTTGCAGCAGCCCAGCCCATTAAAAGTTCAAACACTTGTCCAACATTCATCCTACTTGGAACACCTAAAGGGTTTAAGACAATATCAACTGGTGTGCCATCAGGCAAATAAGGCATATCTTCTCTAGGAAGAATTCTACTAATAATTCCTTTATTACCATGCCTGCCAGCCATTTTATCTCCTACTTGTATTTTTCTTCTCTGAGCAACGTATACACGAACAACCATATTTGCTCCTGGTGGTAATTCGTCCCCTTGCTCTCTTGTATAGATTCTCACATCAACCACTCTGCCCTTTTCGGTATTAGGAACACGCAACGAATTATCTCTTACATCTCTAGCTTTTTCTCCAAAAATTGCTCTAAGCAATTTTTCTTCTGGAGGCTGATCTGATTCTCCTTTAGGAGTAACTTTACCGACCAAGATATCTCCGCTTTCTACGAATGCGCCTATTCTAATAATTCCCATTTCATCAAGATTTCCCAGACTCTCTTCAGAGACATTAGGTATTTCTCTTGTTATTTCTTCAGGTCCAAGTTTCGTTTGCCTAGCTTCTATTTCATATTTCTCAATATGCACTGAGGTATATAAGTCATCAGTAACTAATCTTTCACTAACAAGAATTGCATCTTCATAGTTATATCCTTCCCAAGGCATATAAGCTATAAGAACATTTTGACCTAGAGCGATTTCTCCACCCTCACAAGCCGATCCATCTGCTAAAACCTGACCAGAAATAACATGATCTCCATTTTTAACTAAAGGTCTTTGATTAAGGCAGGTATCTTGATTTGAACGTTGATATTTTTGCAAGTAATGAATATGGTCTTCTCCTTGATCATCTTGAACAATAATTTGATTAGCATCAACAAAAGTTACTTTTCCATTAACCTTTGTAATTGGAACCATCCCAGAGTCCCTTGCAACTTGAGTCTCAAGACCTGTACCAACCAAAGGTCTTTCAGGTCTTAGTAGAGGGACTGCTTGCCTTTGCATATTTGAACCCATAAGAGCTCTGTTCGCATCATCATGCTCTAAGAAAGGGATTAAAGAAGTTGCCACTGAGATAACCTGTACTGGAGACAGTTGAACAAAATCAACCTGTTCAGGAGGTACTTTTTCAAAATCTTGCCTATATCTTACTGGTATCAAATCAGCAATGATTAATCCGTTTTCATCTGTAGCTACATCTCCAGGTGCAACTCTTTTTTCATCTTCTAAATCAGCTGACAGATAAATAGGGTCTCCATCTTTAACAACTTTACCTGACTCAACTTTCCAAAAAGGAGTTTCAATAAAGCCATATTCATTAACTCGAGCATGGGTAGCAAGAGAATTTATTAGTCCCGCATTAGGTCCTTCGGGAGTCTCAATTGGACACAGTCTTCCATAGTGAGATGGATGAATATCTCTTACTGCGAAGCCAGCTCTCTCTCTGGTTAGTCCTCCAGGTCCTAAAGCCGAAATTCTGCGTTTATGGGTCAATTCAGCAAGGGGATTAGTTTGGTCCATGAATTGACTTAATTGACTGGATCCAAAAAACTCTTTAATTGCAGCAACAAGTGGCTTAGGGTTAACAAGTTGAGCAGGAGTTAAAGAATCTGTCTCTCCAACTGTCATTCGTTCTTTTATGATTCTCTCTAATCTATTCAAACCAACTCTTACTTGATTCTGCAGCAATTCACCAACAGATCTGACTCGCCTATTACCTAAATGGTCAATATCATCTAAACTTGCTCCGCCAACATCAAGTTCTAAATTAATCAAATAGTCTAAACTAGAAAGAACATCTTCATGAGTAAGAGTTCTAACTGAAGCTGGAATAGTCAATCTAAGCTTATTATTAATTTTATATCGACCTACTCTTCCTAAATCGTAGCGTTTTGGATCAAAGAACCTACTATGTAATAATTGCTGACCACCTGAAACTGATGGTGGTTCTCCTGGACGGAGCTTCTTATAAAGCTCTAATAATGCCTGATCTTCTGAATTAATACCTTCTTCATTAGAAGCCTCAATTGACTTTTGATAAAATTCAGGATGGCGTAACTTATCTATTACATCATTATCAGAAAGTCCCATTGCTTTCATTAAAACATGGGCATTAATTTTTCTTGTTTTATCGACTCGTACATGAAGTAAATTATTTTTATCCGTCTCAAACTTTAACCAAGCTCCTCTATTAGGAATAACACTTGCATT
>CETG01052477.1_pt1 | contig 24426 bp, 19 predicted proteins | sample 361471 | NCBI WGS metagenome assembly CETG01 (sample SAMEA2622696, study PRJEB7988) | marine metagenome | isolation source: saline water (ENVO:00002010), including | reverse complement strand
CTTTCAATATAGCGTTGATACCACATTTCAAACATCAGCATACTCCAAAGCAGGGTGCCATGCTGGTAACTGCCACTTTGATGCTGCTGCCAGAACTGACGGATCACTGCCGGTTTAAAGTACCGGCACAGGCCGTTGTTGTCTTTTAGGATGTAGCGTTCGGCGATGGCTTTGATTTCATTTCTGAGCCAGCTGTCCAGCGGTACTGAAAAGCCCATTTTTTTACGGTACAGAATGTCGTCTGGTAGCAGTGGTTTAAAGGCTTCCTTGAGGATGTGTTTTTTCTCGCCGTCTTTAAATTTGAAGGCTGATGGAACCGTGGCTGCAAACTCAATGACTTCGCGGTCTAAAATTGGAGCGCGAACTTCCAGTGAGTTGGCCATGCTCATGCGGTCAACTTTAACCAAAATACCGCCGGGCAAAAACGTCGTAAGGTCGGTATAGAGTATTTTGGCCAGATGATCCGGTCCGTTGGCTCTGGCATAAGCGTCCAGGGTTATTTTACTGGGGTGGTAATCGCCCAGACGGTTGGCAAAATCCGGGTCTACCAGCTGTTGCCAGTGGCGTTGGTCGATTTGTGCATTGGACAGGTAAAAACCCATCGCCGGATCGCAGGATAAGCTGTCACACAGGGATTTAGCCTTACGCAACACCGTAATCGATGAGCCTGCACTGAGCAGGTTTGCCAGCCCGGGCAATACATTCTTGCGAATCCAGCCCGGCACTTTATTACGCAGATTATTCTCTACTGCGTCGACACTGTATTTCTCATAGCCGGCAAATACTTCGTCGCCACCATCGCCGGCAATAGCTACTGTGACTTCCTGACGGGCCAGCTTGGACACAAAATAGGTTGGCACCAACGACGGATCCGCAAAGGGTTCATCAAAAAAGCTGACAATATGCTCAAGGTTGTCGCTGACATTGTCACGAACAATAAATTCATGATGTTCGGTGTGATACTGATCGGCCACCGCCTTGGCAAACTCTGTTTCATTGAAACGCTTTTCATCAAAACCGATAGAGCAGGTTTTTACTGGCGATTCAGATTGATTTGCCATCATGGCAACGACGCCACTGGAGTCAACACCACCACTTAGAAATGCGCCGAGTGGCACGTCCGCTATCATGCGCTGTTTAGTACAGTGCGCGGTAAGCTCTCTCAACTGATTGGTGAGAGCCTCTTCGGAATTGTTACTGGTGCGACTAAAATCAACGTCCCAGTAGCGTTTGGTAGTCAGTTCGCCCCCTTTAAACAACATATAATGACCGGGAGGGCACTTTTGAATATCGGTGAAAATCGTTTTTGGGTCCGGGACGTACTGGTAAGCAAAAAAGTCGTACACAGCGTCATCGCGGATGGACTTGCTGATAAAAGGTAACGGCAGTAACGCTTTGATTTCCGAGGCAAAAGCGAACTTGCCTTGCTGATGAGTGTAATAGAGTGGCTTTTTACCAATCCGGTCGCGGGCGAGAAAAACAGTTTGCTCAGCGGTATCCCAGATAGCCAGCGCAAACATGCCATTGAGCTTATCAAGGCAGTCAGGGCCTTCCAGTACGTAGAGTGTCAGGATAACTTCGGTATCGGTATGGGTCGTAAACTGATGGCCTTGTGCTTCTAATGACGCGCGAATGTCGAGGAAATTGTATATTTCACCATTAAACACAATCACGTAACGGCGATCCGGGCTGAACATCGGTTGGTTACCCGCTGCGGACAAATCCAAAATACTCAGGCGGCGATGGCACAGACCCACTCCGGCATCCAGATAAGTACCGCCCGCGTCAGGCCCACGGTGATAAATAGCCTGACCCATGTCTGTCAACAGAGACTCATCACCCGTTTCAAACTGATAGCGGCTGAAGCCGGCAATCCCGCACATATAAATCCTGCCTTATAAACTAATATAGCGTCGTATAGCCGACCCCATTGAAACTGTTAAACCCAGCGGAAGTCTGGGCCAGATTGTTTCCGCTAACTGTCTTACCGTACCCGGAGGGCCCGTTTCAACTGCAGCCGCCAGCTCAGGTGTTGCACCGTCATGCCAGTGCAATGCATAGGGCACTGCACCCCATTGAGTTTTAAACTTATAAGTACCTTCACCGAAAGAGGAGCGGCCAAAATCAAAAATTCGCTGGCCGTTATCTGTGACGTTAGCCAATAGTGACCAATAAAGTAACATATTTGGCGCCAGCCGGTTATGCTGACTCAAAGTCGACGCCCAGGGAATGGCCGCCATTTGCCCGTTGATTAACACAATGCCTGCGCCGATGGCTAAATCTCCGGTGTAAACAACACAAACCCGGGCGGCATCATCGTAATTGGCTAATATACGTTCAAACCATCTGCGGGAGTGAACCGGTGAGGCTAGCTGGCGCATATTCTGTTTATACACGTTGTAAAAGTCGCCTAGTAACGCTTTATGTTGAGTAAAATTATCTGCCATTTTCATGGTTAAGCCGTTTTTTTCGGCTTTGCGGATTTGACTGCGTAATTTGGACTTAAACTGGCTCAGTAATGCTTCACTGCTGTCTGGCAATGGTAAGCGCAATATCACTTTCTGGCCGGGGTTCAGGGTGCTGGTATCCGCCGGGTCCTGTCGTAAATCCCGGTAATCACTTTGCGCATTAAGATGCGATAATAGAGCTGTTTTTATGTCCTGGCTGTCTGCCAGGGCATAGCCGGTATCACAAAAGGGCAGGGCTACCAGATGTTCGCCTTTAAGCGGGCGTTTAAAATCGATGGCCGGTAGCACTCCGATTAAGTTACCGTTGGTATCTTCAGCCAGCAGGTAGTGCATTGACTGATGGTATGCCTGTTCACAAGCCATGCCCCAGCCAAATTTATGATATGGCGTTGCGTCAGCATGCTGTGCAACATAGTTATTCCAGGCTGCTGCATCGGTGGGTGTTGCCCGTCTGATGATCATAAAAGAACGGCTTCCTCCGGATTTCTCACATTAAGTATTTCACAGGCTTCTGTGATGGTACAAAACTGCACAGGGCCCGACTTTTTGAGGTGTTCTACAGTGGTTTTAATCCGCTGACAAATAACCTCAAGAGAGTTTTTCTCATCAAATAATCCGGTAACACCGTCTATCAGGCTGGAGCTGTGCAAGTACATATGAATGACGTTATGTCCCCGACCCAATGCAGAGTCGACCAGCAAACTAAGGTTCTCGCTGTCATTTAACTCAGGACTCAGATAAAGCTTTCTCAATATTCGCGTATGCCACATTAAACCAATCGTGTGGAGCATTTTAAGCGGCGCAGATTCGCCCATACGGTGAATTTTATCCACGGTTTCGTAATTCTGACGATTAAAGCCTGCGGTGACAGGTAACTCCATTATCTGACGCTGATTACCGGCTGTAAGCGGATCTTTAAAATCTGGCCAATAAGGAGTTAAAGGTGACCCTTCACAGGAAAAAAACTCATTCCGGTAATAGGGATAAACACTGCTGTCGACGCGAAATCCACGGTCGGCCAGGAGCTTCAATACTTTGCTATCAATCCCCCAACGGCCGGTTCGAAACGAGCGCGGGTGAGTGTTGAAGCGTTTAACCAGTATTTCGATAAGAGCATCCAATTTGGCTTCAATCTGCTCAAGCGGCAGATTTACCACGTGAGATTCAGCCTCACCGGTTTTACCGAAGTAGGGCGGATTACACCACGGGTGCAGGTGAGCGCCTATTTCACACTGGTTGTGCTGCCTGGCTTGTTGAATGGCGTCTACAGCCTGCTGATTATCAGCGACAGCGTAGTCAACAAAGTAAGTTGGTCTGATGCCGAGGTTTTCGCAAAACTGCTGAAATTCAGGAATACGCTGAATATTCTCGACCTGACAGTTGTGTTGCGGAAAGGGCCCGTCCCAATGCCATTCTTCTTCGGTATCGATAGTCAGTACAAACAGTGTAGTATTGGGTGAAAGCTGGTTTACCATGCCATTTCCTTAGCTCAGTAAGTCCTCAAAAAGCACCATATACTCATTGGCCATGCGTTGCGCCGAGAAGTGCTCTTCAACAAAGGCTTTTGCCTGTAAGCCATATTCGTTAGCTTTGATAGTATCAGATAACATATCACGCCAGTAGCCTTTAAGGGTTTCACGCTCGCCAAGTGGCGCGAGTAAACCGGTTTGCTGGTGGGTGATGAGCTGGTCAATCCCAGGAATCTGATAGGCCGCTACGGGGGTACCCATGGCACAGGCTTCCATGAGGCAACGGGGCACCCCTTCCAGAGTGGAAGTCATGACAAACAAGTCAAAGCTTTTCAGCAGCGCCAGCCGGTCGTCGCGAAAGCCGAGAAAATGAATATCGCTTTTGCTTGGCAAAGTAGCTGCGATTTGCTCCAGTCGGGCACGATCGTCACCATCACCAAGGAACAGCAGTTCAATATTCATTCCTTCCTGATGCAGGTCATCAAAAATGGTCAGAATGTCATCGATATTTTTGCGGCTAATCATTTGACCAATGAAGCCTACGCGAAGTTTTTCGGTGTTGGCAGGAACATTCTCGTCCGTGCGCACTGACTCAACTTCAGACAAATCAACGCCATTTTGGATATAGTGCGTTTTTTCTGCTTTCACTCCCAGTCGTTGCATGTCGGCAAGCAACTGGCGGGATAAAGGCACTATCGCATCACCGTATTTCATTGCCTGACAACCCAGCCAGATAAACATGCGGAGTTTAATGTCCTTGGCATTCTCAAAGCCGTGTGGCGTTACTACGCAGGGAATTCCGGCCTTTCGGGCAGCCCAGACACCAAGAATATCCGACTTATAACCATGGGTGTGGATGATATCGATGTCTTCACGCTTAATAAGTTCGGCCAGCTTATCAACCACTGAGAAATCGAATTTATGCTTCATAGGCAGTTCGAAAGTGTCTCCGCACCTATCTTTGAACTGTCGCACCAGTTCAAGATCCTGAGAGTTATCTTCCAGTGTGGTAGCCAATAGCGAGACGGTTTTATCTTTGGGTAAATGGCTGGTCAAAGCCAGCACCCAGCGTTCAGCACCATAAAAACCAGTTGAACAGATAAATTGCAGAATTTTTATTTTTTTATTTGCCATGTGAAGAAGTTCCGATGGTTTTTATAATACCGCCGACGGTGCCAATGGCCCGCGCCGGGAAATAAACACTGTAAAATTTTAAGACCTGCCAGAAGGTGGTCGTGCCGGCGACCAGTTTGAACAAGCGTAGGCTGTAAAGGATGACCGGCAAAACAGCCAGACCGAGAGTCATCAGGCTTAACCCGCTATAGCCGGCGATAGCCAGTAACAGGGCGCATAAAAGCAGTCCTGGTATTGCAACCGGTACGATAAAGCTTGGCCACTCTCTGAGCGGGATGCGGCGATCTCTGGTGGAGGCTAGATTGGACTGGCCGCGCCAGATTTCCTTACGGAACATGGCGGCGAGTTGTTTATCCTCGCCAATGTGCACATACTGCGCCTGACTCGTGTAATACAGTTCACCCAACTGGTTAACCTTGTCAGTAAAATAGTAGTCCTCGCAGGTCACCAAATCATCCGGAAACTGGCCGGCCTGATAAAAGGTTTTTTTGCTGAGCAGCAAATTTCGACCAGGCAAAAAGCTAACCGTACAATCGAGGTCGGCATTGCTCAGCGCCACCCGGATATGTTCCAGAGGCGTGGGCGTTGCAGATGGTAATTGCATGGCACTTACCAGCTTAGTGTCCGGGCGGCTTTGCAATAGCTGTAAACACGTGTTCAACCAGTTAGCAGACAGGGCGATGTCGGCATCGAGAAAAGCAAAGTAGTTGCCTTTAGCCTGCCTGGCACCGATATTTCGTGAGGTTGAAATAGTGTTGTCCGGCGTACTTTCAATAACTTGCAGTGTTATGTTGCCGGCAGCTTGTTTAACATCATCAGAAACGGCAGGATTCTGCGACACCAGCACAATGTCCAGCTGTTCGTGGGGGTATTCCAATGCGGCGATTGAACCAATGGTTTCAATCAACATATTTTCACGCCCCTTGTGGGGAATTATAAACGACACGCTATCCATGCTTAATGCCACCGATTTCTGCGTAATTTAGGAATACGCTTTTGCAATTGTTGCCACTCATATTGTGGCGAAAACTGTTTTATCACCCGCAGCAGCTCTGCTTGCCAGCCTGCTACATGTTGATCTTTGGTTACTGGCGTACTGGCCATAGTCTGCTTAACCTGGCTGGAAGAGGATGATGCTAACACGGTATCGACGCCATAATTTTGCATTACGAGGGCCAGGATTCGGGTGTATTCGCGCTCTTTGCTGTCAGATAGCGCGGTGACGATGTACTCCTTCAGCGACTTACCCTTTTGCTTAAAGCGGTTGGCCTGGTCGGGCTCTGCATAGGTAGCAGCAACGGCTAAAACATGGACTTTGCGAAGGTCCTGAGCGCTCCATGTCTGGTTAGGATATTCCAGAATGTCAGGCTTTTCCAGGTACGGATACTCGTTATCGGCCATCCAGTTGGCGTAGTGCAGCAGGCAGGCTTTGGCGTAAATAAAATCACTGTTTTCTGCGACGCATTGTTGCACCGTGAGGTATCGGCACAGGGCTTGAAAGAATACCGTGTAAAACCAACACTCTTCGACGTTAGTCAGGTCTCTTTCGCCATCGATATCATCATCAGGAGAGACAGTGTGGCGGATGATATGAGCCACTTTGTCCAGTAAGTGAGTATTGCCTGTGAGTTCGTAGCTATCAAGCAGGGCAACCATGTAATTGGCAGTACCCCTGTCCAGTGGATAATGACCTGTGTTGAACTGCTTCAAATCCTTTCGGTGTCGATTTTTGAACTGCAACAGTAATCCGAATAGCGTGCCATCGCTTTCGTAGACCTGAGTTATCCAGTTGGCTAATCCAAGCACCGCCTTTTTAGCCTGCTGGCAACCCGTAAGGAAGTAATACAACTGCAGGCCGCTGGTATAGCAGTGCTGTCCGCCTGGTCCACCGCCGCCGGCATGGTCCTGATAAGCATCACTCTTATGATGCCTGGAATAAGTACGGTGTGTGGCCGTTTCAGCGGGCAGGTAATGGTCGGTATGCCAGAATAAACCATTGTTATACTCTGGCTTGTCGTGGTCACAGTGATAAATGTCAATGTCGATAATGTGTCTGGCCAGGTCGTCTGCGAGTTCCTTCCACTTTTCATCACCGCTTAACAGCCATTGCTTTAGAAAGCCGTACAACGGGTCGTACTGATTGTTGTAATGGGAAGGAAACAGTTCATCGCCCTGATGCTCTGCAGTTTCGTGATCAGCATAGAGATCGCCAAAGTTTCGCCAGCCATATTCATCGATACGCTCTCGTTTGGCGAAAAAATTCTGTTCGCCAGTCTGTCCCAGGTTTATCAAAGGCTGGAGTGGATCTGAAGTCAGATATTCAGAGAACCAGGGGATGACATTGCAGTGTGATATCCACTCGGGGTTCAGTCGGGCATGCGCTTTAACATAGCTATCCGATTTGGCGCTTAATGCCAGTTCGCAGCAATGGGATTTCTGCTCGCCGGGTTGTAATTCAACCGGGTGATTGACTTCGGCTTTAAACAAGTGCCAGCATAATTGACCTGAGTTGGCACTGAAGGCTGTAGGAAAATTCTGCCAAAATTTTTGTGGCGCTATGCGTAAGCAGGTTCCATCCTGTATCAGGCTACCGGTAGGGGCAAGTCTTACCGGTTGTTCGGACTTATCCCCGTTAACATCGATAACACTTAACGGGTTCGATATGCTGAGCTTACGTTCGTGATTGACATGCACCGGACTGTTCCAGTGTTTACCGTTGCTGGAGCGCTGCCACAATATGCTTTGGGTATTAATAGGCGCTTTACTGGCAAGTGATACACTGTCTTCACTGAGGTGTGAGGTACCTGATTCTGCCTTTATAAACCAGGCAAATTCTTCTATTAAAAGGCTTTTTTGCTCACCCAGATCCCAGGTGCCTGAGGCGTGCTCCGCTGGATTTGGGTTCCGCAGCGTGCTATGTAATTCACAGTAGCCAAAATGGGTGAAGTATTTTAGCGTTACCGTAAATTCAAGCGGAAGAGTAACTGGCGACTGGCTAATAAGCTGATAATGCAGTGTTAGTTCAATAAAAGCCGCTTCGCCGCAGCTTTTATTATTGTAAGCCGGTGTAATATGCCAGTCTGATAAGAGAGCCTGTAGCGCATCATAGGGGGCCTTGAACCGTGTATGTACGCCAAATTGATATGGCGTTCCTGCCACAGTAAGCGTGCCGGAGAACAATTGGTCTGTGTCAATTAACCAGTTCGTGTCTGCGCAATGAATTTCGACTTTGTTCTGCGTTGCCGTGATGTCAGGTGATTGCTGTTTACAGTGGCTGGTAACCTGTGGGGCTTCACAAACTGTAAAGCCAGTTTTGTCTAGTCCCTGGCAATTCGTTTCCCCGTGTACCTGAACCCATTTTAAAGAGTTATCCGGCCAGAATGCCTTGGGCACGACGGCAGCGCTGACTTTTTCACCATCTTCACGACAGCACTGCAATTGCTGAAGAGCGAAAAAGCGGCCTTGGGGAAGTGGTACACCGACAGAAAATAATGCTCCTGAACTGTTGTCCTTAGCAGGCGTTTGTAGCAAAAAATAGTTAGGTTCCAGCATGTGTCGGTAATTGTAGTTATTGTCGTTAATGGAGAGTCTACCTGAATGTAACTGTACCGTTAAACTGCGCTACAGAGCAAACATTAATCTCGGATTACACGTCAAGCCAGGCTATTATTAGCGAAAGCGGCGAACAATGGTTTTTATTATACTTAACAATCGTGTAAGCCAGGTTTTTTTGAACAGGTGAATGGCAGTAAAAGCATATTGCTCATTGGATAAGGAGCGCTTGTACTGGCTGTCACCGCCCATAAAATCATAAGTTTTAAAGCCTTTACTGGCAAAATAAGCGATTGCCAGGGTATGCATTATCAGACCCGGCTGAAAACGATTGCTTTCTTCTGCATATTCAATCGCGGATAAGTAAAAATAGACAGTGTCGTGATTCAGCAGGTTATAGGTGTAGCCCAGGCAAAGATCACCGGCATAAAATGCCAGCACTTCACAATGACAAGCATGCTGTTGTTTATTGGCCATGAGCGCTTTATGGAAGTCGACAAAAAAGGGATTGTCGAAACCACTGCCTTCGCTGGTGCCCCCCCATTTTCGACGATGAAGTGACATCATATTCGACATGGTCCCGGCATCGGGATGTGAACCAAGAGATGTCAGGGAAAGCTCACCGTAATGCTGTTGCATGTACTTCATTGCTCTACGGATCCGGCTACGGCTGTTACTGGAACACTGGGCAAGAAACGTATTGTAATCGGAAAATGCGTCGGTAAGCTTAACCCGAAATGCGGGTATATCCATCACCTCAGCGCTAAACGCCGGGTGCTGAAGCCATGCTTCAGGTTTATCGGTTATTTCGAGGACCCACTTCAACTGCGACTGGCTTTGACACCAATCCAGTATGCACCTGACAGCTTCCTGACGGTACTCAGGAAGTACCAGTATGTCGTTATACTCTATCCAGATTTGGTCCTGCTTTGCTTCACCAGTTTTATTAAACCAGCCTGAGCCGAAAGGTTCTTTGGGCAAACGGTAACCGGAAGTGGATAAGAAGATGCTGCTTACTACCCGCTCCTTATCTCTACAAATTAACCACAAAGGGCGCGCCTCGCACCGCTCAAGCCATGGCCTGAGCCAGAACAAACTCAAAAACAATGGTACCGACGGGATAGCTTTTTCCAATGAGGAAAGTGTTGAGCTCACCTCATCCAGCGTGTAGTTATCCCTTACGTCAAGACTTAGCACTGTAAAAGGCGCCGGCGCTATTTCTGCTCGTCAAGGCGGCTTTTCAATTCCTCGTGTAAGGATCGCTGTAGCGGCGTAGCTGGACGTATCCGTGACAGCATCGACCGCGCCTGAGTTAACTCGTCATTAAGGATTAGAGCTTCAACGTTATGCAGTTGTATTTCTTTATTATTCGGCTCTTTACCTAGAGCACGCTCAACGAATGCCTGACCTTCCTCTACCTTCCCTTGTTTTAGTAAAACATAACCATAGGTATCCAGGGCATAAGGCGAGTCGGGAGCAATTTCAATCACCTGCTTTGCTAGTTCTGCAGCTTTAGTAAGCTTGCCGGCCTGAGTGTAAACTGAGGCCAGGTTGTTAAGTGCCGCAAAGTCGTCTGGTTTTTGGGCTAACACCTGTTTGTATAGAGCAACAGACTCATCATACATTCCGTAAGAAGCAGCATAGTCTGCACTTATCAGTTTAAACACCAGTGTATCGTTTTCTTTTGCGGCCTCTGTTTGTAGGTATTCAAGGCCTTTATCGGCCTGACCCAAACCCGCATACGCCAGTGCCAGCAAACGGGCAACTGCAAAACCAGGATTGGTTTCGTAATAAGCAGAAAGTAGTGAAACGGCATCGCTGAAACGCTTTTCGTTTAACGCCAGCAAACCTTTGGTATGAGTCAGGTTTGCCAGTTCGCTGCTGTCTTCAGAGAGCAATTCAATAGCCCGTTTGGATTGCGCAAACCTGCCGGTAGATGCCGCAATGTGAGCTTCAACAAGAATTAAGCGCTTGTCTCTGGGTAGATAGCGGCGTGCATTTTGCGTAGATTCTAAAGCGCCGTCAAAGTTATTTACCATTTGGTAGGTTGCAATAAGGCGATACCAACTGCGACTGTCGGTGGGAAACTTTTGTGACCAGTCACGGTAGGTCTCAATCGCTTTGTCGAAGTTTTTTACAGCAACATACGCGTCGCCCAATGCCTGGTAAACGCCAAAACTTTGCGGCTCCGCTATCCCTTTTAACAAGTTAATCGCTTTTTCAGGTTGTTTGGAGCGTGAATATATAAGGGCTAGAGCTGAACTTGCGGTATCGGACTCGGGAAACTTAGCAATGCGTTGTTTCAGGAAGCTTTCCAAATCATCCTCCTGGCCCATCGCAATTTTAATGTTCACAACGTCGACCAGGTTTTGCAGATTGTTGGGCGTCAGGTCGAGTAATTTCTCGCCATATTCTATGGCCTTATCAAAGTTATCCCAGCGTGCTTCACCAATCATAAGGTAACGAATAGCTCCCACGTTATCCGGATCTCGTTTAACCAGATTGGTAAAATGGGTTATTGCTTGCTTTTCGTTATTGTCACGCAGGTAAATAATCCCTCGTAACAATTCACCGTTGAGCTCATTCAGTTCTGCCCATTTGTCGGCCACCGCCAGCGCTGCGTCCAATCCTTCTTCTTCATATTTGGCCTGGGCCAGTAAAATCCAGGCTTCGCTGAGATCCGGTGCAAGCTCCAGAGCCCGGGCCAGTGAGTCTGCGGCGCCAGGTTTATCTTCCTCAAGCAAGATATAACCTTCTCTCAACAATCCTACTGGGTTATTGGGGTCAAGCACTTTTGCCTTATTGAGCAGAGATTCTGTTTCTGCTACCTCACCTTGCTGTAACTTTTGAAGTGCCGCAAGGCTATATATTTCTGCGCCCTGACCAGGCTCGATATTGAGATCGTCGAGACTGCCGGCAACTTCGTTTACATAACCTAGTTCCAGTTTAACCTGGGCTAGCATTCGGTGCACAGGGTGGGCAGGGGGAAGCGTTGTTGCGGCAGTAGACAACAACCTTAAAGCACTTTCGAGCCGGCCGGTGTAATAGGCGCTGGTGCCCGCGATAAAGCTTGCTAGCGCAGGCTTCGCTTTATGCTGCAAGGCAAGGTTAGCCAGGTTGTACGCTTGCTCATATTCGTTCTGGTAAAAATAAACTAATGATTTTAGATAGTTGGCATGCCCGCTATTTGGGTTTAATGCCAGAAGTTTATCAATTTCTTCATCTGCGCGATTGAGCTGTTTATCTTCTATTAGCTGTTCGGCAAGCATGAATCGGGCTACATGATAGGTAGGAAATAGCTCTAAAGCTTTACTATTAGCAATTATTGCCTCTACATGGTTACCCATCAGCGATTCAATCATGCCGGTCAGAAGAAGTTTCTCAAAAGGTTCTATTTCCGGACTTATGAACTGCTCTGTAATATTTTTAGCGACCTGTGGCTTACCTGATTCTAGTGTTTGATATGCTTGGGCAATTAATAAATCTTCCCGTTGCAGACGCTTGGTTGGTATGAGCGGGTTTTGTTCTCCTGCTTTTAATTTTGCCAGATATTCAAATAGAGCAATGGTACTGACGGCTTGAGTGTCATTTATCTCGGGCGCATTTTCAAGTTCGTTAAGCACCCGTAAAAAATCATTTTGATAAAAAATAGCTTTTATGAGCAGAGGATAAGTCTGTAGCTTGTTATAACCCAGTTCCAGCGAGCGACGTAGCTCTTTTTCTGCTTCTTCCCAGAGCCCTTGTTTAAATTCCAGCACGCCTAGCTGAAAGCGCGCTTCAGCATTGTTGGGTTCTGTTACAACTGCATTTTTGAGTTCTACAATAGCAGCAGTTTCCTCGCCCTCAAGGATAAGGCGTTTTGCGTCTGCGATTTGTTGTTCTGCGGTTTTTTGTGAACAAGCAGTTAGTATTAATGCACAAAGTAGTGCCGTGGCCCGTTTCATTTGCATCCATTCCTTTTCGCTGATACCTCTTACTGCAAGCAAAGATACCAGTTTGATTTAGCTCTGACTATACCTCTGGAAGTTGATTACTGTGAATCGTATTTGCCAGGCGATAGAATATTGTTAGGGTCTATAGCGTTCTTTAGTACTTTTATGGTTTGCCAGTACGCTGATGACTTATTAATTTGTTGCTGTTCATGAATGGGTAACCGATAGGGTACAAATCCCTGTTTACAGCCCTCAGTAATTAACTCGTGTAAACAGTCGAGCGCTTGAATTTCCTCATTTGTATCACTTTTATTAAACACCAGAGGCACTGTTGAATCGATACAGTCATGCTTTAGATTAGTAAAAGTAATTAGTGGGTCCAGCTTATATTTGAGCATGGTTGAGCGCACAAATGATACAAACTGTTTTAGTGCATCGGGGTCCATAGGGAGTAACGGCGCGTACCAGAGTAAACCACAGTTTTCGTTGGCAGGATCCAGTGGGCGGGATTTGTCGCCTTTAGCGGATTTATTTCGCCAGTAGGGTAGGGGCAGCGCTACCTGGTTTGGCTCACCAAGCATTATATCTATGCCTTCATTGAGGGAAGCTAGCTGGCCTTTTACGTCTTTAAAGGCAGGAATAAAACTCAAAGGCAGACGGACGAATTGACCAGCCAGTTTGAGTAATAAAGAATCAGAAAAAAGGATGCGTCCCAGTTTTTTTCCCTTGTGCTTAATATACTTTTTAACGAAGTTGACAACTGGTTGTTCGCCATATATCGAGCCAACGATCATCCACTCAGGGAGTCGTTTATCAGTTGCTAATTTATTTACCTGTTCATCTGATAATGGCTCAATGGGTTTGTTATCAACGTTTGGATTTTCACAGGTCATTGAGACCAGGCGTCGCTTGTCCATTAAATTGATAGAGCCGACCATACCACTTTGAGACTCTAGCAACTGCCGGATAAAAGAAACTGCCTCAGCAAAATTATCCCCCTCAAAAATCTGAATGTAAAATGCACAAAAAGATGAGGGCTTCTTAGCCAGCCTTAGCGTCATTTCTGTAACCACACCAAGGTTGCTTTGCGTAAAGAGTCCGTCGATATAAGGACCCAACCCCCACTTAAAGGTTTTATCTATAAAGTCGTTGCCACTTTCATCCAAAGCGGAGACTGCAGAAGATAACTTTTGTTCACATAGATCTGGATGAGGGAGGTAGGCCTTCACTGCATTGCAAGCATAAAAATGGTCTGTGTAAGGCGTTATGCCGTAACCCCTTTCTAAAGCGTTGCTGAGTAAGCTGCATGAAGGACCTGCGCCGGTAACTGGAACCATATGAGGCCAATTGTGCTCTACGAGGTAGTCGTGTAATTGTTGCTGGGTGACACCAGGGCCGATAGTAATGAGGCCAAGCTCTTTATTAGTTGGAGTGATAGTATTTAGTGCTGAAAGGTCAAGGAGATATACCGGCTCCTTGTCTATCAGAATTGAGCCATACCCCCAGTTATTATTAGTGCTAACCGGATGCAGTTTAATTCCTGCTGAGTTTGCTAGCTTGAGTAACCCAGGAATAGCTGATTCCTTAAGCACCTGGATTGCCCCTGCAAACTGCAGTGGTTTACCAAATGTATTAATGCCATATTGGCTTACGGCAGTATCTGATGCTATTAGTTTTGCGATCCCAGGCTGACAGATAAGAGATAGTTGGCTGTTAATATCCATATAATTTCTGGTTGCTCTGAAGTGTATTTATATGACCAAACTATAGCGCGAAAAAAAGAAAAAGCCGACATATAGCCGGCTTCTTGTTGAATTGAATTGGGTTAATTAGCCTTTTCGAGACCTGCGGATCACTATCATTGCAGTACCAAATACCAGAATAAGTAGAGCCCCCGGAGCACTTACCGGTATCTCCCGTGTACTTAGCCCTATGACTATATTGTCAAACTCTCCAGCTATGTCGCTGGTAGTGATAACAAGGGTATCGAACTGCTCTGCTATAGAGAATGCAATATTGACATAAGCATTGGAGTCCGGGCTGGTTTGATTTCCCGAGCTACCTCCTAACTGCGAAAGTAAATTTACTCCTGAGATTGATGAAACCAATGAGCCACCAGAGTAAAAATTAAAGTCGTTATAGATATCTACCGAGCCCCAGTAAAAGCCAAGATAAGTAATGCCTAATTGAGTTGAGGCGCCATACAGAGAGCTGTAGTAATTAAGCAGGTTGTTATAGTCGAACGAAATAGTAGCCGTGCCTTGACCATTGTTGGTCGCATAGCCATAACAAGTGGTATCGTTAGCCGGTGCTGCTGCCACATTGGTTACTGAACCTTTACGGACCGCAATTTCTGAGCTATTAGCGGTAACGTCAACACCAATAGGACCGTTATTAAGACTGTTTACAGCACACTCATTTTCAAATCCGGTTATCGTGTAGTCTGTAGAGCCTGGATAGAGCGGGTCACCCGTGGCGATGTCAAAAGTTTCGATGAAGTAGTCTGAAAGCCCGCCGTTAATGGGGTCCATAAAAGTGCTGGTAAGCCCGGAACCATCAGAGGCGTTCACGCCACCAAAGCTGATAGATGCTGCAATAGATTGATAAGGGACACTAAAAACCAGTACGGCACTGAACAAAAGGGATTTAGTGACCAGGGGAAAACGTTTCATAGAATGCTCCTTGATAAATGTCACCATCTATCGGAGCAATGCATTTTTCAGACCAATAAAAAAAAGCTCAAAAATTCACCAATTTAAAAAAAGGTCTTTCAAATAGAAGTCACAAGTGTAAAAAAAGCCGGCACTCAGGCCGACTTTTTTAGCGGTAACTTTCTTTTTCGTTTATTTCTTTAAACGAGATCTCAGGCCAAGAGCAACCAGACCAAAAGCGAACAGTGCAAGTCCTGTTGGAGCCGGAACTGGCAATTCACGAGAGCTAAGACCGATTACGATGTTGTCAAACTCACCAGCCACACCAGTTGTATTAATAACCAGAGTGTCGAATTGTTCAGCAATAGAAAACTCAATCTCTACATAAGTATTTGAAGATGGATCGTTCTGATCACCAGAATCACCGTTTAACTGGTTTAGCAAGTCAGGGCCGGTGATAGTTGTAACTAACGAACCACCAGAATAAAATTCAAAATCGTTATAGTTATCTACTGAACCCCAGTAGAAACCTAGATAGGTAATACCTAATTGAACACCGTTACCAGCCAGGGCTGTGTAGTAGTTGAGCAAGTTTGTGTAATCAAACTCAACGGTAGCGGTGCCCGACCCATTGTTAGACAAGTAGCCGTAACAAGTCGAATCGTTTGCTGGTGCGGCCGCAGTGTTAGGCACTGTACCCTGACGAACACCAATCTCACTAGGGTTACCATTCACGCTAATACCGATTGGACCTGCATTCACACTGTTAACTGCACACTCTTGTTCAAAGCCAGCATCAGTGTAGGCAGTTGTGCCAGGGAAACTTGGATCACCAGTTGCCTGGTCAAATGTTTCAATGAAGTAATCTGGCAAACCGCCGTTGATTGGGTCAATGTACTGACTGGTTAAGCCAGAGCCATCAGATGCCGCTACACCATTGTTAAAATTAATTGTTGCTGCGTTAGAAACACCAGCAAAGCCGAAGCCGATTACTGCACTTAGAGACAACGCTTTGGTGAATTTAGAAAATTTATTCATTTTACTGTCCTCTGTACTAAGAAAGTTACCACGGAATAACTGATGCACGTGGTATGCCAAACTTTAAAAATTCTTATTTTTCAGTATTTTGTTTGTTTTTGAATAGGTGGGGAGAGTACGTTGTGTAAAATTTTTTGACATAGGTTTTTATTTATCGCCGTACAATTTCGACTATGATGAAATTGAACGGCGCATGAAGATGTCTAGCTACATTCTTTAATCTGCTTATTTACCTGCACCTGTATGTCGCGAAGCATGTATTTAAAGCTTGGAGCAAGATCACGCAACAGGATTTCTGCATTAATATAATAAGGTGCACGCTGGCCATGATACTCAATCGTTGGGCCAATCTTAATGTATTTAATACCAAGAAAGCGCATGCTTCTGGCTAAACGGGGCTCCATCATAACAAATGCATGCTGAATACCCTGGGTTAGTGCTAATGACGCAGCAGAAAGATAAAGCCCGATGGCGATAAACGGAAAACAACGCAGTTCAGCTTCGGAGTAAGTAGATTCGTTGATTGCACCAGTGGCAGCACCGGCAAATTTATCCATAGCCCGTCGCCTGAAATGAGCGGGCACTGCCAGCCGTGATATTTCGCAAATTTCACTGCGGTCAAAGTGACTAGGTGTAAATTCATCATGAGAGATCGAGTGCAGGCAATATTTCTCGAGCGGTAAAAGTTGGCCTTCTTCGCGCGGAGTAACTAACCGCACTGTACCCGCGAAAGCGTCTGAACTAATATGCTTAATAAGGCAATATTGAGAAAACGCATCAAATTCATCCATTTCCATTTGGTCAGGTTTTAGTGGCTCAAAACCAAGCTCTTCACAATACACATTATGGCGAATTTTATAGACTTCTTTTTTCAATTCGTCAGCATTAGCAATAACAGGAGTCAAAAAAGTGGAGAAATGCTTGGAAATAGCGGTAGCCTCACGCAATCGCTGATAGGACTGCCACAACTTGGAAATTTTTGCGCTTGTACTTTTAAACACCGTTACCTCTTCCGTCCTGGCTAGTTATAAGCTTCAAATTTTGCATGTAGTATTCTGCATCTTTCCTAATAATAGCACCAAAAAAACACAACAATGCTATTTAGGGCAATTAGTATATTAGTTTATCGGCCAGTCTTCGGTTTCATAAAGTAAACCTATGTATTCATAAAGCGCTCTTTCTGTATGATAAATACTGGCAATAGATGGAATATTCAATGTCAGGTCATATGTTGGTGGGCTCAGGTGCTCAACTGGCACCGGAACCAGGTGATTAAATCCAATCTGACCAGCCTGGTACAGTAATCGGCGCATATGTGTGGCAGATGTAACCACCGCAATGGGAGCATCTCCCGTTTGCTGAAATAATGCTTGTAGCTCCTGCTCAGTATTATGTCCGGCTGGCAATGCAATAATTTCTGACGACATCAGAGTCGTCAGAAATTGCTTCGCTCTTTCTGCATAAACAATTTCTTTATCCCGCAAAAAGTTACCGCCCGTAACAATGACCGGTATGTTTTTATAATCTGACATTATGGCGGTTTGTGTTAACCGGGTTAATGAACACTGATGCCAGTTACTGGCCGCCGGTAAATCCTTGCCGTAGTAGTAACATCCTGGTGTAAATATATACTCTACGTGATGCCAGGCTTGGTCAGCCTTTTTCAAAGGAGGATAAGCGTATTCCAATGGCGCCAGTAACCAGTTACTAAAGAAATACTGGCTTGAGAGTAACAACCAAAAACACGCCATGATCTGTAAGGCCGTTGTGTATCGACGCAAACTTTTTACATGTTTACACAAAATGCTCAGTAATAGCACACCAAAAAAAAGTACTATGGGTGAAACAAGTTGCTTTACTATAAATTTAAGTGTATCGACATCCACATGGCTGGTCCCTGGTTACCAGTCTATAATATTCAATGATTTATGAGCGAGTTGCAATGAAGAACTTTCGTCTGTTTATGTTAATTATTATTTTGTCATTCTCAGTTAAGGCAAATCAGTCGATGGTGGAGGTGATTCAAAAAGTGAAACCCTCTGTGGTAGGTGTAGGGATTACTACACCAATGAACTCTCCGGCGAATCAATTGCAGGGGACGGGGTTTGTTATCGGAGACGGCCATTATATTGCAACTAACTATCACGTTGTATCAACGTCTTTAAATCCGGATGTAGTGCAGTATCGTTCAGTTTATGCAGGAAATGCGAAAAATACCAAAACGTACCGTGCAGAGATTGTTGATATCGACCCTGCTCATGATTTGGCTATTCTTAAAATAGATACTAAATTGACCCCTTTGAAAATAGCTCCCGATGAATTTGTACCAGAAGGCACTCACATTGCTTTCACCGGATTTCCTATCGGTGCTGTTTTGGGACTTTACCCTGCTTCTCATCGAGGCATGATTGCTGCGATAACTCCCGATGCAATTCCGGCCCGTCGTTCTGATCAGCTTTCTATTAACATGCTCGACAGATTACAAAAGGTTTTTCTAATTTATCAGTTGGATGCGACTGCCTACCCCGGAAACAGTGGCAGCCCAATGTATCTCAGTGACTCCGGCGTAGTGGTTGGCGTCATAAATAAGGTGTTTGTAGCCGAGACGAAAGAGTCCGTGCTGAGCAAGCCGTCTGGAATTTCATACGCTATTCCGGTTATGCATTTGCGAAAGCTGGCAGCAAAGTCTAATATAGCGCTCTAGGTGAGAGGGGCTGATTGTTAATGTCGGTAATTTTTACAAAACGGCAGTAATCTGTACCCTGGAACAATTAAAAATATTTATTATCAAGGTGTTAAATAGTTGGCATGATTTATTCATTATGCTCCAGAATTGGTCTGCATATATGAGTAAGCAGCTTTTCAGTGGAAGACAAAGGTTATCAGTATGGGTAGTGAACAAAAGCAATCATCAGTGACAAAACGTCGTCAGTTTATCAAAAAGGCCGGTGCTGGTGTGGCAGTATCGTCACTTCCAATGAAGTCAGTATGGGGTGCATGTTCAGTATCAGGTACCATGTCGGGTAATTTGTCACAAACCGGGGGAGGTAATGCCGGCCAATGTGATGCCATGCCTTTACTGCAGGGTGGTCGTTCGCCAGGCTCGTGGTTTAACGGCAATACCTGGGAATCTGGAAGTAACGGCAACGCGCCTGCTTCTGTTTTTCCACAGCTACGGGTCGGGATTCCTTCAAACGATAAATGCTTGCTGGATGCCCGAATTGAAAAAATGCGAGCTGTTGTTAATCAGTTTATTAATAGCACTCATCTGACGTTGTCTGAATCGACGGCGAAATACATTTTCGATTCAGATATTTCCTACAGCACATCAGTATCTATAAAAGATGCGGTTTTCGGAACGGGTTCACATGTACCGCCCCCTAATCGAAAGAATATTTTGAGGCATACCGCGACTGTCTATATGAACGTATACTTTGGGCTTTATAATGGTGTGACAACGCCGCTTAACCATATGGCAGCGCAAGAAGCTGCTGAATTGGTGATGGCACGTATGGTGTATATGAAGCAAACTGGTGGGGCTGAGATGACTGACTCTCAACTGGGTTATACCGATGGACACAGCCAGATTATCCAGTCTACCTTTGAATTCCAGTTCAGTGATGTTTTTGACGAAGCTTGCTCCGGTGGTAAAGGCAATGGAAAAGGTAAAAATAAGTAAGGCAAATAGTCGAAGTGGCAGTAATCAGGCTTAAAACCAGCGTCTGTTGTCGAACCTTTAGCGATTTGTCCGGGGTAGCTTTTTTTTCTGCCCGGACATGCGAAACCTTCTTTGTACACCAGCCTTTAAAACGTGCCATTAATTTTAATGAAACCTCGGATGAAATGTCAGTTGACGAGTTTATTGATCATTTTCACGATGGGCAGTTAGCCACAGTCAATGAACTCGAAGCACGGGGTTTACTGGTACGCGTGTGAAGCCATTCTTTATTAATATGGGCCTGTTTCAGGCGAAACTAAACCATTATCCTTCTTCAATAAGCCCAGCACTCAATCAAATTTATGGTGACTGTCAGCCAAAAGAAATGTCTGATTTCACCGTAAGCCTGGCCCCGGGTAGTATTGTCCGTAAATATCTCCGGCCACAAATCGTATTCGAAAGTAATACCCAGATCCCGTTTAAACCCTTACCCTTTTCCCAGGCCTATGCATTGCTTGAGTGGGGGCTAAACTGGTGCCTGGCCACGCATGATTTCAACCATCTGTTACTGCATTCAGCGGTACTGGTAAAAAACAACAAAGCGGTGTTATTCCCTGCACTTCCCGGCTCGGGAAAAAGTACCTTGTCCTGTTGGTTAGCTATTAACGGCTGGAACCTCTACTCGGATGAAATGGCAGTCATCAATACCGATTCACTTACTGCAGAGCCACTTTACCGGCCGGCGTGTATTAAAAACCGTTCAATTGAGCTGGTAAGAACCTGGATGCCTGACGCTACCATTACCAGAGTATGCAGTGATACGGCGAAAGGGGATGTAGCTCATGCTAAGTTTCAGACCTGGGCGGACTATTCCCGCCTGGAGCCTGTTGAGATAGCTGGGATAGTGTTTCCCAAGTACGATGGCAGCCTGTCAGAAGAGCAGTATTACACCATCGCCAAATCGCAGGTGTTTGAAGAGCTATGCCAGCATGCCTTTAATTATCATGTCTTAGGGTATCAGGCTTTCGACACGGTTTGGCGCTTGATTGATAAAGTTAAGGTGTTTGAAGTGCACTATAGTAACCTCGACTTTATGGATGAGTTTTTATTGGATGAGGTAGTAGGGCATGACTCATAAATTTAGCTTTGAAGACCTAATCCAGGCGATTAATGCGCCTGAGCAGCTTACCCATCGCTCACTTCATGAGTGGGAATCTTTGTTGTTTGTGCTGAAAACTTCACGCCTCGAAGCTTATTTAGCCTTTATTTTGCATAACTCAAAGGCGTGGGACAATATTCCAGAGCAGATTCAGGCTCATCTTAGCGCCGCCATGGTTTATGCTCAGCGGCAGAATGATCAGATGTTCCATGAAGGGCACGAAATACATGATTTGTTAATAGCCAAAGGCGTGACTCCGGTGTTCCTGAAAGGTGCAGCCTACATTCTTGCAGCAACAAATAATGGGCAGGGCCGGTTATGTTCGGATATTGATTTGTTAGTCAAAAAGAATGAGCTGGCAACCAGTGAAACTGCACTGCGGAATAACTTCTGGTATCACAAAACCATCACAGATTACGACGATAAGTATTATCGTGAATATGCCCACGAAATTCCGCCCCTCTATCATCTTACCCGAGGGACTGTGCTCGATCTGCACCACAATCTGTTCTTGCCTGTTAGTGGTAAGGCGCCGCCGTTGGAGCAGTTTTGGCAGGGAGTAACGCGTCAGGAATGCGGGCTTTATACCCTTGAACCTGCTGCAATGTTTATGCATAGCATTATCCACCTGATGCTAAATGAAGAAGTCGTTTATGGTTTTCGCGATATAGTGGATTTAAAGTGTCTGGCGCAACAATATGATAGTGATGGGTTCTGGCAGCGGGTTCAGCAGCTAGCCGCTGTAAGTCACTTCGAGACAGAGTTAAAAGTAGTCCTAACGCTGCTAAATACCTGGTTTGACAGCGCTTATCCGATTAGCCTTCCTGAAGGCAAGTTAAATCGCAGTAAGCTACAACTGCTGGTAAAAATCTATAAATACGCTTTGATACCGGAACATCCTGCATTACACTCGGTATCCTCGGGTCTTGCCAGGTTTGTAGTTTTTGTGCGCGGTCATAGTATGAAAATGCCACCAAAAGTACTGCTTAAGCATTTTTCCATTAAACTGTGGTCAGGCATACATAACTGGTTTCGCGGTGACTCCACGGCAGATGCGAAACCGATCGATTTAGGCGCCGCATTCAAGCGTTAATTCGTAACTTACTATCAAGCGGAGAATCACATGAAAGTTTTAGTCACCGGCGCAGCCGGGTTTATTGGTTCAGCGGTAAGCCGATACCTGGCACAACGTGGAGATGATGTTGTCGGGATCGACAATATCAATGACTATTACGACGTTAATCTGAAGTATGGCCGCCTGAGTCAGCTAGAGTCTGCCGAATTTACCGGTAGTTTTCGCTTTCAGAAAATGGGCGTCGAAGAGCGCGATGAGTGTGCCGGGTTGTTTGCCAGTGAGAAGTTTGACCGCGTAGTGCATCTTGCCGCCCAGGCTGGTGTGCGTTATTCCATCGAAAATCCTAATGCTTATGTTGATGCCAACCTGGTTGGCTTTATGAATATACTCGAGGGTTGCCGGCATAATCAGGTGGAGCACCTGGTTTATGCATCTTCCAGTTCTGTATATGGCGCGAATGAAACCATGCCATTTTCAGAGCAGCATAATGTTGATCACCCGGTAAGTCTTTACGCGGCCAGCAAGAAAGCTAATGAACTGATGGCTCACACCTACAGTCACCTGTATGGTCTGCCTACCACGGGCCTGCGCTTCTTTACCGTTTACGGACCCTGGGGCAGACCGGATATGGCGCTGTTTAAATTTACCAAAGCCATTCTGGCCGGCGAAACTATTCAGGTTTACAACTACGGTAACCACCGCCGTGATTTCACTTACATAGATGACATCGTGGAAGGCGTTATCCGCACGCTGGACCGTCCCGCCCAGGCCGATGAAAGCTGGCAGGGTACTACACCTAACCCGGCTACCAGTAAGGCGCCATGGAGAGTTTATAATATCGGTGCACAAAACCCGGTGAACCTGCTTAACTTCATTGAAACCCTGGAAAAGGCGCTGGGAATGACCGCCAATAAAGAATTACTGCCCATGCAACCAGGCGATGTCCCCGACACCTACGCCGACGTGGACAGCCTGGTGAAAGATACCGGATACCGTCCATCGATTGGCATTGAGCATGGGATCGGCCAATTCGTTAAATGGTATCGCGAATATTATAGTGTGTAAGGCAGGCAAAAAGTATTAGCCGGCGCCCGGCCGAGACGTATTGAGTTTGCCGAGTTTGACCGGTAAGAAGTTCATCGCCGTTTCATAGCCTTGCTTATACAAAGATAGTTTGTCTTCACAAGACATATCAAAGTCTACTGATGAAGCGGCACCGGTATTAATCACCAGGGTATTGTGCCAGTGTTCTGCGTGGACGTATTCACGCGACAGCGCAGTCATAAAGGTGCGAATAAGCATGCCTATGTACTGCGGTAACATAAACCGGCGTTTAGGATTAAACGGCTGTTCACGGGCTTCGCTACGAAGCCGGAAACAGATGTTCGGGGTACCATCCTGCTGCCAGTCTCTGAATAGCGCATCCTCAGATAATATCGCACCATCCACCAGTAAATGTTGCTCATACACTGTATAACTGAACAAAAGCGGAATAGACATGGAACAGCGCACAGCATGAGAAACCTTCATATTCGGGCTGGTTTCCTTACTGAATATCACTGGCCCGCCGCCATTAACGTCGGTGGCCAGAATATGCAGCGGGATGGGCGCTTCAGAAAAGGTCATGCCATCGAGTTGCTGATCCATCCATTGTTCAAATTTAATACCGGAAGACAGGCCGCCATGGCGCAGTAGCCTCAGAATAGAAAAGTCGCGGAATTGTCTGAAGTCGGTATTTATAGCCAGATCGTATAATGCTTTGTTCGACAACCCGTAGCTATGCAAGGCTGCTACTATCGAGCCTCCCGAAATTCCGACTAATGAATTAAAATTTACTTCTAATTCCTGCAATGCTTTGAGAATACCAATGTGGGCAAGCAGTCGGGTGCCGCCACCAGAAAAAATGGGCACGATTTGTTGTGTTGCCATAGCGTCTTAAAATAATGTCCGATGTTATTAGCATATACCAATTTACTAATAACGCTGGGTTTTTAACCTTCTATCAGAAATAAAATAAGCCCGCCAAGGTCTTATATGTTGGCTTAAAATAAGAAAGCAGGCCTCAGGCCTGCTTTACTCATAACAAGGGATGTAATGCTTAACGGTTACGCAGTGCCGCTTTCATCTCTTTGCGCTTTTGATGTAGTAAGGGCTCTGTATAACCACTGGGCTGTTCTTTCCCTTTAAAGATCAGTTCACTGGCCGCCTGGAAGCCGATTGAATTGGCGGTATCCGGGGTCATTGCAATGTACTGAGGATCGTTAGCATTTTGTTCATCAACCAGTTTGGC
>CETG01134761.1_pt1 | contig 24450 bp, 21 predicted proteins | sample 361471 | NCBI WGS metagenome assembly CETG01 (sample SAMEA2622696, study PRJEB7988) | marine metagenome | isolation source: saline water (ENVO:00002010), including | reverse complement strand
AAAAAAGAATGACTATTAAAGAAAAAGTACCTGTCACAATACTTACAGGCTTTCTTGGCTCTGGTAAGACAACCCTACTCAACCGAATCTTGCAAGAACAGCACGGTAAACGAATCGCTGTAATAGAAAATGAATATGGTGAAGTTGGCATTGATCAAGGTTTGGTCATCAATGCTGATGAAGAGGTTTTTGAAATGTCTAACGGATGTATTTGCTGCACGGTTCGAGGAGATCTAATTCGTGTACTTGGCAATTTGATGAAGCGACGTGACAAATTTGATTATGTATTGGTTGAAACTACAGGACTTGCTGATCCTGGCCCTGTGGCTCAAACATTCTTCATGGACGACGAAGTCCGCGATGAATTTTCACTCGATGGAATAGTTACACTTGTTGATGCGGCTCATATTGAACAGCAGATTGGACGTAGTGATGAGAGTTCCGAACAAGTAGCATTCGCTGATGTCATTATTCTAAACAAAACTGATCTCGTTCCAGATGAGTCATTAAATACTCTGGAGGCACGATTACGCGAAATGAACCGTATGGCACGTGTCGTTCGCAGTAAGGAAGCTGACGTACCTATTGAGACTGTGCTCAATCTGGATGCTTTTGATCTCGATCAAGTATTACAACGTAGACCCAGTTTTCTTGAACCAGAGTATCCATTTGAATGGACGGGTGTTTTTCAGCTTGAAACTGGTCACTACGAACTAAGTCTGGGTGAAGGCCCAGACCCTACGATGTCACTTGTTGTTCTGGCCGATCAGGCTACGGAAGAAGAAGCTTTAAATGAAAGTGCAGAATCGTGTGTTCGACTTTATGCCGAACCGGCTGAACTTCTAGTACCTGGTAGCCAAGTTCCATTTACTAAACATGTCAGCCTCCAACTTCAGTCCGAAGGTCGCAAGTCCTTCTTTTTTGAGATTACTAAATCTTCTCACCTTGCATTGTTCACCCAGCATACAGCTGAGGAATTCGATATCAAAGTAATTCATTTACGATCTGCACTAGCTGATGATAAAAGTGAGAATAATAGAAGTCGTGTAATTCCTACTAAGGCAGAAAAAACTTGGGTTGCACAACACGAACATGATGATGAAGTTGGTTCAATTGCTATTGAGAGGCTTGGTAATGTTGATCCTGAGAAGCTCAATACTTGGCTTGGCAAACTCCTTTCTGAAAAAGGTGTAGACATATTTCGAATGAAAGGTTTCTTAAGCTTTGCAGGGGAGTCACGAAGAATTGTTTTTCAAGGTGTTCACATGCTCTTTACCTCACAACCTGATAGGGAGTGGGGTGAGGAAACTCGTTGCAATCAACTTGTATTCATTGGCCGGAATCTTGATGAAGAATCTTTACGACGTGAGTTCGACAAATGTCTAATTTAAAAGCATTTAGCTCTGCGGGTATGCTCCATGAGAGCTGGACTGCTCAAGTTGAAGATTATGCAATTGTTTGTGGGTGGGCACTGCGAGGTAATTCATTTTTAGTGGGCGATGTTACAGGCGGGCTGTATGCATTTGAAGGTAAGTCGGGCAATATTCTTTGGCAGCGACAGGAGGTCCATCAAGGTGGCTTGCTGGCAATGTCCATTCATCCAGAGGGAGATGTTTTTGCTACAGCAGGTCAAGATGGACGTGTTGTTATTTGGAAGAGTAAAGGAGGTGAGTTAATAAAGTCTTTAGAACTAGGTAAAGGCTGGGTCGAACATCTCAAATGGTCACCAGATGGACGTTTTTTAGCAGTAGCCTTTTCCCGATATGTCTGTATTTTTGATGTTGATGGTATAGAGAAATGGCGATCAGGTGAACATCCAAGCACTATCAGTGCTATTAACTGGTCGAATGATACTGAACTAGCAACTGCATGCTACGGCCGAGTAACTTTTTTTCAAGTACATAGCGATCAGGTTAATCAGAAACTGGAATGGCAAGGATCACTTGTTTCGATGGTCCTAAGCCCTAACGGCGATATTGTGGCTTGTGGGAGTCAGGATAATTCTGTGCATTTTTGGCGTCGTTCAACTGGTCAAGATGCTGAGATGACTGGGTATCCAGGCAAGCCAAGTCAGCTTGCTTTTGATCACACTGGTTTATTGCTTGCAACTGGTGGAAGTGAACAGATAACGGTTTGGAGTTTTCAGGATAATGGTCCAGAGGGCACCGTACCAGGACAGCTAGCCCTTCATAATCAATCAATTTCAAATCTTGCTTTTTCTCATCGTGGCATGCTCTTAGCCTCAAGTGCCAAAGATGGTTCAATTTATGTGTGGCTTCTCCAGAAGGATGGTAATGGGGACCCACTTGGAGGTGCATTTCTAGGAGACCTTGTGAGTGCAATTGCCTGGCGACCTGATGACTGCGCACTAGCAGCAGTCAATTCAAAAGGAGGGATTTCTGTTTGGGATTTTAGAATTCCTACAAAAACATCTCCTAAAGGATTCTCCTGATTCGACTATTTGTATCCTGAGCAAGATACAACATTAGGAAAAATTTTTGAGGATCTTTTTTCTACAAATTTAGGAATAGGAAGCTACTTTGTGTAATAAGCGCAAAAACTAATAATATTCTCAACATCTTTTAGCCCTATTATTTTTAGAGCTTCTTGTTGTTCGATTTCATTGCCATTGGTGACATTCACTTTTGAACATGTTTCTTTGATTTTCAAGTCTTTTGCCTCAGGACCTCTTAGATAGCCAGCGAAGAGAGCAAGAAAAATTCCAAGAGTTATAAATCTTCTATGATTTCTCCACCATTGATAAGTGTTTAAATTCAGGCTTGTTTTCAAATCCATAAATTAAAAGTCTTTCCTTACAAGAATAGAAAGAAATTATTTAATTAGCTTATAGATGATCTATTTGTTTCTTATCAAGAATAGCGGTTTTAAGGATTAACTTTCAGGAAATAATAATTCAGCGAGCTCTTCAGCATCTACGTCATATACCCTTGCAAGACTGGTCTCAATAGCACTTGTCACTTCCCCTGGTAGAAAACGCATTGCATTGATTGCTTCGTCAGCGATCTCATCTGTTAGGAGTTGTTCTTCATTATTTAGTTTTTCATCATTAATGATTGCCATAACCCAAGTTTGATATGCGTAGACCAAATCTGAAAACTCGAGTTCAGGGTTATTTAAATCCATACTCATTTTGATGTCCTTAGATAAGCAAGATAAGGATGACTTTAAAAGAGATAATGTCTTTTATGGATAAAACTCAGCAAACAGCTATTCAAGCAAAAGCATTTGATTTTGCTTTAACCGACTTAGTAAGAAGACATAGAGAGAGTTTTCAGCCTCTCTGGACTGTCGATAGTTGGGTGAAATTTATGATTTGGATGACATTGAATTGTGGTTTAAGTGGTGAAAGAGAGACACTTGAATTATTTGCGGAATCTTTGGGCTCAGTTTTAACAAGCCGCATGAGAAAACTTTTTTTTGAGAGAAATTTGGAAACATTTTCTTTGTGTGTAATGGCTGATCCTGCAGAAACAATTGTTTTGCTACTTCCATTTAATGGAGAAGTTCAGATTCCTTTAGATAAAGCCTCTCAGGCATTGGAAAGTATTGAATTATCTCAATATGTTGTATTGGATCAAGCGGCGTGGAGTGTTAATGATGGAGTGATTTCTATTCCTTGGAAATCTTCAGAAAGTAAATGTTGACTTGTGCAAAAACTAACAACTTTATTAGTGTTTGAAAGATTGAATCACCTTTTCCTTCTTTTTTTATTTTCTAGTGATAGATAAGTCTGTGAATGAACAATCTTTTGATGCAGCCGCACGGCTGCCTAAGACATATGACCCTCAGGGGACAGAAAGTCGTTGGCAGCAAGCATGGGAGAAAGAAGGTGCGTTTCACCCAGATCCAGAGAATTCAGGAGAATCTTTTGCGGTTGTAATTCCTCCTCCTAATGTCACAGGGAGTTTGCATATGGGACATGCCTTTAATACGGCATTGATTGATACGATTGTTAGATTTCAAAGATTGAAAGGAAAGAATGTTCTTTGCTTACCTGGTACTGATCATGCCTCTATTGCTGTACAAACCATACTTGAAAAACAATTAAGGGAAGAGGGACTAACTAGAGATCAGGTAGGTAGGAAAGCTTTTTTAAAAAAAGCTTGGGCTTGGAAGGAAGAAAGTGGAGGACGGATTGTTGATCAACTTCGGCGGATGGGGTATTCCGTGGATTGGGAAAGAGAACGCTTTACAATGGATGAAAGATTAAGTAAATCAGTCTCGGAGGCATTTGTTCGCCTACATAAAGAAGGTCTTATTTATAGAGGTGAATATCTTGTTAATTGGTGCCCTGCTTCAGGCTCGGCTGTAAGTGATTTGGAAGTTGAGATGAAGGAAGTAAATGGTCACTTATGGCATTTTCGTTATCCCTTAGCTCATAGAGTACAAGGCATTACGACTACTTTTTTAGAAGTAGCTACGACTCGCCCAGAAACCATGTTAGGTGATGTCGCCGTCGCAGTTAATCCTTCAGATGAACGTTACAAGAAGTTGATTGGTCAATCTCTTATTTTACCTTTTGTTGAACGAGAGATTCCCATCATTGCTGATGAGCATGTTGATAAAGAATTTGGGACTGGCTGCGTTAAGGTCACGCCTGCTCATGATCCTAATGACTTTGCAATTGGTCAGAGACATCAATTACCTCTGATTACTGTTATGAATAAAGATGGGACAATGAATGAAAATGCTGGAACTTTTAAAGATCTTGATCGTTTTGAAGCAAGAAAGGCTGTTGTTGTAGCATTGGAAGAGAAAGGCTTACTTGGGAAAATAGAGGAATATACTCATAGTGTCCCTTTCTCTGATCGAGGAAAAGTTCCTGTAGAACCTTTATTATCTACCCAATGGTTTGTTAATATGGAGCCATTAGCGGCTAAATGTCGCCATAGCTTTACTAAAGGAGAACCTAGATTTGTACCAGAACGTTGGGGGAAGGTTTATAAAGACTGGTTAGATGGTATTAGAGATTGGTGTATCAGTAGACAACTGTGGTGGGGACATCAAATACCTGCATGGTTTGTAGTAAGTGAAACGGACAATAAGTTAACCAATGAAACCCCCTATGTTGTAGCACTTTCGGAAGAAGAGGCTTTTTCTTTGGCTTCTCAGAAATATGGCGACTCGGTTGAGTTGCAGAGAGATGAAGATGTTTTGGATACTTGGTTCTCAAGTGGTCTTTGGCCTTTTTCTACTTTAGGTTGGCCTAATGAAAACAATCCTGACTTACAACGTTGGTATCCTACAAGTACCCTAGTTACAGGCTTTGATATTATTTTCTTTTGGGTAGCAAGAATGACAATGATGGCTAGTGCTTTTACTGGTCAAATGCCTTTTGCTGATGTTTACATTCATGGATTAGTTAGAGATGAGCAAAATAAGAAGATGAGTAAAAGTGCAGGCAATGGAATTGATCCTCTTTTATTAATTGAACGCTATGGTACAGATGCTTTAAGGTTTGCTTTAGTACGTGAAGTTGCAGGTGCAGGACAAGACATTCGCTTAGATTATGATAGAGAGAAGGGTACTTCTGTAACTGTCGAAGCATCTAGAAATTTTGCAAATAAATTATGGAATGCGACTAGATTTGCGCTTATAAATTCTGATAATTTTGTATTTGATAATTTTGGTGATTTAGATGTTTCTAATTTACAATTAACTGATCGTTGGATTTTATCTCGTCTTACTAGAGTCAATAGACAGACTTCTGAAAGATTGAATAATTATGGACTAGGAGAGGCTGCTAAAGGTTTATATGAATTTGCGTGGAATGATTTTTGTGATTGGTATCTTGAATTAATTAAATATCGTCTTAATATATCTGAAATGGCTACAGAAGAAGAGATATTACAAAGGAATATTGCTCAAAAAGTTTTATTTAAAGTTTTAAATGAACTTTTAATTATGCTCCACCCTTTCATGCCACATTTAACAGAGGAGTTATGGCATGTTGTCGCACGTGTTTCTGATAAGGAATTTCTTGCTTTACAGGATTGGCCTGCTATCAATGATAATTTTTTGAACGAGTCTTTAGAGAGCTCATTTAAGCAATTATTTTCCTCTATAAGATTGGTTAGAAATCTAAGAGCAGAAGCTGGATTAAAGCTTTCACAACAGGTTCCTGTCCTTTTTATTACTCCTAAAAAAGATTTACTTGAGATTCTTAAAAAATCGAAAACAGATATTCAATACTTGACTCGTGCAAGCCAAGTAGACATTGTCACACCTGAAGAATTATTTGACCGACCTGTTGCGAAAGCACTTGCTGGTGTTTGTGGAGAGTTAGAGGTTTTATTACCTATAGAAGGATTAGTTGATTTGGAGGCTCTGAAAGCAAGACTTCAAAAGGATTTACTAAAGGCAGAAAAAGAAATAACTCAGCTAAATGGACGCTTAGCAAATCCTAATTTTACAGAAAAAGCACCGGCAGTAGTTGTCTCAGAGTGTAGAAAAAATTTATCTGAGGCAGAGGCTCAAGCTGACTTGGTTCGTAAGCGTTTGTCGAGCCTTTAAGGAGTAAGAGTTTTAAAATGATTGACTTGTCATCTTATTTAGAAATTGCTTTAGATTTTTTCAACACACCTTTGGGAGTCGTTATTTTTATTTGCTTATATGCACTCTGGGTGATTTGTTTATTGCCTGGGTTATGGTTGTCAATGTTTGCTGGAGCTGTCTTCGGTTCTTTTTATGGAAGTATAATTGTCTTTATAGGAGCTTTCTTGGGTGCAGAGATTACTTTTCTTTTAGGACGTAAGTTTTTGAGGAATTTGACTCAGAGGCTAATTGCAAAATCCCCAAAATTTAAAACCGTTGAGAAAGCTATTAGCAAAGAAGGTTTGAGATTAGTTTTTCTTACAAGGTTGTCTCCTGCTTTTCCATTTAGCTTGCTTAATTTATTTTATGGTCTAAGTGAAGTAAGTGTTCGGGATTTTTCTATTGGAATGATAGCCATCTTACCTGGCACAATTTTATACTGTAGTCTTGGAGCCTTTGCTGGTGATATTGCAAAGTTTGATGAGGTTCTTGCTAATAGAAATGATTTAGGATCTTTAGTAATTAGTTTTGCAGGTTTAATTGCAACATTTGCTGTTGTTTGGTTAATATCTAACGCAGCTCGAAAATCTATTCAAGAATTTGATAATTCACTTTGATCAGGGGTCTGAAGTTGCCAATCTTTGATGATTGCGAAAAAAACAAACCACCACAATCTGAATTGCCGAATTATGCCTTTTTTCGTAGATAGTTCCAGATATTTTGCTCGCCCACATGGAGTTTTTATCAAGGAAAAAATTTTTGGATCAGCCATTTCTTCGATAGTAAGGTTATAAAATCATATGCGATTTATTCAGATAATAGTTTTTTTAGTGCATTTTCATTGATAATTTGAACTCCTAGCTCTTTTGCTTTTTCTAGTTTGCTGCCAGTATTTAAGCCCGCCACTAAATATGAAGTACTAGAGCTGATTGAAGAATTAACTTTACCGCCTAATTTTTCAATTAAACCTTTCGCTTGACTTCGAGTTAGTGATGGCAAAGTTCCCGTCATTACAAAAGTCTTGCCTTCTAAGCTATTTTTTGGATTTTTTATATGTTCTTGTCTGATTGACTCTTCATCTGAATTTTCTCGAAGACATACGCCTGCATTTTTTAATTCAGAAAGTAATTCCTGGTTATCTTTATTAATGAACCAAGCCTTTAATGATTCAGTAATTTCATTCCCAATGCCAAAAGTTTTTTTGATTAATTCGGGTGATTGACATGCTGCATTTGCAAGAAGATCTGAGTTTGGGAAACTCTTTGCCAAGGCTTTTGCATTACTCTCGCCAATATGCAATATTCCTAGGCCATAAAGTTTTTTATACCAGGCTTTTTGTTTAGACAGTTCCAAAGCAGTTATTAGATTTTTAGCGGACTTACTGCCCATCCTTTCAAGATTTTCTATTATCTCAGGATTTAGCTTATATAGACAAGCTATCGATTTCACTAGATCTTTTTCAACTAATTGCTTAATTAATTTTGTACCAAAGCCATCAATATCTAATGCGCCTTTACTTACCCAATGACAAATAGATCCTTGAAGGATGGCAGGACAATAACTATTAATGCAGCGTGTAGCGGCTTCATTATTATCTTTAATTAAAATCGAGTGACATTCAGGGCAAGAAACAGGAAATACTATTTGTTTACTATTGGGAGCTCTTAATTCAGCTAAAACACGCACAACTTCTGGGATGATTTCTCCTGCTTTTCGAATAATAATTGTATCTCCTGTATGGAGATCAAAGGAAAACAGTCTTTTTGCGTTATGCAACGTTGCTCTGCTGACGTTTGTTCCTCCCAGGCTAATAGGAGCAAATTCTGCTACTGGAGTGATTACACCTGTCCGCCCCACTTGATAAGTTAAATTTATTAATTGACTAGGTGCTTCTTCAGAAGGATATTTTAGTGCGATCGCCCATCTAGGAGCTTTTTGAGTAAAACCTAAAAGAGTTTGTTGCTCAAAACCATTGGCTTTAATGACTACTCCATCTGTTGCATAAGGAAGGTTATGACGACTATCCTCCCAATTATCTATAAATTTTTTTATTTCGTTGATATCTTCACAAGATTGGGCATGAGGATTTACTTTGAATCCCGCAGATTTTAACCATGCTAAGGCTTCTAATTGATTACTTGGTTGTGGAATTGCATTGTGCCCTGGTTGCCAATCTTCTGGTAAATGTATCGTATAAGCAAAAAAATCAAGCTTTCTAGCGGCTACTTTTTTTGGATCTAATTGTCTTAAAGTTCCCGCACATGCGTTTCGAGGGTTAGCAAAAAGAGGCTCGTTATTATTCTTCCGCTCTTTATTTATTGTCGCGAATGTTGTATCTGGAATAAATGCCTCCCCTCGAACTTCAAGCCATGAAGGTGGTTCTTTGAGATGTAATGCTAAAGGTACTGAAGAAATTGTTTTTACATTTGCAGTAATATCTTCTCCTTCTGTGCCATCACCTCTGGAGGCTGCTCTTACAAGTAAACCATTTTCATAACTCAAGGCTAATGCATTTCCATCAATCTTTAATTCGCAAATCATTTGCAAATCAGATGTTACATAAGGAGTGTTTTTTGCTTGGTCAATAATTTTTCGTAGTCTTCCATTCCATTCATTGACTTCATGGATATTAAATGCGTTGTCAAGACTATAGAGAGGTATCCTATGCTTTACTTTCGAAAAACCTGTAAGTGATGTGTTCCCAATACGTTGTGTTGGACTATTTGGCTTTAATAAATCAGGATCTTGTTTCTCTAAATTAATTAACTCACGATAGAGTTGATCATATACTGAGTCCTCCATAATAGGAGAATCAAGGACGTAATAAGCATGACCTGCTTGAGTTAGTAACTTTCTAAGCTCTTCTGCTCTTTGAAACTTTTGATGTGGGGAAGCGTTCACTTCAGATTCTCTGAGACTCTTTCTATTTTTTGACTTTCGCAATCCTATCGATACGCCAGTTTTTTTCAATTTTAGTGAAGGTGAAATCTAGAGGTAGTTCAGATTTTTTATCTTCAGATTTGAGATTTAATGTTAGGACTATTTGATCTTCTTCTATTCGTGGTCTTCCAGATTTGAGGTTTCTATAACGGTTTAACTGAAGGCTTGCAAGAAATTTTATAAAATCTTGCCTGTTTACATGCTGCTTATAAGCTTTTGTAGTCAGTAAATAAGCACCATCAACTCGTCCTGATGCGATTTGATTGAAAAATTGCTTTACCAGTGGATTGATCCCTCTGGCTCTTATGACTAATTTAATTGCGTTAACAATCCAAAAGAGAACAAGTGCGCCTGCTCCTGCTAGCAGACTCTTAGTTCCAATTTCATTTACGAGGGCCCCATCCATTTGCTTAATGCAATTTTATTGAGTCTGACTTATTAATTGTAGAAATTAGGGTGGATTAATAGTGAGTTTTAGGCAGAATGTCATCGATTGATTTAGGGGCATCCCCTTATTATTTGAATGACATTGGTTCCTTTGCTACCAATATTTCATCGATTTAATAGAGAATATTTTGATGGATTGTTAGTAAAAGGAGATGAACCAATTGTTTCAGTTAGATGGAGCGATGGTCGTTTAAAGAATACTGCTGGCTTTTATAAGCGAGGACACAGAGTTGCTGGACCTAAGGGTTGTGAAATTGTTTTGTCTAAACCGGTTTTATCAAATCTGCCAATAACTGCAGTAGAAAGCACTTTGTGCCATGAAATGATTCATGCTTGGATTGATTTGATTTTAAAAGTCAGAGAAGGACATGGTCCTAATTTTCAGGCTCGTATGCATTTAATTAATGCTTCACAGCAAAGATTTCGTATAAGTATTTGTCACAATTTCCCGATTCCTCAGAAACCACCAAAATGGTTAGCTAGATGTCCATCATGTGGTCTTGCATCTCCTTATAAACGCTTGATGCGAGGTGCTGCTTGTAAGCGTTGTTGCGATATTCTGTATGGAGGTAAATGGCATTCCAGTTGTTTGCTGATTTATGAACCTGTTTTAAAGGAGTCCTGAATTGAAAATTTTTCTTTTAGTCCTCCAATTATCTGGTTTTGTTATTGTTTTCATAGGCTTACAACGAGAATATTGGTTAAACCAAAGGCGGCTTTGAGTTTGATTTATGAATTTGTATCGTGACAAAATTCACAATCGACAACGTTCTAAAGACCCTTTAGAACGTCGAATGGATCAGTGGTTTGAAACAGGAAGGCAGTTTGTAGATGGTGTGGCCGGAAATCGACCAGGACAAAGAAGAAGAGGGAAAACGATTTCTTCTGGATTGGATAACGTAGGTCGTTGGGTGGAGGATAAAATTGATTGGTTCTTAGAAGAAGAGGATGATTGGATGGAGCCTCATGAATTAGAACAAGAAGAGAAACAAATGACTTATTCATCTTCTAAGAGGCCACTAGAAGCTATATCTCTTCGAGCAAATAAGTCTCTTGAGTCGGCCCAAATACGAAGGGAATCAGATGATCAAAATGATCTTTGGCCTGATGAATCAACTTTTCGAGTCAACAAGTGGCAACGCCAGGCCTCAGAAGATATGAATAATGCAATGCAGTCATCCACTGACTACTCAGGGGCTAAAAAATCTTCTAACAATAGACCGTTGCCTAGATCTAGTCGAAGAAGAAATTAGTTTCTATTAATTAGTAGTTTGTTTTTGTGTATAGGTCCAAGCCATTTTTCTAGCTCGGGATTAAAAACTTCTCTGATAATTGTCAGTTCCTTTTTTTGACGGAAGAATCGATAGTATCTACTCCAAAAAGGGCCTTTTTGATTGAATTTAGATTCAAGCCAATCAGCTGTTACTAATGATAATCCATCAATTTCACGAAAAAGTTCATATCGATCTTGGGTAAGACTTTTCCAAATTGGTTGATCTTTATTTTGAAGATGTTCTTCTGCTTTTTTTAGATTCCACCAACTTTCGGCCCATGCAAGGGTGCTTTTTCCACATTTCAGCCATACTTGACGCTTCAATAAAGGTTTTGGCAATTGATTGATTTCTTCAGGGGCATTTTTATCTATCAAGCTTTCTTCGTTCATTGCAATTAATTCGATGCTAACTTCGTGACCAGTGATAAGGTGTAGGTGTTTAGTTGGACTACCATCGCCTAAGAGCATTAATTGCCACGGACCAGGTAGTTGTTGCTGAGAATTTGATCGCAGGATCTCTTCTGTAGTGGCTGTCCATATTGACTTAAATGAACTTAGTGGCTTATTAGTCAGAATCATCTTCCAGAATTAGATGAATAATTTGTATTAGGAGATGATTTTTCGTGACTTGCTCTTTTCTGATTCATTTTAAGACTTTCTACCTTCAACCAAATCAAAAGTGCGCTTAAATCTGCTTTGCTTACGCCAGGAATTTTTGCTGCATGACCTAAACTTCTAGGTTTAGCATGATTCAATTTTTCACGAGCTTCCTGTGAAAGAGTTGTGATTTTGCAGTAGTCGAGACTCTCAGAGAGTGTTCTCTTACTTTGCCTCTTTAGTTGATGAATTTGCTTTTGTTGTCGATCAAGATAGCCACTGTATTTAATATCAATCTCTGAAGCTTCTCTTACTGTTAAATCTAATGAGGCATCCATTAATTCATGACGAACTAAGTCTTTAGTATGTATGCCTGGACGACGGAGTAAATTCGCAAGTGTTATTGAACCTTTAATTGACGCCTCTGACTCTTTTTCTAATAGATTAGCGGCAGGATGACTTGATTTAATTCGTTCAGTCTCCAGTCGGTTTTTTTCTTTCTTAATTGCTTGTAGCTTTGATTGAAAAATTCCCCATCTTCTTTCGCTAATTAAACCTAATTTGTATCCCAATGGTGTGAGGCGACGATCAGCATTATCTCCTCTAAGGATTAATCGGTATTCACTACGACTGGTTAAAACACGATAAGGTTCTTTTAGATCTTTGCTGATCAAATCATCAATCATTGTTCCTATATAACTGTCTTCTCGAGGAAAATGAATCGCTTCTTTCGCATTTACTTGTTGTGCTGCGTTAATTCCTGCGACTAAACCTTGAGCAGCTGCTTCTTCATAACCAGTTGTTCCATTAAGTTGTCCAGCACTAAAAAGACCTTTAATCCTTTTTGTTTGTAGAGATGGTAATAATTGAGTTGCAGGTAAATAGTCATATTCGACTGCATAAGCTGGACGCAGCATTATGCAGTGTTCCAGGCCTGGTAATGTTCTTAATAATTCAAGCTGTAGTCTTTCTGGTAATCCAGTGGAAAACCCTTGAACATAAATTTCTGGTGTATCACGACCCTCTGGTTCAAGAAAGATTTGATGTGATTCTTTGTCGGCAAATCGGACAATTTTATCTTCAATAGAAGGACAATATCTAGGCCCTTTGCTATCAATGAATCCGCCATAAATAGGGGTTAAATGAAGATTGTCTTTGATTAGTTGATGAGTTGCTTTTGTTGTACGAGTAATATGACAACTCATTGTTTTCGTTTGTACCCACCACTTAGGGTCAAATGAGAAGAATCTATCGTTAGCATCACTAGGTTGTTCTTCTAAAGAATCAAAATGAATACTTCGTTTGTCAACTCTTGCGGGAGTACCTGTTTTTAACCGTGCCGTTTTAAAACCTAAAGACTGAAGAGCCTCTGTTAAGCCTACAGAAGCTTGTTCCCCTGCCCGTCCAGCTGACATTGATTGATTGCCTATCCATATTTTCCCACCTTGAAAAGTACCGGTAGTTAAAATGACTGCTTTGGCGAGGTAAATGGTACCAAAATAAGTTTTTACCCCTTTTATTGTTTGAATTTCTTTTTCATTTTTTATTATTTTATCTACCACCAGATCCGTAATCATTGCTTCCCTAAGAGCTAAATTGGGCGTCTCGTGAAGTAGTTTCAGCATTTTGCTTGAATATAGACGTTTGTCTGTTTGGGCTCGTAGTGCTCTAACTGCAGGACCTCTACTTGAATTAAGAATTCTTTTTTGTAACGCACTTTCATCTGCCAGTTTTCCAATAATTCCACCTAAAGCATCAACTTCATGAACTAGTTGACTTTTTGCGGGACCCCCTACGGCAGGATTGCATGGTTGCCAAGCTATACGATCTAAATTCAGAGTAAATAACGCTGTAGAACAACCGAGTTGGGCAGTGGTAACAGCAGCTTCACAGCCAGCATGACCACCTCCTACAACTATCACATCAAAGGTTTCGTTAGAAGAGTTTAGTTCCTTCATTTTTCCTTTACTTAGACTGGCTCACTTTCTGGATGTGATCCATTAGGCGGCCAAATTTCTAAATCGAGTGAATTGAGGTTCAAATAATAACTTTACTGTCCCTATTGGACCGTTTCGGTGCTTCGTGACGATGACTTCAGTGATTCCTTTCTCAGTAGTATCTGCATTGTAGTATTCATCGCGATAAATCATCAGAACTAAATCAGCATCTTGTTCGATTGATCCTGATTCACGGAGATCACTAAGCATAGGACGCTTATTAGTGCGGGACTCAACTCCTCGACTGAGTTGTGAAAGAGCAATTACTGGTACTTTCAGTTCTCTTGCCATTCCTTTTAGGCCTCTAGTAATTCTTGAAAGTTCTTGTACTCGATTGTCTGGTGTGGAGCCTTCCATAAGTTGTAAGTAGTCAATAACTATTAATCCAAGCTCTTTCCCTTGTTCGGCAATTAGGCGCCTGCAAAGTGATCTCATTTCAAGAACACTACAGTTTGGTTTATCGTCTATATACATAGGCAGCTGGCCAAGGGTATTAATACCTTGCCCTAATAGGGGCCATTCTTCTTGCTGTAATCTGCCTGTTCTAAGTCGTCCACTTTCAATACCAACTTCCATTGAAAGTAATCTATATGTCAGCTGCTCTTTGCTCATTTCAAGGCTGAAAATGCAAACAGGTAAGTCATGGAGTTGCGCAACATTTTTAGCGAGGTTCAGAACGATAGATGTTTTGCCCATGGCAGGTCTTCCAGCCACAATTATTAGATCACTCCTTTGTAGCCCTTGAGTCATCGCATCCAAATCATAAAAATTGACGGGTATTCCAGCGACTGAAGTTCCAATAGAACGACTTTCAATTTCATTAAATGTGCTTGTAAGGATTTCTGCGGTAGGAGTTAGGCCTTTTGATGGTTTTTCTTGACTAATTGCAAAAATTTTTTGCTCCGCCTGATCAAGAGCTTCTTCCATTGGAAGGCTTTGATCAAAACCTAGCTTAATAACGTCATTTCCTGAACTAATTAGTTGACGTCTTAAAAATTTGTCCGCGATTAATTGTGCTACTTGCTCTATTGAGGCTGTTGAAGTTACACGTTCAACTAGTTCTATCAGTCGATTGTTTCCTCCAATTTTTTCAAGTAACCCTGTATCAGCTAACCAAGCACTCATTGCGGTTAGATCGGTAGGCTTTCCTTGAGCATGTAGCATCAAAGCAGTTCTAAAGATTTCTCTATGGGCTTTCAGGTAAAAAGCTTCTGGTGAGATTAAGTCTGCAATTCGATTTATAGCATCAGGGTCCAGAAGAATTCCTCCAAGAACGGCTTCTTCTGCTTCTAAATTTTGTGGAGGGATTAAATCTTGTTGTGCTTCAAAATTCGGAGCACTTAAATTGAGCTTGCTTTTTAAAGGTTTGCTTGTCCCTTTAGGTGCTTCAGGATTATTAGTTAAAGGAGTGTTAACCATTTAAACCACTATTGGATCTTTAGAGATTCTTACTTTGGCAATTTAATCAGTTGCTTTCAACTAATTAGTAACTAATCACCTCAAGATTGATTTCTGCTGTTACTTCAGAATGAAGCTTCACTGAAACTTTATATTTCCCAACACCATTAATTTCTGGAACAGTTATACCCCGTCTATCTATTTCTTTTTTTGTAGCCTCATTAATTGCTTCAGCAATATCTCCATTAGTAACTGTTCCAAATAAAACCCCATCTTCTCCTACTTGTTTTTTGACTTTGAACCTACCAATAGTTACTAGAGCAGTTTGAAAATCTAGAGCTTCTTGTTTTAAAGCTGCTTCATGCTCTGCTTGTTTTGCTCGACGATGTTCAACTTGCTTAAGAACAGCAGGAGTTACAGCAAGAGCTTTTCCATATGGAAGGAGAAAGTTTCTAGCAAAACCAGGTGCTACTTCAACAACATCACCGTCTTTACCCAAACTGAGAATGTCTTCATTAAGAACGACTTGTACTCTTTTTGCCATGGTTTAGTTTTTAAAGGATTACTCTTGATTTGAGTTCTTGCTTCTAACTTTACGACGAGATAGGCAACCTTATTTTTTTTGCCACCCCGAAAGCATTAAGCAGCCTTATATGTTGCCAAGTCAAGTCAATTTGAGATCTCTTGAGTCCGTGCCTTGCTGAGTTTGGAAAAGCGTGATGATTATTGTGCCAACCTTCTCCAAAAGTTAACGCTGCTACCCATGGATTATTTTTTGAATTATCTCCACTGTCATAAGCCACTGTTCCCCAGCAGTGGGTTGCTGAATTTACTAACCAGGTAATGTGATAGACAAATACCAATCTAAGGGGTATGCCCCATAAAACCATTGCCCATCCACCTACTTCAGTAATAGTTCCAATCCAGAAGAGCATTGCCCCTAAAGGAAGTTGTAAAAGTAAGAAGTATTTATTCAGCCATCGATAATATGGATCTTTGATTAAGTCTCCAGCTAGTCTTGGAACTGTATCCATTGCTGGAACATGTTCAAACATCCAGCCCATGTGACTCCACCAAAATCCCTTATTACTATCATGATGATCTGGATCGGTATCAGAGAAAGTGTGATGGTGTCTATGTAGACCAACCCAGTCAATTGGACCATGCTGACAACTTAAAGCTCCACAAGTAGCAAAAAACCTTTCTAACCATTTTGGAAGTTGAAAAGATCTATGAGATAACAGTCGATGATAACCAAGTGTTACTCCAAGACATGCTGTAATCCAATAAAGTATTAAAAATGCAGTTAAAGCTTCCCAACTCCAGAATTTAGGAAGTAATGCAAATATTGTTAAAGCATGTATTGCTGCCATAAAAATTACAGTCCCCCATCGGCGATGAAGTCTGTCATTTTTGGATGCTTTTGCCTTTAGAGGCAGTTGCAATTTTTCAGAAGCGGCTATTGCTTTTTCTGCAGCCACTGGCTTTTTCAGTGGCGCAGTCGCTTCGATCACACTGGAAACCATGAGTGATCCGTATACATAATGTTTATAATAACCGATAAGGATCCATATCAGTTCTCGAAAGTGATCTCTTGAATGATCTTGTGACTAAAAGTTTTCGCGATCGACTATCAGATGGTAGAAGAGCTATGGCTCATTTAATACATGTTTGGCATGAGAGAAATGGTTGGTCGCATAAGGTTTTACCTGCTCTTGTGGAAGTTTTAGATATCGGAAGAGTTCATAATTCTCAAATATCTAATCTTCGTAATGGCAAGTTGGTTTCACCTGGCCCTGAAGTGTTTCTTGCTTTGGCTCAGTCAAATATGACTCTTGATCAAGGAATTGAACCTATCAGACATCGCTTAGAAAAGGTTCACCCTGAATTATTAAAAGTGCTTTTGGACTCTTCAATTCCTATATATGGAGATAATGGAAAACCTCTTGGTGCAGGAGATTTTTTTGAGATTTTCGTTGGATTATTACCTTTACCTTCTTCTTTTGATTGGTTTATTGAAGATGATGAGGCAGTCATTCTTAGTGCAGCATTAGCTGAATATTTGTCTAATGGAAAATCATGGCGACAGTGTAGAGAGCAAATAATGAAGGCTTATCCTGTAAGTAAACAGAGTAGAAGGGAGCGGTTTGAAGAAGTTATGGCTGGTTTGAGAGATTACACGGCCGAAGAATTAGATGGAGAATTATTTGATTTATTTACGACCCATCATTCTCTTAGTGGTTCTTTATTTACAGGAGTAGATCAATTTTTGGAAGATTTACGAAAACGAGCTTTACTACTTAAGGCAAAAGAAGGTTCTTAAAATTTAGAAATGTGTCTATTCAAAATTCTACAAAATCCAATTATTTTTCAGTTTACGAAATAGCAGAAAATCTTGTTCGCCAAACTTCAGAAGAACTAAAACCTCTTTCAGACATAAGAACAGAAAAAGTGTTGCCAAATCTTCAAAAAGTTTTAAATGCTTTTTCTTTAGAGCGGTTAGGAACACAACATTTTTCTTCTCTTACTGGTTATGCTCATGGAGATCAAGGTCGAGATGTTATTGATCGTATTTTTGCGAATGTTTTCGGTGCAGAAAAAGCAGCTGTAAGACTTCAGTTTGTTAGTGGAACACATGCTATTAGTGCTGCTTTATTTGGAGTGTTGCGTCCAGGCGATCAGCTGCTATGTATTACAGGAAGACCTTATGAAACCCTTGAAGAGGTAATTGGATTAAGAAAATCATCTCAAGGCTCACTCCTTGATTTTAATATTAATTATGAGGAAATTTCTTTATTAAAAAAAAATCACTTTGATTGGCTCGCTTTAGAAAGAGCTTTAGAAAAACCTAGAAAAATGATTTTAATTCAAAGAAGTTGTGGATATTCATGGCGACCTTCTTTGTCTATTGAGTCAATCGGACGCATTTGTTCATTCATTCATCAAAGACAACCTCATTGTGTTTGCTTTGTTGATAATTGTTATGGAGAATTTGTTGAAGCCAGTGAGCCTTGTGAAATAGGTGCTGATTTAATTGCAGGTTCTTTAATTAAAAATCCAGGGGGAACAATAGTTCCTACAGGAGGTTATTTGGCAGGCCACGCCGACTTAGTTGAAAAAGCTTGTTGCAGACTTACCTCTCCTGGAATTGGATCTAAAGGAGGAACAGGATTTGATTTAAATAGATTGGTTTTGCAGGGATTATTTCTAGCACCTCAAATGGTTGCAGAATCTTTAATAGGAGCTGATTTAATTGCAGCAGTGTTTCAAAAACTTGGTTTTGAAGTTTCACCTAATCCTGGTGAAGCAAGAGGGGATTCAATACAGGCAATTTGTTTGGGTTCGCCAGAAGCTTTAAAAGTAGTATGTAAAGCCTTTCAGAGCGCTTCTCCAGTTGGTTCATATCTTGATCCTATTCCTTCAGGTATGCCAGGCTATGGAAATGATTTAATTATGGCAGGAGGAACTTTTATTGATGGAAGTACTAGTGAATTTTCAGCTGATGCACCTTTAAAAGCTCCTTTTAATTTGTTTGTGCAAGGTGGCACACATCGTTCACATATCAAGATTGCTTTAATACGAGCAATTGTTGAATTAAATAAAGCAGGTTTAGTAAATTTGATTCAAACTAAGTAAGTCTTTTTGGCCCTGCTCTATGGCCTTTAATTTTCCGTCTCAATTCCGTTTCGCGGATAGTCATGAATATGCATCCTTGGAAGGAGAGCTTGTAAAAGTAGGGATCAGTGCTTTTGCAGTAGATCAGCTTGGGGACATTGTTTTTGTAGACCTGCCAGATATCGGTAAGGTTTTAGAAAGAGCGACTGTCTTTGGTTCAGTGGAATCAGTTAAAGCAGTTGAAGATATGTATGCTCCAATATCAGGAGAGATAGTTCAAGTTAATGAATCAGTCTTAGCAAGTCCTGAGGCTCTTCAAAATGACCCTCATGGTGAAGGATGGTTATTAAAAGTCAAGCCATTGGATTTGACGCAATTACAAGAACTTATGGATTCCGAATCATATGAAAATAAAATTGCTGTTAAATAAAAAAATTTATTATTGAATCTTTCCTCATTTTGTAAGGAGAGTTGACTAACCTTGCGAAATTAAAACTTATTTAGCTTTGTTTTTGACAAGGCTTATTCAGTATTTAGAAATGGATCGTTCCAGTTTTATTAGTCGACATGTTGGCTTAAGTGCAAACCATCAAGCAGAAATGCTTGAACTATTGGGATTCTCTCAATTAGATGATTTTGTTGTATCTGTTGTTCCGGAAAATATTTTAGACACTAGCGTTAAGAGCAAATTTTTAAGAGAAGGATGCAGTGAAATAGAAGCCCTTGAAGAAATTTCTTTAATTGCAGAGAAAAATCACAATGTCCGTTCTTTAATTGGGCTTGGTTACTATGGAACTGCTCTTCCTTCTTCAATAAAGAGACACATTCTTGAAAACCCTAGTTGGTATACAGCCTATACTCCATATCAAGCAGAAATTTCTCAAGGAAGATTAGAGGCTTTATTTAATTTCCAAACCCTTATAACTGAGTTAACAGGTCTCCCTATTGCGAATGCATCACTCTTGGATGAAGCAACTGCATGCGCAGAAGCAATGAATTTAAGTTTTGTAGTAAATAAAAATAAAAATGCTAATCGTTTTCTTGTAGATCATGAGGTTTTACCTCAAACTCTTGCAGTACTAAGTACAAGGGCAGAACCATTAGGCATCGAATTAGAAATTATTGACCCCAAAAAATTTGATTTAGATCAAGATGTTTTTGGCTTGCTTTTGCAATTACCTGGCAGAAGTGGTTGTTTGTGGGACCCTTCTGAAGTTATTTCAAGAGTCCATGAATTAGATGCTTTAGTCACAGTTGCAATTGATCCATTGGCGCAAGTTTTGATTGCACCAGTAGCTGAATTTGGAGCTGATATTGCAGTTGGAAGTGCTCAAAGATTTGGCGTGCCTATAGGGTTTGGAGGACCACATGCTGCATTTTTTGCGACAAAAGAGACTTTTAAGAGACAAATCCCAGGTCGCTTAGTAGGTCAATCCGTTGATGGTGAGGGGCAAATGGCTTTGAGACTTGCTTTGCAGACGAGAGAGCAACATATTCGTAGAGATAGAGCAACAAGCAATATTTGTACTGCTCAGGTTTTGTTAGCAATTCTTGCAGTATTTTATGCGATTTATCATGGTTCAGAAGGACTCGAGCGAATTGCAAAAAAAATTATTTGTTTAAGGTATAAGCTTGAGAAATCTTTGATTTTACTTGGATACCCAGTTAAGGCAGCTGATCGTTTCGATACCATTGAAGTTTATTGTTCTGAAGCCGTCAAAGTAATTCAATTGGCTGCCTCTCAAGGTTTCAATTTGCGGATTCTTCCTTTAGGAGTTTCTGTCGATCAAGCAAAAGGTTTTGGAGTTAGCTTGGATGAGTTATCTACTGAACAGGAGATCCAAAAACTTGATTCTATATTTGCTGAAGTAGTAGGTAAAAATTCCTCTTATATCAAGGATGTATCATCTTTAGATGTTCATACTTTTTTTACTGAGATACCTCTAAGAAAAAAAGAATGGTTAGGGCAAAAAGTTTTTAAAAAGCATCATAGTGAAACAGAACTCTTAAGATATATCACTCGATTAGTGGCTAAAGATTTTTCTTTAGTTCATGGAATGATTCCTTTAGGGAGTTGCACTATGAAGCTTAATGCAGCTGCTGAATTGTCACCAATTAGCTGGAAGCAATTTGCGGATATTCATCCATTTTCGCCAGTAGAGCAATCTAAAGGGTATCAAAATCTCATTTTAGATCTTGAAAATTGGCTGGCAGAATTAACTGGCTTTGATGGAGTTTCTTTACAGCCGAATGCTGGTTCTCAAGGAGAGTTTGCCGGTCTATTAGTTATTCAAGCTTGGCACCAATCTAGAGGAGAAGTCGATAGAAATGTTTGCTTGATTCCTACAAGTGCCCATGGTACTAATCCAGCAAGTGCTGTTATGGCAGGATTGAGTGTTGTACCAGTAAATTGTGATGAAAAGGGAAATATAGATCTTGAGGACTTAGCAAAAAAAACAAAACAATACTCATCTACTTTGTCCTCATTAATGGTTACCTACCCTTCTACTCATGGAGTTTTTGAACCAAAAATTCGTGAGATTTGCTCAATAGTTCATCAGTCTGGAGGTCAAGTTTATTTAGATGGTGCAAATTTAAATGCTCAAGTAGGCCTATGCAGGCCTGGAAAATATGGAGCAGATGTTTGCCACTTAAATCTGCATAAGACTTTTTGTATTCCCCATGGAGGAGGTGGACCTGGGGTTGGTCCTATAGCTGTTGCTTCACATTTAGTACCCTTTTTACCAGGACATCCTTTACGTGAATCTTCAAGTCCAGAAGCTATTGGCCCAGTATCTGCTTCTCCATTCGGCAGTGCATCTATTTTGCCGATTAGTTGGATGTATATAAGAATGATGGGAGTGAAAAATTTACGCAAAGCATCATCTTTAGCAATGCTTTCAGCAAATTATATTGCTAAGAGATTAGATCCTTTTTACTCAATTTTATTTAAAGGTTTAAATGGATTTGTTGCACATGAATGCATTTTAGATTTGAGGCAAATAAAGCGCTCTACTGGTATTGAAGTTGATGATATTGCAAAGAGATTAATGGACTATGGTTTCCATGCTCCAACAGTAAGTTGGCCAGTAGCAGGAACTTTGATGGTAGAACCTACTGAAAGTGAAAGTTTTGAGGAATTAAATCGTTTTTGCGACGCAATGATATCTATTCGTTCTGAAATAGATGAAATTGAGAAGGGCAATTCCCATCCAAGAAATAATCCATTATCTCGAGCACCTCATACCTTGAGAGCTATTACTGCTGATGAATGGGATCGTCCTTATTCAAGGCTAAAGGCTGCTTTCCCTTTGGAAGATCAAATGCAAAATAAGTTCTGGCCGGCTGTGTCAAGGATTGATAATGCTTTTGGAGATCGTAATTTGGTTTGTACTTGTCCTTCTATTAAAGAATTTCAAGAAGATTAGAAGAGTTACCTCTGGCGCAGATCTAATTTTATAGGTATGTTTTCAACGAAAACCAAAATTTTGGTTTTAATTCGCTGAATTAGATAAGTTTTTCTTTATACTTCATCAGCGTTTTCATCTCTTTCATTTTTTGGGGACATATGAAGAGATTTACAACCCTTGAAGGGGTTAAAAAATTGCAAAGTGCAAAAGATTTGAGATTACCTGATTTTTCAGAAAGTCTAGAGTCTGTACTTAGTAGCGGTGAATTGTTTCAAGTTGATGGAACTAATGTTATTAGAGTTCCTTTTGGTATACGTCAACCAATTAAGCAGCGACCTCAAAGACCAGATAGAGGAGTGACTTTGGTGATACCTTTTCAACCTCTAGGATCCCCTACACCTCCTCCTCAAGCTGCCTAATTTTTTAGGTGTTATCAGTTTTAGTTGAAAGAACGTTTAAGTAATATTTTCTAAGTTGGTTCGTAGCGCCAGACCATCCCCATCTTTCTGCTTCTTCCCTAGCAGCTTTTCTCATTAATTGGCGTTCAGTTTGATTGCCTAAGATTTTTTGAGTTGCATTGATCAAGCTACCAGATCCATCATCAGACCCTTCAGGCTCATAAAGGCAACCATTCACTCCATCAGTAATGATATCTGGGATACCTCCTCTATTAGCTCCTACTACTGGACAGCCTGCAGCCATTGCTTCTAGAAGGACAAGTCCTAAAGTCTCTGTGCTGGAAGGAAATAAGAATGCATCGCCACATGCATAGGCACTTGCCAACTCTTCTCCAGATAAATATCCTACGAAAGTTGTTGCTGTGTTTTGAAAGATTTTTTCTAATTGTTGTCTATATGGTCCATCTCCAACCAGTGCAAGCCTTGCATCTGGTAGAGCTTCAAGGACAGGCTTAATTCTGTCAATTTGTTTTTCAGCAGATAGTCTTCCTACATAAATGAGAAGTGATCCTTCATCAGAATATTTTCCAAGTAAACGATTACGCATATTTTCATTTCTTAGTTCTGGTCTAAATGATTCTGTATCTACTCCTCTTTGCCATAGCGCAGTATGTTGAATTCCTTTTTCACCAAGTTCTTTAACCATCGCTGTAGAAGTACATAAATTTAGGACTGCTTGATTATGAGCTGCTTTTAATAATTCCCAGAGGAGTGGTTCTAGCATCCCCATCCCATAATGCTCAAGATATTTTGGAAGGTGAGTGTGATAACTAGCAATTAAGGGAATATCATTTGTTTTAGCCAGCCAAATTCCTCCTAGGCCAAGTACAGCAGGATTGATGACGTGAATGAGATCGGGTTTGAAATTATCCAGTGCATCAGATACAGCTGGCCCAGGTAGTCCTAATTTTAATTCGGGATATAGAGGTAGTGGCATTGCAGCAACGCCAACAACTTTGGCACCTTTGTAATTGTCAGGACATCCTTCAGGACAAAAAACAATTACGTCATCTCCTGCTTCAACAAGGTATTGAATAGTTTTAGTTAATCTTGTAACTATTCCATCAACTTTTGGTAAAAAAGTTTCTGTAAAAAAGGCTATTTTCACTTTGCTAGGGGTTCTTCTAAATTACAAATTAGCTGGATTTTTTAATTGCTTTGGCTTGTGTTGATGTCCAAGCAGATATACACGGAATCCGTTTGTGATCACAGCGATCAGACCAACGCTTAGCTATATCAACTACTTCACTAAGAAGTCCATTATCAAGAGTTGTTGGATCCAGTCCTAATTCAATAAAACATCTATTATCTACAATTAAATCATTTTCTACGGCTTCATTTCGAGGATTGGGCAAGTAATTAATCTTAGCCCCAGTCAAGGAAGCAACTTTTTTTGCTAGCTCACCAACCTGATGACTTTCCGTCATTTGATTAAAAATTTTGACTCGTTCTCCTTTTGTTGGAGGATTTTCTAACGCCAGTTGGACACATTTCACTGAATCACGAATATGTATAAAGGCCCGGGTTTGCCCCCCAGTTCCATGCACAGTTAATGGATATCCAATAGCGGCTTGCATTAGAAACCTATTTAAGACTGTTCCATAATCTCCGTCATAATCAAATCGATTAGTTAATCGTGGATCTCTATTTGTAGCTTCAGTATTAGTTCCCCAAACTATGCCTTGATGAAGATCAGTAATTCTTATTTGATCATTTTTGTTGTAATAGAGGAAAAGTAATTGATCTAATGTTTTCGTCAT
>CETG01191919.1_pt1 | contig 24608 bp, 26 predicted proteins | sample 361471 | NCBI WGS metagenome assembly CETG01 (sample SAMEA2622696, study PRJEB7988) | marine metagenome | isolation source: saline water (ENVO:00002010), including | reverse complement strand
AAACAGCAAAAGAAAAAATGGAGCAGAGGAAATTTTTCTGGTAGATCCGGTGGAATGGGCGGAGGCGGGATGGATATGGACTATTAATCTATGGTAGACGAATACGTTCAACCATGTCCTTAATCTCTTCTGGTGGAGATTCATTATTTTTTGATACAGTATATGCAACAATAAAATTCACCATTGCCCCAATAGCTCCAAATGCATTTGGTTCGATTCCTAAAAACCAGTTTGGCTCCATACCACCAAGAAAAGAAGTTGACTGAATAAACATAACTCCTTTATGTTGAAATACATATAAAAGAGTAACTCCAATTCCAGAAAGCATACCAGCAATTGCACCCTCTTTATTCATATTTTTAGAAAAAATTCCCATCATTAATGCAGGGAAAATAGAAGATGCAGCTAAACCAAAAGCTAAAGCCACCGTTCCTGCAGCAAAGTCGGGTGGATTAAAACCAAAATAACCAGCAACTGCAATAGAACCAGCCATAGCAATACGACTCGCTTTCAACTCATCTTTTTCTGTGATATTTGGCCTAAACACACCTTTTAATAAATCATGAGAAATAGCAGATGATATGGCCAACAATAATCCAGCAGCAGTTGATAAAGCAGCGGCTAGGCCTCCTGCTGCAACTAACGCAATGACCCAGTTTGGCAACCCTGCAATTTCTGGATTTGCTAAAACCATAATATCTCGATCTACTTTTACCATTTCATTTGTTTCATTCCCATTATACTGAATTAATCCATCTTGGTTTTTATCTTCGAACTGTAACAATCCTGTTTTTTCCCAATTTCTAAACCAAGAAGGACGATTTTCATATGCTAAATTATTTTCCTGATTTGGTTGATCTATAGTAGTCATAAAATTTAATCGAGCCATTGCAGCTACAGCAGGTGCCGTAGTATATAATAATGCAATAAACAATAATGCCCATCCAGCAGATAAACGTGCTGCTTTCACAGAAGGAACAGTAAAAAATCTCATGATAACATGAGGCAATCCTGCTGTACCAATCATTAGTGATAATGTATAAAAAAACATATTAAAAAGACTAAGTCGAGCATTTGTTGTATACTCTTTAAAGCCAAGATCTTTTACTATTTGATCTAAAGTATCCAAAAGATAAGTACCATCTTGTATTGTACTACCAAGGCCTAATTGTGGAATTGGATTACCTGTTAACATAAAAGAAATAAAAATAGCAGGAATTGTATATGCAATTATCATAATAACATACTGTGCTATCTGAGTATAAGTAATCCCTTTCATTCCACCCATAACAGCATAAATAAAAACAATTACCATTCCAACCATGAGACCTTGATCATAATCCACTTCTAAAAATCTAGAAAATGCAACACCAATTCCCTTCATTTGTCCAATTACATATGTCACCGAGGCAATGATTAAACACAAAACTGCAACTACTCTCGCTGTTTTTGAATAGTATCGATCACTTATAAACTGAGGAACGGTAAAAGAGCCATGTTTTCTAAGATATGGAGCAAGTAAGAGCGCTAAAAGAACATAACCTCCTGTCCAGCCCATTAAAAATACTGAACCACCATACCCTAAAAAAGCGATCAAACCTGCCATAGAAATAAAAGATGCAGCTGACATCCAATCCGCAGCAGTTGCCATCCCATTGGCAATAGGATGGATATCACCACCAGCTACATAAAATTCATCTGTACTACGTGCTCGAGCCCAAAAAGCAATACCTATATAAATAGCAAACGTAAAACCAACAATGAAAAATGTAAGAGCTTGAAGCCCCATTAAAATTTTAAAATTTTATTCATCAGAGGCCCCATAACGTTGATCAATTTTATCGATCTTGTATACATAATAAAAAATCAAAACAACAAAAGTATATATCGATCCTTGCTGCGCAAACCAAAATCCTAATTTATAACCACCTAGCCTTATAACATTCAAATACTCTACAAAGATAATACTGCAGCCATATGAAACAATAAACCATACTGATAAACATCTGATAATAAGATTAATGTTCTCCGACCAATACGTTTGATTTTTATTCATAATTAATTAAAAAAAATATATAATAATTATGCTTCTGGTAGATCAGAATTTTTTATTTTCAATTCACTGCTTAAAATATTTTCAAAAATATTATTAATAAAATGAAGTCTTTTATTCTCATTATCAATTGATATCAATTTTTTCTTTATTTGGAGTGGCAATTCAAATCCTTGAACAAACTCATAAGATATTTTTTTCTTCATGTGTAACTCAAGATCTGTATTAATTCCAAGTTTTAATAATACTCTAAGATAGGAATCTTGAAGTAAATCAATCAAAGCATTGTCTTGATTTTGAATTAATGGAATATATTCTATTTCGCCGATTACAGTTTCACCATCTTTTTTAGTATCAAATACTTTAAATCGTTCAACGCCTTTTACCAATATATCATATTCTCCAGTATGATATTTTTTATAAACCTCAGTCACTTTTACTCTACAACCTTTAGAATACATTTCATCATCTTGACTTAAGATGATACCAAAAGGCGTATCTTCTTCAATTGAATTCTTTATCATAGTTTTATAGCGTGGTTCAAAAATATGTAAAGGTAAATATTCGTATGGAAGGATGACAAGATTAAGTGGAAACAAAGGTATAGTAAGCATAATATTTTCTTATTTTTTATTTTACATCTAATTTGTAGATATAATAGTAATATATTAATGGATAATATTCCTAGGATGAAACTAAATTAAAATTTACTATTTTCATTCAATATAAGATTTAAATAAATCATATTGTAAATAATTATAAAATTCGCTCAAAACGCTCAAATTTTTGTTTCAAAACATATCTATTTCAAATAAATTTTACACCTTTCATTAACAAATAATTATAATACATGATAAACTTGCAAATAAGAGGATTCCATGCATCAATTAAAGTAAATTCATTAATTGCAAATGAGAAAGAGTTATTAGTAGATAATATTAGATCAACAAAACGTACCCTTGCTGAAGTTTTGTTAAATACCAATGAATATAGTTTTAAGAATATTGATAACCACTCTTTGCCAATTATTACTGATAATTCTGAACTTATAGCTACGTCTTTTTCTAAAAAAAACTATTATGATGAAGGATTTTCATTTTTTCGTGAAAAAATTCATAAACTCGCTGATAAGGCATCATCTTTAAAAAATAAAATTAAATTAAATAATTATGGCTTAATCACATATACTACTTTTTATGGATGTACTTTTGAATCTGAAATAGAAAAAGTCAATTATAGAAGTTTTGATATTAATAATGTAGGTATTGAAACCATAAAATTCCCCTTGATTAAACAAAAATTCATAAAAAATATTTTTTTTAATAATACAAAACTAACAAATCTAAATAGATCAAAAAGTCAACCTGTAAAATTCAAATCTATTCTTTATAAAGTTACAAATAATAAGATACCCTTAGATAAAAATTCAAAAAGTTCAATTGAAAATAAGATAATCATCTATTCTGAAAAAAATATCAAAAATGAAAATTAAAAAAAAAATTAAATTCATTTTGAATTACTTTATTTTTACATTTATCAAATGGGCCCTACCAATTATATTATTATTTAGCTTAATAATTTTTATCCTGCTTTTTATTTCTAAGGTTTTATAAAAATGTTTAGATTACTCAAAAATAAAACATTTTTACTTTTTTTTATCGGAAATATTACCTCACTCATTGGTTTTGGAGTTAATCTGATTGCAATTAGTTGGATGGTATTAGAAGAGAGTGGTTCGGAATACCTTTTAGGAAAAATCATGGCATCTGCGACTGCACCAGGTCTTCTGCTTGCTATTTTTGCTGGGTTAATAATTGATAAGGTCAATCGTAAATGGTTATTAGTGTTCCTAGATATTTTTAGAATGTTTGTTATTATTAGTTTTTTATATTATTTATTAAATCATGGATTTAAAATTTCGCTTTTATATCCAGTCGCTCTTTTTATGGGTCTGGGAAATTCATTGTTCTGGCCTACAGCTCAAGCATTTGTACAGGAACTTGTTTCAGATAAAGATTACTTTAATGCTAACAAATTACTTTCAGCAAGCTACCAAGTAGGCTCAATATTAGGTGCTGGTATTGGAGGGGTAATCGTTCATATTTATAGTCCTATAATAGCACTTTGGGTTAATATAATTACCTATTTTTTTTCTGCGATATTTATATCACTAGCACCTTTTCAAAGAAAAAAATCAACGATTGAAGAAAAAAGTTTATATAAATCTATGATTAAAGGGTTCTCATATTTAAAAGGAAGAAGTGATGTACTAATTCTTGGATTAACAACAATATTATCTGATGTCGCTATTTGGGGTTCTCTTTCTGTGCTAACTATTACTATTTCAAAAGAAGTATTTCAAAAAGGGAGCCTGGGATATGGAATAATGGATGGTTTTTATGGAATTGGAGCATTACTTTCCACAATTTTAGTTGGAATTGTCTTATCAAAATTTGGAAAAGCTTCTTACCTAATGTTTTGTTATGCTGTTGCAGGTTTTATGTGTTTATTTTCTCCGATTATGGCAAATATATACTTCGCAGGTGTAGCCTATTTCATAATGGGATTACATAACAATTCCGCTCGAATTATTGTACGAACAATTTTTATGGAAAACATACCAAACTATATAATGGGTAGAGTTCAAACTATATTAGGGGTTTATACTAGAGCGATGGTTATCCTTAGCTCTCTTTACGCAGGATGGGCAATTGAATATCATAATATATCTCTAGCAACCTATTTTACATTTGGTCATTTCACTATTGCATTATTGGGGGTTTTTATAATTCAAATGACTTGGAAAAATGGAAAAAATATTTTCTTAAAGGTTTCATATAATGCCTGAACTTCCAGAAGTACAAACAGTAGTAAATCAAATAAAGCCAATTTTAATTCATAAGACTGTAGAATCTATAACACCAGTTTGGCCTAAAGTATTTCATAATTTTACCAGTGAAAAAGCGCAGCAAAAAATAAAGAGAGGGCGAATAATTGATGTAAGCCGAAGGGCAAAATTTATCATTATAAAATTCACAGAAAATATCATAGCCATTCATCTAAGAATGACTGGTAAACTATACCTATTACGAGACCATGAGACTTTGTCAAAATATACAACTGCTTATTTTACCTTAAAAAATGGGGGAAAATTAATATTTGATGATGTTCGTAAATTTGGAAGAATTTATTTATATAAAAATACAGGTCCGATTGATGAAAGACATGGCCCTGAGCCACTTGAAAAAAGCTTTACATCTAAAATTCTTATCAATTTAATTAAATCAAAAAAAAGGAATATTAAAGCTTTGCTTTTAGATCAATCCATGATTGCAGGACTTGGAAATATTTACGCTGATGAAAGTCTTTGGAAAAGTAAAATTCATCCAAATTCTCTTTCACACAAAATACCAAAAAAACGAATTGAAAATCTTTATAAAAACATCAAAATCATTTTAACTAATGCAATTGAACAAAATGGGACAACGATCATAGATTTTTCAGTTAATGGTAAATCAGGAAAATATACGAATGAACTCAAAGTTTATGGTAAACGCGACATAAAATGTTTTAATTGCAATAATCATATAATAAAAATTCGGGTTGCCGGTCGAGGCACCTACATTTGTTCAAAATGTCAAAAAAAATATAAATAATACAATGAAGCTTGATACAATTCTTGAAACAGAATATACAGAACTACAAAAAGCTATTACGGACGGTAAACACGAGTACCATTGCTTCTACATAGCAACTATTAATAATGAAATTCCAAAGCTAAGAACTGTGGTTCTAAGAGCACTTAATAAAGATGAAAATACTTTATCATTCCATACTGATTTACGAAGTAATAAAATTAAAGAAATTCAATTAAATAAAAATGTTTCTGCTCTTTTCTATGATAAAAAAAGAAGAATCCAAATTAGAATGCAAGGTATAGCGAAATTAGACCAAAATTCAAATAGACTAAAAAAAATATGGTCTTTCATGAGACCAGAAAGCAAACTCTGCTATATGGGTCCTTTTGCTCCTGGAGAAAGACTTGATCAATTTCAACCAAATTTACCTAATCACAATGCTCAAAGCATTACCTCACAAAACAATAAAAAGGGATATGAAAATTTTTGTAGAATAACGATTTACTTGCAAAATTTAGATTGGTTACAACTTGAACATAGTGGGCATAAGAGAATACATTTTTCTTTTGATAAAGATTCTAAATCAATATGGATTGCTTCATAAAAATATTTTACTTATTTATTATAATATTTATTAACTCTTCCTGTATGAGAATGTATACTGGCTCCTATTCACAATCTAACTTTACCCTAGATCAACCAAATGAACTTGGAGAAATAGTAGATAAATGGGAGGATGGGTTACGTACCTCTGGAAAAAATGGTGAATTAGAATGGTGGTATTTTGATGCAAAATTTGATGATGGATCTTTGTTTGTATGTTACTTTTACAAAATTCATCCAATAAAGAACATCTACTTTATTGGAATGAATTACAATAGCCCTAATGGTGAAGAGTTATTCATAATGAAATTTTTTAAAGAGCAGGATGTGTTTTTTGCAAAAGACAGCTGTCATGTTAGAATGGGGAAAAATTATTTTAAAGGGAATCTAGAAGAGTATGATATTTATCTTTCTGATGAAGATTTTGAAGGATTTGGAATTCAAATTAATTTAGATTCAAATATAAAACCCTATAGACCCCAAGATGGAATTATACAAGCAGGTGATGATTATTTTGCATGGCTCGCTGCTGTGCCAAATGGTACAGCAAAAGCAAAAATTTTTCGAAATAAAAAAATCTTAAATCTTCAAGGCAGTGGATACCATGATCATAATTGGGGAAATACACCCTTACAAAAAATGTTTGAAAATTGGGTTTGGTTTCGGGGAGAATCAGATGGCTATACGGTCATAGCTGCTGAATTAAATACTGCTGAAAAGCGAGGAGGATATAGCATTCCTATTCTCTATATGGCAAATGAAGACAAAGTAATAGTGAATAGATTTGGTGTTGATGGATTATTTACAAGATATTCAAACAGAATTGAAAATGTATATAATAAAAAAAATGAACCTCTTTTCTCTAAGCTTGATATGATTACTATTGATGGAGAAAAATTGACGATAGAAGGGAAGAATATTATTGATAATGCAGACATGTTTAAAAGAGCTCCATTACCTTCATATTTAAGCTGGGTTTTACCTATAATAAAACTAGGTTCCAGATTTTCTTCTATTGACCCTCACTACACCCGATTTGCTAGTGATTTAAATATTTCCATAAATGACACTACTTACCAGGGGAATGGAGTACTTGAAATTATGGATCTTAAATGAAAAATAATGATTTAATTAAATTAAACCATGTTATCAAAACTTTTGGAAAAACAAGAGCGTTAGATAATGTGTCTTTTTCCATACCTGAAAACTCTATTTTTGGATTGTTAGGCCCAAACGGTAGTGGAAAATCAACTTTGATGCGTATTCTTTCTGGCTTAATAATAAATTGGAAAGGAGAAATTTTTTTCAAAAATAAAAATGTAACTTTAAATCAAAAATATTTTTTACAACAATGTGGCTTTTTGATTGAGAATCCAACATTTTATGAATATTTATCTGCACATCAAAATTTATCTTTATTAGCTAGAATATCTAACTGTAGTCCGAATTCAATAGATAAAGTCTTAGCCGATGTTAACCTCATCGAAGATGCCCACAGGAAAGTAGGAGACTATTCTTATGGTATGAAACAAAGACTTGGAATTGCTCAAGCAATTCTCCATGATCCCGACATACTTTTTCTTGATGAACCAAACAATGGGCTTGATCCTTTGGGTATTAAAGAAATGAATAAAACTATTTTAGGATTACATAAAAAAGGGAAGACTATTTGTGTTAGTACCCATATTCTAAACGATGTAGAAGAATTATGTTCAGATATTATAATATTAAAGGAAGGTAAACTTATCCTTAATATTTCTATGGAAGACCTTTTAGATAAGAGCCGCGTAATTGTAATTAAAGGTAAGGATGCTCGATTAATTGAAAAATATCTTACCCAATCAAATACTTGTAAACTAATATCTTTGGAACACGAAAAGCTTGTTATTAAAACCAATCTAGATATTCACTCCATAAGTCAATTGCTCCCAAAGAAAATTTCCGTTCGCTCTATTGCAAAAGAACCAAACCTTACTGATCTTTTCAAATGATTAAATTTTTAGTATACAATGAATTTCAAAAAATAATCTATCGAAAACGTACGTATATTGGGTTTATTTTGATCGGAATTTTAATTCCGTTCATTGTTGGAGCAATTGATAATGGTGGGAATATGTTAGAAAAAACCATCTATGGGCAATTATCTGATTCCTTTTTTTTTGTAGGATCTTTAATAAATGGTTACCTAGCAACGTACATAATCATAGCAGTATTAATTACTCATATGCCTTTTTTATCAACAATCGTTGCTGCTGATATCGTATCGGGAGAATACTCTAAAGGAACTTTTAGATTATACCTTTCTCGTCCTATTCCAAGGTCAAAGATACTCCTGAGTAAGCTAATAATTGTTTATGGATACACTATTATATTGATGGGTTTCTTTATCAGCTATGCTCTTTTAATAAGTATTATTTGGCTTGGAACTGGAGAACTCGCCGTTTTTCATATGGGTTTATTATTTTTATCAGAAGATGATGCATTAATTCGATTTTTTATTGCTTTCCTTACGTCAACAGTAGTCATGTTAACGGTCTCCTCTTTATGTTTTTTTATATCTACTATTTCAAAAAACAGCGTTACACCCATCATAATTACTATTAGTACAGTTTTTGTCGGCACAGCAATTTCAATTATCCCAATTGAATTTTTTGAAATACTAAACCCATATCTTTTTACAGGTTACATAAATTCATATTTAAGTGCTTTCCATGATCCCATACCTTTTGATACAATTATAAGATTAATAGCTGTATGTTTTATTTGGACTGTAATTTTTTTAGGACTGGCGTTCAACCATTTTATCAAAAAGGATATAACAGACTAATGAAAAATGTTGTAATAACCCTTATAATTAGTTTTTTATTTTTAGGATTGAAAGCTGATGATAAAGTAATTATACGATTAATAAATAAAACGAATAATCAATATGAAAAAGTCAGAGATTTTCAAGCAAAAATGAGTGTTAAGCTTAATGTACCTGGTCTAAGAATGCCTAAAAAATCTTATAAAGTATACTATAAATACCCTAATAATTTTAAAGCAGACACTAAAGGATTTGGGATACTTCCCAATACGGGTATTTTTACTTCGCCTAAAGATAATTTTGACAATTTAAAAGACCTTGAAATAAATAATAAATTTCTTGATAGAGAAGGGCATTGTCTGATGATCACTGGAACCTTAATTCCAGATAGTCTTAAAGCTCAATTTCCAAGCGAATATGCTAAGCTAACCTTTGATCCTTTAGTTGATGTTGTTATTGATACAAATAGATGGGTAATTAAAACAGTAACTAGTCGGATTGATACAGTAAAATTATTTGAGATAACAAATAATTACAATTTATACGAGGGAGCATTTTATTTGCCTCAAAAATCAAAAGTAGAATATTTCATTAAAGATGCTCGGTTAGCTGGATGGTTAAAAAAAGATGTAAAAACTCTCATGAATACTAAAGAGTTAGGTGCTAACAATGACGTAATAAAAGGATCGATTACGGTTAGTTATTTAGATTATAAAATAAATAAAAATATTCCAGATAGAATTTTTAAAAAGAAAAAATTGGATTAAAATTAATTTTCATGTAAATAAACCATAATAGCATTTTGTGCGTGCATTCGATTCTCAGCTTCATCAAAAACTATTGAGTTTTTTGATTCCATTACTTCATCCGTTACTTCTCTTCCCCTTTCAGCTGGAAGACAATGCATAAAAAATGTCTCTTTACCTGATTTCTCAAGTAATTCCATATTAACTTGATAATCAGCAAAAATTTTAGTTCGCTCTTCGGTCTCTTCTTTTTGTCCCATAGACGCCCAAACATCGGTATAAATTACATCAGCTCCAATAACAGCTGATACAGGGTCATTAGAGGATTCATATGTTGATATCTTAGAATCATTTACCATCTGAACAGTTTTATCATCAGGGTCAAATCCAGAAGGATTACAACAAACAAAATGCATAGGTAATCTGCAAGCTAATTGTAACCATGAATGAACAATATTATTACCATCACCCATATATGTAACTTTTAGATTATCTAAATTCCCCCTTCGTTCCCAAACTGTCATTATATCCGCCAATATTTGACATGGATGATTATAATCAGTTAATCCATTAATGACAGGAATACCAGAATACTCTGCTAATTCTAAAATATGTGCATGATCAAAAAGCCTAGCCATAATCATATCATTATAACGACTAAATAAACGGGATATATCCTTAATAGCTTCACGCTTTCCAATTCCAATATCCTTTGGACCAAGAAAAAGAGCATGACCCCCCATCCATTCAAAACCAGTTTCAAATGATACTCTTGTTCGAGCAGATGGTTTGGCAAAAATCATTGCAAGAGAACGATCTTTAAAAGGTTTAAAATCTTCTTTATTATGAAATTTTATTTTTAATTCTTTTGCTAAATGTAACAATTCCCATAATTCATGATTTGAATAATCTGTAAGGTGTAAAAAATGTCTCAATATAATTTCCTCATAGTATATAGCGACTCAAGTCTGGATCTTCCAAAATTCCATCTAATGACTCTTTCACAATTTTTGCTGTTATTTTTATTTTTTTCTGTCCTCTCTTTGGATGCTCAAATAAAGGTTTCTCAAGTAGCGTTGACATAATAGTATGTAATCTTCTTGCTCCAATATTTTCCATTTTATTATTTACATTTGATGCTAATTCTGCAACTGATCTGATAGCAGCATCATTGAATTCTAGCTCTACATTTTCAGAACTAAGTAATGCAGTATATTGTTTTATTAATGCTGATCTAGGATGAGTAAGTATTTTTACAAAATCCTCTGTTGAAAGTTTATCTAATTCTACTCTAATTGGAAAACGACCTTGTAATTCAGGAATCATATCTGATGGAGCACTTACATGAAAAGCCCCTGCAGCAATAAATAAAATATGGTCTGTTGATACTACACCATATTTTGTATTTACATTGCTTCCTTCTACAATTGGTAATAAATCTCGTTGCACTCCCTCTCTACTAACATCAGGCCCTGAGCCTCCATTACTTCCAACGACTTTATCTATTTCATCTAAAAAAACTATACCATTATTCTCTGTTCTATCTCTCGCCTGTCGGTATACTTCATCCTGATCAATTAATTTTGAAGATTCATTCTCTATCAATACCTCTCTTGCTTCAATAACTGACATTTTCTTAGTTCGTTTTGTTTTAGGAAGTGCACCTGAAAGCATATCTTTAATATTCATTCCTATATCTTCCATTCCCATAGGACCAAAAACTTGCATACCTATTGCAGGTTCATCTGCTAATTCTAGTTCAATAATCTTTTCTTCAAATTCACCTTTTTTTAATTTTTTTCTAATTCTTTCTCTTGTTCTTTCATAACGTTTTTTTGCTTCTTCTGATTGTTTAGAGTCTCCCTTTGGCCCATCTGGAAATAAAATATCTATTATTCTTTCATTCGCTAAATGTTCAGCAATTTCAGCGACTTCTTCTTCCTTTTCTCTTGCTACCATGGATACAGCAGTATCCATTAAATCTCTAACAATGGATTCAACATCTCTACCCACATACCCGACCTCTGTAAACTTACTTGCTTCTACTTTTATAAATGGAGCATTGGCAAGTGCAGCTAGCCTACGAGCTATCTCAGTCTTACCTACTCCAGTTGATCCAATCATAATAATATTATTGGGCATTATTTCTTCTCGAAGCTTTCCCTCGACTTGCTGTCTTCTCCATCGATTTCTTAGAGCTATAGCAACTGCTTTTTTTGCATTTTTTTGCCCAATAATATAGCGATCTAATTCTTTTACAATTTGTTTAGGTGTACTTTGTTTCATCAAATTTCTATTACAGATATTGAATCATTAGTATAAATACAAAGGTTTGAAGCAATTTTTAATGATTCTTGTGCAGTCTTTTTAGCTGAATATTGAGCTGATTTTAAAAATGCAGTCGCCGCTGCGTGTGCATAGCCTCCTCCTGATCCAATTGATACAATAGGACCATCTGGTTCAATAACATTTCCATCACCAGAAATAATAAAACTATATCTTTTATCCATTACAACAAGCATAGCATCAAGATGCCTTAACATTTTATCCAATCTCCAATCTTTTGCTAATTCAACAGTAGCTCTTTTTAAATCACCTTCAAATTGTTCTAACTTTTGCTCAAATTTTTCAAACAACGTAAGTGCATCAGCTGCAGCACCAGCAAACCCTCCCAAAACCTTGTTTTGCTGATGATTAAATTCACGGACTTTTACAGCCTTTTGTTTAAAAGACATATCGCCAAAGGTTACCTGACCATCTCCCGCCATTGCTACTTTACCTTTTAGACGCACTCCAACTATAGTTGTTGATTTTATTTTTTTCATAAACCCTATTGAATTAATTCTTTAAATAATTTTGAATCACCTGGCAGAACAAGCGTAGTCTTATCATCTATAACTTTCTCAAATGTTTCTAGCGTCCTTATAAATTCATAAAATTTAGGATCTTTTGAAAAAGAAGTTGCGTAAACATCAAGAGCTTTCGCCTCTCCTTCGCCACGAATTTTCTGGGAAGTTTTATATGCATCAGCAAGAATTACAGTTTTATCACGATCTGTAGCAGCCCTAATTTTTTGTGCTTCTTCTTCACCTTCAGATCTAAATTTATTTGCCTGTCTTTTCCGCTCTGCTTCCATCCTAGCATAAATTGACGCTTCATTCTCTTTAGGCAAATCAACTCTTCTTATACGAACATCAATTACTTCAATTCCATATTTACTGGTTTCTTCATTACTAGCTTTTGTTACTTTATCCATTATAAGCTCTCGATTCTCAGTAATAATTTCAACCATATCATGAGTACCTAATTCCTGCCTAAGTTCTGAATATACGATATCATCTAATCTAGTTTTTGCCGTAGGTACAGCCGCAACTGTTTGAAGAAAAAGTAAAGGATCTACAATCTTCCAACGGACATAATTATCAATAATTAAAGATTTTTTATCCCTACTAAGAATCTCCTCAGGCGGAACATCGTACTCTAATAATCTTTTCTCAAATGAGTTTGCTGTTTGTAAAGGTGCTGGAAGTTTCCAATTAAGCCCTGGTTCTTTCAATGTCTTGATTGGTTTTCCAAATTGAAGAATCACTATCTGCTCAGTTTCATCAACAATAATAATAGTTGAAAGACCAAAAAATATTAAAATAAATAATAATCCTATAGATAAATTTTTCATTATTTTTTCCCTCCCTTATCTTTACCTGTGTTAAGATTCAATAGATTTAACATATTTCCACTATTCTTATCTGGGACAATAATTTTTTCAATATCTGGAAGTACTTTTTCCATTGTCTCTAAATACAGTCTTTTTTCTGTTATATTTTTTGCTTTTCTATATTCTTTTAGAATTGTCGTGAACTTGGCCGCATCACCTTCCGATCTCTTTATTCTAGATTCTTTAAATCCTTCCGCATCACGAATCATTGCTTCAGCTTCACCACGTGCTTTTGGTATTACATCATTACGATATCCTTCAGCTTGATTTATCATTCTATTTTTATCTTCTTTAGCAGAAGCGACATCTTTAAAAGCACCAATCACTTCTTTTGGAGGAGAAACATCTTGCAACTGCACAGCGACAACATGTATCCCAGAATTATAAATATCTAAGATTAATTGTAATTGGGTTTTTGTTTCTTCTTGAATAGTGAATTTTCCTGTAGTCAATGTTTCATCAATTTTATTTCTACCCACAACCGTTCTTAAACTTGCTTCCGCTGCTTCACGAACTGTTAACTCAGGTCCAACAATTTTAAATAAATATGAAACTGGATCTTTGATTTTATATTGTACAATCATTTCAGCATCTACTATATTTTCATCCCCAGTAAGCATTAAACTTTCTTTTTCTACTGTTCGATACTGTCCATTTTTTAGTGTACGGAAACCTATTTCAATGCGTTTTACTTCTGTTACTTTTGGAGTATTAACAACCTCTATAGGAGCTGGAAATTTCCAATTTAACCCTGATTGAACAACACGCGTAAATTTTCCAAATGTACGAACAACCCCAACCTCATCAGGACCAACAATATAAACACCTGTTGCAAGCCAAAGAACAAAAAGGCCAATTATGATTGGTGTTAATTTAAAATTAAAATCAGGGATCTGAACTTCTTGATCCCCAACCATTATGCGTCTAGGTGACATTTAATACTCCTTATTATATTGTTTTTCTTAATCGTGCAACAGGATAACCCATTTGATCACGATATTTTGCAATAGTCCTTCTAGCCATAAGAAACCCTTTATCGCTAAGCTTTTTTACTAAAACATCATCACTATATGGAGCACTTTTATCTTCAGAACATATAATTTTTTCCAAAGTTCGTTTTATTATAAACGTGCTCACAATATTACCATCAGATAATTCTAAAGAATCTGAAAAATAATATTTTAATTCAAAAATACCATATGGCGTATCTACAAATTTTCCTCTAGTAGACCTACTAATAGTTGAAATATCCATACTAATATGATCAGCAACATCTTGCAATTTTAATGGACGCAGAAAGTTCATATTTCCACTAAACCATTCTGGTTGAAATTTAATAATTGAATACATAACATTCACCATTGTTAGTCTTCGTTGATGAATTGCCTCAATAAACCATTTTGCAGAATCAATCTTCTCTCTAATAAACTTTTTCGCTTCTCCTTCAAACTTATTATTCTGTATCTGATTTTCATAAAAATGACTAATTCTTAATTCTGGAATACCTGAATCATTTGTTGTAATAACCCAATCACTACCATCTTCTCTAATGATTAAATCGGGAATCACAGTCTGAAATTTATCTCTATATCCCTCACCAGGTCGAGGATTTAAATTGGCTATAATTTCAACTGCCTCATGTAAATCCTGATTAGAACATTTTAATTTATCTTTAATTTTTTCATACCTTTTGTGCATAAAATCATCAAAAGATTTATTAAGTATCTTATAAGGCAATGATGATTTTTTGTCTTCTAATTGAATCATAAGACATTCTTTTAAATTTCTCGATCCAATGCCTTTAGGTTCCAATCTTTGAACCTTAAAAAGAACAGGCTCTATTTCTTCTTCAAGTAAATTATAACGATCTGCTATTAAGATAAGATCAGTATCTAAATAACCTCGCTCATTTGTATTCCAAATAATTTCTTCTGCAATTTCACGTTCATCTTCATTTAATTTTATATCTTGCAATTGATTAATAACCTTCTCAAGAAAAGTACTTTGATCTGGTAATGGCATCTCTTTTTTCTCTTCAGTAAGATAATAATTTGATTCGTTACTATACATATCCTCAAGAGAAACATCCATATCTTCGATAATACTTTTTTCTTCCGTCTCATCTGATTGTGATTCCATAGACTCTATTTGTTCAAGTGTTGGATTCTGTTCTAATTCTTTTATTATTGTTTGTTCAAGGTTTACTATATTTAATTGAAGTAATCTTGCATTCAAAACTTGTCGTGGTGCAAGTTTTTGTTTTTGAGATTGTATCTGTTTTAATGAAGTAGCCATTAATCTAATTTAAATTTTTCCCCAAGGTAAAGTCTCCTAGCATCCTTATCACTTGCAAGATATTCAGAAGTCCCAGATTTTAATATTTGGCCATCAAATAATAAATAAGATCTATCTGTTATTGATAAAGTTTCTCTAACATTATGATCTGTAATTAAAACACCAATTTCTTTTTCTTTAAGATTATGTACAATCTCTTGAATTTCTTCAACAGCTATTGGGTCAACACCTGCAAAAGGTTCATCTAATAAAATAAAATCAGGATCCATACAAAGACTTCTTGCTATTTCTACTCTACGCCGTTCACCACCAGATAATGTATTCCCTTTACTCTGTGATAAATGAAAAATAGAAAAATCTTCAAGGAGATTTTTTATTTTTTTATTTTGATCTTGTTGTTTTAAATCTTTCCTCATTTCTAAAACTAATTTTAGATTATCTTCGACGGTAAGTTTTCCAAAAATAGATGGTTCTTGAGCAAGATATCCAATTCCTTTTCGCGCTCTTTTATACATTGCATCATTAGTAATATCAGATTCATCTAAAAAAACATGGCCTTTATTAGGTTTTATCATTCCCGTTATCATATAAAAAGACGTGGTCTTCCCAGCTCCGTTAGGACCTAAAAGACCTACAATTTCACCACGATCTACTGATATATCCACACCCTTAACAACCAACCGCTTGCCATAAATTTTTTGCAAACCTTCAGCTCGAAGAGTATTATGCCTATCTCTTATCAAAAACTTTCACCTGTAATTCCTGATGGGTTTAAAATTTTCCAATTTTTCAAATCTGCATTTGATTCAAACCCAATACCATATAATGTATCCTTATCAAGAGTAGTAATCATGAGACTGTCTTTTGTAATAAATTTCTCTTCCCTTGCTAACCATTTTAATGTTTCTGAAAAAAGAGTAATGCCGCTATCTGATTTAGCAATAACATTTCCCATTGCTAACATATCATTAGATTTTTCATTTATTTCTGCTTTATCAGAATTAAGGGTAGAGGTATGGTTCTCTTTTAAATCATAAAAATCCACAAAAACGCTACTATCTAATATTATAAATTCCTTTTCATTATATTTTTCTAAATGACCAGACATCACCTTTGCTCGAATAAGACCCTCATTAGTTAATATAATAGTAACTCCCCAACTCTCTTGGTCAGGTAAACCTTCACTTGAAGGTAAAACTTTACTTATATCCTTATTACAAGATAAAATTATCATAATACAAATAGATAACAAATGCACCATATAATTAATTATTTAGTATTTTTTCTTTCATAATTCTTATCACATCATCCAATCGATCTTGTTTCTCAAGTATCCAAGTAACTGCTTCTCGGAAAGCCCCATAGCCTCCTGATACCTTTGTCGTATATACTGATATATTCTTTACTTTTGTTATTGCATTTTCTACTGCGATTGGAAATCCTACTTTGCTCATTATAGGTATATCAATAAGATCATCTCCTATATATGCTATTTCAGAATCAATAAAGTCATATTTCTCTTTCAATTCCTCATACGCTGGAATTTTATTAAGTCCTCCATTATAAACATCATCAATTTTTAATTCTTGAGCACGATATTTAGTTGCTTCAGAGTGTCTTCCAGATATTAAAGCAATTTTTATATTTGCAGCTCTAGCCATAGCAACACCTACTCCATCATTAACATTGAACTTTTTAAATTCCTGGCCATCAGTACCTTTATAAAATGTACCGTCAGTCCAAACACCATCTACATCCGAAATCAACATCTTTAAATTTTTTATATCAGGACTCATAAAACCTCCCGAATTTTTTTAAGAGTTACCAATAAAGATTCGAGTTCTGACAAAGGCCATTGTGTTGCAGCATCAGATTTTGCCGACTTTACATTATTATGAACTTCCATAAAAAGACCATTGCAACCAGCTGCTACTGCTGATTTTGCTAAAGTAGGGATCATATCGCGCATGCCTGAAGAAGTTAAACCATTCCCACCTGGTAACTGAGCACTATGAGTTGCATCAAAAATAACTGGATATCCAAAATCTTGCATGATCGGAATTGCCCTCATATCGCCAACAAGATTGTTATAACCAAATTGTGTTCCACGATCAGTTAATAGAATATTCTCGCATCCAAATTCTTTTAATTTTGTTACTACGTTTTTCATATCCCAAGGTGATAAAAACTGCCCTTTTTTTACATTTACTGGTCTACCTGTTTCGGCAGATGATCGTAGCAAATCAGTTTGACGACATAAGAATGCAGGTATTTGAATAATATCTACTATTTCAGACACATATTTTGCTTGCGAGGATTCATGAATATCAGTCAATATAGGACACCCTATTTCTCTTTTCACATCCTCAAGAACTTTTAACCCTTCATCAATACCTAATCCTCTAAAAGAAGAAATAGAAGATCTATTAGCCTTATCAAATGAACTTTTAAAAATCATATTTAAACCAAGACGATTTGTTATTTCAAAAAGAGATTCAGCCATAATCATTGAATGATCTCTACTCTCAATAACACAAGGACCCATAATTAAACCTAAAGAATCACCACCAAAACTAACTTTTTCAACAATAACATTTTTCATCATAAAGTTTTCACCGCAGCTTTAACAAATTCTCTAAAAAGTGGATGGGCCTTATTAACTCTACTCTTCAGCTCTGGATGAAATTGACCTGCTATATACCAAGGATGACCTTTAATTTCTATAGCTTCTACAACTCCTAGATCTTTATTAACTCCAGAAAATATTAAACCATTTTTTTCGAGCTTCTTTTTATAGCGATTGTTAACCTCATATCTATGTCTATGTCTTTCGGTAATTCTTTTTTTTCTATACGCAGCATATGTCTTTGTTCCTGTCTTTATTTCACAATCATAGGCTCCAAGTCTCATAGTTCCACCTTTAATTTTTATTGCACGCTGAGACTCCATCAAATCAATCACTGGAAATTTTGTACGCTTATTAAACTCTGTTGAATCTGCACCTTCCATATTACATACATTACGTGCAAATTCAATTACAGCACACTGCAAACCTAGGCATATACCTAAAAATGGGATTTTGTTTTCACGAGAAAATTTTGCAATTCGAATTTTACCTTCAGAACCACGAGCACCAAATCCTGGTAGAATTAAAACGCCGTTAATATTAGAAAAAAGCTTTTTAATAGATTTTTCATTTTTAATTTTTTCTGCTTGAACCCATTTTATGTTTACCCTTGCCTTATTCTCTACTCCAGCATGTACAAATGCTTCCATTACACTTTTATATGAATCAATAAGCTCAGTATACTTTCCACACATTGCTATCGTAACATCAAACTTAGGATTATTAAAATTTTTAATAAACTTTCTTAAAGCACCAAGTTGAGGTGTTTTATTTATTTTTAAACGATCTTTTATCAAATGACCAGCATTTTGTTTGTATATAGCTAAAGGCACTTCATATATACTAGAGACATCTCTACCTTCAATAACATGATTTGGTGGAACATTACAAAACAGTGCAATCTTATCTCTCACAGATTGTTCAATTGGAAACTCAGACCTACATAAAATCATATCTGGAGAAAGGCCAATCTCTCGAAGTTTCATTACCGAATGCTGTGTTGGCTTCGATTTTAATTCTCCACTAGCTCTTACATAAGGCAATAAGGTAACATGTACCAACATGTGATTATGATATCCAACTTCTATAGAAAGCTGACGTATAGACTCCATAAAAGGTAAACTTTCAATATCTCCAACAGTCCCACCAACTTCACATATGATAACATCGTATTGATTTTTCGCATTAACACGCTGAATTCTATTTTTGATCTCATCTGTTACATGAGGTATTACCTGAACAGTATCACCAAGATATGCACCTTTTCTCTCCCTGTCTAAAACCGTACTATAAATCTGACCTGCTGTTGCATTATTATCTTTAGTCATATTTACATCAATAAACCGTTCATAATGACCTAAATCTAGATCTGTTTCAGATCCATCATCTAAAACAAATACCTCTCCATGCTGATAGGGATTCATGGTGCCAGGATCTACGTTTAAGTAGGGATCTAACTTAAGAATTGTTACTCTTACTCCAGCCTGTTTTAATAAATATCCAATAGATGCTGCTGCTATACCTTTGCCTAGGCCTGACATAACTCCGCCAACAACAAAAATATATTTAATATGATTATTATTGCTCTTCATAGCCGTCCTCAATTAATTCAATTTCAGATATAGAATCAACTAACTTAGTAATTTTTTCAAAATCTTCTTTAGTATCAACAGATAAACTATTACAAGAATCGATTATAACATCTATAGTAATATTATTATCAAGGGCTCTTAATTGCTCTAATTTTTGAGCTATTTCATTTTGTGATTGTGCAAGCGCTGTAAACCTCATAAGCATTTTTTTTGTATAACCATATAAACCAACATGGCGATATACTCCACCAATTTCGAAATCATCAATATTCCGTTTAAATTCTATAGCTTCCTGCTTTTCATTAATAATGGCTTTAACAACATTTGGATCTAAAAAATCACTTGTAGTTAAATTGGTACTTAAGACCGTGGCAAAATCAACATTCGGATCTTCAAGTTTACTTACTAAAGAATCAATTACTTTGGGATCAATTAAAGGTTCATCTCCTTGTATATTTATGATGATATCCAGATCTTCAAAATCACAAGCAACTTCCGCAATCCTATCTGTTCCTGATTGATGCTCAGAAGAGGTCATAACAATTTCAAAATTAAAATCTCTTAAAGCATGCTTTGTCTCTTCTGAATCAATTGCAAGAATCACTCGCTCAAGTTTTTTTGACATTAATGTCCTTTCAACAGTATTCGCAATCATTGGTTTACCATTTATAGGCTCTAATATTTTTTTTGGAAAACGTTTCGAATCAAGACGAGCTGGTATTATTCCGATATTCATGATATCGTAAAAATTACCTATACCAGAAATAAAAGAATAGTATGATATATTAGAATTAAAGCTGAATTTTATTCAAATCTTAATGATTCAATAGGGTCTAATTGTGCAGCCCTCCATGCTGGATATATACCAAAACCAATACCAATAACTGAACAAACGATCAATCCAATAATGGTCCAATCTATAGGAATAACAGCTGGAATATTAAATATTATTGAAACAATATTCCCTCCAGCAATTCCCAAAACAATTCCTACAACGCCACCAAATTCACTTAGGAATATCGCTTCCATTAAAAATTGAGTTAAAATATCTTTTTTTGTGGCTCCAATTGCCTTACGGATACCAATCTCTTTAATACGTTCGGTTACAGAAACTAGCATTATGTTCATTATCCCGATCCCAGCAACAACTAAAGCAATGACACTAACACACAAAGCAAAAAGTTTTATCCCACTTGTAAATCCAGAAAATTGCTCAATCATTTCTGTATTAGTCACTACTTCAAAATCATTTTCTTCTTCAGGATTCACCTTTCGAATAGACCTCATAAGCCCAATAGCTTCATCTTTAGTTTTTTCAAAAGTACTTTCTGATGAAGATTCCACATGTATACTTAAAGTTGTCCATCGATCTGAGAATCTTTTTAAAAAGGTTGATATAGGAATGGCAATAAAATTATCTTTGCTTTCACCAAAAGCTTCACCCTGTCTTTCTGTTACACCGACAACGAAATAGTCAAGACCCTCGATTTTTATTTTTTTACTAATAGGGTCTTCAAAAGGAAATAGCCGATCTACAACATCCATTCCTAAAATACATACATTTCTTCCGAAATGAATATCATCATCAATAAAATTTCTACCGTCTGAAAGATATGTATTGTAAAACCTAATGGTACCATCATCGCCTCCAATAAGGCTTACATAGTTCTTTACAACTTTATCTTTATATTTTACATTTCTTACTGATTTACCTTCAAGTACACTAACTAAAATAGGGAGGGTTGATCGTGCTTTTAATTTTTGATATTGAGAAAAATCAATATTTTTTCTTTTTCTATATTTCCTGTTATCTCCAAATGATATTTCAGGATATTTTTGAATAACAAAAGTATTAGTGGCAAATACATTAAGACCTGAAGCAACTGAAGATTCAAGAGTCCGGATTGCTGTCATAACACCTATTACCGAAAATACACCTATGCTAATTCCTAACAATGTTAAGCTTGATCGAAGTTTATTTTTGCGAATTGCATCAATAGCCATCCAAAAACTTTCTGTTACAATATTTTTTATACTTCTTGAACCCATATCATTCGTACCTTAAAGAGTCTATGGGATCAAGATTCGCAGCTCGATATGATGGTATCAATCCTGAAACAACACCAACAACAATACTCATTAAAATTGAAAATGTTGCCAACCATATATCCATGGTAGATGGAAAAATTTTGTTTAAAAGAATACTAAATATATAAGATATTAATAAACCTATTAGTCCAGCTATTAAACAAATCAAAACTGCTTCCATTAGGAATTGCCCTAAAATCATTCCTTTCGTTGCGCCAATAGCTTTACGAACACCTATCTCTCTTGTTCTTTCTTTTACAGAGACGAACATAATATTCATCACTCCAATACCACCTACAATTAGAGATAAAAGGGTAATAAAAGTTCCTGTTCCACCTATTGCTAATTTCAAAGTATTATAATTTTTTTCAAAAGCCTTCGTCTGATTAATAGCAAAATCATTTTTTTGATTTGGTTTTAAGCCTCGAATATGTCGCATCACGGAGGAAATTTCATCTAAACCTTCCTCTATTTTATTTTCTGGAATTTTAATACTTAATCTCATCCACCCTCTTTTTGAAAAAATTCTATTATAGGCTCCAATAGGAAGAATTGCCTGTTTATCGACACTAAATAATCCCAAAAATTTTCCCTGTTTCTCTAAAACACCTATCACGCGGAATTTAATATTATCTATTTTAATGTATTTACCAATTGGATCTTGATCTCCAAAAAATGCTTCTTTAATTCCATCTCCAATTACGGTTACTCTTGAGCCTGATCTATCTTCATTTTTAGAAAAGAATCTACCCTGAACAATATTTGTTGTTATTGTTTCCATATAATCTTCATTTGTCCCAAATATTTCTGTTCTAGTTTCTTTTTCTCCATAAGAAAGAGATGCTCCGCGCTGCATAACAGGCGCTACTGCAAGCGCGTATTTTGATCTTACCTTTATTTTATCAACATACTCTGGCCTTATTCTTGGCCTATTTCTTACTTCCCACCACTCCATATCTCCAAACCATTCATAACGGCTAACGTATAAAATATCCTTTCCAAGCCAAGACATACTATTCTCAAATGTTTTATCGAGCCCTGAAATAAGGGTTCCCATCATTGTAACAGATACAACTCCAATTATAATACCAAGAGCCGTTAATATGGATCTAGTTTTGTTTGCAAAAACAGATGATAACGAAATAAATAAATTTTCTATAAATAATAAAATCATTCGCTTTTGACTTTCGAATCTTCTGTGATTTTCCCATCAAATAATCTAATAACTCGATGCGCATGCTGTGCGATGTTATCTTCATGAGTAACAAGAATAATTGTATTCCCTCGTTGATGTAATTGATCAAGTATCCCCATAATTTCATGACCACTTTTTGAATCTAAGTTACCTGTGGGCTCATCAGCCAAAATGATAGAAGGACTATTTACTAGTGCGCGAGCAATAGCAACTCTTTGTCTCTGCCCCCCAGATAACTCATTTGGTTTATGATGCATACGATCTGCCAAACCAACATCTATCAAAGCTTTTGAGGCCATTTTTATTCTTTCATTTTTTCTTATATTACCATAAATAAGTGGAATTTCAACATTATGCTGTGCGGTTGCTTTAGGTAATAAGTTGAATGTTTGAAAAACAAAGCCTATCTTCCGATTTCTTATAGATGCTAGCTGGTCGTCATCCATTTCCTGTACCATTTCACCCTCAAATTGATAGACTCCTGAAGAAGGAGTATCTAAACAACCAATCATATTCATTAAGGTAGACTTACCTGATCCAGATGGACCCATGATTGCTAAATATTCATTTTCCTTAATTTCTAAATTAATACCATCTAAAGCTCGAACCTCTTCACCGCCTACATTATAAATTTTATAAATATTATTAAGTGCAATTAAAACCAAAACAATCTCCTATTTATAAAAGACACCTCTACTCTTCATTTACAGATTGCACTTTTTGATTTTTCATTTTAACTAAATCTCCATGATTCAAATCTTTACTTAAAACTCTATAACCACCAATTACAATCATATCATTATTCGCTATCCCTGATTTCACTTCATAATAATTTTCACCAGAAATACCAACTTTAATTGGTTTAACTAATGCATATTTTTTTCCTTCTTCTACTTTATTATCTCCAAACTCATCCTTCAAAACAAAAACCACATCAATTGGTTTGATTTTTTTAAATGATATATCATCATCATCTTTTTCCCACTTATTTTGTTTTTTATCAGAATCACCTTTGTCTTTATAGTTTTCAGGCCTAGACGTAAGAGCCTGAATTGGAATAGATAAAGCATTTTTGATGGTTTCAGTAATAATATTTACCGTACTACTCATACCAGGACGAATCCTATCAGGCACTGTGATCATTTTAACTTTTACTTTAAAATTTGTGACCTGTTGCTGTGAGCCCATATTCATTGATTGAGCTGTATGTGCAATTTCACTAACAATTCCAAAAAACATTGTATCTGGATA
>CETG01191701.1_pt1 | contig 24617 bp, 16 predicted proteins | sample 361471 | NCBI WGS metagenome assembly CETG01 (sample SAMEA2622696, study PRJEB7988) | marine metagenome | isolation source: saline water (ENVO:00002010), including | reverse complement strand
AATCTTTGAATAACATCCATTAATTTATGAACATCATAAAAGCTTAACCCTGTTGTAGGTTCATCAATTAAATATAAAGTCTTACCTGTGGCTCTGCGAGATAGTTCAGTAGCTAATTTCACCCGTTGAGCTTCTCCACCTGAAAGCGTTGGAGCTGGCTGGCCAAGCTTAATATATCCAAGTCCAACATCCAATAAAGTCCGCAAACGATCAGCTGCTTGAGGTATCGCAGAAAATACATCTACAGCTTGTTCAACTGTCATCTCTAAAACATCTGAAATTGTATATCCCTTATATCTAACCTGAAGAGTTTCTCTATTAAATCGGGCACCCTTACAAACATCACATTGTACATAAACATCTGGTAAAAAATTCATCTCGATAACATTAACTCCTTGCCCTCGACATGCTTCACAACGTCCACCTTTAACATTAAAACTAAATTGACCAACTTGATAACCACGTGCTTTCGCTTCAACCGAGGCTGCAAAAACCTGCCGGATAGGATCAAATGCTCCAGTATAAGTAGCTGGGTTAGACCGTGGTGTACGTCCTATAGGAGATTGATCAATAATAATTACTTTATCTATAGCTTTTACTCCTCGTAACTCTCCGAGCCCCTTCGGAAAAGGAACTTTTAAACCCAATGAATGACTAAGAGCAGGATGCAACAACTCATTAACTAGAGTACTTTTACCGCTACCGCTTACACCTGTAACTGACACTAGTCTTCCTAAAGGAAAATCAATAGAAAAATTCTTTAAATTATTAAGATCACAATCAATTAAACGGAGATTTTTATTAACTTCCTGTCTTCGATGTTTTGGAGTCGGGATAGAAGAACGTCCACTTAAATATGCCCCCGTTAGAGATTTTTTAGATGATAATAAATTTTCTATAGAGCCTTCAGCAATTATTTCTCCACCATGAACACCAGCTCCAGGACCTATATCAACAACATAATCAGCAGCTCGTATAGTTTCTTCATCATGTTCAACTACAACAAGTGTATTTCCTAAATCACGTAATCTCCTTAAAGTAGCCAATAACCTATCATTATCTCGTTGATGTAAGCCAATACTTGGCTCATCTAAAACATAAAGAACACCTGTAAGCCCTGCACCTATTTGAGTTGCCAAACGAATTCTTTGCGCCTCACCACCTGACAGCGTCATAGCGGGTCTATCTAAAGTTAAATAATCAAGGCCTACATCTAAAAGAAACTCTAATCGTAATCTAATTTCTTTTAATACAAGTTCACCTATCTGAATTTGTTTATTAGATAATAATGGAATAGAAGCTTTTGATTTTTCTGTTCCCATTAACTTTTGGATGGCTTCGAGAGTTTCTGAAACACTAATTGAGGTCAAATCAGAAATAGAATAAGGACCTATTTTTACTGCCAGAGCTTCAGGACATAATCTTTTACCTGAACAAGCATGACAAGGTACTAACTCTAAAAATTTCTCTAATTTTTGTTTTATTGATTCTCCATTAGCATCTTCATATTGTCTTTCTAAAATTGGCAAGATTCCTTCAAAAGGTCTTTTAAAACCAGAACTTTTATTGTATCTACTATCAACTTTTATCAAAATTGGTTCTTTGCTTCCATTCAACAAAATATTCTTTTGTTCAAGAGTTAAATCTTTCCAACGAGATTTAATTTCAAACCCAAAAGCTTCTCCTACTGAAAAGAGTAAAGAAAAATAATAAGAATTATCTTTATCACTCCATGGAGCTACCGCTGCATAAACAGGCAGCGAAGGATCTGGGATAACTCTTTCTACAGTAAATTTTCTTAAATATCCAATTCCATGGCATTCTGAACAAGCTCCATAAGGACTATTAAAAGAAAACAACCTTGGAGAAAGTTCCTCTATAACAGCTCCATGAATAGGGCATGCGAAATTTTCAGAATATAATCTTTCTCGTTCTATACCTTCGGATAATTGTTCATTTTTTTTAGGGACCACTTCGACAATAGCCAAGCCATCTCCTCGTTTTAAAGTCGTGCTTAAAGAATCAGTCAATCTTTCTTGGATTCCTTCACGAGCAATCAATCTATCTACTACAACTTCTATTGAATGCACATGATTCTTATCAAGTTCAATATTGTCAGATAACTCTCTTACTTCTTTATTAATCCTTACACGAGCAAAACCTTCTGAAGCTAATCCAGATAATAATTTTGAGTGAGTACCTTTTTTTCCTCTTACAACAGGTGCAAGTAATTGATAACGAGTCCCTTCAGGCAGTGTCAAGATCTGATCAATCATCTCATCAATAGTTTGAGGCTTGATTGGTCGTGAGCATTTAGGGCAATGGGGATCTCCAGCTCTACCAAAAAGTAATCTCAAATAATCTTGTATTTCTGTTACTGTTCCAACTGTTGATCGTGGATTATGACTGGTTGATTTCTGATCAATAGAAATAGCAGGAGATAAACCATCAATTGAATCAACATCAGGTTTATCAACTTGCCCTAAAAACTGTCTTGCATAAGCAGAGAGACTTTCTACATATCTACGTTGACCCTCAGCGAAAATAGTGTCAAAAGCTAATGAACTTTTTCCACTTCCACTTACCCCTGTAAAGACAACCAATTTATTACGAGGGAAACTTAGGTCAACATTCTTAAGGTTGTGCTGACGTGCCCCTCTAACGCGAATTACATCCTCAAAGGATTCGCTGTTCAAAGAATTTTTTATAGCTTTTGAGTTAGAACTTCCCATTAGGGAAAAGATAGTAGCTTTATATTGTAAAGAATTAAGAGCTGATTAAGCAGCTTGTTGTTCCAGCAAGCTAGCCGCATAAAGATTTGCTTCCTTTAACTCGCCACCAGCAAGTTCTGCAAGTTCTTTTTTGCGCTCTGAAAAACCTTTGAGATGTTTAATCATTGAAGAAGTTTTCCCATCTTTGATAGATTTAATTACTGAATAATGATTATCTGCTGCTGCTGCTACTAAAGGTTGATGTGTAACACAAAAAACTTGCGTTTTTAAAGATAAAATTTTTAATAAATTTGCAATAGCTTTGCTAACTCTTCCACTAACACCAGAATCAATCTCATCGAAAATTAAAATGCCTGGTAAATCAGAAGGGGATAGAATTGTTTTTAAAGCAAGAACGAATCTAGACATTTCTCCACCAGAAGCAATCTCATGAAGAGACAACATAGGTTGTCCAGGATTAGCAGAAAATAAGAATTTAACTAAATCTTTTCCTTTTTCATTTGATTCTATTGTATTAATATCGACTTTAAATCGAACATTAGAAAGACCCAAAGGCCTTAATGAATCAAGAAGTCTAATCTCAAATTTCTTTGCAAGTTTTTTTCTTTCAAGAGATATAATAGAATTTATCTTATCTCTTTTAAGCCTGGCAAGACTTTCATTTTTTGATAACTGACTTAAATTATTATTAATAAGATCATTAGCTAATGTTTCACGTAATTGATCACGTTTATCAATTAATTCATGAAGAGATAGTCCATGTATTTTCTGTAAACGTTTTAATCTATTCAATCTTTCTTGTAAATGTTCTAAACGTTGAGGTTCAGTTTCTAATAAAAAAGAATATTGCTCTATATTTTGAATGAAAGTAATAATACTCTGATCAATTAAAGATAATTCATTATAAATATTGTTTACTGTTTGATCAGATCTTACCATTTGCCTTAATTCATATAATGATAAATTTACTTGATCTAATACAGTGGGTATATTATCAGGATTATCTTTAAAACTTGATAGTATCTTGTTAACAGATGTACTCAAATCTAGTTTGTTAACTAATCTTTCTTCTTCAATTTCCAATTGTTGAACCTCATTTGGATCATCTAAGTTAGCCAGTTCTAACTCTTCTAAAATGGTTTTAGATTCATGGTAGTTTAATTGAATTTTATCATAATTATTTTTTGCTTCTTCAAGAAGCTTAATTGATTTAAGCCAGTCTTTCCAAGCTATTTGAACATCTTTTAATAAATTAAAAAATGAATCATCTCCTATACGGTCTAGACAATTTAATTGCTCTAAAGGAGAATTAAGACTATAAGATGAACCTTGAAAAGTAAAATCTATAAGTAAATTACGTAATTTGATAACTTGGGTTTTATTAATAAATATTCCATTTATTCTACATCTATTTTTTAGTTTACCTTCGCGTAAGCGCCATTCGCGAGTCACTACTAATTCATCATTGTCAAATAGTAATTGCTCTGCTTCAAGCCATTTTACAAGAGGTGGAGTTATAGAAAAAGTACCTTCTATAAGAAAAAAAGTTTTACCTGATTGAAGTAATTTAGTTGATGAGGCAGATTGAGTATTGCTTAACAAAACATCCAAAGTATCTAAAAGAATTGATTTTCCAGCTCCAGTTTCACCTGTAATGACAGTAAAACCTTGTTGAAAATTCAATTCTTGATCATTTAAAAGTGAGATATTTTGAAGCCTCAGACTTTTTAGCACTGTTTTCAAAAGAACCTTTAGACCGAGATTAGCTACACTCTTAAGAAATAAGAAGGGGTGGTTATCTACCGCCATCAATATGGCAGAAGAACTAAGTGATTTCATTGAAGCTTCAGGTCTTCTAGAATATGACCCTGAAGCAATCAGAAAAATATATAAAAGGAATCCAAAGCGACTCATAATTCGCCTTTGGCAAACATTAATTCCTATTTTTTTATTTGTTATAAGTGTAGGTTCGGATAAATTATTAGGCTTACTAAAAGATCCTAAAAGATCAAAAAAGCGAGCTAAAGAGTTTACTAATTTGCTGGTAGAGCTCGGCCCAGCATTTATTAAAGCTGGACAAGCCCTTTCAACAAGACCAGATATTGTTCCTCAATTTGTTTTAGAAGAATTAGCTCAGTTACAAGATCAATTACCAGGTTTTGATGGTGAACTTGCAATGGCATGTATAGAAGAAGATCTTGAAAAAGATATAAAAGAAATTTTCAAAACAATAGATAAAAAACCTGTATCAGCAGCATCTTTAGGACAAGTACATAAAGGTATTTTAAAAAATGGTGAAAAAGTTGCTGTTAAAGTTCAAAGACCTGGGCTGAGAGAACAAATTACATTAGATCTTTATATAGTTAGAAATATAGCTAAATGGTTAAAAGGTAATATTAAATTTATAAGAAGTGATTTAGTTGCACTGATTGATGAGCTTGGTAAAAGAGTTTTTCAAGAAATGGATTACTTAAATGAAGCTAGTAATGCTGAGCTATTTAAAAAATTACATGATAATAATAAAAAAGTTGCAGTTCCATTAATTTATAGAGAGGCAACAAGCAGAAGAGTGTTAACAATGGAATGGATTGATGGCGTTAAGCTTACTAATATAGAAAAAGTTAAAAACCTAGGAATAGAGCCAGAAGAACTTATTAACATTGGTGTTAATTGTAGTTTGCAACAATTACTTGAACATGGTTTTTTTCATGCAGACCCTCACCCTGGCAATATTCTTGCACTTTCGGATGGAAGATTATGTTATTTAGACTTTGGAATGATGAGTGAAGTCAGCAAAGAATCAAGAACAGGTCTTATAAAAGCTGTAGTACATTTAGTAAATCGTAGATTTGATAAGTTATCTAAAGACTTTGTTCAACTAGGATTTCTTTCTAAAGAAGTTAATTTAGAACCAATTGTTCCAGCCTTTGAAATTGTTTTTACTAAAGCTTTAGAAGTTGGTGTAAATAAAATGGATTTCAAAAGCGTTACTGATGATATGTCTAACATTATGTATAAATTTCCTTTTCGATTACCACCTTACTATGCATTAATTATTAGATCATTAATTACACTTGAAGGAATTGCTTTAAATGTAGATCCAAATTTTAAAATATTAGGAGCTGCTTACCCTTACTTTGCAAGTAGACTGATAGAAGATGAAGAACCTGAATTAAGAGAAAGTTTGAAAGAAATGTTATTTGAAGAAAATAATTTTATTTGGTCTAGATTAGAAGATTTAGTGAGTAGCGCATCAAAACAAGTTGAATTAGATTTAGAACAATTGATAGATCAAATATTAAACTTTTTATTTTCAGAAAAAGGTAGCTTACTCAGAAAAGAAATAACTTCAAATTTAGCTAATAAGTTGGATAATATGGGATGGAAAATAGTTATAAAAATAAATAATACTTTACCAAAAGCAATAAGATCTAAAGTTATTGAAAAATCTAATAAGCAAAAACAATTAGAAAAAATAATTCTTGAATTAGAACCAATGAATAAAGTAATGGGAATTGTAAATAGTTCACCAAAATTTAAAAAAGAAATCATAATAAAAAGAATACCGAGAATAATTAAAGAACCGTTAACAAGAAAAATAAGTTTAGATATAATAAAAAAAGCAAGTGAAAAAAGTATGGTAAGACTTGTAAAAGTAGCAGCAGGAGTTATTCAATAAATGAAGAAAAGCTTATTCTTTAAATTACTTGTAATCTTATGTTTATTACAAACTGAATGTAAAGTAAATGCGGCAGAAAATATAATGATATACAAAGGAACACTAAGTCGAACAATAACAATAGAGTCTTTAGAAAATTTAGTTAAAACTAAAAAATCCAATGGTTCTTTAAAAAACATATTGAGAATTACAAATCAAAAAGATAAAGATATATCAGAATTACTAGAAAAAGAATATGAACTACCAATTGTATTAACAAGTAAACTTATTCATAGCAAAATAGGCACCATAATTATTTCTAGAATATCAAAAATCATTTACCCTAATAAAACGCCACAAAAAAATGTTAGTGTACCAGCAATAAGATCCGCTATTATAAAAGGAATTGTAGTAGGTGAAGGAAAGCTTAATTTGCTGGGTTTTCTAAAACATTATCCTAATAAAAATATAGCAATTAATTATAATGCCTTAAATAAAGTCCTTAATAAAATAGAATCAATGACAGATCTTGTAAACTTTTTTACTGGTTCACCATTAGATAACCTTAAAAACAAAACATCAATCTAAAAATGTCATTAATTAAAAACTTAAAAAATAAATTTTTAGAAAAACCTACACATCATCACTGGCCTGGATTAATAGAAGCTTATAGAAAATGGCTACCAGTAAATGATAAAACTCCCGTAATAACACTTCAAGAAGGTGCTACGCCTCTTATACCAGTTCAGTCAATTTCTGATCGAATAGATAATAACGTAGAAGTTTATGTGAAATATGACGGTTTAAATCCAACTGGATCTTTTAAAGATAGAGGGATGACTATGGCAATCAGTAAAGCAAAAGAAATGGGTTGTGAAGCAGTAATTTGTGCAAGCACTGGCAACACGTCTGCTTCAGCTGCAGCTTATGCAAGAAGAGGAAAAATGAAATCTTTTGTTCTAATACCAGAAGGATATGTTGCTCAAGGAAAATTAGCACAAGCACTTGTTTATGGAGCAGAAGTAATTTCAATAAAAGGTAATTTTGATCAAGCCTTAAATATTGTTCAAGAAATTTCAAATAAGTATCCTGTAACTCTTGTAAATTCTGTTAATCCTTACAGACTCGAAGGTCAAAAAACAGCTGCTTTTGAGATCATTGAATCATTAGGAGAGGCTCCTGATTGGTTATGTATACCAATGGGAAATGCAGGAAATATAAGTGCTTATTGGATGGGTTTTGAAGAATATTTTAAATATAATAAAAGCAAAAAATTACCTAAAATGATGGGCTTTCAAGCAGAAGGTTCAGCACCATTAGTTTTAAATAAAGTAATACTAGAGCCTAATACTATTGCTACAGCAATAAGAATAGGTAATCCAGTTAATAAAGAAAAAGCAACTAATGTTAAAGAAAGAAGTAAAGGAAGATTTTTATCTGTAAGCGATGAAGAAATAATAAATGCTTATAAAATTTTAGGGAAAGAAGAAGGTATTTTTTGTGAACCAGCAAGTGCAGCTTCAATAGCAGGTTTACTAAAAGTAAAAAATGATATTCCTAAAAATTCAAAAATTGTTTGTGTATTAACTGGAAATGGTTTAAAAGATCCAGATTGTGCAATTAAAAATAATGAAGCAATTTTTCATACAAACTTAGACGCAAACCTAGAAACAGTGGCTAAAAAGATGGAATTGTAAAAGACAATCAAAAAAGTGTCTGAGGAAAACTGCTTAATGTGGCTTTTTGGGTTGTGGAAAACGGAAAAAGGTTTTGGTTATTTTTTCAACAAATAATAAATTTTATATTTAAACTATGTTTTTTAAACAAAATTATTTTTTAATTCACAAGTAAATTTTTGATTATTTTCAATGGTAACAATGGTTTTAAGCAATATTCCACAGTTTCCTCAGGATCTACTACTACTAATTAAATATATTTAAAAGAAGAATAATAAAATAGTTAGAAGAAAAAAAGAATTTTTTGATGAAAGATGAAATTCTTCCTTAATCCTCTTAGAATTTTTATGTTAATTATTTTTAATGAGACTTACTTGTTCTCAAACTGAGCTTAACTACGCCTTGCAGCAGGTAAGTAGAGCTGTAGCCAGTAGGCCTACCCATCCTGTTTTAGCAAATGTCCTGTTAACAGCTGATCAAGGAACAAATCGATTAAGCTTTACAGGGTATGATTTAAGTTTAGGTATTCAAACTTTTATATCTGCTTCTGTAGAAAGTAGTGGAGCAATTACTTTACCGGCACGCTTGTTAGTAGAGATTGTATCTAAATTATCTAATGATGCACCGATTATTTTTGAAAGTGAAGATGATGAATTAATTATATTAAAAAGTAAAACAGGTTCTTATCAAGTTCGTGGTATATCCGCTGATGATTTTCCAGATTTACCTTTAGTAGAAAGTGGTAAATCAATCAAAATAAATTCAGATAATTTTGTTTCTGCATTAAAATCAACACTTTTTGCTAGTAGTCCAGATGAAGCCAAACAATTATTAACAGGAGTACATTTGTCTTTTAAAGGTTCTTCAATGGAAGCTGCTGCTACTGATGGACATAGATTAGCTGTTTTAAATTTTTCAAATATTTTAGATTCAAACAATGAAGAAGAGTTTTCTATAACATTACCTTCTCGTTCATTAAGAGAAGTCGAAAGGTTTATTTCTTCATCTAAAAAAAATGATTATATAAATTTCTACTCTGATCAAGGACAAGTTGTTTTTATGGCATCAGATCAAATAGTTACTTCTAGAACTTTAGATGGTGTTTATCCTAATTATCGACAATTAATTCCAGATGAGTTTATTAATAAATTAAAGTTTAATAGATTAGACTTTATAGCATCTTTAGAACGTATAGCTGTTTTAGCTGATCAACATAATAATATAGTAAAAATAAGTACAATTGAAGATTCAAATACTGCATTAATTACTGCAGATGCTCAAGATGTTGGAAGTGGTTCTGAATCTATTCCTGTTCAAATTAATGGAAAAATAGATCAAATAGCTTTTAATGTTAAATATTTATTAGAAGGCCTAAAAGTTATTAACACAGATGAAATAAATTTAGAATGTAATTCTCCGACCACTCCAGCTATATTTACTCCTGGTGAAGAAAAATCTAAATATATTTATTTAGTAATGCCAGTACAAATTAGAAATTAAATTGAATAAACTAAATAATATTTTATTATCTGAAATTTTAACTTATAATGTTAGATGTGATTTAGGTTTAGAGCATGGTCAAGGTGTAATGATATGGATGTATCCTCCCGTTCATAGAGTTCTCGGTTGGATTACTAGACCTTCCACTTTAAAATTGACAAGAGAAGTATGGAGATTAAATCAATTTAGAGGTTTTGTACAAAATAATATATACGTAAAAGGTAGTCCTGCTATTTCTGAAGAAGTAACTTTACAAAGATTTCCTACTTTAATTAATGCTCATTTATTAAATAAAAATGGAGAAAAAATTGCTAATATAGTTGATTTATTATTTGAATTAAAAACAGGAAAAATTTTATACTATTTAGTTTCAAGATCTAATCCTAAAATACCTGGAACAAGTCGTTGGTCTTTATCAATTGATCAAATTGAAGATCAACAACCTGGAATGATTTTAACTAATTTAATGAGCTTGGATGAATTGCCATTAAAAAAGGCAAGTATAAGAGAGGAATTTTTAAGAAAAAGCAAGGATTGGAAAATTCAAATACAAGATATAACTGACCGTGCTTCTAATAAATTAGAAGGATGGTTAGAAGAATCTCCTTGGGAAGAACAATCTTTGAATTATGATCTTGATAAACCTAAAGAAAAATTAAATTTTTCTGATGAATGGATAGATGATTTCTCTGATCAAGATTCTGATAAACTTAATGAATTAGAATATTCAAGAAATTATTATAAAAAAACCGAAGAAGGTGATCCCTGGATTTAATTAATGACTATTAATTCTATTGATATTGAATTTTATGAGTTAATTAACTCATCTAATTTTTCTGTAGATTACGATGTAGAACTATCACTATCACAGGAAGGTTTAAAGAAAAAAGATTATTTAGAAATAATTAGAAGATTAAACAGATATCCAAATAGAACTGAATTAGGAATGTTTGGTGTTATGTGGTCTGAACATTGTTGTTATAGAAACTCTAAAACTCTATTAAATGATTTTCCTACTAAGGGAAAACATATTTTAGTAGGTCCCGGTGAAAATGCTGGTGTTGTTGATATAGGTAATAATCAAAGATTAGCTTTTAAAATAGAAAGCCATAATCACCCATCTGCAATAGAGCCTTTTCAAGGTGCTGCTACAGGTGTCGGAGGGATTCTTAGAGATATTTTTACTATGGGAGCAAGACCTATTGCTTTGCTCAATGCTTTAAGATTTGGTCCACTAGAAGATAAAAAAAACATTGGATTAATAGAAGGTGTTGTATCTGGAATTGCTCATTATGGAAATTGCATAGGCGTTCCAACTGTTGGTGGAGAAGTTGTTTTTGATAAAAGTTACTCAGGTAATCCGTTAGTAAATGCAATGGCCCTTGGTTTGATGGAAACTGATGAAATAGTTTGTTCAGGTGCTAAAGGAATTGGTTATTCAGTTGTCTACGTAGGAAGTACTACTGGAAGGGATGGAATGGGAGGAGCAAGTTTTGCAAGTGCAGAACTTACAAAAAGTTCTTTTGATGATCGTCCAGCTGTACAAGTAGGAGATCCATTTTTGGAAAAAGGTTTAATAGAAGCTTGTTTAGAAGCTTTTAAGAGTGGTGAAGTTATTGCTGCGCAGGATATGGGGGCTGCTGGCCTTACATGCAGTTCATCAGAAATGGCTGCCAAAGGGGGAGTGGGTATTGAACTTGATCTTGATAAAGTTCCAGCTAGAGAAGAAGGAATGACTGCATATGAATTTCTTTTATCAGAATCTCAGGAAAGAATGCTTTTTATAGTGAAACCAGGTTTAGAAGATAAGTTGATTCAAAGATTTACTAAATGGGGTTTATACGTATCTGTTGTTGGTCAAGTAATCACTGAAAAAGTTGTCAGAGTTATCCATAAAAAACAAATAGTTGCAAATATACCTACGAGTGCTTTGGCAGATGATACTCCTATAGAAAAACATAATTTATTATCTCAACCTCCTCAATATATAAAAGAACATTGGCAATGGAATGAAAATAAATTACCTGCAGCAAGATTTGAAGGTATTATTCCTATAAATAAAAATAATATAATTAATTGGAATACAATTATATTAAAATTATTAGATCAACCTACAATTGCTTCTAAAAAATGGATTTATAATCAATATGATTATCAAGTTCAATCAAATACAATTTTAGCTCCAGGAGTAGGTGATGCAGCAATTATTAGATTACGTCCACAAGAGGGAAAAGATTCTTTAATTAATTCAAATCGAGGAATTGCTGCTGTTGTTGATTGTCCTAATCGTTCTGTATTTTTAGATCCTGAAAGAGGAAGTATGGCAGCAGTTGCAGAAGCTTCAAGAAATATAAGTTGTGTAGGAGCATTACCGTTGGCTGTAACAGATAATTTAAATTTTTCATCTCCTGAGAACCAAGTTGGGTACTGGCAATTAGCTTTATCTTGTAAAGGCATTTCTCATGCTTGTACTGTTATGAAAACTCCTGTAACAGGAGGAAATGTATCATTGTATAATGAAACAAAAGATGTAAATAATAATATTCAACCTATTCACCCAACACCAATTATAGGGATGGTTGGTTTAATAGAAAATTTAGAAAATTTTTGCACTCAGTCTTGGCAAAAACAAAATGATTTTATATATTTATTAGGAGTTTCATTAGAAACTTCAGATACTTTAGATAAAAGATTATCTCTTTCTGCAACTGCATATTTAGAATATATTCATAATTTAGTAACAGGAAGACCTCCTGAGGTAGATTTAAAATTTGAAGAAACGGTTCAATCTTTTTTGCGAATAATGATTTCTAATAATTTAATTAATTCGGCACATGATATAAGTGATGGTGGATTAGCTATAGCATTAGCTGAATCATCTATTTCATCAAGCTTAGGTTGTAGTATTGATTTACCAAATTCTCCACAAAGAATAGATAGATTATTATTTGCTGAAGGTGGCTCTAGAATTATAGTTAGTATTAGTCCTGAAAATGATAATAAATTAATTCAAAAATTAGAAGCTTTTAATTCTTCTTTACAAATTCCTCTTCAATTAACCAAAATAGGACATGTTAAAAATAACAATTTAGAAATTAATTTTAAAAATAAAAAATTAGTAGATTTACATATAATTGAAATGAAAAAGTGTTTTGAAAATTCTATACCTAATAGAATTAACCCAACAAATTTATAATATGAATATTATAGATTTAATTATTAAAATAGTATTTAACAGGAGTATTTAACATGTGTGGAATAGTCGGAGTTGTTTCTAATGATCAAATTAATCAACAAATTTATGATAGCTTGCTTTTGCTTCAACATAGAGGACAAGATTCAACTGGAATAGTTACTATGGAAGACAGTCTCTTCCATATTCATAAATCTAAGGGTCAAGTTAAAGAAGCATATCGCACAAGAAATATGAGAAATTTGAGGGGAAATATAGGTTTAGGACATGTTCGTTATGCCACTAAAGGTGCCGCTGATAGGGAAGAAGAAGCTCAGCCTTTTTATGTAAATGCACCATACGGAATCGTGCTTGTTCATAATGGAAATTTAACTAATACAAGACAATTAGAAAAAGAACTATTTCAAGATGATAAAAGACATACAAATTCTTCTAGTGATACTGAAATGTTGTTAAATATTTTTGCAACTGAATTACAATCAATAAGTCATGGAAAAGATTTTACACCTGATAATATTTTTCAAGCAATTAAGTCAGTACATAAAAGAATTCAAGGATCATATTCTGTTATTGCTTTAATAGCAGGTTATGGATTAGTTGCCTTTCGAGATCCTTATGGTATCCGTCCTTTAGTTATAGGAAAGAGGAATTTAGACAATACTGCTAATAGTGAATGGATGATAGCTAGTGAATCTTTAGTTTTAGAAAATAATGATTATAAAATATTAAGAGATGTGGATCCAGGAGAAGCGGTATTCATTGCTTCTAATGGAGAACTATATTCATTGCAATGTTCTAATGAACCAAAACTTTTTCCTTGTTCTTTTGAATATGTATATTTAGCAAGGCCAGATTCCATTATGAATGGTATTTCTGTTTATGAGGCAAGATTAAGAATGGGAAATTTATTAGCAGATACTATAAAAAAAGAAATTTCTTTAGGTGATATAGATGTTGTAATGCCTATACCTGACTCTTCTCGTCCTGCTGCAATGCAAGTTGCTAAACAATTAGGGGTTGAATATAGAGAAGGATTTTTTAAGAATCGATATGTAGGTAGAACTTTTATAATGCCAGGCCAATCACTTAGAAAAAAATCAGTTAGGCAAAAACTAAATGCTATGAGTACAGAGTTTAAAGGTAAAAATATACTTATAGTAGATGATTCTATTGTTAGAGGAACAACTTCTAAACAGATAGTTCAAATGGCAAAAAGTGCTGGTGCTAATAAAGTCATTTTTACTTCAGCTGCCCCTCCAATACGATATCCACATGTTTATGGAATCAATATGCCAAGTAAACATGAATTAATTGCATACAATAGAACGATCTCTGAAATAGAAGAAAAATTATCTATAGATAAAATGATATATCAAACAGTTTCTGATTTAAAAAAATCAATAATATTTAATTCTGATGTGAAAGACTTAGATTTATCTTGTTTTACTGGGAATTATGTTACAGGGACAGTAACCAAGGAATATTTAGACTGGGTTGAATTAGAGTATTTATCATAAAATTATTTATTGAGATAACTAATTGCATCTATTATTTCTTCATTCGCATCCATCAAGATTATATTTTTATTTAGCTTAAATTTTTCTAAATCTTTAAGAGTTAATGAACTTATCTGTGCATAATTACCTTTGTTTGTTGATATTATTAAATTGTTTTTAGAATAAACTGCTTTTATGATATTAGGATGAGCCTTTTTATTTTTAAACAAATTTTTATCTATATAACCCATACAACCTTTTTTAGAGAATCTCAATAAATTATGCTCAACTTTTAATAATTTTCCGTTGTCTGTTATTAAAATCAAATGTTTATCTATTTCTTTATCTTCAGAAATTCCACATACAATAAATTCTGTTGGAAATAAATTTAGAATTAAAGGTCCTTGAGCAAGTTTTCCCATAATAGGTAAATTTTCTTCATCTATTTTTATTCTTAAAATTCTGCCTATATTAGTAATAACAATTAATTCATTGTTTTCATTACATATAACAGCCGATTTTAAAACAACATTTTCTTTTAATTTTAATATAGTCGTAGCTCTATTTGATATGTCAATCATCTCTTGTAATTGGAGCCTTTTAAATCTTCCATCACTAGTTAATAAACCTAAGCTTTCTTTAGTTTCTTTTGTTATTGATATTAATGTTAGAATTTTTTCATTTTCTAAACCACTTGGAAGCAGTCTATTAATATTTCCTGGCTTTTGTCCAGCAAATTCCCATTGAAGCAGTCCAATTTTCCCTTGCTCTGTAATTGCTAATATTTTAGGATTATCTTTAACATTTAATAATAGCTTTGTTGGTATTATTTCTTTACCAGGAATTATATTTTCATTTATTTTTAGTTTATTTATTACTTTTGGGCTAAGTATTTTTATTTGGTTGTTTGCTTGAATAGTTATTAGACCATCTTTAGGTAGGGATTCTAATGCTTGTAATTTTTGTAATTCTTTATTTGGCCTTATATTTGCATTTCTTTCAGCCAAAAGAGCATCACCATCTGAGACTAACTTTGTTTTTCTTTTTGAACCAAATCTCTTTTTTAAATCTTTAAACTCAGTACTCATTATTTTTAACAATTCATTTCTTTCTTTTAAAATTAACTCCAGATTTTTTTTCGATACTTTTAATTCATCTAATTCTGAATATAATGAATTTTTTTCTAAGCCTGTAAGTTTTCTTAGAGGCATTGCTAATACACCATCAGCTTGCTTTATATTTAAATCCAATTTTCTAATAAGATTCTCTCTTGCTTCATTTACATCTTTAGCACCTTCTATCATTGCTATTACTTCTTTAAGATTTTTTAATGCTTTTATTAAACCTTCAATTAACTCTAGACGTATAATTATTTTTCTTAATGAATAATTTGTTCTTTTTATAATAGTTTCTTCACGAAAATCTAAGAAATTTATTAATAAATTTTTTAATGAAAGTTGGATCGGTTGTCCATTAACTAAAGCAAGTAATGTCGCACCATAATTGCATTGTAGACTAGTTCTACGATATAAGTCTTTTAGTACTTTTTCTGGATCAGAATCTCTTCTTATTTCAATTAATATTCTCATTCCATCTCTGTCACTTTCATCTCTTATATCTGCAACCCCGCTAATCTTTCCATCATTAACCAATTCAGCTAATTTTTCTATCCATCCAGATTTACTTGTTTGATAAGGAAGTTCTGTTATGACTATTCCAGTTCTTTTATGTTTACCTTTTCCTGGATTTACTTCTTCAATATGAGTAATGCCTCTCATAGGTATACTTCCCTTTCCCTTTAAGTAAGTATCCTTAACTCCTGTTGTAAGTAGAATTTCTCCTCCAGTTGGGAAATCTGGCCCAGGAATAAATTTTAAAAGTTTTTCTTCTTCAAGATCTCTATTTTTTATTAACTCTAAAAGACCATTAACGACTTCATTCAGATTATGAGGTGGAATACTTGTTGCCATTCCTACAGCAATACCAGTGCAACCATTTAGGATTAAAAAAGGCAGTTGCGCTGGAAGTACATTTGGCTCTTGTTGAGAACCATCAAAATTAGAAGAAAAATCAACTGTTTCTTTATCAATTTCTTTTAATACACCTTCGTTTGCTATTTCTGCCAATCGAGTCTCTGTATATCTCATTGCTGCAGGCGGATCATCGTCGATTGAACCAAAGTTCCCATGCCCATCAAGAATTGGATATTTACAATTAAAATCTTGAACAAGCCTTACGAGAGCGTCGTATACAGCTTGATCTCCATGAGGATGGTATTTCCCAAGAACATCTCCTACAACACGAGCACATTTCTTAAAAGGCCTGTCAGGAGTTAAACCCAGCTCATGCATTGCAAATAGAATTCGACGCTGCACAGGCTTCAAGCCATCTCTTGCATCTGGCAACGCTCTACCCACGATTACGCTCATTGCGTATTCGAGGTATGAACGCTGCATTTCTTTATGCAGTGATATCGAATTGAGGCGCTCTCTAGTCATCCAGGTTTAGGGATAACAGCTTATAGCGTTTTCAGAGTACTTCTCTCTTTTCTTTGGCACAATGATTCGTTTTTAATTACTTTTTATATTCGCATTAGCTTTCGCTTTTTCAATAGATGATTTTAATTCTGGATCTTTAAATAATATTTGAGTAGCTTTTTGTAGCCTTTTGCCCCATAATTGTTCTTCTTGATGTTGTATATAAACATAGTTTGGATTTTTAAATAATGCATTTTTTGCTAAAGATATTGACTCATTTTTATTATTATTTGTAGAATAATTTGCAGCTGCCAATGCTAACATAGGCTCAGCATCCTTATTAATAATTAAGACTTTTTCCCATAATTTTATTGCTTTATTTTCTTTGTTTAACTCGTAAAGCACTAATGCTTGATTATTTATAGATTGCCAAAAATTTGGTTTTATTATAGATGCTTTTTCGAAAGCAATTAATGCTTTATCATATTCTTTTTGTAATAGCCTAGAGTTTCCAAGTTGAAAAAGAGCAGCTGGATTATTTGGATCTAATAATAGACCTTTTTCAAGATTTTTAATTGAGTCTTTTAATTCTTTTTCTTCAAAGTCTATTAGGGCCTCTTGGAACCAATAACTAGCTTCAATTGGATTTAAATTTTTAGCTATAGTTAAAGATTGCCTTGCTTTTTTAAGCTTATTAAGTCTAATTTCTGTTTTAGCAAGAATAGCCCATAATTTATCTTCTGATGGATTTAACTTAATTGCTAGTTCTGCAAGTTTATTTGCTTGTTTATATTGTCTAAAATATAGTAGTTGTTCTACAGATCTACCTAGCTCTTTTCCTTCTGCTTCTAACTCTTTCTTGTTAGGCTCATAAGGTTCAGGGATAAAACTATTAGCTTTATTTTCAAAAAGGGAAAAGAGAACTATAAAAATAGTAAATAAAATCAAGGCATTATTCTTTTTTTTTAAAATAAATAACATCATAATAACTTTTTATTTTCTATTGCTTTAGCATTTCTTCTCCACATCCATGGTTTTATTCTTTTAAGAGATGAACCTTTGAGATTTTTACGCCAATCATCATCATTCCAATTAAGGACTTGTGCTTTTGTTAAATTTAAAATCCAATTCTTAGGTTGCATATCTGGATCATTGCTACTTGGAATATCTTTTTTATTCCAAGGACATACTTCTTGACAAATATCACAACCAGCGACCCATTGACCCATTGAATCTTTTATATGATTTGGTAATTCTTCTTGTCGGTTTTCAATTGTGTGATACGGAAGACATAGATTTGAATTGATCACAAAAGGCTCTGTTATTGCTTTTGTTGGACAGGATTCAATACATATTTGGCATGTACCACATAATGATTTTGATGGTTTATCAGGAGTAAAACTTTCTGTGCAGAGTAAATAACCTAAAACCATCCAAGACCCTTGCGAAGCATTAATTAGATTGGAGTGCTTGCCAATCCAACCTAATCCAGCTTCTTCTGCCCATGCTTTTTCAAGTAATGCAGATGAATCAACACAGATTTTCCATTTGCATGAGGGTTTTTCTTTCTCTATCCATTTTCCTATTTTTTTTAATCGTTTTTCTAAAACATTGTGATAATCCTTTCCCCAGGCATAGCGACCAATTAATAAAGAACCTGGACTTCTTTTTGTATCGGTATAGTAATTAATACCTACTGCAAGAACACTTTTTACGTCTTTTAGAAGTGTTTCTATTTTTTTTCTTCTAGGAGCTTTCATCCAGTTCATATCTGCATGATGCCCAGCTTCTAGCCATCTTTCTAGTGCGGCTGTTCGAAGTTTTATTCGAGAACTTCCAGGTATTCTAGCAATTCCAACAGGTGAAAAACCTTCTTCTTTTGCTCTTTTTTTAAGCAGATCACTGAACTTATTTTGTTCTTCTTGGTTTTTCCAAGTCACAATGAAAGCAAAAATAGTGCGGTTTATTTTTTAAGATAATTTCTATAAATGACGCTAAACCTCATTTTTTAGCATTTTTTAAATTTGTATCTTTTATAAATTTGACACTCGAGTTTTTAAATTACATTGAAATTGTTCATTTGATTAAATAACCTATAACAAAGGCACAACAGCTTTTATTGGTTGAGTCCTCTCCTAGACAAGATCTTTCTTTAGCCTCTCGGCTTCAACAGGATCTTAAGAACGACCTTATAGCAGGTCTTTTGGTAGTCATACCTCTGGCCACCACAATTTGGCTGTCTACAATTTTTAGTCGATTTGTATTGGCATTTCTTACGTCAATACCAAAGCAATTAAATCCTTTTATCAACCTAAACCCTCTTTTACAAGATCTTATTAATCTTTCTTTGGGTCTTTCAGTGCCCTTATTAGGCATTTTGTTGATTGGATTAATGGCTCGTAATTTTGTTGGCAGATGGTTGCTTGAATTTGGAGAAGGAACGCTTTCTCGAATACCTTTAGCAGGGTCTATATATAAAACCCTTAAGCAATTACTTGAAACTTTTTTAAGGGATAATTCTTCAAGGTTTCGTAGGGTTGTTTTAGTTGAATACCCAAGGGAAGGTTTGTTTAGCGTAGGTTTTGTTACCGGTGTTGTAGGCCCTTCTTTGCAGCCAGAATTAGATCAAACTTTATTAAGTGTTTTTATTCCAACTGCACCTAACCCGACGACTGGTTGGTATACCTTGGTTCCGGAGAGTTCAGTTAAAGATTTAAATATTTCTGTTGAAGATGCTTTTCGTACAATTATTTCTGCTGGAATTGTTAATCCTGATGATCGTAATGAGTCAAGTAATCCAACCTTTTCTAGTTTATTCTCTCAATTAAGATCAAAATCTTCTTCTACAAAATTACAAAATCAATCGTAATTAATTTATAGTAATAATTATGGAATCTAGATCCGTTATAAGAGAACTCTCTTTATTGCTGTTATCGCAAATTTCTGAAAATGAAATTAATCAAATTAAATCTTTTTCTATTGAAAAGATTCTCAACAAAGCATTAGATACATTAATGCAACATTGGAGAGAAGAATTAGATTTTTGTGCTTCAGAACTTGAATTAGCTCAAGATGAATTAAGAGATAGTGAGTTTAAAGAATTTGATAAAAATTCAAATAATATTGTTAGAAAACATTTAACAAATTGTCTCACTATAAGTGAAACTATTATTAATAGTCTTTCAGATATGACCGAATTATCTAGATTGCTATCTTTAAGTGATCAACAAAAAATCAAAGAAGAAGCTATTAGTCGTGTTACTTTAGTTTTGAATAACATTAATTTAATTGATCTTAACTTAGATAATGTAATGGAAGGATGGAGACTAAAAAGATTGCCAAGAATAGATCGAGATATATTAAGATTGGCTTTTGTTGAATTAAATTATTTGAATATTCCTATACCTGTACTATGTAATGAGGCAGTTAATTTAGCAAATCGTTATAGCGATGAACATGGACGAAGAATGATTAATGGTGTTTTACGAAGAGTTCAGAAAGATTCTTCTACTTTAATTGCCAAATGACATTCGATGAATTTAAACGTATAAATACAGAGGGCTCTCAACATGATGATTCTTCTGCCACTTCAGAAGATTCATTAGATTGGGCTAAAGAAGCTTATGAAAGATTAAAAAAACAACAAGAAGAAAAAAAAGCAAAAGAATTAGAAATTAAGAGCAAAGAATCAAATATTCAGGAATTAGAGAATAAAGATGATAAATCTTTATCAAATTCAAATGATCAAAAGCAAATATCAATTGAGAAAAATAATAATGAAATCAATGAAACTGTTTCTACTAATATTGTAAACGAAGAAGATATTTTAGGAGAATTTGATAGTACTTTTGCATGGTCTGCAGAAGTTTTAGCTGCTCAAGGAAAAAAATCTAAACAAATATCTTTGGAAGAGATTGACTGGTTAGGTCGTTTAAGAAAAGGATTAGAATCTACAAGAAAAGAATTTGTAACTGATTTACTTGATAAATATGGTGATGATCCTTTAACACCTGAGATTGTTGATGATTTGGAAATGTTGTTATTAAGAGCAGATGCTGGAGTTTCTGCAACAGATCAAATATTAGAAGCTTTACGACATCGTTTAAATGAAGAAGTTTTGGACGCTGAAGAAGGGTTGAGATTCTTAAAAGAAAAACTATGTGAAATTCTTGAGGGGCCAATTAGTTCAAGTGGTGTTGATTTATTATCTCCTAAGAAAGGAAAATTAAATATTTGGTTATTGGTAGGAGTTAATGGAGTTGGGAAGACAACTACTTTAGGAAAATTAGCTAATTTAGCTGTAAGAAGTGGTTATTCATCTTTAATAGCAGCAGCAGATACATTTAGAGCGGCAGCTGTAGAACAGTTGAAGGTTTGGGCAGATAGAAGTTCAGTCTCTTTAATATCTAATCAAAGTTCAAATGCTGATCCTGCTGCAGTTGTTTTTGATGCAATAGGAGCTGCAAAAGCTAAAGGAACGGATTTGTTATTAGTTGATACAGCTGGTCGTTTGCAAAATAAAAATAATTTAATGGAGGAACTTAAAAAAGTTAGAAAAATAATTGATAAATTATCTCCAGAGGCAAAAGTTGAATCTCTTTTAGTACTTGATTCTAGTCAAGGTCAAAATGGACTTCGTCAAGCTATGGCTTTTGCTAAAACAGCTAAATTAACAGGAGTTGTTATAACAAAATTAGATGGTTCATCACGAGGAGGAGTTGCCTTAGCAATTGCTTCAGAAGCAAATTTGCCTATTCGTTTTATAGGAGCAGGAGAAGGAATTAGAGATTTGAGACCTTTTAATAGTTTTGAATTTGTTGAGGCATTATTAGCGAAAGGATGATTTGCTGCTGATTAAGAAAAAAATTGCTAATTTTTAAGTCCAATGACTTTATTGATTGACTAATAAGAGTTTGCCACCTCATATCAAGTCTTCGTTGCTTAATAGTGCGCAATCTTTTTCAGCAACTTCATCTTTACGAGAATTATTAGATAGTCTTTCGAGGGAACAAAAACATAATCAAGAATTATTAGTTTCTTTGGGCTTTGCTTTAAGAAGCTTTACAAATTTACGAAGATTTTTGGAGTTGGTTCCAAGAATTGCTTCTCAGCTTGTTGGTGTTAATTGTGTGATTTTGGTTCCTTTTCAAGAAGATGGCCGTTTATGGAAAGAGCAATTACAATCAACTGCATTTGAGGAATCCCAAGAACTTATTAGGCAATTATTAATCTTCTCAGAAGGAGATCAAGTTGGATTTGGTTTTGATCAAAATAAATTATTGTCCTTAGATAGATTTATTCAAAGTCATTTTTTGAATCTAGGTATATTTGCAACTTCTATAGTTGCTAGAGGTAAGCAGAGAGGAAGATTATATGTTTTTGACTCTAAAAAATCTTTTTCATGGAGTGATATATATCGCCAACATCTTCAATTAGTAGCTGATTTAACAGGGGTTGCAATTGAAAATGATTTAACTATTCAAGAAATTAGACGTCATGAGAGTGTTGATAGACAATTGAGTATCGGAGGAGAAATACAAGCCCAATTACTTCCAGACCATTGCCCAGTTATTGAGGGAGTGGATTTAGCTGCTTGTTGTAGGCCAGCTTTTCAGGTTGGAGGTGATTATTACGATTTTATGCCTACTCGTCCTGAGTTAAATGGTAGGAGAAGAGAAAGAGGTCGTTGGGCTCTTGTGATGGGTGATGTGATGGGAAAAGGTATCCCTGCAGGTTTATTGATGACTATGCTTCGAGGCATGTTGAGAGCAGAAGTAATTAGTGGCTTACCTCCTGACCGAATTTTGCATGATTTGAATCAACTTGCCTTGGAAGACCTGACCCAATCCCATCGTTTTGTTACTCTTTTTTATTCTGATTTTGATCCAAGATCTAAAAGACTTCGTTTTGCTAATGCTGCGCATAATCCACCCTTGCTTTGGAAAGCTAAATCTCAAAAGGTTTCAAGATTGGATGCCCCAGGTCTTCTAATTGGTCTTCAACCAGAAGCAGAATATGTATGCGGAGAAACCATTCTTGAACCAGGCGATATTTTGCTTTATTACACAGATGGAGTTACAGAAGCTCCTGGAATGTCAAGAGATCGTTTTGATGAGACACGTTTAATAAAAATTCTTTCTGAATTAGGTCCTACTGATTTGAGTGCCAAGGATATTTTAGATAAGTTATTCAAACGTTTAGATAGCTTTGTTGGAAGAGATCATCATTTAGAAGACGATGCTTCAATGGTTGTTTTGAAAGTGAAGGAAGATTTGAGTCTTCCTGATATAAAGCAAACTTTTTCCTGACAATTATTTGACAACTTGCTTAAGTAGATAAAGATTAGGATTTTTAATTTGGGAAAGGCCTGGAGTGAAAGGTTTGAAAAGGGGCTTAATCCTTTCATTGAAAGATTTAATGCATCTATTGATTTTGATCAAACCCTTTTGCAAGAAGATCTAGATGGATCAATAGCTCATGTAAGGATGCTTGCAAAAGTAGGTGTTCTTGTAAATGATGAAGCCAAACAGATAGAAAATGCTTTAGAAAAGATTCGCACTGAATTTGAACAAGGTGTTTTTGAACTTGATAAGGATGATGAAGATATTCATTTTGCTGTTGAAAATAGATTGATTGAAATCATTGGAGATGTTGGTAAAAAACTTCATACAGGAAGAAGTCGAAACGATCAAGTAGCTACTGATTTAAGACTTTGGCTAAGAAGACAAATAGATTCACTCGACAATGAGCTAAATAAATTTCAATGTGCTTTATTAATGCATGCAGAAAAACATATTTATACTTTGATTCCAGGATATACACATTTACAAAGAGCTCAACCTTTGTCATTAGCTCATCATTTATTTGCTTATATTGAAATGATTGAAAGAGATAGAGAGCGTTTAAGCGATGTAAGAAAAAGGGTTAATATTTTACCTTTGGGTTCCGCAGCTCTAGCAGGCACATCAGTTCCGATTGATAGGTATTTTACAGCAGATATTTTAGGGTTTTCTGATATTTCTAAAAATAGCGTAGATGCTGTTAGTGATAGAGATTTTGTTGTTGAATTTACTTCTGCTTCTGCTTTAATAATGGCTCATTTAAGTAGATTATCTGAGGAGGTTATTTTATGGTCTACAGATGAATTTTCTTTTGTAAAACTTACTGATAGATGTGCTACTGGAAGTAGTTTAATGCCACAAAAAAAGAATCCAGATGTTCCGGAACTTGTTAGAGGAAAAAGTGGCCGAGTTTTTGGACATCTTCAAGGTTTGCTGACAATGATAAAAGGTTTACCTCTTGCATATAACAAAGACTTTCAAGAAGACAAAGAAGCTCTTTTCGACAGTGTTTTTACAACTCGTGATTCATTGAAAGCAATGACAATTCTTTTTGAAGAAGGTTTGTTTTTTTGTACTGACAGACTTTCTTTTGTAGTGACGACAGATTTTTCCAATGCAACTGATGTTGCAGATTATTTGGTTTTTAAAGGTTTGCCTTTTAGGCAGGCTTATCAGCTAGTTGGAAGTATCGTTAAGCATTGTTTGCAAGAAGGGATTTTGTTGAAGGATTTAACTCTTGATAAGTGGAAAGAGTTCCATCCCTTCATTTCAGAAGATATTTACGACAAATTATCTCCCAAGAATGTTGTAGCTTCTCGTATTAGTGAAGGTGGGACTTCATTTGACAGAGTCAAAGAACAATTGGATAAATGGCAAGAAAAACTTGAAAAGTAAATCTAGTTAATCCTTTTGTGTGATTAAAGTATTAGACTGAGTACTACGTGATTCTTTTTGAATCATTAACTATGGCTATTTCATAGCCTAATTAGGCACATTTATTTTTTGGTCCAAGATTCAAGTGAGTATTTTTGTTGGTAACTTGC
>CETG01167611.1_pt1 | contig 24755 bp, 10 predicted proteins | sample 361471 | NCBI WGS metagenome assembly CETG01 (sample SAMEA2622696, study PRJEB7988) | marine metagenome | isolation source: saline water (ENVO:00002010), including | reverse complement strand
CCATTACCATTTACTATAGGTGATAAGGTATTTGTTGAGAATATTGGGGTATCTTCGGGTCATGGTTATAATTCACAAGACTATGCTTTCCAATTCTTTACTCTAACTGGTGTTTCAACAGCATTTGGTATATTGGATCAGGCAACTATAACCTATGAGGTTGATACAGACCCTGGTGACCATGATGCTCAACAGTATGGTTCTGTTGTTAAGAAATCTGATATAGCATCCTTTGATATTACATTGAAGGAAGCACAATTCTTTAATGGTGAAGAAATATTCACTAAGACTGCATCTAATAACTGTATTCGTGGTGATGGTAACTTAACTAATGTTCTTAGAGTTGATAGTATAGTAGGTTTCAATACTGGAGATCAAATTAGAGGTAAAGTATCTCAGGCATCTGCATTCATTAAGAGTATGCAGTCCTTTACAGGTAATTTTGACACTGGTGTTTCTATTATCCGTAATGAGGATTGGGAACGTGATACTGGTAAGTTAAATGAGTTCTTCCAGAGAATACAGAATAGTGATTACTACCAACAGTTTGCATATTCGTTGAAGTCTAGAGTTGGTATTAGTAGTTGGGATGAACCAGTTGATTCACTGGCACATATTTCTGGATTTAAGAAGCATAGTGATCTTCTAATACCATCTGTTGCTGGTATTGCTGGATCTATCACAATGACAGATCAAGTGAAGACACCATCTACTATCTTCCTTGATAATAAGGTGGATGTTAACTGCCATTACAACTATGATTCAGTATTTGAAATTACTAATGATACTGAAACTAAATCTGATGAGATTGTCTTTAAGTCTCTTAAGTTTGGTAATTCATTAATGTGTGATGGTAACAGGGTTCTTGAGATTGATGACATATCACCTCAGTTCTACAATGACCCTGCTATCAATAGGAATATTGAAATTGATACCTTGAACCTAGGTTCATTTAATGCTATCAAATACTATGCACAAGTTGTTGTAACACCATCAACTATGCTTGAGTCTAATGAAACTCAATATATTGAATTTGTAATTAGTGCTGATGATACAGTTGCTTTCAACAACCAATATTCAACTTTATCTGATGCATTTAATCTTGGAACATTCTTTACAGAAACTCAAGATGATCTGGTATCAGTTAGATTTAGTCCATTCAATTCTGTATTAACTTACGATATTACCTTCTATAAAGAGATAATGACTATAGCAACTGGTGTTGGTGCAACATCATTTGGAGGTCTTCTTAAGTCAGGTAACACTACTAATGTCCCTGCTAATACAAGTCGCAATCTACTATCTGTAAATGCTATGGACTTTAAGTGTGGTCAGGTATTAGTTGCAGCATCTGGTAATGGTAAGAAAGAAGTTGTAGAAAGCACCTTTATTGGTATTGGATCTACAGCACACTTTATCAACTATGCCGAGATGGATAGTGATGGTACTGACTTAGGTGACTTTAGTGTTAATGTTGATGGTAATAATCAAATCCTATTAGACTGGCAGTCTAATGTAGCATATGCAGCAACTGTATCTGCATTAGCATCATTCATAGGAGTTGGACAAACTTACAATAATTCAACAACAGGTATTCAGACTTCTAGGTATCAGGTTGGTGATTCTGTATTACATACTTCATATACAGAGATAGCACAAAGTCCTTCTAGCAGTATAGAAACCATTGAAACCATGGGATTCAATGATTTCACTTCTTGGAGATTACTTGTTAACATTGAAAACGTAACTGATGGTGAGCAGTCTGTATTCAATATGGCAGTCAACACCTTTGAAGGTGATGCTAACTGGAATAGGTATGGTTTAGTATCAACTGGTTCGTCAGACCCCAAGCGTGACCTACTAAATACGGAGATACAGGTCTCTGGTTCAAACTGCCTACTTAGGTTTACACCAAGAGACAATATTGACTACATTATACGGACATCACAAATCAGGATAACTAAACCTGATGGTATACCTTTCGATACTGTAAAAACACTAAGCTAATGGGATTTCAGTTAGGATCTATAAACCGCCAATATAATTCTTTAACGGAAACCTTCAGGTATTCGTTCAATTTGACACATAAAGGAGACCCTATATTTCATAAGGAGTTTGATGGATCCTCTACTTCTGAGGTTTTGTTAGGTGCTGATACATTTGTAATCCAAAATCATTTTTATGTAACAGGTGAACCATTACATTACGAAGCAGGTGGTGGTGGAACTGCTATAGGTATAGATCCTACTATTGGTATTGGTAACACACTACCTGAAAGAGTATTTGCTATTAAGATTGATGAGAATAAGATAAAGGTTGCACAGACAGAAGCAGATGCTCATTCAGGATCACCAATTAATATTATAACTGTAGGTGCTGGTACTACTCATTCATTCACAGCAGAGAAGCAGAATAGTAAGTGTATAATTGCACTGGATAATATGATCCAGTCTCCACTATATGAAAGACCTGGATATAATACTGTTTTAACTGGTGTAAACAATAGGATTATCACTGTTGAAAATGCACAGTTATTTAAAAACTACGATCTTATAAAGATTGACGATGAAGTTTTAAGGATTTTAGTTGTAGGGTTCCAAGGTAATGCTAACGATTTATTATGTGATCGTGGTTGGATGGGAACAAGAAATGAACCACATTCTGCTGGTTCTACAGTAGAATTGGTATTAGGTGATTATAATATTGTAGATGATGTACTCACTTTTGCCGATGTTCCTTTTGGTGGTATTAAATTTAGTGCTGGTATATCATCAGAAGTAGTTGATGTAGCAAGTAATAGTTTTACTGTACTAACTGATCTATTAGAAACGGGATCTTCTGTAAGGTTAGAAACTTTAGATCCACCAGAACCATTAACTGCTAATGAAGATTATTTCTTAATTAGAAACCAGCAAAATAGTTACTCATGGGCAGAAACACGTGATGATGCATTAGCAGGTATTGCTATCACCATGACCAGTTCTGGTATTGGCACACATATTATTAGGTTGATTGATGTAGTAAATGGATCATCATTCCAAGGTAGATCATTCATTAGATCTGACTATACTGGAAACATCGTCATGGATGATCTATCACAAGAGTTTACTGGTATAGGTAAGACATTTACTTTAACAAGTGCTGGTGTTAATACTGTTGGTATAACAAGTGATTATGGTGTATTGCTAGTTAATAACATATTCCAAAAACCTGATACAGACTATGAGTTTATTGGCGGTCCTGTAACTGGTATTACATCTATTGAATATACTGGTAATAGTAAAAACCCAGTAGAAAGATATAGTTTAGATGATGTTAATGCTAATAATCTACCTAGAAGAGGATTGATTGTCACGCTAGGTAATAGTCAGGGATTTGGATACCAACCACAATATACTGCTATTGGTACTGCTACAGTATCTGCTGCTGGTACTATAAGTAATGTTTGGGTTAAGTATGATGGTAGTGGTTATATAAACGGTCCTACAACATATGAGTTTAGGGTAGCAGGTGCTGGATCTACTGTTTCTGCTGGTGGTACTTTTGATGTTGCAGACGGTCATGTAGATCAAACTTACTTGAATGAAGGTGGAGAAGGGTTCTATACAGCAAGGGATATATCAGATTTTGATTATGACCATACAAGTGGTATTGCTACTATAACTGCTGTAGGTCATGAACTAAAACAAGGTAATACTATTAGTCTTGCAGGTATATCCTTAACATGCTATTACAGTCCAGGTAGAACAATTACCAATGCAGACTATGATGGTGGCAGTGGTATTATGACTGTTACTACATCTTCGGATCATGGATTTAGTGTAGGTAAAGATGTTGTATTTGATGATATAAGACTTACTTGTGCATATACAGTATCAGGTGGATCAGATTCTTACCCAAGAACTACTGACCCATACTATAATGGCACTCCAGTATTAGAAATACTTTCACCTACACAATTTAAGGTTCAGGTAGGTCAGTCTACCGTAGAGGCACACAGTTACCATTCAGGTGGTTTTGTACAGGGAGTTCTATTTGCTCCTAGGGGTGGTGACTATGCTGGATCTAAGACTAATGTTATTAAAGTTATTGATAACGATACATTCACATGTCAAGTTGGTACTACAACAGAAAGGCATTATTATAAACGTGGTGGTAAACTATCAAAACCAATTACATGTGAGTTTGATGCCCCAGTTCCTTATGATGATCTACAACTCATAAGTTCAAGTACAGGTATAGGTGCATCTGTATCAGTTACCATCAATGATGCTAAACAGTTAGATAAATTTACTCTTGGTAATATAGGATTTGGATATACCTTCAGAGAAGAATGTACTATTGCAGGTATTCCAACAACACCTGGTTTAGTATCACATCCAATTCAATCTGGTGGTGCTTATAACCATACCTTTGTTGGTGCTACTCCATATGGAGTTATTAGTGGTGGTGAGTATGAGCATGAGACTGTCAGTATTGAAGGTAATTCTTTAAGAGACGGTAGTTGGAATGGATCTGCTATTAGTCCTACTGATGTTTCATATAATCCCACTACAGGTGATGTTGAATATACATTAGCTGGTCATAGTTTAACTACAAGTGATAGTGTAGGTATCAGGACTGGTTCTATGGTCTTGAAATGTAGTATGGATGGTAAAGAGACTCTCCATTCTTATCCTAGAGCAAGTGACCCAGTAGCAGGTGTCATCACTTCTATCACAGGTGTTACTACAGACACATTTACAGTTAATGTAGGTGCATCACAGACTGTAGGTCATCTCGTTAGTGGAGCAACTTACGATGCTACTACTGGTGATATGGTATTGTCTATTGGTTCCCACACATTACGTGGTGGATCTACACATTCCTTAACAACTGCTGCATATAATCCTCACACTGGTATAATTACATGTACGATATCCAATCATGGATTTACTGTCGGTGAACGAATCAAATTCGTTGATGAGTCATTAACCTTTAAATGTGCAAAGGACAACTATGGTACAGAACACAATTATCCAAGATCTTCTGATCCTTACAGCAACCAGTGGCTTAGCATATCTAACATCACTGCTAATAGCTTCGAGGTTGAAGTACTCAAGGTAACACCTTCAACTAACGTATCAGATCATATATTCCAAGAGTCAAGTGCTGACTGTATTATTAAGGGTGGTGAATCTTTAAGATTCATGCCAGAAAGTATCACGTTCACATGTGATATGGATGGTAATGCCAGTGAGCATAGTTATCCTAGATCAACAGATCCATTCTACAATACAGCATGCCCTATAGTATCTGTTGCTGGCACTACAGTAACACTTAATGTAGGAAGATCTCCTCATGTTCAGCATAGGGTTAATGATGCCACTTACAGTGGAGATACAGGTTTATTAAGTTTAGATATAGGTTCACATAGTCTTAAAACAGGAACTAATGTATTTGTAAGGGATAACTCCTTATGGTTTACATGTGCTAAAGATGAGTATGGTAGTGCTCATTCATATCCTAGATCAGGTATAGATCAAATATCTGGTATAGGTACTGAAATAACATCTGTAGGTGGATCTACTATAGAATTAGATGTTGGCATGCCAGAAGCAGGTGAAAGGTATACTCATGAGTATCTTGGAAGTGATTTAGAAGAACCTAAGTTTACTATTAGTGAAGTAAGAGACGATGAGTTTGCTGGATGGGTTCTTGGTAAGTTACAAATATTAGATGATTTCTCACATCAGTTTAACGGTAGAAGAAGAACCTTTACTATTCATGAAAATGGTAAACCATTATCTATTGAAAAATTAGAAGGTTCTCCAATTAGTTTAGAAGATGTATTATTAATATTCATCAATGACATATTACAGGATCCTGGTGTTGCATACACATTTGATGGTGGTACTAGATTAACATTTACTGAACCACCAGTTGCAGGGTCTAGTTTACAAATACTATTCTATAGGGGTACTGATTCAGACGTTAGTGACTCAACAGCATTACAGACAGTTAAACCTGGCGACAAGTTAACTATACAGCAACGTAATGGAACAGTAAATCCAATAAAACAAGATGGTAGAATTATTAGAGATATCATTAGTAGAGATAGTGTATTAACTACTCTGTACACTGGTGTTGGTATATCTTCAGAACCTGAACCAATGAGACCAGTTACATGGTGTAAGCAGACTGAGGATATGGTTATCTCTGGTATTAAGATACATAAGACCCGTGACATGTTAAGGTCTAGAGTGAGACCTGTAACTAGATTGATACAGGGTATTACTTCAAGTACCAATACATTCTATGGTTATGGTGGTAGTTTGGTATTCAGTAAGACTGAAGAACCAGATACTGCTGAGTTTGATATTAAAATTATAGATGAAAATGCAGAAGATACATCCACTATTGAAACAGTAACTGGTTGTGAAGTACTTGGCGATGAAGGTATTATTACTGGTGTAGGATGTACTGATGATGCTTTGCAGTTTGAATTCTATATTCCATTAGATTCTCCATTGAGAATCAATGAGTTTGGTGGAATATTGAACACTGGTATTAGTACAGGTGATTACTTTGTTGTTTCCAACAGTAATGTTGGTTCAGGTGTAACAGCAGTCGGTGTTGGTACTACATCTGTTATTGGAGTTGCTACTTCATTCTTAGATACTGTCTATCAAGTTAGTCATCTTGAAGTTGTAGGAACAGGTAAGACTATGCGTATACATACTAATGTCCAAGATAATCATGGACTGTCCTTTGTAGGACTAAGTTCTGGTGCTGGAAATACTTATGGTTCCTTCAGTTGGGCGAAGTTTACTTCATCTAGAGCTGGTGGATTTGAACATTCAGTCACCACAAATAATGGTCTAGTAGGTCTGTCAACCGCACCGCAGTTGATCAGAACTACACACTTACTAGATTCTTACACATAAATAAACAAAAATAGTCTAACGAGATGCCAGCGATCATAACTGATCAGATTAGAGTGTTGAATGCGTCTAATTTCGTCAGTGGAATTTCAACTGATACTAATAGCTATTATGTCTTCATTGGTTTGCCAAATGCAACCGATGTACAGACGGATTGGAATACTAATACACCTACACCAATTGACAATTTTGACAATTCTTCAGAATGGTCTGAAACTTTAATTGCAGCTAAGAAGATTACTTCAACTGATGTTCTTAGAGTTATACCAAAAGTAGAATGGACTAATGGTGCAATCTACGACATGTATAGGCATGACTATAGTGTTGACAATACAGATAGACCAGTCAATTTGTATAAAGCAGCACGTTACTATGTTATGAACTCTGATTTCAGAGTATATGAATGCATATATAACGGTGCAGCCCCTTCCAATTTGGGCAAGGGTATAGTATCATTAGAAGAACCTACTCACACAGACCTCCAACCCAAATTAGAAAGTGATGGCTACATCTGGAAATACCTCTACACGATTAAACCAGCTGAAATCGTTAAGTTTGACAGTGTTGAATACATTCCAGTCCCAACTAACTGGATGGAGAATACCTCCGTTAGCTCTGTTAGGAATGCTGCTGTTAATGGTAAAATAGAAGTAATCACCATTGATGATGTATCAAGTGCAGCATACCAGTTTGCTGGTGTACTAAACAATGTGCCTATAGAAGGTGATGGTTTTGATGGTATGGCATCTGTTGAGTTTACTGATGGTAAACCAACCAATGTACAAGTAACTAATGGTGGAAGAGATTATACATTTGGAACATTAAATTTAAGCAATTTAGTATCTGGATCTGGTGCAGAATTTTCGGTAATCATACCTCCGCCAGGTGGACATGGTGCTGATATATACAGAGAACTTGGAGTTTACCACGTACTTGTATATACTAGACTTGAAAATAGTGATGTAACAAACCCTGACTTACCTATTGGTAACCAGTTCTCACGAATTGGTATTATAAAAAATCCCGAAATTAATGGTACAACTAACCTTCTCACAGACACACTGGCATCAGGCGTATATGGTTTACGTCTTACTGGATCTTCTGCTGGAAGTTTATCTGTACAGACAGATGGTATCGTCACCCAAACGATAGGTATTGGTTCTACTGCTGTTGGAAAAGTAGTTTCATACGATACTACAACAAATGTTTTAAAATTCTGGCAAGATAGATCGCTTGCTACAGATAGCGTTACTGCTGGTATTCCCGCTTACGGTTACCGTCTAAATAGATTCACGAGCACCCCAGATACGGGTGGTAGCACCAATGTTGTTATTCAAACAACAACAGGTACTGAAACTCTTGCCATTGATACTAATTACAATGGTGATTCAGGACTTGTGAACTCAAAGACCTATTACTTTGGTCAAAACTTCACACAAGGTCTTGCTGAACCTGAAATTAAACAACATTCTGGAGACATTATCTACGTAGATAATAGACCAGAAGTGACTAGAGCAGAAAATCAGCGAGAAGATATTAAAATCGTTCTAGAATTCTGATGCCACAGAATACCAACCTAAACGTCAATCCATATTTTGACGATTTTGACAAGGATAAAAACTTCAGTCGAGTTCTCTTTAAGCCTGGTGTACCAGTTCAGGCAAGGGAACTAAGCACCCTTCAATCTATTCTACAGAATCAGGTTGAACAATTTGGTAAGCATTTTTTCAAAGAAGGTAGTGTAGTAATTCCAGGATCAGTGGCATATGATCCTAATTTCCATGCTGTCAAGATAGAGCAAACATTTTTCGGTGTACCAGTAGAATTATATTACGAAAATCTTATAGGAAAGACTATTAAGGGTAAGAGTTCTGGTATTACTGCTATTGTTAAAAAGGTATTACCTAGAGCACAATCTGTAGAAAATCAAACAACGATATATGTTAAGTATCTAAAGTCATCTGAACAAGATTTTGGAACACAACAGTTCCTAGATGGTGAGAACTTACTTACCTTAGAAGATTTTACATACGGAACTACAACCATTGAAAATGGTTCTGACTTTGCAACTTGTATTGCTACTAATGCGACTGATACTGGATCAGCATTTAGTGTAACTGCTGGTGTCTTCTTTGCTAGAGGAACCTTCATTAGTGTAACTTCTGAAACTCTTTTATTAGATCAGTATTCTAATAGTCCTTCTTATAGAGTTGGATTTTTTGTTAAAGAAGAAGTTGTAACAGCAGTTGATGATGAATCATTGTATGATAATGCTGCTGGATATAATAACTATACAAGTCCAGGTGCTGATAGATTTAAGATATCATTAAGTCTATACAAGAAAGACCTACAAGATTTCCAAGACGAGAACTTTATTGAACTCTTTAGAGTACGTGAAGGTCAGACTAGAAAGTTAATCAATACAACCATTTATAATGAACTTGCTAAAGAATTAGCACGTAGAACTTATGATGAGTCTGGTGATTATTATGTTAGAAACTTTGACTTATATGCCAAAGAATCCTTGAATGACAGACACCAAAAATTTGGTGTATATTATAAAGATGAGGTAACAGATCAAGGTAATAATCCATCATACGACTTGATGGAAATTCAAGTTGGACCAGGTAAAGCATATGTACGTGGATTTGAAGTAGAGAATTTAGGTAACCAATTTATTGATGTACCTAAACCTAGAACTACTGGATTGATAGAACAGGCTGCTGTTCCATTCCAAGCAGGGAACATGATTCATGTTAACAACTGCTTTGGTGCTCCTCAAATAGGTCTTGCTACAGATGATTTTATTGATCTACGTGATGAAAGGTTAGGTTCTACTAAGTCAGCTGCTGCTGGTATTAGTATTGGTAGAGCAAGAGTATATGACTTTAAATCTAATGCTGCTGCGTATGCTGATGATTCTTCAGTATTTGATCTATACCTATTTGATGTTCAGACTGATACTAAACTAACTCTTAATCAGGCAGTAACAGTTAATACACCTGCTGTTATAGAAGGTAAGAGTTCAGGTGCTAGAGGATATCTAAGAAATGATGCTGGTGGTGTTAATGACATTACACTACATCAAATATCTGGATCATTTATAGAAGATGAGCAGATTACTATTAATGGTGTTAATGATGGACGTACAATTAGTGAGATTACAGAGTACGATGTAAGTTCTATTAAGTCTGTAAGATCAGATATTTCTGGTGATATATTTGCTGCTGATACTGAGTTAGTAGTTAAGCATAACTTTGGTGCTCAAGGATTTACTATTACTGCTGCATCTGGTAGTGAGTCTACAGTTACCAGTGGTGTGCAAGGTTGGAAATCCCATGCCAAAGTTGGAGATATAGTTGCTTATCAAAGTGATGGTGGAGATGATATTGCTTTCAATAGAGTTAAAGCAATAAGTGCCACTGGTCAAAGTCTTACTGTAGAAGCAGTTGAGTCTGTTTCTAGTGTATGTCTTGGTGCTCTTCCTACAAGTACATTGACTAATGTTAATCTACAGGTAATGGGACCTAGGTTTGATTTATCTAAGAGTGCATACTTATATGCAGATATGCCTAGGGAGTTTATCGAGTCTATTGACTTGACATCTTCTGATATATTTGTAAGAAAAACTGAAGATGGACTTACTACAGATTCTAATGGTGTATTAGATCTACCTAGTTTGTCAGGTGGTGACTTTGTTTATGCAGCATTTGATGAAGAAAGATATGTTCTACATTATTCAGATGGTAGTATAGAACCATTAACACCTGATCAGTTTACGATGGGTGCTAATGCTAAGAGTGCTACTATTTCTGGATTGACTGCTAGTCAAACTGCTGTAGAAGTTATTGTTACTCTTCAAAAAGGTAGAGTATCTTCTAAAACTAAGACACTTAAGCGTTGTCAGTCTTTAGTAGTTAATAAGTCTAAGTATAATCATTCTGGTATTACTACAGGTATTACTGATGGTTTAGATTTTAACCCATCATACGGTTTAAGAGTTCAGGACAATGAAATTTCATTAAATGTTCCTGATGTTATTAAGGTTCATGGTGTATTTGAATCTTCAGGACCTGGTGATGCAACAGTACCTTCATTGGTTCTTAATAGTTTAAATGGACCTAATGCTAATGTTGATGATGTATTTGTAGGTGAGATTATTGTTGGTAAGAAGTCTGGTGCTTCTGCTATTGTTGTAGCAAAGACAGGTACTTCTCAAATATTCATCATCAATAAGAACAAGTATGTGTTCAAAGAGACTGAGGACATTGAGTTCTTAGAATCTGGTGTTACAGGTAATGTTGGTGAATCTAACTTAGGTGATAGAAACATCTTAAATGCATTTACCTTAGATAATGGACAAAGAACTGATTATTATGACTTTGCTAGATTAATTAGAAAACGTGGTCAGTTAGAACCATCTAAGAGACTCACAATATTCTATGATGTCTACGTTATAGACTCACTTGATAATGGTGATATTATAACCGTCAATAGTTACGGAAAAGAGAATTATGAATTTAATGTACCATCCTTCCAAGGACGTAGAAACACTGACATACTTGACTTTAGGCCAAGAGTTGCTACTTACACAGGTAGTAAGTCTCCTTTTGAATTTGAAGCAAGAGATTTCAGTGCTGGCGGTCAGATACCAAATGTTATTGTATCCGATGAGAACTGCTTATTCGATTACAACTACTATCAACCAAGGATTGATAGACTTTATGTTAACAAGAATAAAACCTTCACAGTTAACCAAGGTGAACCATCTGATAAACCAGTTGCACCTGAGAAGATTGATACTTCATTTGAACTTGCTACCATTGTTTACAAACCTTATGTTATTGACGTAACTAAGGATGTAGTAATACAGTTAAAGGCAAACAGACGATACACCATGAAGGATATTGGTGGTCTGGAAGATCGTATTGAAAATCTTGAATACTATACATCACTATCCCTACTAGAATCTAAGACAGAATCACTGCTTATTCAAGATCCCGATACGGGACTTGATAGGTTTAAGTCTGGATTTGTAGTTGATAACTTTGATACTAAGCAGTTATCTGATACAGAACCCAAGCACGATGTTGCTAATGGTGTATTAGTTCCTCAACGTTACTTTGATACTGTTGACTTATTAGTAGGTTCTGAATCGTTAATTGGTGCTACAGGAACACCAGACCTTAGTGTTGACCCTAGATTTGCACAAGATTTAGGATCACCAAACATCACTAAGGATGGTAATAATGTGATGCTGTCATATACTGAGGCAGAAGATAGAGTACAACCATTTGCTTCTAGAGTAGAAAATATAAACCCATATACTGTCTTTGACTGGAAAGGCATGATGACCTTAAATCCAGCATCTGATGTATTCATTAGGTCAGAGTCTGTATCGTCAGAAGGTGGATTTGGATTCAATAATACTACTATAACCACAGAACGTAATATCACTGATATGCGTTCTCAGAATATTGCATTTACTGCTTCTAGATTAAAACCTGGTACTGAGCACTTTGCTTCATTCTCCAACGTAGATCTAAGTGGTGAACGTGCATTAGTGATTCCTAAGTATCTTGAAGTTACACCTGTACAAGGTGCATTCCAGATTGGAGAAACTATTATTGGTAAAGCAATAGGTACTCAAGATAGTAATAGTGTTGCTGATATCAGATTTAGACTTGCACAACCAAACCATAAGGATGGTCCTTTTAATGCTCCTACGTTAACACTTGCTAAGTCTCCTTACAGTGATACTGCATTAGCATCATCTTATAGTGATACATCAACTATTCTTAACATTGATATTAACAGTCTTAATCAAAAGTCTGACGAAAGATTCTATGGTTTTGTTACTGTTGGTATGCAGTTAGTTGGTGAAACAACTGGTGCAGAGGCAACTATAAGTGCTGTACGTTTGATTTCAGATTCTAATGGTGCTTTATTAGGTTCTATACATTTACCACCTGATAATCCATCATTTGAAAATGGTACAAATACTGCTGTATTGGTGTCAACTAAGGCAAATGATAAGATACCTGGACGTAAGACTTCTAGTGCTGCTGCTAACTTTACATCAAGAGGAACTCTTGTTACAGAGACTACGATAGTAAGAACTGCACCACCCCCACCTCCACCACCAATTATAATAATAATTACACCCCCTGCACCACCTGAACCTGAACCTGAACCACCAGAACCAGATCCAGAACCAGAGCAAGAGGATGATGATGATCCGTTAGCACAGAGTTTCCAAGTAGAGGAACCTAATGGTATATTCATGACATCTGTTGACCTTTACTTCCAAAGTAAGGGTGCAACTGCTCCTGTGGAATTAAGGATAGTTACATTGGAAAATGGATATCCTACAAGGAAGATGATGAAGAATGCTTCTGTAACATTAGAACCTGAAGCAATTAATATATCAAATGATGCATCTGTACTAACAAACTTTAAGTTCCCTAATCCAATATACCTCCCTTCTGGTGAATATGCATTTGTAATCATCACGACAACTGATGAGTACAACTTGTGGATCTCTCAAGTTGGTGAAGAGGATATTAAGACAAGAAACCTACCTGAATTACAGAAGGTTATTATTGACAAGCAACCAACTCTAGGTTCTCTATTCAAGGCACAGAATGCTTCTACATGGACTGCATCTCAACTTGAAGACCTTAAGTATACAGCTCATAAAGCAAAGTTCGTTACAGAAACTGCTGCTTTCAGATTGTATAACCCAGAACTTAGAACGTTTGGTGATAGAAATAGACTTAAGGAAAATCCAATTGATATCTTCTCTAAGAGGATAACTCTAGGTTTAACTTCATCTATAACATATGCTAACAACCCAGATATAGTTGTTGGTACACAAATCAAACAGGAGAATAGATCTTCTACTGGATTTGTTGAAAGACTTAATGGTCCTATGGGACTACATGATACTGGTATCAATATCACTAAGGCTGGTATTGGATATTCAGCAGGTACTTATGGTAACGTAAACTTCATTACTAAGACAGGTTCTGGTACTGGTGCTGTTGGTATAGTAACTGTTGCTTCTGGTGGTATAACCGAAGTATGTGTTACCAATTCTGGTACAGGATACAATGTTGGTGATACACTTACTGCTGAATTAGGAACAACTGGTGCAAATTCTGTATTAACTGTTGGATTAGTTACTGCTACTAACCAGTTAGTTCTTGCTAATTGTGAAGGTGTTGACTTCAATAGTTCAGATCAGATACAGTATGTTGTTGAATCAAGTGGTGTCACAAATACATTAACATCTATAGTTCCAGCAACAATCAATGTTAACTCAGATGAGTTTGATGGTAAGCATTTCAGGGTATCTCACGATAACCACGGTATGCATGCTGAAAACAATAGAGTTGAAATTATAGGTGTATCTGGTGATTCTATCCCAACTAAAATTACTGCTGGTTATGCAGTAAGTTCTACTGATGCTATTGGTATTGGTAATTCTATGGGATTCAACTGGTTTGAAGGGGCACAAGTTGAACCAAGCAATCCAGGATTTGCAATTATTGGAGATGAAATTTTAGCATATACTGGTGTTGCTCTTAATACTCTAACAGGTATTACTACACGTGGTATTGATGGTTCTATACCTAGAACATACAATTCTGATACTCCTATTCAGAAGTATGAGGCAGCAGGTATCTCACTAAGAAAGATTAATACTGAGCATTTATTTACTAATGTCACAAACAACATTGTAGATAAGATTAATCTTGATTCTTATGTTCTGAAGATTGATGGAGACAAGACATTTACTACCAACTACAAAGGTGGTGGTACTGATGTACGTGCTTCTCAAAATATTCAGTATGATTCATTAACATCATTCTTAAATTATAGTGTACCAGATGGTACTGAGGTTTCAGGTCAGGTAAGGACAACTACTGCTACTAGCGTTAGCGGATCAGAAGGATCCTTTAATGATAATGGATATCAAGCAATTTCACTAAATGGTGAAACTATATTCTCTAAACCACAGATGGTTGCATCTAGAGTTAATGAACTTGCTAAGTTAGATGACCAACCAGGTGCTAAGTCATTTACCTTAGAGGTATCATTATCAACCACAGATGAGAATGTATCACCTGTAGTCAACGTATTTGAAAGTTACATTGCTACCAAGTCACATAGAGTTAATGCTCCTATTACTGACTACACACTTGATAAGCGAGTTAATCTTGATGTAGATGATCCACATGATTACAATTATGTGACCAAGACCATTACACTTGAAAACCCTGCTACATCACTTAAGGTATTGATGGGTGCATATAGACCATCTGATTCTGAAATCAGAGTTCTCTATAGGTTACAAAGAGTTGATGGATCTGAAATAGACAAGGTATTCTCACTCTTCCCTGGATATGATAACATGGATGTGAACGGTAAGATCATTAGTGCTAAGAGTAATAGTGGACTACCAGATCGCAATATTTCTCCATCACTAACTAACCAATTTACGGAGTATGAGTGGAGTGTAAATGATCTACCACAGTTCAGTGGTTTCCAAGTTAAGGTAGAATGTATTTCTACCAATCAGGCAGATCCAATACAGATCATAGACTTTAGAACGATAGCATTAGCATGAAGAAACTAAAGGTTGCTGACTCAAAGTCCCTTTATAGGGACGATGAGACAGGGGCGATTATTAATAGTGACAAAGAAGGTTATGAGAAGTATATGGCACAAAAAGTATACAGAGAAGACCAGAAAACAGAACTAGATAGGATGAGATCTGAACTAGATGAGTTAAAGAGACTGATAAATAAAATTACATAGGAAATAGTTTAGTGTCAGTACCTGTAATTAACATAGTACTTGAACAAGGGACAGATTTTTCAAGAGTCTATAACTTGAAAAGGTCTGATGGTAACCCATTGGATTTAACTAACTATTCATTTGAAGCAAAAATGAAAAAGTGGCCTGGTGCTGCTGGTGCTATTTCATTTGCTACTACATACAATGCTGATCCAACTTTGGGTCAGATTACAGTGTCATTAGATAATGCTGCTACTGGTATTATTACTGCTGGTAGATATAATTACGACATTGTATTGAGTAATATTAACAATAACATCAAAACCAAAGTAATAACAGGACAAGCAACTGTAAATTCTACGGTAACTTGAAATGGATGACATCGTTGTTACATCAGAAAATGGTAATGGATTTGCTGTTACCAACGTTGTTGTTGAAGACGATGGTGGAATTTCTGTTACTGTTGGTGGTGGATCTGGTGGTTCTACGGGAGTCGGTGACGTGCAAAAATTAACCGAATTACTAGATGTAGATTCAAGCAATTTGTCTACAACTACTAACAAATTTGTCCTGACGTATGATTCAGGAGATAGCAAGTTTAAATTTATAAATCCAGATGACGTAATTGACAGTGCGGTTGGTATCACAACTACCGATCCAGCACCTTCTGGACTAAGCGATGATACAATAGATTACCTAGATGACGTGTTAGATAACAAGATCGATCTTGACGCTGGAGAATGGTAGGAGAAAATACTAAATATAAGTGAAGAAATAATACCCTACTCTTATAAGAATGGCTGCTCCAGTAATTCAGTTTAAGAGAGGTCTGTTTGCCAACCTGCCAGGACTCCGTGCAGGTGAGCCTGGTTTTACCACGGACAAATATGATCTCTATGTCGGAATAGACTCGACAACATCAAATAATAAATTTTTTGGATCTCATCGATATTGGACAAAGGAAACTACTGCTGCTGGTTCTGCTGTCAACCTTGTTGAAGGTACTGACAACGGATCTAACTACATCAGTTTAAAGTCTCCTGCAAGTCTAGCAGAGAATTTAACACTAACTTTTCCATCAACAATAACCACAGACGGATATCTGAAGGTTGCTGCTGATGGAACTTTAACGTGGGACGACACCCTAGATGCAACCAGAGTTAACTCGGTTGGTGTAGGTACTGTCGCATTTTTACAATCAACTACAGTAAATGTCTCCTCAGCTGCCACTATTGGTGGTACTCTAACTGCAAGTGGAGGCGTAACTGGAGACCTCACTGGTGATGTCACTGGTGATGTAACAGGTAACGTAACTGGTAACTTAACTGGTGATGTAACTGGAGATGTCACTGGAGACCTTACTGGCGATGTTACAGGTAATGTTACAGGTAATGTAACAGGAGATCTTACTGGTGATGTAACTGGAGATGTCACTGGAGACCTTACTGGTGATGTAACAGGAAATGTAACTGGCAACTTAACAGGTAATGTAACCTCAACAGGTGACAATTCCTTTGGTCAGATTACATCAAACCAGATTAATAATTCTGGTATTGTTACAACTTCGGCAGTCCATTTGGGTACTGAAGGAAATGCGTTAAGATTAACTACAAATACTATATCAGGTCCATCTACATTAACACTTGACCCTGCTGGTGTTGGAGATAACACAGGTACGGTTGTTATTGCTGGTGACCTTCAAGTTGATGGTACACAAACAATCGTTAACTCAACAACAGTTAACGTAACAGATAAGAACATTCAATTATCCACAGGTGCAGCAAACGATGCTGCTGCTGATGGTGCTGGTATTACTGCTGACTCTGGAGATGGTGATAAGACCTTCCAGTTTGAAGCAACTGGCGACAACTGGGGTTCATCTGAAAACATTAACCTTGCTTCAGGTAAGGTACTTAAAGTTGCTAACACAGAAGTCCTTTCAGGAACTGCTTTAGCATCTGCTATTGATGTCTCACTAGATTCACTTGATATTGACGGTGCAACCGATATCGGTGCTGACCTAGAGAACGAAGACTTATTCATCGTTGATGACGGTGCTAGTGGTACTAATAAGAAGATAACTGCTGAAGACATCAAGGATTACATGCTTGGTGGTGGTGCTGGTGCAAACTTTGCTGCTATCAATGTATCTGGAATTAGTACATTAACATTTGCTAAAGCAACAACATTAGCAGTTGCTGGTGTAAGTACATTCAGTGGTGTTGTTAATGCAGACCAAGGAGTTCAGGGTGATGTAACTGGAGACGTAACTGGTGATCTTACTGGTAACGTAACTGGTAATGTTACAGGTAACGTAACTGGTGACTTAACTGGAGACATAACTGGTTCTCTTGCTGGTGCTACTACTAATACGCTTCCAGTTGCTGCTATCGATCTAGATGGTGCTGGTGCTATTGGTGCTATCGCTGATGCAGACCTCTTCTTAGTTGATGACGGTGCTGGTGGTAGTAATAGAAAAGCAACTGCTGACCAACTTGTTGATTACATCTTAAAATCTGGTAAGAATGCAACTGACCTAGCATCTGTTAAAGTTGCTGGTATTACAACAGTTGGTGGAGCAATTGATGCTAACGGTGGTATTAATGCAAGTAGTGTAAAGGTAGAAGACCTTACATCTGGACGTGTTGTTCTTGCTGGAACAGGTGGAGAACTAACTGACAGTGGTAACTTAACATTCGCTTCTGGTACTCTTGGTGTTACTGGTGATGCAACAATCAGTAATGACCTAACAGTTTCTGGTAACCTTGTAATTGATGGTACAACAACCACAATTAACAGTACTACCTTAACTGTTGATGATAAGAACATTGAACTTGGTTCAACTGCTTCTCCTACAGATACTTCTGCCGATGGTGGTGGTATAACTCTGAAGGGTACATCAGACAAGACATTTAACTGGATAGATTCTACAGATTCATGGACATCTTCAGAGAAGATGGATCTTGCTTCTGGTAAGGATTATAACATTGCTGAAACATCAGTTCTTAATGCTACTACTCTTGGTTCAGGAGTTGTTAACTCTAGTTTGACTAGCGTTGGTACTCTTGGAACCTTGACTGTATCAGGTGGAATTACTGGAGACTTAACTGGTGACGTAACTGGTGATATCACTGGTTCTCTTGCTGGTGCTGATACTAATACATTACCACTTGCTGCTATCGACCTAGATGGCGGTACAGAAACATCAGAAGTTGCTGATGTTGACCTCTTCTTAATAGATGACGGTGCTGGTGGTACTAACAATAAAGTTACTGCTTCTACAATTAAGGATTATGTCCTAGGTGGTGGAGACGGTGCTACTTTCACAGCAATTAATGTAACTGGTATCAGTACTGTTGCTTATGTTGATGCAACACAACTTAAAGTATCTGGAATTAGTACATTCACTGGAGCAGTTAATGCTAACGGTGGTGCTACTGTTTCTGGTGGAGAACTAACTGCTGCTTCTGCAACTGTTCAGGATTTAACAGACAACCGTGTTGTTATTGCTGGTACAGGTGGTTCTCTTGAAGACAGTGGAAATCTAACCTTTGATGGTTCGACTCTTGCTGTTACTGGTGCTCAAACATTAAGTGGAGATTTAACTGCTAGTTCAGACGTAAATGTAACTGGTGGATTAGATGTAGACGGTGCTACTACTTTAGACGGACTAACCGTTGCTGAAGCTTCAACCTTCAATGCTGCTATAACTGCAAGCGGTGGAGTTGTTGGTGACGTAACTGGAGATCTGACTGGTGACGTAACTGGAGACGTAACTGGTGATCTTACTGGTGACGTGACTGGTAATGTAACTGGAGACGTAACTGGTGACGTAACTGGAGACCTCACTGGAGACGTAACTGGTTCAATTTCTGGAGGAACAGTTGCTGGTTCAACTGGTACATTCTCTGGTAATGTTTCAGGTAATCAGTTTGCTACTGGTGCTTCTGGTTCTGCTCTGATTGTTACATCAGACAGTATCACAGGTCCTGCAACATTCTTCCTTGACCCTGCTGGAGTAGGTGATAACACAGGTAGAGTTATAATTAAGGGTGATTTACAGGTTGACGGTACACAAACAATCGTTAACTCAACATCAGTTACTGTTGATGACCTCAACGTAATGCTTGCTGATGGTGCTGCTAATGATGCTGCTGCTAACGGTGGTGGTATTACAGTTCAATCAGGTGACGGAAATAAGACATGGCAATATTCATCATCAGGCGATAACTTTACATCATCTGAGAACATTGACATTCAGTCAGGTAAAGTTCTTAAGATAGACAATACAGAAGTTCTAAGTGCTACTGAACTTTCTTCATCAATTACTGTTGATGCTGCTTCTGTTGATATTGACGGTGCTACCGATATCGGTGCTGACATCGTTGATGCTGACTTACTACTAATCGATGACGGTGCTGGTGGTACTAACAGAAAGACCACAGTTGCACGTGTTAAAGACTACGTATTAGGTGGTGGACAGGGTGCTAACTTCAGTGCCATTAACGTATCTGGAATGACAACATCCCAGAGTGTTGATGCTGAACAGTTAGACGTATCTGGTATATCATCACTTGGTCAGGTTTCTGCTAACACAATTAACGTTACAGGAATTGTTACTGCTTCTGACTTTAGAGCAGCAAGTATTAAGAAAACCAACGGTGGATTAATTCCTCTAGTTGGTGTTTCTTCTGCTACTCATGCTGGTATTGTTACTGCATTTAAGTTCAACGGTACTGGACTTGAAGAGTTTAAGGTTGAAGACGAGATGGCAACCATCACCATTAGTGGTGTTGCTGCATCGACTTACACAACAAACCAGACAATAACTGCTGTACAAAACCAAACAACATTTACGTTTGGTGCTGGATATCAAGAAGGATTCGTTGATGTTTACTTGAACGGTGTTCGCCTAGTTACAGGTACTGACTACACAGCACAGGATGGAGCAACAGTTGTTCTTTCATCTGGATCAAATGCTGGTGATGAAGTTGAAATCGTATCATTTAAAGAACTCGGAAATATAATTTCTGTTCATTCTTTAAAGACTAGCGGAGACTTAAATGTTACTGGAGTCGCTACCGCAGTCTCATTCAGTGGTAACTTGACTGGTGTTGCTGTAACTGCAACAACCTTCACTGGTGATCTAACTGGTGACACAACTGGAACACACACGGGTAACGTAACTGGTGCTGTAACTGGTAACGTAACGGGTGACTTAACTGGTGACGTAACTGGAGACGTGACTGGTGATCTTACTGGTGACGTGACTGGAGACGTAACTGGTGATCTTACTGGTAACGTAACTGGTAACTTAACTGGTGACGTAACTGGATCTATTACAGACACAGGCGATTCTACAATTGCTTACCTTAACTCTACAACGGTTAATGTAGGTGCTGGTTTAACTGTAGGTGGTGCTCTTGATATTAACGGTGGTGCTAACATCACTGGTGGTGAAACAACTATCGGTTCTCTAACAGTCTCTGACTTGACTGAGGGTCGTGTTCTTCTCGCTGGATCAAACGGTGCTGTTGAGGACAATAACACCTTAACATACTCAGGTGGTACTCTAAATGCAACTAACCTGAATGTCTCTGGTAACCTCACAGTTGACGGTACAACAACTCAGATTAATACAACTAACACAACCATTGAGGACGTGTTACTTGAACTTCAAGTTGTTGACGGTGGTGCTTTAAGTAACGATACTAACAAGGACGTTGGTATTGTGATGAACTACTATGACGGATCTGCTAAGAAAGCAGCGATGTTCTGGGATGACTCTGCTGGACGCTTTGTGTTCGGTGATGAAGTCACTGAGACATCTGGAGTCATGAGTTCCATAAGTTACGCTGGTCTAGAAGTTGGTTCTCTATACTTAAATGACTGTGCTGGTGCTTCACAGGTTATCTCCTGTAGCGGTACTACACGATCACTTGAGAACATAACCATTGACGGTGGATCGTTCTAAAAGACGCTCATAAAACTCACATATATAAGGGGACTACACAGTCCCCTTTTTTATTATGGATCCAGAAGTACAAGCATTATTAAACGTATATCAGAAACGTTTGAGTGATTCACAGGCACAGTCTATTGCATATGAAGCGAAGATAATGGTGCTGAATACTCAAGTGCAGCAGATGGGAGAAACAATAAATCAATTACAATCAGCACCCCCACCCCCACCAGCACCAGTTGCAGTAAGTAGAAGTCCTATTATGCAACCACCACCTGAACCTACACCTGAACCACCAAAGACTAAAAAGAAACCAGTTAAGAGTAGGACGTTAAGAAATCAAAAACCTGCTGCGAAGAGTGCTGCTACTGATGCTGGAGAATTTTAAAGAAGAACAATTAATATTTTACGTAGCAATACCTGGTAGTGGTTGGTCAAAACTATCACTACTACTATCTTGCTGTAAAAAATTAAATCTTAATAATACTGACAGGTCTATAGAAAGACAGGAGTGTGGTAAGAATGGAGTACCTGAGATAATACATCATAAGGGTGCTTACTGGGATCCTATGATGGAGTTTGGTGATGGGTTTGATGATATTGGGAAGAACTATACTAAGCAAGAGTTTATAGAAGAATGCTTAAGACCATTTAAAGAACATGATGATAGGAACTATCTTATCAGATCTCATTTCTTTGCCGAGACTCATAACCTTAATTGGTTAACAGAGAACTTCCCTAACAATAAGATTATATGTGTTCTTAGAGAAAGGCAGTTAAGTTTAGAAGGTTGGTATTCTGGTATGACCTTTACTGGTAACTATCCTCAGTACAAAGCATGGATGGAATGGGAGCATAGGCATGACGATGACCACCCATCACATAAAAAGAAACTATGGTCTTTGATACAAAGACATGATAAGATGTTAAGGCAATGGGTATTGGAAAATGATAGTAGGGTATATGTAATAAATCCCAATAGAAGATTCTTAAATGATCTAGACTATTCTTGGGATAGAGAAGGCATAGAAGAATATAATAAACTGATGCTAATACACCAGTTTTATAAATGTGATTATCCACATTACGATTCACCTTTTGTATTGTACAACTGTAACGACTTATGGTAAGAGATGAGCAATTAGTATTCTTTCTTGGTATACCAGGATCAGGATGGGCAAAGATAGATTCTTTGTTAAGGTGTTGTAGTAACTTTAAATTTAGTATGTCAGACTACAACGAAGATCGTTGTATGAAGCATGAAGGAAGATATTACGTTGAACATAAGGGTCATTTCATAGGACCTGGTATGACATATGGTGAGAAGTTTGATGATATACCTGAGAATTATACTAAGGAAGAGTTTATACAAGAATGTATTAGACCGTATGAGGATATTAATGATAATGATAACTATATGATTAAGTGTCACTGGTTCTGTGAGGAACATAATATACGTTGGTTGTTTAAACATTTTCCCAATAATAAGTACATATGTGTACTAAGGGATAGAGACCTCTGTGATGACCGTTGGCTGACCTCTATGACGTTTAATAAAGATTACCCTAGATATACTGCTTGGATGGTTAAGGACGATCCTGACGAGTCTGCTGGTGTAGGTAATCACTGTAAGGAGAATGAAGATAACTTTAAAGAGATAAACCATAGACACAATGTGCAGTTAAGAGCGTTTGTAAGACGTACAAAGAACTCAGTTATTATATCTCCTACTAGGTTTACTTTAGGTAAGATGGGGTTTGTGTGGGATAAGAATGGTGAGTTTGAGTACACTGCATATATAAGAAACTACTGTGTAGATTATTCAATCTATACCAGATCACCCAGTTGGGATACCGCTATTGCATTTATTAATTGTGAGGATGAAATAGGTTATGGGATCTAAGTATGTCGAAAAGAAACCAATATTGTTAATGTGTATAGGTACAGGATGGAGTGCTACAAGTCCACTGTATTACACTTTAGGAGATTGGAATAGATATTGTCATTGTGGAATTGCAAAAGAAAACAAATATCTGGAACATATACATCTCTATAACAACAAAAAATTTTATTTGTTAGACAGGAAAAAAGTATCTTTTCGTAGAGTGCTGCATTCATCCTTGCGTGATGAGGTAGATGATGAAAATTTTAAAGAGTTTGGATTGAGGACTAGACCCAAACAAGTAACCTTTAAATCGAAAGTTAATAGAAAATGGAGTAAAGATTATCTTAGTGATTTTTTAGCACAACCACATACATTTGAAAAATTTATTGATTACTATAAGAAACTTTGGAATAGAATAGTTGGGAATGGTAGATATCATGCAGTATCAGACTTTACAGTTCAAAATATTTACTTTCCAGAAAACTTCGTAAAGGAGTTTGCAAATGAAATAAGAAATCATTTTGATGTTAAAATAATTATAACTTGTAGGGATCCTGTCAGAAGGTCATGGTCTCAAAATCAATTTAGATGGTTCCAAAGAGGAAAACATTTTAAATGTCAAGATCCTTGGCATTTATATTGGCAGTCTTTATTGTCTAATGATATAAGTTATAATTATGAGGATATAGATTTTATAACTTTATACACAGAAGGTTATAGGAGATGGTCTGAGGCATTTGGTAAAGAGAATGTCCACGTAACGGTTATGGAACAACTATGGGAACGTAATGGTGACAAATGGGGTGGCAAAGAAGCAATGGAAAAACTGTCAGACTTTATAAATTATAAAATAACTGATATGTTTCCTAATGTATATGTTCCTGATATGAAATCTAAAGCACCTAAACTTGAATATCTATCAGATCAATGGATGAGTGATCAAGTAGATTTAACTTACGAACAGGAGCAAGTAGCAAGACGTTTAATGGATAAAGCATATACTGAGTGGGAACGTGTGTTTGGTTCCATACCTAAAGAGTGGATGACTTTAGACAAAGTTAAAGTTCCTAAGTTAAATAAATCAGATCAAGAACAACAATTGACAACACTTATGGAAGTAATGGAGTTTGATCCCCTTTGTAAACCCACATCAGAGCAGGGTTTAAAGTGGTTAGAAAAAAAA
>CETG01071649.1_pt1 | contig 24895 bp, 20 predicted proteins | sample 361471 | NCBI WGS metagenome assembly CETG01 (sample SAMEA2622696, study PRJEB7988) | marine metagenome | isolation source: saline water (ENVO:00002010), including | reverse complement strand
TAATTAATTAATTTAATTTAATTCTTGTTATCCAACTATCATAATCTTTTGATCGTCCCTCTGTTATATCTATAAGCTTTGATTTGAGTTTATTCATTAATGGCCTATTCGAATTTAAAATAGTTGACTCAATTTGCTTGACGGGTGTTATTTTAGCTGCAGTACCTGTAAGAAAAACTTCATCTGCAATAAATAATTCAGTTTTATCAACAGCTCTTTCAATTACATTTATTCCCATTGATTTTGCTAATTCAATAACACTAATCCTAGTAATTCCCTCAAGTATATCTTGGTCTACAGAAGGCGTTATAAGATTACCATCTCTAACAATAAATAGGTTCATGCCACTTGCTTCACTAACTTTACCATTTGAATTAAGAAGTAGAGCCTCATCGAATCCCGATAAACTAGCTTCTGTTTTAGCAAGGGAACTTGTGATATACGCTCCACTTATTTTACCTCTTAAAGGCAGAGATCTATCTTCTTGTCTAGTCCAACTGCTCATTCGACAAGATACTCCATCAGGAGATAAATAATCTCCAAGTTCAATACAATAAATAAAAAAGTTTGTTTCTATATTATGTAACCTAGGAGCAATGCCTAAGTCACTTGTATATACAAATGGTCTTATATAAATAGGCTTTTTGGGTTTATTTATTTTTATTATTTGATTCAAAGATCGAAAAATATAGTCTTCCTTTATCTCCGAAAGAAGAAGTTTTGCACTTTGAGTAAGCCTTTTTATATGTTTATCTGTTCTAAACAAGAGAAATTCATTACAATTTTCTGGATTTGGAATAGCTCGCATACCTCCAAATGCTGCCGTCCCATAATGTAAAGCATGAGTAGCAATAGATATTTTTGCTTCATTAAATGGAACACATTTACCATTAAACCAAGCATATGGAAGAAATTGATGCATATTAATAATTAATAATAAGTTAAAATTTAAATAACATACCAAACTATTCTAAACCTAATTTATAGTTGTAAATGCACAGGATATTAAATATTGCTTCAAATGATAATAATTTTGATTTTACAGAACAGCCAAAAGCAGATTTTATATTCATAACAAGCGTTAAGTCAGATATAAATATAATAGCCGAACTTTTATCTAAGAATAACTTTGGACGCGTTAATAATAATTTAAGAGCTATTCATTTATCTAATTTAAAAACATCAGGCCAAATTGATTACTACATAAATAAAACATTGAAATTTGCTAAAGTTGTTGTCTTGAGATTATTTGGTGATAAAGGATATTGGAGTTACGGATTAGATGAATTACAAAAATGGCAAAAATCGGGGAAAAATAATAAACTTTTAATTTTATCTGGAACAAATGAACAAGATATTTTACTCAATGAATTAAGTAGTATAGATTTAGATATTTCTATAAGAATTTCTAAATTATTAAGAGAAGGTGGAAAAGAAAATTATGCTCTTTTTTTAAATTGCTTAAATTTTATTTTAAATAATGAAAATATTGAAGAAAAATATTTAAAACATATTAGTTACCCAGATCCATACTTATATGATTGGAGAGTAGAAGAAGGTGAAAAAGTAGCAATCATTTCTTATAAATCATTATTTTTAGCAAATGAAACAAAACTTACTGATTATTTATTAAAGAAATTAAGAAGTAAAGGACTCTCTCCAAAAACAATTTTTGTTTCCTCTTTAAAAAATTTTACTATTCATAATAAAATAATAAAAATAGTTAAAAAAGAAAATATAAAAATAATACTTACAACGACTTCTTTTGATTCTGGTACTATAAATAAATTTGGAGATACGGAAAATAACGAAAATTTATTTGAAAAACTAAATTTACCAATTCTTCAAATTCTTACTTCGTCAATATCAAAACAGGAATGGATGAAATCCACTATTGGAATGAGTTCATTAGATTTACTAATGCAATTAATAATTCCAGAGTTTGATGGAAGAATAACAACAGTCCCTGTATCTTTTAAAGAGGTTAAATCTGTAAATAAAAGTTTATGTAGTGAAATAAGCAAATATGAAGTTAATAAGGATGGAGTAAGTTGGGTAATTAAATTAGTTTCAAATTACTTAAAGCTTGCTTCTTTAAAAAACAATAATAAGAAAGTATGTTTAATAATTTCTAATTATCCAATTAAAAATAGTCGAATAGGAAATGGTGTTGGATTAAATACACCTGATTCACTTTTGAATATTCTTAATTGGTTAAAAGAAGAAGATTATAAATTAGGAGAAAATTATATTCCAAAAACTTCCGATGAATTAATGAAAAACTTAATAAAATTAAGAACTAATGATCCAGAATCAATCAATAATAAACCTTTAGATATTTTATCTTTAGAATCATACTTAATATTTTGGAATAGATTACCAAATGAATCAAAAAATAGGGTTATAAAAAGATGGAGTGATCCAAAAAATATTGAAAATATCGAGAAAAAGGGGTTCTCAATTAATGGAATTCTTTTTGGAAATATTTGTATATTAATTCAACCACAAAGAGGATATGATCCTAATTCGAAAAGGGATCTTCATTCTCCAGATTTACCTCCTACACATAGATATTTAGCTCAATATTTTTGGATAGAATATATTTTTAAAGCCAACATTATTTGTCATATTGGTAAGCATGGAACAGTTGAATGGCTTCCAGGAAAAGCAATAGGTTTAAGTAAAAATTGTTTTCCAAGAATAATTACACCTCCTATTCCCTATATATATCCATTTATTGTTAATGATCCAGGAGAAGGTTCTCAAGCTAAAAGAAGAACACATTCCACGATAATAGATCACCTTACCCCCCCTCTAGATAGGTCTGAATTATATGGATATTTATCAAATTTAGAGAAACTACTTGATGAATATTACGAAGCAAAATTACTAGATTCTAATAGAATAAATATAATAGAAAAATCTATAATAGAAATTACTTTAAGAGAGTTTAATGATATTTTTGATATAAATAATCCAAATATAATAGATGAGTTAGATGCCTACTTATGTGAACTTAAAGAATCACAAATCAGAGTTGGCCTTCACACATTTGGATCTAGACAAAAGGTAATAAATGAGATAAATCTCATATTATGTATATCAAGAGTTCCTACAAATGAAAGGAAAGGACTTTTACAATACATAACTGAATTATTAAATTTAAATTTAGATCCTTGGACAAATGACTTTAATAAAATTATTTGCCAGGAGGATTTAAAAATTCTAAAATCATTGTCTAATAAAAAAATTAACAATTTTAGAAATGCATTAGATTTTTTAGAATCACAAGCAAAATATATTATCTATTATATTTTTTATAAAAATAAAATTTATTTAGAAGATATTGAAAAATTAAGAAATGAAAATGTATTTAATATTTTTATTACTTCAGAAAATAAATATAATTACATTAAAAAATTAAAAGATGAAATTTATATACCATTAATTAATTCATATAAATTAGAAAAACGAGCTTTTCTTTCCTCTTTAAATGGTTCATATGTAAAAAGTGGTCCTTCTGGAGCTCCTACAAGAGGTAATTTAGAAGTATTACCTACAGGTAAAAATTTTTATTCAATTGATACTAGAAACTTGCCTACTGAATCAGCATGGTTTGTTGGAAATCAATCTGCAGAACAAATTTTAAAATTATACAAACAAGACAATGGTAAAGATCTCGAATATTTAGCTATATCAGTATGGGCTACTTCAACAATGCGAAATGGGGGAGAAGATATTTGCCAAATTTTATCATTAATGGGGGTTAAACCAGTTTGGGACGGGACTTCAAGAAGGGTTATAGATCTTGAAATTATTCCTATAAGTATTTTAGGAAGACCAAGAGTAGATGTTTTGCTTAGAATATCAGGTATGTTTAGAGATTCCTTCCCTGAATTAATAAAACTTTTATCAAACGCAATTAAATTAATTTCGAATTTAAATGAGTCGGAAAAAGATAATCCTTTAGCAAAAAAGTTTAAAAATAATGAATCAATTAATCGTATTTTTGGTTCTGCTCCAGGTTCTTATGGAGCTGGTCTACAAGAATTAATTTCTAATTCTAATTGGGAAAACAATTCTGATTTAGCTGATGCTTATGTAAACTGGAGTAATTATATTTATGATTCTAACAATGAAGGTACATTTGGAAGGTTTGAACTTGAAAATGAACTAAAAAGTATTCAACTTGTAATGCATAATCAAGATAATAAAGAACACGATATTTTAGATTCTGATGATTATTATCAATTTCAAGGGGGTATCTCTTCTGCAATAAAAAAAATATCTGGATCTATGCCACAAATATATATTGGTGATTTATCTAAATTTAGATATTCAAAAGTAAATAAATTATCTTATGAAATAGATAAAGTTGTTAGAACAAGAGTAGTAAATCCTAAATGGATAAATGGCATGAAAGAAAATGGATATAAAGGTGCATTTGAATTTTCTGCTACTTTAGATTATTTATATGGTTATGATGCAACAACAAATCTAGTATCAGATTGGTGCTACTCATCTATTTATAATTCTTGGTTATGTGATGATAATCTCAAAAACTTTTTTATAAAAAATAATCCATGGGCCTTAAGAGATATCGCAGAGAGATTTATTGAAATAATTAATAGAGGGATGTGGAATACAAATTCATTTGAGATAAAAGAAAATCTTAAAAATATTATAAATAATATGGATAATAAAATTGAGAAAAAACAATTTTAAATTTTTATCTACCAAGTAAGGAATATCCGTGACTATCAGTACCGCAACTCTTTAAAAGTTTATATTTATTTGCTAAATTATCAATCTTTTCACAAATAAATATACTTGGTGTCCATACTTTATTTAAAGTATAGTCGTACCAAACCTCTATACCATCAATCCCAACAGAAATAGCTTCTTTTATTAGGATATTAAAGGCAATCCTATATCTAGCAGGATGTGCTAGAAAAGATAATCCTCCAGATTGCTTTATAGCCTTACATACACTTATAGCTTGTAAATCATTCCCAACTGGGGATTCACCTTTTACATAAGGCAATAAGTATTTACTATGAATATCAATTCCTAAACCTAATACATGAACTAAACAACCTTTTAGTAAACAATTTATTTCTATTCCTGGAACTAATTTAAATGAATTTATTGGGTATTTATCCATTAATTTATATTTTTCAATATATAAATGAGCATCAACTGTATGATGATCAGTTATGGATAAAATTTTTAATTTATTTTTGTGTGCTTGTGCTAATAAATCTTCAGGTTTAAGACTTCCATCACTAAAAATTGTGTGGCTATGGAAATTTATATTTCTAGGACAACTTTTAAAATTTACTTTTTTCGTTATATCGATTAATTCCTTTTTATTCATTGAAAATAATTAGAACTTAAGTATTAAATTTACAAGTTTATCAACTCTATTCCAATCGGTTAATTCGTATGTTTTTGTTATATCTTTCGGTCCGTTTGTTATGACCATAATAAATAAAATTGCTAGTTTATTTAGAAAATCTAATTTTGGATAATCTAATCTTCCTGCAAAAACATCCTTAAGAGTAGGATCCCACTCTACTTTCTTTAAAAATTTTACTATGTATGGATTATTTGTAGGCAAATTTTTACCAGGCTTTCTAGCTGTCAAATTCAAAGAAAAGAAAGCAGTTTTTTTGGTATTCAAGATATCTTTATTTGATAGTACAAATTTATAAACATTTTTTCTATGATAACCATATCTTACACTTGCTCCAATTACAATTTCGTCAAAATCAGCAAGTATAATTTTATCAGCTTCTTCAATAGAAGAAATACTTATATTTTTACGATTATTTAATTTCTTCGAAATATACTCACAAATGTTTTTTGTATGACCATCAACAGTTGAATATAGAATAAGAAGTCTTGATTTTCTCCAGAACACATTTTTTTAATAACTAAATTTATATTAGTTAATAAGTAATAAAAAAACTAAATTATCAACATCTATGAATAAAATTATTTATTTAATAAATTAAATTAATTTTAAATATCATTAAAATAATTAAAAATATTATTTGCCTTACTTTTTCCTAAACCTTTAACTTTTAATAGATCATTAATACTTGCAATTCTAATAGCCTCTATAGATTTAAAATGTTCTAATAAATCTCTTATCCTAGATGGTCCTAATCCAGGAATTTCTGTTAATTGAGATCTTTTCATTCTATTAGATCTTTTATTCCTATGAAAACTCAATGCGAAACGATGAGCCTCATCTCTAACCCTTCTAAGAAGTAATACCCCTTTTTGATTCTTATCTGTATTTAATGGTTTGCTTGTTCCTGGAATATATATTTCCTCATCCTTTTTTGCTAGTGAGCAAATATTTACTTCTTCTAATAAATCTAAAGATTTTAATGCTTTAATTGCAGCATTTAATTGTCCTTTCCCTCCGTCTATCATTATTAAGTCAGGCCAATCAGATAACAATTCATTATCAAGTCTACTATTTTTTGTTTCTATTAAACTTGAGAAGTCGCCCCCTTCCTTTTTAAATCTTGACCATTTTTTAAATCTTCTAAAAATAACTTCTTCTATTGAAGCAAAATCATCACTATGTCCAATAAAAACACTTGCATTATTTATTTTATATTTTCTATAATTTTGTTTTGAAGGAATACCATTAATAAATACAACTTGAGAAGCTACTGGATCGCTCCCTTGAATATGACTAATATCATATCCTTCTATCCTTTTTGGAGACATACTTAGATCCAATGCATTTGTCAAATCATCTAAAGCAATTAAATTTTCTTCAAAGCCATTTAATATTCTATCTAATTCTAACTTTGCATTTTTTATAACTAACTCTACAGTTTCAAATTTCTTATTTCTCTTAGGAGTTAATATCACTACTTTACTTTTTTTTGTATCACTTAACCATTCTTCTAGTATTTTTTTATTTGAAAATTCAAATTGAATTAATATTTCTTTTGGTATTTCAACTTTATCGACATTAATATAATGTTCTTCTAGAACTTTTTGTAATATTTCTACTTCAGTAGAATTATTCATTTCTTGACTATATCCTATCCTTCCAACTAGTTTTCCTGCTCTCATTTGAAATATTTGAATACTAGAAAAATTATCTTTTGATATAATCCCAAAAATATCTCTATTAATTGAAGAATCAGGTATCGTTATTTTTTGAGATTCTGTTAAAAATTTTATTCCAACAATTTGATCTCTAACTTTGGCAGCATTTTCATAAAGCATTTGACTTGAGTAATTAGACATTCTATTTTCCAATATTTTTATTAAATCTTCATTTCTCCCTTGAAAAATCATAGAAACTTGTTTTATTATTTTTTTATAATCTTCAGAGGATATTTTTTCTAGATCTATTCCTGTAATTTCTCTATAAAAGGATTTAGACAATTTACTTTGCCTCAGAGGGAAAATCTTTTTAATAGTAAATAATGTTTTTCTTAGTAAACCAACATCAACATATGGCCCATAGTACCTATCACCGTTATTTCTATTCCTTCTTTTTCTTGTTATAAATATTCTTGGATATTTTTCACTCCATGTAATACATATGTATGGATATTTCTTATCATCTTTTAAGAGGATATTGAAATATGGTTTATTTGTTTTAATTAAATTAGATTCTAAATTTAAAGCTTCATTCTCATTATCAGTTATTATTATTTCAATTTCTGTTATTTGCCTTACCATCAAACTGAGTCTTGGTGATAAATCTTTATAGCCATTAAAATAACTACTTATTCTACTTCTAAGGATTTTAGATTTTCCAACATAAAGGAGATTTCCTTCTATATCTTTGAATAGATAACAACCTGGGGTCCTGGGTATCTCTAATAATCTTTTTTTTAATAAATCAATATTATTTATAAATTTATTATCAGACTTAAATATATATTTATTTTCAGTTTCTTTATTATCATCAACCATATATTAAATTAACCTCCATAATTCCAACCTGTAGAACTTAAATTAAGAGCATCAACATCTTCTTTCAAATAGGCAGTAACGACTTCCCCCACAAAAACTGTATGGTCACCATACTTTACTTCACCTTTCACTTCACACTCAACTCCTCCAACACCATTTACTAATATTGGCAACCCTAATTCTCCTAGCGTAAATTCTACTGATTCAAATCTTCCTCCAAGAGCTTTTTGTGGTTTAAAAAATAATGCTGCTAAATCTTTTTGATTACTTTTAAGAATATTTAATGAAAATTTATTTGTTTTATTAATTATTTCATGACTAGCTCCTTCTGCTCTAACTGCCATAACAACTAATGGAGGATTAAATGAACCTTGAGTAACCCAACTGGCTGTGAAACCATTAATTTCCTCTTTTTCCTCATCTCTAACTCCACATATAAATAAACCGTGAGGTATTTTTCTTAATAGGATTTTTTTCGATTCAAGATTTAATGCCATAATTAATATTATTGATATTTTTATTTTAACTAATTTTCCATTTTATTTTAATAAAATTCATATGAAAATACTTTATCCAGGAACTTTTGATCCTTTAACAAATGGTCATTTAGACTTAATAACAAGATCTCAAATGATTTTTGGAAATGTTGTTGTTGCTGTTCTTGAAAATACTAATAAAAAACCTACTTTTAGTTTAGAAAAAAGAATTGAGCAAATAAAAGCATCAATTTCGAATTTATCCAATGTTGAAGTTACTTCTTATACAGGTCTCACTGTTGATTGTGCTAATGAGTTTAAAGCTGATTTAATTCTTAGAGGTCTTAGAGCAATGAGCGATTTTGAATATGAATTACAGATATCTCATACTAATAGAACTTTAAATAAAAATATTGAAACTATTTTTCTTTCGACAGATACAAATTTTAGTTTTTTAAGTAGTTCGCTTGTTAAAGAAGTTGCAAAGTTTAAGGGAGAAATTAGACATATGGTTCCACCAAAAGTTGAGGAAGATTTAAAGTTATTTTTTAAAAATTTTTAATAACATTTTTCTAAATTGTATAAATTTTTAATAAATCTAAAGGCATTATCTATTTCTATCTTATTTGAGTTTTGAATAATACTTATAGATAACTTTTCTTTATCTTTATATAAATAGCCAGATAGTGCAAAAACATTTGATAAAGTACCTGTCTTTCCAAAAAAACGGCCTTTAATATTTGTATTTTTCATCTTATTAGAAAGTGTTCCTCTTATCCCTAATATAGATAATGAAGAATTATAAAAATTAAATTGCTTATTGAATTTCATCTTGTGTAGAAGCAGAGCGGTTAATTTTGTGGTTATCCTATTTTCTCTTGATAAACCACTTGCATCTTTAATATTTATATTCTTAACAGGTAAACCTTTTCTTTTTAGCCATATTTTTAAATTACTATACCTATCATGATTCCAACTTTTAGATGCATTTTTAAAAAGTATTTCAGCTGTAAAATTATGACTTTCTGAATTAGCTAATGTTATCAATGACAAAATAGGATTTGAGGTGATTTTATTTACTAATTTTAAATTCTTTGGATATTTATTATCGTATTCTAATATTGATACTTCTATATTATTTGATGGATAATAATATTTTAATTGATTTTCTATTCTTCTTTTTAAATAATAAATATCAAAAGTTTTGTTTTGATTACTATTAATAGCTAGCGAAGTTATTGGTGATCCATAAGAGTATAGTTTGTCAGATTCTGTCCAACCAGAAGGCCATTTAGTTTCTCTATTAATCTCAACAATATTAAATTTAAATAAACGATTAATCTTAGTACTTTTTATTAAATTCTCTATTTCATATAGTGTAAGATCGGGATCCCCAGATCCTATTAAATAAAAATTATTTAATTTATCTTTGTAAATTGAGGTATTTATTTTATCTGAAACATTAAACTTATCAATGACATAGGCGGTAGAAAAAAGTTTTAGGTTAGAGGCTGGAATTCTTAACTTATTTTCTTTTAGGCTTCCTATAGTTGTACCTTTATTATCAATTATTGTTACACTATAACTATTATCAAACGATGCTTCAATCAAATTCTGATAGTTTTTGCATATTTTTTTACTATTAAAAACAAATGGCAGTTGAAAGTAAATCTCATTAAGAATTTTTATATTTCTATTATTTAAGAAAAATCTTAATATAAATAAACAAGAGAATAATATTAGAAATGATATGAATAATTTACTTAATTTATTTTTCATAAATTATAAATTTACAAATATTGTTTCATTATCTGGTTTGGATTCAAAGTCTTTTACAAAATAATATTTACTATCTTTTTCCTTAAATAATGCCCAATTATCAGGAGATATATGCATTAATGCGCCGTTATTCAGTGGTTGAATAAAGTAAATATTATTCCAAGTATTAACGAAATTCTTTCTTCTTTCTCTAATAACACTTCCAATCCCAATATTGGCATCTTCAAACTTTGGGTTAAGTGAATAATGTTTTCCTTTGTAATTTTCACACATTGGTTCAAATGAATCAAAATCGTAAGGTTGTGGCAGCATAGATATTAATATTGATGATGTTTCTGTAATATGCTTTGAATCATTAAAACTTTTAAATGTAAAAATATTATCTTTTATTTCTGGATAATCTCTTTTTGCTAATGCGACTGCTCCAGGATCTGAATATGTAATATAAACAACCTTTTCTTTTTTAATAGTTTTAAATATGCTTATACCTATATTATTAAATTTTATTCCTTCAAATCTGAACTCAATAGTATTTCTAGAAGTACTAATATCGTTTAAATTAGATAATACGGCTTTACCCATATCATCAAGTGCTGAATTAAGATCTTTTGGCAAAAAATACATCCTTCTAAAAAATATCAATACACTTTAGAAGTAAATCATAAAATTTATCTAATTGCTTAAAATTATTTTCATTACTAAAACTTAAACGAATATTGGAAAAAAGCTTATCATTTTCTATATTTAATTTTTTTAATATATTACTAGGTTCTTTTGAAGAACTCGAACAAGCACTGCCACTACTAATTGCTATATTATTATCAGACATGAAATTAATTATTTTATAAGCTTTTATTGGTATTAAATTATTGTTTAATAAGATAAAAGATAAATGATTAGGTAAGCGTTTAGTTAAACTTCCTGTTATTTGTATTTTATCATTAGTATTAATTTTTTTAATTAAGTAATTTCTTAGTCGATTCATTTTTTCATTATTGAAATTTATTTCTTCATTAGATATAGTTATTCTATCTTTAATATTTTCTAATGCTTGATAAGTTCCACTTATAAGTGGAAGAGCTTGTGTTCCTGCTCTAATAGAATATTCTTGCGAAGATGATATATCAGAGTTTCTTAAATATTTTCTTGATTTCTTATTTGTTAAAAGAATACCAATACCTTTTGGACCACCAAATTTATGAGCAGATAAGCTTAATAAATCACAATTTAATTTTTTCCAATCAAAAATCCCATTACTTATTATTTGAGTTCCATCTACATGAAAAAGTATTTCATTGTTAAAACACTTTTTACCTATAAATTGAACAGGTTGTATTGAACCAATTTCACTTTGACCCCATATTATTGATACAAGTTTAGTTTTCTTATTAATATATTTATCTGCCTCGTTAATTTTTATAATACCTTTTCTATCTACTGGCCATTCATCTATTTCCCATCCAAAATTTTTTAATCTATTTGAGGCAATAATAGAAGCCTTATGTTCCACCTCTGAGATAGTAATATTCTCAGGTGGAAATTTATCAGCAATTCTGTTAAATACTAATGAAATAGATTCTGTTGAACCAGAGGTAAAAATAATATCCTCTTCATATGCGTTAAATATAAGTGCAATTTTGTTTCTTATTCTCTCTAACTCCTCAGAACAATAAATTCCAAATTTATAATTAGAAGAGACATTTCCCCAATATTTTTTATAGTAGTTATTTATAATATCTAAAACATTTTTAGATAGTGGAGTTGTAGATGCATGATCAAAATAAATAAAGCTATTGTCCATTTACTAAATTATGTAAGTACCTTTAAAAACTTTTTTTGCTTCTCCAGTCATTATTACTTCATCATTATTATCTTCCCATTCTATAAGGAGATTACCTCCTGGTAGTTTTATATTTGTTTCCTTATGACATAAACCAAGTTTAAATGCTGCCACATGTACTGCACAAGCTCCCGTTCCACAGGCAAGTGTTTCTCCAGCTCCTCTTTCCCAGACTTTTACATTTATATTCTTAGAATCTAAAATCTCACAGAAGTGAATATTAGTTTTCTCTGGGAACAAATTATTATTTTCCAGTTTAGAACCAATTAAACAATGATTTATTTTTTGTAAATCATCAACGAAAAAGATAAGATGAGGATTGCCCATTCCTATAGCATATCCGATACATGAAAATTCGTTTGTTTTAAATCTAGAAGATGGAATAAAATTTGTAAATTTATCTATTTTTGTAGGGATTATTTTAGGTTCTAATATTGGTTTACCCATTTTTACAGATATTTTTCCACTTTTATATTTGGCTACCTTTAATCCAGCTTTCGTCTCTATTTTGAAAATTTCTTTTTTATTAACATTTTCATTATCTAAATATTGAATTAAGCATCTAATTCCATTCCCACACATTTCTGCTTCAGAATTATCAGAATTATAAATTACCATTTGTGCATCATTGTTTTCTTTTGATTTATTTATGAAAATCACTCCATCTGCCCCTATCCCAAAGTTTCTATTACATAGTTCTTTCACTGAAAATAATCTTTTAAATAAATAATCATTAAAAATTTCAGAATTTCTTGAATCAATTATTATGAAGTCATTCCCATTACCTTGATATTTTTCAAATATAATTTTTTTCATTTTAATTTTTGTAATAACTTAAATATTAATAAAAAATTATGATTATTTACAAATGATTAGTTTTAATAGAATTAATAAATAACATATTTAAAAAATTGAAAGTGGATAACCAATCAAATAAGGTATCTTACTCAAGAAAATCTTATAATCCTTCTGAAATTGAGAAGAGATGTCAAAAAAAATGGGAAAAACTAAATTTATATAAAACCAAAGAAGAAGAGAATAAAAATAATAAATTCTATGCTCTTAGCATGTTTCCTTATCCATCAGGAAATCTCCATATGGGACATGTAAGGAATTATGTTATCACTGATTTAATAGCAAGGTACCAAGCACTAAAAGGTAAAAATGTTCTTCATCCAATGGGCTGGGATGCATTTGGGCTCCCCGCTGAAAATGCCGCAATTGAAAGAAATATAAATCCAAGAGAGTGGACCACCCAAAATATTTCGCATATGAAGAAACAACTTAAAAAGTTAGGCTTGTCAGTAGATTGGGATAGAGAATTTGCTACTTGCGATGAAAGTTATTACAAGTGGACTCAATTTTTATTTTTAGAATTATATAAAGCTGATCTTGTATATCAAAAAGAATCAGAGGTTAACTGGGACCCTATTGATAATACAGTATTAGCAAATGAACAAGTTGATTCGGAAGGTAAATCCTGGAGATCAGGAGCAGTTGTAGAAAAAAAACTTTTAAAACAATGGTTTTTGAGAATAACAAATTATGCTGATGAATTACTTAATGACTTAAAGACATTGGATGATTGGCCTGAAAGAGTTAAAACAATGCAGGAGAATTGGATAGGTAAATCCTATGGTTCTGAAATTGATTTTATTGTTAAGGAATTAAGTTTATCTAAAATAAAGGTATTCACTACTAGGGCTGATACCCTTTTTGGCGTAACTTATTTAGCAATTTCACATAACCATAAAATGTTAGTAAATTATAATGATGCTAAATTTCAGGAAAATTTATTAAATTTTAGAAATGAATTAAAGCGCAATCAGGATTCAATAAAATATAAATTTGGATTTAATACAGGTTTAAAAGCTATTAATCCCATTAATAATGATGAAATTCCTATATGGGTGGCTAATTATGTTCTTGATGAATATGGAACCGGAGCAGTAATGGGTGTTCCAGCACATGATCAAAGAGATTTTGAATTTGCATCAGCCAACAAAATAAATATAAAACAGGTTATTTCAAAAGAAAAAAAATCTTTAAATAATGATCTATTGTCTTGTGCATTTGAAGATGAAGGATATTTACTTAATTCAAATCAATTTAATGGATTAAAGACTAAAGAAGCAAAAACAAGCATAACTAAATTTGGAGATACAAAAGGTTGGGCTAAATTAAAAATTCAATACCGCTTAAGAGACTGGTTAATTTCAAGACAAAGATATTGGGGATGTCCAATTCCAATAGTTCACTGTAAAAATTGTGGATCTATACCAATAAATGAAGATCAACTCCCAATAAAACTTCCTCTTGAATCTAACATTAAATCAAATAATTTAAATGACCTAAAAGAAAACGAAAAATGGCTAAATATTAAATGTCCTCAATGTGGAAATCTCTCAAAAAGAGAAAAAGATACTATGGATACATTTATCTGTTCATCTTGGTATTACTTAAGATATACTTCTACAGAAATTTCTAATAAACCGTTCGTTAAAGAAAAAGTAAATAAATGGCTTCCTGTTGATCAGTATGTTGGTGGGGTTGAACATGCTATTTTACATTTACTTTATGCAAGATTTCTCACAAAAGCATTAAGAGATAATGGACTTTTTAATGTTAACGAGCCTTTTAAGAAACTATTAACACAAGGGATGGTTCAAGCTGCTGCTTATAAAAATTTAAAAACAGGAAAATATATTAAACCAACTGATATAAAGGATATAAATAATCCTGTTGATCCAAATGATGGTTCTAAGTTGGATGTTTTATTCGAGAAAATGTCTAAATCAAAATATAATGGAATTGATCCCGATATCGTCATTAGAAAATATGGAGCAGATACTGCAAGAATGTTCATATTATTTAAGGCTCCTCCAGAAAAAGATCTTGAATGGGGCGATTCAGATGTAGAAGGACAATATAGATTTCTATCAAGAATATGGAAACTATATAATGACTATCTTTCAAATATGGAAAAAATAAAAAATCCTTCTATAAATTCTAAAAAGGAGAAAGATTTCAAAAGAATTATGAATCTAGCAATTAAAGAGATTTCGAATGATATTGAAAATAATCAATTTAATACCGCTATATCTGAGTTGATGAAATTTTATAATGCCCTTTCTCAAGACATTAACAATTTTAGTGCAAACTTAGTAAAAGAGGCATTAATAAACTTCTCAAAATTACTAGCTCCTTTTGCTCCACATTTAAGTGATGAACTTTGGTCTTTAATAGGCTTTAGTACATCCATACATAAAGAAAAATGGCCAGTAGTAGATAAAAAGGCTCTAACCCAAGATAATTATGAGCTTGTTATTCAGGTAAATGGAAAAGTAAGAGATAAAATTATAATTCCAGTAGATTCTTCTGAAAATCATATCAAGGAAATAAGTCTAAAAAGTATCAATATTCAAAAATGGATTGATAATAAACCAATTAAAAAATTTATTATTGTTAAGGGTAAAATTATAAATATTGTTGTTTGAGAATAACTATATAACTTTTTTAAAACTTAGTGATTCAGGCTCAGACCAATTACCTTCAACTATATATTCAGAATTAGAGAAGCACATTTGACGTAAAATAAAAAAGATTGTTTCAGGACTACTATTATTCATTTGCTCAACAATTTCTTGAAAAGTTAATATGTTTCCATTTATCAGTATTTTTTGAAGATTTAATTGTGCGTTAATAACTTCTGCAGCTGCTTTTTTACCTGCTTCAACCCCAGGTTGATCATATGCATTAACATTTATAAGTTCAGCATAAAAGGTAACTGTTCTTTCAAAAAGTGCAATTAATGATCCAAGACTAAACGAATTTAACTCCTTAAGAGTAATAGTTATGCTTTGTCTTCCTTGACTTGATAATGCAGATCTGGTTCCTTGCATAAAACCAGATAAATAATCTTTTGGATTATCAAGATTAAATATATTTAAATTATTGGGAGTATCCAATAATTCTATAAATACACAGAAGAAATTATCAATACCGTCTCTTAGTTGTTGAACATATGCATGTTGATCTGTTGAGCCCTTATTTCCGAAAACAGAAATCCCTTGATTAACAATTTTTCCTGATCTATCCTTCCTCTTTCCTAAGGATTCCATAACTAATTGTTGAAGATATTTACTAAAAACTTGAAGTCTATCTCTATATGGTAAGACCACCATATCTCTAGCTCCTACTCCATTTCCACAAAGATACCAGGAGGAAGCAAGTAATGCCGCAGGGTTTTTTAGGAAATTATCATCTCTTGTAATTTGATCCATCATAGAAGCTCCCTTTAAAAAATCATCTAAACTTTCATTTATTAAACCTAGTGGTAATAAACCTACAGCACTTGTAATACTTGTTCTACCTCCAACCCAATCTGGAAGATTAAAAATCTTCAACCAATTTTCTGAAAAAGCTTTATCATACAATTTGCTATTTTTCATTGTTATAGCGATAGATTGAGTAGGCCAATCTATATTATTTAATTCAATATTTTTTCTGATTATTTCCATTGCTATTTTTGGTTCTGGAGTACCTCCAGATTTACTAACAACAACAAATAACGTTGTTTGTAATTTATTTTTAAGTAGTTCTAATTTTTCATTAATTAAAAAAGGATCAATATTATCTATAAATGAAAAATTTAAACCAATTGATTTTTTTTGTAATCCTTCAATTAAAAGTAAAGGACCTAGAGCGCTTCCACCTATTCCTATCCACAACACATCAGTAAATTTCTTTCCTTCTTTATTTAATATTTTATTATTTAAAACTTGATCACAAAATAAATCTATATTTTTTACCTCTTTATCTATTGATTCTCTTATTTCATTATCTGGAGAAATAGATGAATTTCTCAACCAGTAATGACCTACTTGTCTATTCTCATCAATATTAGAAAATGACCCCTCCTCTAAATTCTTATTCGCTTGAAAAACATTGTGAAACCTTTTTTCTATTGCCTTAATATCATTTTCCGTAAAGATAACTTTACTAATATCTAGCCAAATATTCAGATCTGAATTAAACCAAAGATAATTAGAAAATTTTGTCCAATCATTTAAATTATTATTTGATTCATTAGTCGATGTAGTCATATTATTTTTTAAGTTATTATATCTACTAGATTAGATTTTAATACTAAAACATTTCAATATATTTATTTATTATATTCTCAAATAAAAATCTTTTATATCGTTTAATTTTTAAAAATAAAAATTTTTATATAATTAAATTTATTAATCATTTTTTATCTCAAGGTTAAATTGACACTTAATACAAAATATTTAATATCTCCTGAATTTTCTAAATTTTATAATTTTCAGCCAAAATTAAGAATTGCAGTCCTCGCATCAGGAGAAGGTTCGAATTTTTTAAACCTATTAAAATTATCACTGAAAAATGAATTGGATATTGAAATAAAAATACTCATAACAAACAACGATGTGTCTGGCAGCATAAATAAGGCTATAAAATATAAAATTCCATATTTAATACTTAAAGAAAAAAACTTTACTTCTAAAGAACATTATGAAAGAGAAATTATAAATAAACTCAACGAAAATGAAATTGAATTAGTTGTTTTAGCAGGATGGATGAGAATAATTACAAAACAATTTATTAATGAATTTAAAAATAGAATTATTAACATTCATCCATCTCTTTTACCTTCATTTAAGGGGAAAAAAGCTATACAGGATGCTCTTTTACATAAAGCTCAATTTACGGGTTGTTCTGTCCATTATGTTGAAGAGGAAGTTGACAGTGGTAGGTTAATAATTCAGGCTGCGTTGCCAATAACAAGTGATGATAATGAAGATAGTCTTATAAAAAAAGTTCATTTTTTAGAACATCAGATACTTCCTCATGGAATATCTCAAGCCGGTTTTTACATAAGAAATAGATTCAAGGATAAAAACAGGAATGATTCAGCTCTTTATTCATAGGAAGACCTGAAATAAGATTTAAATTTTGAATTGCTTGACCTGCTTGACCTTTTAGTAAATTATCAATAGCTGATAGAAAAATAATCCTTCCATTCCTCTTATCAACTTTTAGGGATATATATATATCATTGGTATTTTTTGGCCATTTAGTTGAGGGATATATATCTTCAGATAAAACTTTTATATTTGTAAATTTCCTGTAGTAATTAGCAAGTAATATTTTACAATCAGCTGATGTGAGGCCTGGGTCTTTAAGTCTTCCATATATAGTTGATAACATACCTCTTACAATTGGTACTAAGTGCGGTGTAAATGTTATGTCAATTTGATTGCCAGATATTAAACTTAGATTTTCTTCAATTTCAGAGGTATGTCTATGATCAATTAATCCATAGGCTGAAACTCCCTCTGCTATCTCAGAGTGAAGTAAATTCTGTTTAGGTTCTCTTCCCGCTCCAGATGTACCACTTTTGGAATCTATTATTATACCATCATTTTCAATTATCCCTTGCGATACAAAAGGTATTAGAGGGATTAGAGCGGATGTCGGATAGCATCCAGGACATGATATTAAATTTGCCTTAGCAATACTTTCAAAGTTAATTTCACTAATTCCATAAACTGCCTGAGAACATAAATCATAATCTTGTCTATTATATTTTGATTCTTCAAGTGAGTATATTTCTTTCCATTTATCTAATGATTTGTATCTATAATCAGCAGATAAATCAATGACCTTAATCCCCTTATTAATTAATTTAGGAGTAATTGTTGAGGAAACCCCATTAGGAAGGCTTAAAATAGCAATATCACATTTATCACAAATAAGATTTATATTTACTTCTTGAATTATTGGATCTTTTGGCAATTGCAGAAAGGGAAAAAGATCATTCCATTTTGATCCAGCCGATTTATTTCCACCTAAATAATTTATTTTATAATTTTGATTATTTCTCAAAAGATTAACTATTTGTATACCTCCGTAACCTGTAGAACCAACTATTGCAACATTCATTTTCTCAACGGTCATTGTTTGATATAGGATTGTATAGTGTCGTTATTATTTGTAACAAGAACACTTTCCTTATATTGATATAGATAATGAAAGAAACAAGTACAAAATTAAATAATGGAACAATTTTCGATAACAAAAAAAATCTTGATATATGTTTTGATCCGATAGGTGATGCATTAGCGGCTATACGAAATGGTGAATGTGTAATAGTTGTTGATGATGAAAGAAGGGAAAATGAAGGAGATTTAATTTGTGCAGCACAATTTGCGACACCTCAACAAATTAATTTTATGGCTACAGAAGGACGCGGACTTATTTGTTTGGCAATGCAAGGAGATAAATTAGATGACTTAGATCTTCCATTAATGGTTGATAGAAATACTGATTCTAATCAAACAGCATTTACTGTATCGATTGACGCAGGTCCAGAATATAATGTTTCAACAGGAATCTCTGCCGAAGATAGAGCAAAAACAATACAGGTAGCTATTAATCCAAATACTCTCCCAGAGGATCTAAGAAGACCTGGACATGTATTTCCATTAAGAGCTAAGCAAGGCGGTGTATTAAAAAGAGCAGGTCATACTGAAGCTGCTGTGGATCTAGCCTCATTATCTGGTCTCTATCCAGCTGGAGTAATTTGTGAGATACAAAATTCAGATGGTTCTATGTCACGCCTTCCTGAATTATGGGATTATGCCAAACAATGGGGTATGAAATTAATTTCAATTGCTGATTTAATAAGATATAGATCAGAAAATGAAAGATTTGTATTTAAAAAGTCAGAAGCAGATCTCCCAAGTGTTTTTGGTAATTTTAAGGCTTATGGATACATAAATGAACTTGATGGATCAGAACATGTTGCTTTAGTAAAAAGTAAATCTAAAAATTTAAAAGAACCGGTTTTAGTAAGAATGCATTCAGAATGTCTAACTGGAGATGCTTTTGGCTCTTTGAGGTGTGACTGTAGACCTCAGTTAGAAGCAGCTTTATCAAGAATAGAAAAAGAAGGTGAGGGAATTGTTGTATATTTACGTCAAGAAGGCAGAGGTATTGGTTTAATTAATAAATTAAAAGCATATAGTTTACAAGATGGTGGTTTAGATACTGTTGAAGCAAATGAAAAATTAGGTTTTCCCGCAGATTTAAGAAATTATGGGGTAGGGGCTCAAATATTAACAGATCTAGGGATAAAGAAATTGAGGTTATTAACTAACAATCCAAGAAAAATAGCAGGATTAGGAGGTTATGGGATTGAAGTTGTTGAGAGAGTTCCACTAGTAATATGTCCTAGTGATCATAATGCTGAATATTTAAATGTAAAACGTACGAAGTTAGGACATCTACTAGAGACAGATAATGATAAAGAAACAACTACAGATCCTTTTATAGCTATTTTTCTTGATGGAGATTATAAATCAAATGATCTAGTAGAAATAAAAAATGACGTGAACAAATTTTGCAAAATAAATAATATCATTTTACAACCAGAAAGTTCACCTAGATTATTAGCTCTCTGGAGCAGACCAAAATTAGTTTGGAGAATAATTCATAAAAATAAGAGAAACTCCATCTCAATAAATAATAACGAAATAAAAAAAATAGAAGAGTTTATAAAATCACTCTCACACTTACCTAAAAGTAAAAAAGTTGGACTAATAGTATCCAAAAATATTGATCAATCGTTACACCCCACAAATAATATTGATATTGGCAACTCAAATTTCTCTAGTTGTAAAGAGCTACTGTACGGTTCTACAAGAAAATTTAACTTAGATAAAGTACCCTTTAGTATAGTTTTTACTAAATAAATTATATTTTAAGAAATGTATGCTTTTATTATTTTTGATCCGTTAGTTAGTTTTAAGACAACATCCATATTATCTGTTTTGCCGAACACTGTATGAACACCATCTAAGTGGGGTTGAGGTTCATAAACAATAAAAAATTGACTCCCTCCTGTATCCTTACCAGCATGAGCCATGGATAATGACCCTTTTAAATGTTTATTTTCGTTAATTTCACATTTTATATTATATCCAGGGCCCCCAGTGCCGGGCATTCCAGAAGCCCCTTCTCTTGTATTTGGGCAACCACCTTGAGCCATGAAACCAGGTATAACTCTATGAAATGTTAATCCATCGTAAAAACCTTCAGATATTAGTTTTGTGAAATTTTCCACAGTTTTAGGAGCTGCATTTGAAAACAACTCAAATGTTATTTTCCCAGATTCAGTCTCAAAAGTTACGTTTGACATTTAAAAAAATTTTTTTTGTTAATTTTAGTCTATATAGTATTTTTTATTTTTAAAGTAGTTTTTCAAGATTATTTTTTATTGAATTTATATCTAATTCTTCAAAATCATTATTTTTAGAAACCCACTTTTCCGAATCTAAATTTTTTGGAGGTGGTGTAATTAGCAATCTCTCTTCTTGTGTCTTTGGAATAAAATTCTTCTCAACTAATTTTGATTCGTAGCCTAAATTTGAACAGAATTGTTTTATCTCATCAAGGTCAGCAAGTTCAGCATTGGGTTTTGGAAAATCCTGTGCTTCTAATAATCCACAATATCTTTCTGCATCATCTTTTTCTTCAAACATCAAAACTATTGTCTTACCTTTAAATTCGATAGAATGTATTCCTTCATCTTGTGTTCCTGAATTGTACAGAAGTATATATATTTTCATAGTTGTTTTTATCTAATTATATATTTTTATGCAGATTCTGAGAATGATAATTCTTGCAATCTAGTATATAGAGCAATTTCTTCATCTCTAATATCTGCTGGAATTACTACGACTATTTCGACATATTGATCACCTACTTCATCTCCATAAGATAAACCTCGACCTTTTAATCTAAGCATTCTTCCTGTAGAAGACTTTGGAGGGACTTGTAGTGTAACATTTCCATCTAATGTTGGAACATCAACAGCACATCCAAGTAATGCATCTGGCGGAAATAATTCAAGTTTATAGATTACTCTTAAGCCATCAATCCTTAAACCATCTTCTGTTTGAACTTTTAGATGTAAATAATGATCTTTTCCACCTTTAGCAATATTTTCTAATCTCAACCTCCATCCATCACCGGCATATGGAGGGGTATCTACTTCAACAACTGTTTGATCTTCAAGTTCTATCAATATGGAAGCACCGTACAAGGCCTCTTCAGGCGATAATTCAATAATAGTCTCAACGTCTTCAAATGATTTTACAGGAGGAGGCTCATATGGAGAAGTCGCGGGGTAATCGATATTTTGATAATCATCTTCACTCTCTTCTTGAAATTCATAATCATTTTCTTTTTCTATATTATTTCTATTTTCAAAACCAAATAAAGAATCTAGATAATCCTCAAAGTAAGGGAATCCAGTTTTAAATTCATTTGATTGATTTGGATTATCATTATCATTAAAAAGAGATTCTCTTTTTTTAGGATCTCTTAAGAACTCATATGCTTCATTTATTAATTTAAATCTATCCTCTGCATTAATATCATTTTTATTTAAATCAGGATGCCATTTTCTAGCTTCCCTTCTAAAAGCTTTTTTTAATTCTAGGTCATCAAAATCAATTGATAATCCAAGAATTGATAAATAATCAGATTTAGAGGAAATAGTCATTGTCCCATGGATCATCATCCCTAGAATTACCATACCTCGAATTTTTATAATTTCTATTCATTTCGCTGTCCCAAGGATCGTCATCCCAATAATCGTCAGAAAATAATTCATCTTTTATTGAACCAAAAGTATTTTTAATACCTTGTAATGGATTATTATCAAATTTTTTCTCAGCTGCAAATCTTCTATTTAAACCAAATAAAGCTTCTTGTAATGCACTTACGGATAACTCTAATTCTTGTGGATCATTATCTTCTAAAAATTCTTCTACATCCTGAATAGCTATTTCTACGGCTCTTTGTTGACGCTCAGCTCCATAAGGACCAAATTCTAATGAGGCATCTCTAAGCCTCCTCTCTGCTTGAGCAATAAGTGTAAGAGCATTATTTCTTCTATCTATTACAGATCTTTTCTTTTTATCTTCAGATGCCTTTAATTTTGCTTCTTCAATAATTTTATTTATTTCTTGCTCATTAAGATTTGAACCTCCAGAAATTGACACTGATTGTTTTCTACCTGTAGTTCTGTCAGTAGCACTTACTTCAAGAAGACCATTCGCATCTATATCAAAAGAGACTTGCACTTGAGGAATACCTCTTGGAGCTGGAGGAATTCCAGATAATCTAAATTTACCTAATGATTTATTTTCTGAAGCTAACGGTCTTTCTCCTTGACATACTTCTATGGATACTGAGGATTGATTTGCTTCAGAGGTACTAAAGACGTCAGACTCCCTAACAGGTATAGGTGTATTTCTTGGTATCAGAACTTTCATTAAGCCTCCCACAGTTTCAAGACCAAGAGATAAAGGAGTTACATCATTTAAAAGTAAGTCTGTTAATTCTCCAGTGATTATTCCAGATTGGATAGCAGCACCAATAGCAACAACTTCATCAGGATTTACAGACTGACATGGTTCATTAGGTACAAGAGTCTTTACTAATTGTTGTACCATAGGTATTCTTGTACTTCCTCCTACAAGGACGACTTCATCTATATCATCTGCGTCCCAACCTGAGTCATCAAGAGCTATCTGAACGGGCTCAAGTAACCGATCTAAAAGCTCTTGACTTAGTGATTCAAAAAGTTTTCTATCAAAATCTTCCTCTACATGTAAAGGACCTTCATTGTTAGTAGTAATAAATGGCAATGAGATTTTTGTTTTGTTAATACCTGATAATTCGCATTTTGCTTTTTCAGCTGCCTCGGTTAATCTCTGTAAAGCTTGTCGATCTCTACGAAGATCGATACCATTCTTTTTTAGGAATCGTTCTGCGATCCAATCAACTATTTTTGAATCAAAATTATTTCCACCTAATTGTGTATCACCGCATGTAGCTTTAACATCAAATACACCATTTGATATTTTGAGTAAAGATACATCAAAAGTACCTCCTCCAAGATCAAAAACTAAAACATTATTGGAAGAACTTTTCTCAAATCCATAAGCTAATGCAGCAGCTGTAGGCTCATTTAAAATTCTTTCTACTTTTATTCCGGCTAATAATGCAGCACTTTTTGTTGCTTGTCTTTGAGACTCATTAAAATAAGCTGGAACTGTAATTACAGCTGAATCAATTGATGATCCTAAATATGTTTCTGCATCATTTATAAGCTTACGGATAATTGAACTTACTAGCTCTTCGGGTGCGTATTCCCTCTCTGTAAATGGACTAAGGACTCTAACATTACCATTTTCATTAGATTTAACGTTATAGGGAACAGATATACTTGTTTCATCAAGTTCATCCCAATCCATTCCAATAAACCTTTTCAAGTTGAAAAAAGTATTTTTAGGGTTTAAAACTAATTGTCTTCGTGCTTGATCACCAATAACAATTTCCATTTCTTTTGTAAATCCTACAATTGATGGAGTAGTCCTTGTTCCCTCTGAATTAGCAATTACTATTGGTCGGCCAGCTTCTACAACCCCAACTACGGAGTTTGTAGTTCCTAAATCAATGCCAACAACTTTCCCCATAAAATTTATATGGATAATTAAAATTTACCTTCTATAGATGGTTTAAACAAACTTTTTTTTACATTATCCACATCATAGTAAAAATCAATAATATTTAATTAAAATTTCGATAAAAAGGATTAAATTTTTAGATAAGATATTAAATTTTTTAAATAGGCTCATGTTTGAAAAATAAAGTTTTAATTATAAACTTTATTTATTAGCTCCTTTGATTTATATTTAAACGGAGAGAGAGGGATTCGAACCCTCGATAAAGTTGCCCCTATACA
>CETG01430878.1_pt1 | contig 24910 bp, 20 predicted proteins | sample 361471 | NCBI WGS metagenome assembly CETG01 (sample SAMEA2622696, study PRJEB7988) | marine metagenome | isolation source: saline water (ENVO:00002010), including | reverse complement strand
AAAGTAAAAGATAATTATTAAAACAACTTAGGTAATCGTTTTACTTATTTGTTTTAATAAAATCTTCAATTGCCATTGTCATTGATGGTATTCCTGGCATTGGTGCTTTAATGTCAATTCTAAGACCTAAATCTTGTGCAGCCTTTGCTGTTGTTGGACCAAACGCGGCTATTTTGGTGCCATTTTGTTTGAATTCAGGAAAATTCTTTACCAAAGATTGTATTCCAGATGGGCTGTAAAAAACTAAAATATCATATTTAACATCCTCTAAATCTGAAAGGTCACTACAAACTGTTTTGTAAAGAACCACGTTCTTAAAGTTTATTCCATTTTTTGTTAAAGACTCAGGAATAATTTTTCGTTGTATATCTGAACACGGAACCAAAAAGTTTTCTGCTTTGTGTTTAACTATAGTGTCCATTAAATCAACTATACTTTGTTTACCAAAAAATATTTTTCTTTTTCTGTAAACAACATAGTTCTGAAGATAATATGCAACCGCTTCAGAAATACAGAAATATTTCATATCATCTGGTACTGCAAATCTTGTTTCACTTGCAATTCTAAAGTAATGGTCAACTGCCATTCTAGACGTAAAAATAACTGCGCTAAATTCTTCTAGATTAATTCTATTTTGCCTGAATTCTTGAGATTCTACACCCTCAACATGTATAAAAGACCTGAAATCAACTTTTAATTTAAATCTTTCTGCTAAATCTCTATAGGGGCTTTTTTGAGTTTTGGGTTCCGGCTGAGAAACTAAAATTGATTTGATATTCACAATACTATTTTTTTTATTTTCACTTTATTTCCCCTGTAGTAAAACATAAACGATTAAAACAGGTAAAATTTCAAGAGTGCAAAGGTATAAAATTAAATGCATTAATAAAAATCTCTGTTGTCTACCTGTTGTATATAGCGTAAATAATCGAATTACATATAACACGAAAACTACCAACAAGTATGCTAAACAAACAGCATAACTAATGTTGTTTTTAGAAATGATTAAATAGGAGATTATTGGAATAGATATAATCGAAATGGTAAGAACAAAATGAGTAAAATATGTAATATTTTCTTTGAAAAGAGGTTGATTTTCAAAAAGATATCCTAAAGACTTTGAAATTAATAAATACCCAAAAAAACACAATGCAACACTAAAAAATGATTTAATAAAAATAACAAATGAAACTTGTTGATACAACAAAACAGAAATTAAAACTGACATTAACAAAACAGCAGTAAAAAACTTTAAGGCATTAAACGATTGATTGTTTTGATCCTTATTTAGTTGTTTAAAATCGTGGTAGCTAAAAATTGATTTTATTAAAAACAAATTACTCCTTTTTTTATTTTTTAATACTACTAATAAAACCAAAGAAGCTAAAACAGGAATTAGCAGCCAATTATTTGAAGCTATTATTCTAGTAATTAGTTCTGATTCCATTTACATACTTAATTTTCTATAAAATTAATGTATCTAACAAAAAAGTAGACTTTTCATTATGATTTATTTATCTTCGCAAACCTTCAAAAAAAAGGAAGCTAATTATGTCTAAAACTTTTCCAGAAAATAGCGGTTTAAATCTTCCTGAAATAGCTGATGAAATTCAACTGAATTGGGAAAAAGAAAACACCTTTAAAAAGAGTGTTTCTTCTAGACCAAAAGGAAATCCTTTTGTTTTTTTCGAAGGCCCTCCTTCAGCTAATGGTCTTCCTGGAATTCACCATGTAATGGCAAGGGCGTTAAAAGATCTTTTTTGTCGTTACAAAACATTGAAAGGCTTTAGAGTAAACAGAAAAGCAGGTTGGGACACACATGGTTTACCTGTTGAATTGGGGGTTGAGAAAGAGCTTGGAATAACAAAGGAGGATATTGGTAAAAAAATCACTGTAGATCAATACAATATCGCTTGCAAAAAAGCGGTAATGAAATACACAGATATATGGAATAATCTCACAAAAAAAATGGGTTATTGGGTTGATATGGAAAACCCATATGTAACTTATGAAAATAAATATATTGAATCTGTTTGGTGGTTAATTGGACAATTATACAAGAAAGATTTAATGTATAAAGGATATACTATACAACCTTTTTCTCCTGCTGCTGGAACAGGTCTTAGTTCTCATGAATTAAATCAACCCGGGACCTATAAAGATGTAAAAGACACCACTGTTGTTGCTCAATTTAAGCTAAAAAACCCTAAAAAAATTGGTGTAGATGAAGCTCATTTTTTAGCCTGGACTACAACCCCATGGACACTTCCATCCAATACAGCACTGGCTGTTGGCAAAACCATTGATTATATATTGGTTAAAACCATTAATCAATATACTGATAAATCCGTTAATGTTATTCTTGCTAAAAATCTACTAGATAAATTAATTCCGTTAGAGAACGAAGCTAATATTGTTAAGCGCTTAAAAAAAGACAACCCAAACTTTTCTGGTGATTACGCTAAAACAGCTCTTGAAATAATAAAAAACCAACGTCAAATAATAAAGGAGTTTAAGGGAGAAGAATTGGTTGATATAAAATATGAGCAACTTCTGCCTTATGCTCTGCCATATGAAAATGCAGAAAATGCTTTTAAAGTTATTGCTGGTGATTTTGTAACCACTGAAGATGGAACTGGAATTGTACACATTGCTCCAACTTTTGGACAGGATGACGCCTTGGTTGCTAAAGAGGCTAATGTTCCTCCAATGCTGGTCTTAGACGAAAACCAAAACCCCGTTCCTTTAGTTGATTTACAAGGAAAGTTTAGACCTGAAATGGGTGAGTTTTCTGGAAAATATGTGAAAAATGAATATTATTCAAAAAATAATATTCCTGAAAAAAGTGTTGATGTTGAACTTGCTATAAAACTTAAAACAGAGAACAAGGCTTTTAGGGTTGAAAAATATGAACATAGCTATCCACATTGTTGGAGAACTGATAAGCCTGTTTTGTATTATCCTCTAGACTCTTGGTTTATAAAAGTTTCTCAAGAAAAAGAAAAGTTGGTTTCTTTAAATCGTAAAATTAATTGGAAACCAAAAAGTACTGGGGTTGGAAGGTTTGGAAATTGGCTTGAAAACGCAAATGATTGGAACCTTTCTCGGTCTAGGTATTGGGGAATACCCATTCCTATTTGGAGATCTGAGGACGGAACAGAAGAAATTTGTATTAGTTCAGTTGAACAGCTTAAAATGGAGTGTGAAAAAGCTGTTGTTGCTGGCTTAATGGACAGCAATCCATTAGCTGGTTTTGTTGTTGGTGATATGTCTAAAGAAAACTACGATAGATTTGATTTACACAAAAATTATGTTGATAGTATTACTTTAGTCTCCCCATCGAATAAACCAATGTACAGAGAAAAGGATTTGATTGATGTTTGGTTTGACTCTGGTAGCATGCCTTTTGCTCAATGGCACTACCCTTTTGAAAACACCTCTTTAATTGAAAACCAAACTGCTTATCCTGCAGATTTTATTGCCGAGGGCGTTGACCAAACAAGGGGGTGGTTTTACACCTTGCACACAATTTCATCATTAGTTTTTAATTCTGTTGCATATAAAAATGTTATTTCTAATGGGTTGGTTTTGGATAAAAATGGCCAAAAAATGTCTAAGCGTCTTGGAAATGCAATCGATCCTTTTGAAACTCTTTCAAAATATGGTCCTGATGCCACTCGTTGGTACATGATTACCAATGCTCAACCATGGGATAATTTAAAATTTGACTTAGATGGAATTACTGAGGTTCAGCGAAAGTTTTTTGGAACACTTTATAACACCTACGGATTTTTAGCTCTTTATGCAAATGTTGACGGTTTTAAAGGAGATGAAAAAAAGATTCCAATTAATGTTAGACCTGAAATTGACCGATGGATAATTTCAAAATTAAATTCTTTAATCGCTGAAGTTGACACTTCTTATGAAAATTATGAACCCACAAAAGCGGGAAGAGCTATTCAATTGTTTGTAATAAATGAATTAAGTAATTGGTATGTTCGTTTATGTAGAAGGCGTTTTTGGAAAGGAGATTATACAGAGGATAAAATTGCTGCTTATCAAACCTTACATGAGTGTTTATTAACTGTCTCCATATTAGCTTCACCTATAGCTCCATTCTACTGCGATAAACTATATAGAGATCTAACATTTTTGTCTTCACAAAAAGAGTCTTCTGTTCATTTGTGTTTATTTCCTAAACTAAATCGTACTAATATTCATGTTGAACTAGAAGAAAAAATGGCGGTTGCACAAAATATTTGTTCTTTAGTTTTAGGGCTTAGAAAAAAAGAAAAAATTAAAGTTCGTCAGCCGTTGCAAAAGCTTATAGTTCCTGTAGAAGATGCTGTTTTTAAAACAAGGATTTCGGCTGTTGAAAATTTAATTCTTTCAGAGTTAAACATTAAAGAGTTGGAGCTTATACCTGCTGATAGTGCTTTTTTAGATAAAAAAATCAAACCTAATTTTAAAACAATTGGCCCTAAATATGGGAAGCAAATGAAAGGTTTATCTAAGCTAATTGCTGATTGGGGGAACAAAGAAATTAGACTTATTGAAAAAAACAAAGGTTGGAGTGGCTTGGTGGATGGTTCTTTAGTTCAACTATCTGAAGAGGATTTAGTTATCGAAACTGCTGATATTCCTGGATTTTTAGTTGCCTCTGAGGGTGGGTTAACCGTTGCATTAGATGTTCAAATTTCTAAAACCTTAAAAGAGGAAGGTTTAGCGAGAGAGTTTGTTAACAGAATACAAAACCACCGAAAAGAAATGGGTTTAAATGTTACGGATAAAATTAACATTTCATTAAAATCAAACCTTGAAATTAATCAAGCATTAAACAACAATTTAAATTATATTTGCTCTGAAACACTCGCTAACTCCTTGGAGTTTGTAGATGTGGTTTCAGGTTCAACTGCTGAACTTGATCTAGGAAATGGAGCAATTGCTGAATTTACTATTAATAAATTAAATTAATTGTTATGAGTACAAATAGATATAGTGATAAAGAGCTAGAAGAGTTTAAAGCAATTATAGACTCTAAGTTAAAAGAAGCAAAAGAAGATTTAGTATTACTAAAAGGATCTCTTTCTCACAAAGATGATCACGGCACTGATGATACTGGTCGTTCTTTTAATATGATGGAAGATGGATCGGAAACACTTATGAGAGAAGAAATGGCTCAACTAGCTGCTAGACAAGAGAAGTTTATTAAAAATCTTGAAAACGCATTAATAAGAATTAACAATAAATCCTATGGTGTTTGTAGGGTTACAGGAAAGTTAATAAATAAAGACCGCTTAAGGCTTGTTCCTCATGCAACCCTAAGTATTGAAGCAAAAAAAGCTCAAGATTAATTTGTTTTGAAGACCTCAACTCTTGCTTATTTATCTGTAATTACCATTTTAATTGTTTTAGTTGTTGATCAAGTTCTAAAGCTTTGGATAAAATCTTCTTTTGAATTAAGTAGTCTTATTCTTGATTGTGGGGTTTTAAAACTTCAATTTATTGAAAACCCTGGAATGGCTTTTGGTTGGTCTTTTGGAAACATTTGGGGTAAAATTACATTGAGTGTTTTTCGTGTTATTGCTGTTTTTTTTATTGGTATTTACATTAAACGGCTTATAAAAACTGGTGCACATGCTTTTTTTATAGTGTGTATCTCTCTAGTTTTTGCTGGTGCTTTGGGAAACATTATAGATAGTGCATTATACGGTTTGCTTTTTGACTCGGGAACCACTTGGAGCGACCAATACCAGGGTTGGGTACCGTATTTTGGTGTTTCTTCAATGGATTTTTCAGGATATACTGGGTTTTTGCAAGGTTGCGTGGTAGATATGATTCATTTAGAGTTTTTCTGGCCTTCTTGGGCTCCTTTTAATTTGGCGGGTAAAGAAGTATTTCCTCCTGTGTTTAATATTGCAGACTTTTCCATTTCTTTTGGTGTTTGTTGTATTATTGTTTTTTATAAAAAAATAGTCCGCGATGAGGATTTTAAATTCTTTACAAAATAAACACCTCTTTTTTATCCTTCTTTTCTTTGGTTGTACTTCTTTGTTTTCTCAAAAAATTGTTTGTGGTCCTGTTCAGGGAAACACCTCGGATAGTTCTGCTACGTTTTGGTTGTTAACTAAAAAAAATTCTTCCCTTTCAATAAAAACACCTTCTTCCTCATTTATTCATTCATCAGAAATTAAAGAAGATACTTTTGTTAATTCTTCCTTTAAAAAATTTCGTGCTTATACTGTAACTATCTTTTTCAACAACCACCAAAAGAAACAACTACCTTTCTCTTTTGTGGTTGATAAGAACACTTATAATCATTCCATTTTACTTTCATCTAAAAACGATTCATCATTCTTTTTTGGTTCTTGTGCCTACATTGGAAAAGGGTTTTCTAAAATTTACAGACCCTGGAATAAAACAAAAATTTTTAATACAATAGCAAAGGATGACCGTTCGAAGTATATGATTTGGATGGGCGATAACGTTTATCTAATCTTAAATCATGATTTAAAAAATAGTTTTCAAATATACAAGCGCTACTTAGGTGTTAGAAAACAAAGGAACATGAACTTTCTTCTTTCAAGCAGAAAACAACATTATGCCACTTGGGACGATCATGATTTTGGACCCAATAATTGTGATGGAACATTTAAAAACGCACACTTAACCTCAAGTGCTTTTAAAAGTTTTTGGCCTAACCCAAAGCCCGTTCAAGAAAAAGGTATTCACTATGCTTTTACAAAAGGTGACGTTACTTTTTTAATGACTGATGGTAGAACATTTAAACGAACTAATGACACTATTTTACTAGGAAGAAAACAATTAGGTTGGATAAAAAAAGAATTAATTGAGTCTACATCTACCTTTAAGGTGATTGTAATGGGGAATCAATTAATAAACAAAGGTCATCATGAATCATATTACGATTTCAAAAGAGAAAGAGCAGAGTTAATTTCATTTATTAACAACCACAAGATTCCTGGTGTACTGTTTTTCTCTGGAGATAGACATCACAGCGAAATAAATGTAGAATCTCATCAAAACTTCTATCCTATTTACGATATAACATGCTCTGCCCTATCAAGCCCTAGACGGTTACACTTAAAAAGAAAAGAAAAAAACAAGCAAATCTCAACAAGAATTAAAAACTCTTTTATTGTTAAGCACAATTATGGATTATTTAGGGTAATCAATAATAATGGGGAAAAATCTGCAGAAATTAAGTTCTTAAATAAATACGGAAAAACTATATACTACTATTCTATTTCCGAAAAATCTCTTGGTTATTAGAAAACAATATTTACAATTTTTTTTGGCACAACTATTATTTTCTTAGGTGTTTTTCCCTGTAAATATTTTTCTGTTTGCTGAGCATTTAACACCTCTTTTTCTATTTCTTGCTTGGTTAGTGTTGTCGGTAATTCCAAAACAAACCTCATTTTACCATTAAAAGAAATGGGGTATTTGTGATTTTGTTCCAATAAGAACTCTTGTTTTAGCTCTGGGAACCTTTCATAACATATACTTTTTTTATTCCCAAGCTTACTCCAAAGCTCTTCAGAAATATGGGGAGCATAAGAAGATAACAAAAGACAAAAATTAGATAAAACTTCTCTGTTTTTGCACTTAATAGCCAGTAAATCATTAACACAAATCATAAAAGCAGAGACGGGAGTATTAAATGAAAACCTATCTAAGTCTTCTTTTATTTTTTTTATGGCTGTATGAATAATTTTTTGTTCTTGCTTAGTGGGTGTTTCATTGGAAACATTAAATTTTCCGTCTTTATGAAAAAGCTTCCACACTTTCTTTAAAAAACCATGAACCCCTGTTATTCCTTGTACATCCCACGGTTTGTGTTGTTCTAGTGGACCTAAAAACATTTCATAACAACGAAGTGTATCAGCACCAAATTTTTCTACCAACTCATCAGGTGTTTGAACATTATATTTTGATTTGGACATTTTATCTATTTCCCTTGCGCAGATAAATAATCCATTATCCTCATCAATAAATTCAGCGTTTTTAAATTCTTTTCTCCAAGATTTAAACTTCTTTTTGTCTAAGTAGTCTCCATCTAAAAAGTTAATATCTACATGTAAAGATGAAACATCATACAATGCTTTTTTATTTTTACTAATAAATTTTCCTGTTTTTTTGTCTCTAAAAATGAGTGCAGAGTTGCCCTGAATCATTCCTTGATTAATAAGTTTTATAAAGGGCTCACTAAAAGGTATAAAACCAAGGTCATGTAAAATTTTAGTCCAAAACCTTGCGTACAACAAGTGTCCTGTCGCGTGTTCTGCTCCTCCTATATAAAGATCTACATTTTTCCAATAATCCACTTTATTTTTTGACACAAATTCTTGATCATTTTGTGGATCCATATAACGTAGAAAGTACCAACTACTTCCTGCCCAACCCGGCATGGTGTTATACTCCATTCTATCTCCTGAAATTGTAGTTTTCCAAGAAGCTTTTTCTGCTCTTGCAAGGGGTGGTTGACCATCTTTTGTAGGTAAATATTTATCTATTTCAGGAAGTTGAATCACTTTATTTTCATCAATTAAATATGGTGTTTCTCCTTTATAGTATACTGGAAAAGGTTCTCCCCAATAGCGTTGTCTAGAAAAAACAGCATCTCTGAGTTTAAATTGTGTTTTCCCAAATCCTATTTTCTTTTTTTCTATTTCAAATATGGCAGTTGTAATTGCTTTTTTCACCTTTAAGCCATTCAAAAAAGAAGAGTTAGTTAACTCGACATCTTTTTCTGAATACGCATTTGTAGTTACGTCAATATTTTTAAATACATTAGGAATTGCAATATCAAAATGCTTAGCAAAATTCCAATCTCTTTGGTCTCCACATGGAACTGACATTACAGCTCCTGTTCCATAACTTGCTAAAACATAATCTCCAATCCATATAGGAATTTTAGTATTAGAAAAAGGATGAATGGCATATGCTCCGGTAAATTCCCCTGAAACCTCTTTAACATCACTCATTCTGTCTCTTTCAGATTTTAAAGACGCTTTTTTCTGATAGTTTCTTATTTTTTCATGTTGATTTTGTGTGGTTATTTTTTTTACCAATTCGTGCTCTGGTGCTAAAACTAGAAAAGAAACACCAAAAATAGTGTCAGGACGAGTAGTAAAAACTTCTATTTTGTCTTCTATACCTTGAACTTTAAATTCAATGGCTGCTCCCTTTGATTTACCTATCCAATTGCGTTGTATTTCTTTAATTGAATCGGACCACTCCAACTCTTCCAATCCTTTCAATAGTCGGTCTGCATATGCTGTAATACGCATACTCCATTGATTCATTTTTTTTTGCTCTACAGGGTGTCCTCCTCTTTCCGAAAAACCATCTTTAATTTCATCATTTGCTAACACTGTTCCTAGTTCTGGACACCAATTTACCCACGTTTCTGAAAGGTAGGCAAGCCTGTAATTTAAAAGAATCTTTTGCTTTTTCTCTTCAGAAAAATTAGTCCATTGTTTTTCAGAAAACTCTTCAGTGAAATCTGTTGCTGCTTGAATATTTACATTCCCATGTTTATTAAACTGGTTGATTAATAAATCAATGGGTTGAGCTTTATCTTCTTTGGTGTTATACCATGAGTTGTAAATTTGTTTAAAAATCCATTGTGTCCATTTATAGTATTTTGGATCTGAAGTTCTTACTTCTCTATCCCAATCAAACGAAAATCCAATTTTATCCAATTGTTTTCGATAACCAGGTATATGATTACCCTCTTTATCTTTACCTCCCTGAATATTGGTAGCGGTTGTAACTGCAGGGTGTTGTCCTGTTTGAATAGCGTATTGTTCTGCTGGTAATCCAAAAGAATCATAACCCATAGGGTGTAAGACATTATAGCCTAAAAGACGTTTATATCTTGCATATATATCTGATGCTATATAACCCAAAGGGTGTCCTACATGTAATCCTGCACCTGAGGGATAGGGAAACATATCTAATACATAAAATTTTGGTTTAGACGCATCTTCCTGTACTTTATAGATATTGTTCTCCTTCCAGTACTGCTGCCACTTTTTCTCTATTTCTGAAGGTTTGTACTCACTCATAATAAAAATTGAAAAGACAAAATTACTTTTATCATCGAATTTTAAAACTATATCGCTTTAGGATTTTATTTTTTTCCTTCTATCACAACAACAAATTCTCCTTTAGGCTTCTTACTATTGTATTTTAGTTGCAATTCATGAATAGTTCCTGTTGTTGTTTCTTCAAATTTTTTGGTTAATTCTCTAGAAATAGAAATTTTTCTATCTTTTTCAAGGTGTTGCTCTAGCTCTTTTAATAATTTTTCTATTCTGTGTGGTGATTCATAAAGAACAATAGTTCTTTTCTCTTGAGAAAATTCTATTATTTTTTTTTGTCTTCCCTTTTTATGAGGTAAAAATCCTTCAAAAATAAATGTATCACAAGGAAATCCAGACTGAAGTAATGCTGGAACAAAAGCGGTTGGTCCTGGAAGAGTGATTATTTCTAATCCTTGCTTTAGGCCCTCTCTTATTAATAAAAAACCTGGATCACTTATTGCGGGTGTTCCTGCATCACTTACCAAAGCAAAACTTTTGTTTGCTTCAAGCATTTCTTTAACAATAGATTTTGTGATTTTGTGCTCGTTATATTGATGATAGGACCTTAACGGAGTTGATATGTTATATTGCTTTAGTAAATGGCTTGTTGTTCTGGTGTCTTCAGCTAAAATTAAGTCTACCTGATTTAATAGTTCAATTGAACGAATGGTAATGTCTTTAAGATTACCTATTGGTGTTGGAACAATATAAAGGCAACTCATTGTTGGTTATTTGTTTCAATTTTATTAATTAAAAAACGCATAAATTCACCCTCATTTTTCAAGTTCGTTCCTATGCTAATTTTATTCTTCTTGTTTTTTCTTATGTAATATTTTTTTTTGTCTGTTGTCAATACTATTTTACAAATATCATCAATAAAATAAGCACAACTTATTTCTGCAATATTATTTTCATTTAAATCTGTTATTTGTATGCTTTGAATTTCATGATTAACGGAATTTGGGGTTGATTTATCTGACATCTTTGTTTGAAGAATTAATGTCTGATTTGTAAATACAAAATGATAAAAATAAATGTATTTTGTTTTGTTAGTTGTTAGTTGTGTTCTTAAAAAATAATTTTGGCCTAAACTATCTATCCAGCCATACTGATCTATAATTTCTTCTTTATTATTAATTGAAAAATCTATAGGTTTTATTAAAGGAGAAAGTTGAAAAAATCCCTTGGGATTAGGAACATAAGTATATTCAATAGTACTACTTATTTTTTGCCTATTAATATAAAATAATAATGAAAATTTTTCCTTAATTAAAAAGGTTGAATCTCCCTTTTTTAAGTTAAAATCTTCTGGAAATCTGACATTGGTTTTACCAGAAAATGATTTTGATAAAAAATAGCTTTTATCGTCATTAAATACTTCGATTGTTAATTGATTTTTTTTATTCTGAGAAAAAACTTCCTCAATAATAAAAAAGTTATCTCTAGCTACTTCAATTTTCCAATCTTGGGAAAAAACAAATAAAAAAGGGGTGGTGAAAAATAAAAACAACCCTATTTTCTTCATTAAATCAAATTAATTTTGGATAGCAAACCATCTTTAAAAGATCCTCCTATTGGAATTATTTTTTTGTTTCCTTCAAGAATGAGGTTTGGAGATTCAATTTCACTTATTTTATTAAGGTTAATGATGTACGACCTATGAACCCTTAGAAATTTATCTTCTGGCATTTTTTTCTGAATATCTTTCATTGTAGAATGAATAGTATATCTAGCCGAAGGTGTGTTAATTACAACATAATCTTTTAAAGCTTCAATGTAAATAACATCATTCGTATTTAATTTAATTAGCCTTGATTTGCTTTTTACAAAAATATACTCTGTATTGTCTTTGTTTTCAACAATATTATAAAGCATATCTCTTTCTTTAAGAATTTCCAGTTCCTTACTGTGTTTGTATAAAGCCATTTCAATAGAAGTGTGTAAATCTATCTCTTTATAGGGCTTTATAATGTATGCATAAGGTTCTGTTATTTTTGCTTTAGAAAGCGTGTTTTGGTCAGCATATGCTGTTAAATAAATAATGGGGATATTTTGCTCTTTTCTTATTTTCTCAGATGCTTCAATACCGTTTATTTTACCTTTAAGCATTATATCCATAATAATAATATCTGGATCTAATTTTCGTGCAGATGTAATTGCTTTTTCACCAGTATTTTCTATTCCTAAAACATTGTATCCTAACCTTTTAAGACTCAACTGTATGTCTTTTGCAACAATACTTTCATCTTCAACAAGTAAAACATTAACCTTTCCCATTTTTTTAGAAAAAAATTTTATTTATACGTTAATTTAAGTCATTTATCTATTAAAAAGAAATGATTATCTATCAAAAGTAATTAAATATTTTGTTCCCTTATGTTTTAAAAGAGTAATCTTTCCATCTATTTGACTAATCAATGTTCTAACCAACAACATACCCAAAGATCCTTCAGTATCAGAGTCTAATCCTTTTGTATATCCAATGCCATTATCTTCTACAATGATTTCAATTCTTTTAAATGTTGTTTTCTTTATGCTTATTGATATAATTCCTGTCTTCTGAGGAAATGCATATTTTAATGAATTAGATAATAACTCGTTTATAATTAATCCACAAGGAATAGAAAGATCCATAGATAAAAATACAGGATCAAGATCCAACACCAAAGAGATGTTGTTTTCAGCATATTGATAAGAGTGAATCATGCTCTTAGTTAAGTTTTCAATATATTCTGTGAAATCTATTTTATTAAAATCTTTTGTTCTATAAAGGTTTTCATGAATAAAAGACATGGACTTTACCCTATTTTGACTTTCTCTTAAAATTTCTAATGTTTTTTTATCATCAACATAAGAGGTTTGTAAATTCAAAATACTTGATATTACTTGTAGGTTATTTTTTACTCTATGATGAACCTCTTTTAACAACACTTCTTTTTCATTTAGTGATTTTCTTAATTCATCATTGGTAATCTTCTTCTCAGTTATGTCTCTTAGAATATCTCTTGATCCTTTAAACTTCCCATTTTCATATACTGCATTACTTGAAAGTTCAACTGTTTTTTTTCTTGATTTAGCATCAATAATATTAATTTCTAATCCTTTTATTTCTCCCTTCTCTTTTAATTCTTTTGATTTTATTTTTGTCTTTTTTAAATCATTTTTTTCGATAAAATCATATAAGTTAATTACCCTATCCTTATTTAACTTTAAACCGAATAAATTACATGCTTCAGGATTCATTTCTAGTATATCATTATTTTCATTAACAATAATAATAGCATCAGATAGATTAATAAATAGCTCCCTGTACCTTTTTTCGCTTTCTATAATTTTTAATTCAGCTTGTTTCTTTTCAGAAATATCTCTAGAAACACCCATATAACCAATCATCTCACCTAACTCATTGATAATTGGAGAAGCTGAAAGAAAAGAGACAAACACTTCTCCATTTTTTTTCTTATTTACCACCTCACCCCTATAAAAACCTTTTATGTTTATTTGACTTTTTATACTGCTATGTTGCTTTTGATCAACAAAAAGACTTTTCACTTTAATAGTAGGTATATCTTTTTTTTGGTACCCAAAAACTTTAAGGGCTGATGGGCTAAATTCTGTTATCTGATCGTTATTATCATATGCAATAATCATATCTAACGAACTATCAAAAATATTTCTTGTTATTTGTTCTGTTTGTTTTAGTTTAGATTGTGTTTTAAGATGTTGTAAAATTTCAACTTCTAGTTCTTTAATTGCATCTACAGTTTGTTTTTTTTGTTGAACCTCTATTTCTATTAATTGAAATTTATTTTTTTTAAAAAGTATATTAGCTATTTTAAAACGATGGGGTATTATTTTATTTTTTTCATCTAATAAATGAATAACTTTCGACCACTCTTTTTCTTTTTTATTTACAGCTTTTTTTATGTTCTCTTCGTCTGCAAAAGCATGTATTTTTGTTGAAAAATATTCTTTGTTTATATAGTTTTCTTTTTTTGCTTTTGGATTATTAAACAACTTTAAAAAGCGGTTGTTTAAAGCCATTATCTTTGTTTTTGAATTAAGTAAACAAAAAGCATTCTCTCTTTTTTCGTAAAAAGCAATAAAAAAATCTTCCAGAGTCATGATTTATTTTTTTTCTTTTTCACCTTAATGCCGTCTATTTTAAATTCTTCTCCATTTTTATATACTATTGATAAAACAACTTCTCCAATGAGATTATATTTTTTCCACTCCCCGTCCTTTTGTCCATTTGAATATTTTCCTATCTCTTTTACTTTTCCATTGTTGAAATAGTAAATGTGTTGGTCTATAGGAATGCCATTGATGAAACTTCCTTCAAAAGAAAGAAAACCATTACTATATGTGGTTTTCCATTCTCCATCCTTCAAGTCATCTACAAAATATCCTTCTTCTTTATGATCATTAACATAATAATACCAACTTCCTTCTTTTCTTCCATTAACATAATAACCTTTAGTAATTATTTTACCAACGGAATCTTGCTCTATTATCTCTCCTTCTTCTTTCCCATTTTTAAACGTTTCTTTTCTGTGAACAACAGCATTACTATGCCACCAAATCCACTCACCATCTGGTTTTCCGTTAATAAATCTACCTTTTTGCTGTAAAACAGAATTAGAAAAAAAATATTCCCATAACCCTTCCTGAATATCTTTATGATATCTTCCTTTTGCTTTTATAGAGCCATCTTCATAAAAATAGATCCATTCTCCAATTTTAAAATTTAATGAATCCACCAAGCCAGAAGATAATCTAATGTTGTTTTTATAATTATTACAAACGACTAATTTTCCTTTTTTATCATAGGTTCTAAAAGTTCCCTCTTTTTTATTATCAACAATAATTCCCTCTTCAATGGTTCCGTCATCATTTAGTTGTTTATTAAGTGTGAAAAATACTGGTGTTTTATTTTCTGAAATAATTCCATTCGTATAGTTTTCAATAGTTTCTATTCCTCCTTTTTTATTATACTTTTTTTCTTTTCCATTTAATTTACCGTGCAAATAGTCAGCTTCCCATTCTATTTTACCATTTGCATAAAAAGTTTTCCATTTACCATGACGCTGATTATTTTTATCGTAACGATTGATTTTTTCTTTAGATAATAACATTCCTAGATTATATTTCTTAATCGTAATTATGTTTCCAATTGAATCATAACTATAACAAAAATCATCAAGAACATTGTTTTTGTAATTATTTTTTTCTTTTAAAAAAGTACTATCAATTAAAATAAAAGCTTGAAAAATTAAGGCCTCACCATTTCTATTATCTTCTAAATAATTTACTTTTTCTAATAAAAATCCTTCCTTGGAATACAAAAAGAAAAAACCATTTTTATTGTTCTTTTTATAGTTAATTATTTTGTTAAGCTGACCAGTTGAAAAATAGAACTTCCATGTACTATCTAACGAAAAATTAGATCTATTTCCCTCAGATTTTAGAGTTCCATTCTCAAAATATGTTTTCCAATATCCATCTGGTTTTCCATCCTTTAACATCCCTTCACTGCTCACATTTCCATTTGGAAAAAAAAACTGTGTTTTTTGAGCCCCAACAGTTTTAACTAACATTAATAATATAAAATAAATTATATATAAATTTTTACTATTATTATTAGTATGTTGATACTGGTTATAACTATTGTTCTTATTTATTGTGAAAGTCATATATCAAAAAATAATAACATTTAATTAACAATTAAATAAAGCTTAACTAACTGCTTTTTAGGTTTTTCTAAATGTTATAAACAAAAACCAAAAAAACAAAACAGTTGTTTTTAGTTAATAATTTAAATTAAAAATACAATATAAAGTAGTTTATAATTTGTGGGCAAATATTTAAAAACAAATAATAAAATAAACGAATAAATAGGAATAAATTTTTGTTATATAAATAACTCAATAAAACAAAAACTATTGTAAAAATTAACTAACAAAATTTTAAAGTATATTTTTGTTTATTGTTAATAAAAAAGAAATGGAAATCAATATTAGTTCTGATCATGCTGGAGTAAGCCTTAAATCAACTATAGTAAATTATTTAAAAGAAAAAGTAAATATTCATGATTTAGGTCCTTTTAACGAAGATAGTGTGGACTACCCTGATTATGCTCATAAATTAATAAGTAATATGAAAACCAATAATGTTCCAATTGGTATATTGATATGTGGAAGTGCAAATGGTGTTAGTATGGCAGCTAATAAACACAAAAATATTAGAGCGGCTATTTGTTGGAACAAGGAAATAGCTGCATTAGCCAAACAACACAACGATGCTAATATTTTATCTTTACCAGCACGTTTTTTAACTGAACAACAAGCTTTAGATATTGTAGATACTTTTTTATCTACGAATTTTGAAGGAGGCAGACACCTTAGACGCGTAAATAAAATTAACTGTGATTAACGCCAAAAGCTTTTTATGTTTAATAATTGTTTTGTTTGTTTGTTCCTGTAGTATTTTTAAAAAAGTTTCGGAAATAAATTTAGAAGCTGATTTTGTTCTCGCTCAAGAAATAGCAGAAGAAATAAAAATAGAGGACCTAATGAAGCATCTTTATGTGTTGTCTTCAGATTCCCTTGAAGGAAGGGAAACCACTAAGCCAGGACAAAAAAAAGCAGCAGAGTATATAAAAAATCAATTTATTAAAGATGGAATTTATCCAACAAAAACAGGAGAATATTATCAAAAATTTAATGTCTCAGTTACTGATTTCAACAGGGCAACCCTTTCTTTAAACAACCAAAAACTTGAATTAATTTCTGATTTTTATCTTTTTGGTAATACACATGACACTTTAATTTCAAATGCTGATGTTGTTGATGTTGGTTTTGGAATTGTTGATCAACAATATGATGACTACAAAAATTTAGATGTTAAGAACAAAGTAGTTATTATAAAGGAGGGCTTACCGCCAAATATAAATGTGTCGGACAGTTGGGAGAACTGGAGAAAAAAACAAAAAGTAGCAACAGAAAAAGGAGCTTTAGCGGTTATAACAGTTAAAAAAAACTATCAATCTTCTATTGATAGAATCGCACCCTTTTTATTGTATCCTCAGATGAGAATGCATAAAGATGTGCTGTCAAAAGCTACATATATTCCTAATTTTTGTATTTCAAAAACCACTTATTTAAATTATAAAAAAGAGCCAAGTCTAACAGCTAGTTTCTCTGTTGATATTAATTATGAAGCTGAAACAGAAAATGTATTAGGTTATATTGAGGGAAGTCAGTACAAAGATGAATTGCTCGTTATTTCTGCTCATTATGATCATATTGGTTTTGATAATGGAGAGGTTTGCAATGGTGCAGACGATGATGGTTCAGGAACAGTTTGTTTACTCTCTTTGGCAAAAGCGTTTAGTATTGCAAAACAAAAAGGGTATGATTTTAAAAGAAGTATTTTATTTTTAGCTGTTTCTGGAGAGGAAAAAGGGTTGTTTGGCTCAAGGTATTATACTGATAACCCTATTTATCCTTTGGAAAATACAATTGCTGATTTAAATATTGATATGGTCGGAAGAATTGATACTATTCATACAGATATGAACTACATCTATTTAATAGGTTCAGATAAAATCAGTATGGATTTGCATAATATCAGTGAAAAAGTTAATCAGAACTACATTAAAATGGATTTAGATTACCGTTACAATAAAGACAGTGACCCAAATAAGTTTTATTATAGATCTGATCACTATAATTTTGCTAAAAATGATATCCCGGTAATCTTTTATTTTAGTGGAATCCATAATGATTATCACAAACCAACAGACGATTTTGAAAAAATAAATTTTGACAAACTTCATTTAACAGCAAAATATGTTTTTTTTACAGCTTGGGAATTGATTAATAGGGATAAAAAGTTAAAATAATTTAATGGAACAAGTAGTATTAGTTGATCAGCAAGATAACGTAACGGGTTTTATGGAAAAAATGGAGGCGCATCAAAAAGGCCTTCTTCACAGAGCTTTTTCCATTTTTATATTTAATTCTAATAATGAGCTTTTATTGCAACAACGAGCACTAAGCAAATATCATTCCGGTGGCTTATGGACCAATACTTGTTGTAGCCACCCACGAAAAAACGAAACTTTTATTGATGCTGCAAATCGTAGATTGAAAGAAGAGATGGGAATGAGCTGCACATTGGAAAAAGCTTTTAGTTTTATATATAAAGCCCACCTTGATAAAGGTTTGATTGAACACGAATTAGACTGGGTTTTCATTGGAAAAAGCAACAAGCAACCAATTTTAAATCCTAATGAGGTAGAAAATTATAACTACATTTCCCTTGAAGATTTAAATATGGATATTAAGCAAAACCCCGGCAGCTATACTGAATGGTTGAAAATATGTTTAAATGAGCTAAATAAACACATAGAAAAAGTCAACTACTTTGGAAAATAATAAAAACATTGGTGTTATAGGTGGAGGAAGCTGGGCAACAGCAATTGTAAAAATTTTACAAGAAAACAATTGTGTTTTTTGGTGGATGCGATCTATTGATCAGGCACAACACATAGAACAATATAAGCACAATCCAAAATACCTGTCATCAGCTGTCATTGATTCATCTAAAGTTTCTATAATCAATGATTTAACTACACTTATTAATAGGTCTGATATTCTAATTGTTGCTGTTCCTTCGGAGTTTATTCACGACACATTTTTAAATATTGATAAAAAAATAATATCAAAAAAGATTATAGTTTCTGCTGTTAAGGGAATTGTTCCACAGCTAAACCTACTACCAGCATTGTATTTTAATAATCAATTTAACCTTTCTAATAATTCAATTGCAATTGTCTCTGGACCATGTCATGCTGAAGAGGTTGCTATGGAAAAACTTAGCTACTTAACTTTTGCTTGTGAAAATATTACTGTTGCAAAACTGTTGGCCAACCAATTTAATACGAAATATATACGTTCATACGTAAGTGAAGATATGTTAGGGATAGAACTGTCAGCGGTGCTTAAAAATGTATATGCTATTTCTGCTGGTATTTGTCATGGATTGGGTTATGGAGATAATTTTATAGCGGTTTTAATTTCTAATTGTATTAAAGAATTAGAAGTTTTTCTTACGCAGCTATACCCTACTAATCGAAAAATTAATTCTACTGCCTACTTAGGAGATTTATTAGTTACTTCCTACTCTCTTCATAGTAGAAATAGAAGGTTTGGCAATTTAATTGGAAGGGGTTATTCTGTTAAGGCCGCAAAAAATGAAATGAACATGATTGCTGAGGGATATCATGCAAGCAAGTGTATTTATGATTTAAATAAATCCTATAAGGTTAATGCTCCTATAGTAAATGCTGTTTACCAAATATTACACAATTCTAACAAACCCAAAAAAGTTATCAAAGACCTATCTGAGTTAATGTCTTGAAAATCAAGCAATTACAAAAAAAGAAAATAAGCGTCATTTAAGCGATTAATTTAAAAAATACAACAGATAATACTTTTGCCACCTTAATAAGGCCTTAAATCGAATCTATTTATAATTTTTTAAGAATATATATTAAACTTGAATGATTTAGTTTGTTTTTTGCTTTTAAGTTTGATTTAAGACCATTCAAAAGACCAAGAATAAAATTCCCACCTTTTTTCTTTTCGCTTAATAAACTTATGTAATAGGCGTCAAAAATTAAGGGTTTAATATTGCTTAATTCAAAGTTAAATTTTGAAAAAAGAGCTTTAATGTCTTTTTTTCTAAAGTGATATAAATGAATAGGAACATCATATGCCACCCAGTTTTCTTTGTAAATTTCTGCATCGAAAGATTCGTGATTTGGAACGGCAACTATTAAATAACCACCTTTTTTTATTAATGAACTTATTGTTTTTAGGTCATCTTCAAGATCATATACGTGCTCCAGTACGTGCCACATTGTAACTATCGAAAAAGAATTTTCCCTTAGCTCTTTGGAGTTTAATCCAGGAAAAATAGTAAGGTTTTTAATCCTTTCTCTTGTTTGCAAATCCGGCTCTGTTCCAACAGTATTCCAACCCTTGTTTTTACAATATGAAAGAAACTCTCCAGTTCCACAACCAATATCAAGAAGTGTTTTCTCATTACTTAAATTACTTATAAGACGCTCTTTTTTAAATAATTGATAGTTTCTAACAAAATGATAGATGTAATTTATTAACCCTTTTTTTGTTCCTGAATGAGAAATATAATTGTTGCTTTTGTAATAATTTCCTATAGTCTCTTTTGTTGGAATAGGGTTGGTAAATAAAAACCCACATTTGCAGCATTTTGTAATAGTAAACACGTCATTACTTACGTTGTGATCAACAACCAAAAGGTGTTTTTCTTTTTCTTTTGCTTTACAAACAGGACAATATAATATGTTTTTCAACTGATGTTCCACGTGAAACAATTACCTACCTAAATATACCATGAGAACACTTATATCAGAGGGTTTTATTCCGCTAATTCTTGATGCTTGTCCCAGGGTTTTAGGTTGAATAGAAGTAAGTTTTTCTTTAGATTCATTTGATAAGGAAGAGAACATGGTGTAATCTATATCGTTAGGTATTTTTACTTTTTCAAGTCTATTAATTTTTTCAGCAACATCTCTTTCTCTATTAATATATCCTAAATATTTTATTTCTATCTCTGCTTGTTCTAGAACTTCACTATTTATGTTGTTTTGGTTAATATAATTCTTCAAAGCATTGTTTGTCCTAACAAAGTCACTAATAGAAAGGTTTGGTCTAGACAATACTTTATCTATTTTCATTTTTTGACGTATTACTGTTGATGATTTTTTTTCAAGGGTTTCATTTATTTCTTCAGGAGAAGTTGATGTTTTTTTAATAAAGGAAATTGTTTTTTTAGTTTGATCTATTTTTTGCAGTACATTTTCAAGCATTTCATCAGTAGCTAAACCAATTTTATGCGACTTTTCTGTTAGCCTTATATCTGCGTTGTCTTGCCTTAATAATATTCTAAATTCTGCTCTCGAAGTAAACATTCTGTAAGGCTCTTTTGTGCCTTTTGTAATTAAATCGTCAATCAACACCCCAATGTATGCATCATCTCTTTTTAATATAAAGGGTTCTTTTTCATTAATTTTTAAATGTGCATTTATTCCAGCAATTAATCCTTGTCCAGCGGCTTCTTCGTATCCTGTTGTACCATTAATTTGGCCACTAAAAAACAAGTTGTTTATTCTTTTAGTTTCAAGTGTGTGCTTAAGCTGTGTGGGTTGGAAAAAATCATATTCAACTGCATATCCTGGTCTAAACATCTTAGCTTTTTCAAAACCAGGAATACTTTTTAAACCTTTTAATTGTACTTCTTCTGGTAAACTACTTGAAAATCCGTTGATGTAGTATTCAATAGTATTCCAACCTTCAGGTTCTGCAAAAATCTGATGTCTAGGACGATGACTAAACCTTGATATTTTATCTTCAATCGAAGGACAATATCTTGGACCAACAGATTTAATTGCTCCATTAAACATAGGACTTCTATCAAACCCTTCTTTTAATATTTCATGCGTATCGTTATTGGTATAGGTAATAAAGCAGCTTTTTTGTTTATTTAAAAAAGTTGAATCAGAGGAGTAGGAAAATTTATTGGGTTTTTCATCTCCAGGTTGCTCTTCCATGGCTTTAAAATTTATACTTCTTCCATCAACCCTTGGAGGTGTTCCGGTTTTCATTCTACCCGCTTCAAACCCCAAATCCTTTAGTTGTTCAGTAATACCATAAGCAGCCCTCTCCCCCATTCTACCACCACCAAATTGTTTTTCTCCTAAGTGTATAACCCCATTTAAAAACGTTCCACTATTTAACACAACAGATTTAGCCAAAATTTCTATTCCCATTGCTGTTTTAACGCCTCTTACCGTGTCTTTTTTTACTAATATTTCCGTTACTAAGTCTTGCCAAAAATCAACATTGTTGTTTTTTTCTAGATTTAATCGCCAATTAGAGCTAAATAACATGCGATCACATTGTGCCCTTGGGCTCCACATAGCCGGTCCTTTTGATAGGTTTAGCATTTTAAATTGAATTGCACTATGATCAGTAACTAGCGCTGTTTTTCCTCCCAGCGCATCAATTTCTCTAACAATTTGTCCTTTTGCAATACCTCCAATTGCAGGATTACAGCTCATTTGTCCAATAGTTTCCATGTTCATGGTAATTAATAGAACAGAAGAGCCAAGGTTTGCAGCAGCAGCAGCAGCTTCATTACCGGCATGTCCTCCACCAACAACAATTACATCGTATTTTTTTAATAGTGCCATGTTTCACGTGAAACAAACATAAGTGTTTGATTTACAACACTTTAGTTGTTTAAAATAGTTAGAAATTTATTTTCAAGCTCTCGCATTTCCCTTTTTTCATTGGGTGTTTTGTCGTTAAATCCGCACAAATGTAATACTCCATGAACAATAACTCTATTTATTTCTAAAAGAAAAGATGTCTTGCTTTTAATAGCATTTTCCTCCACCCTGTCGACAGAAATAAATAAATCGCCAGAAATAGTATTGTCTTTACAATAGTTAAAAGTAATAATGTCTGTATAGTAGTCGTGAGATAGATACTGTTTATTAATATCTAATAAATAGTTGTCGCTACAAAAAACAACATTTATATCTCCAACTTTAAAATCAAAAGAACTGACAACACCAAGAAGCCATCTCTTTTTTGCATTTTTGTTTTGAAGCGTAAATATTACGTCTTCATTATGAAAAAAAATAGGCATTAATGAAAAAGAAAATTAATTTGCAGATAGCTCAAAGGATAGCTCAATGCTGCTTCCGTTGTTTTCAAAGGAAATTTCGTCCGATAAATGTTTCATTAGGTAAATACCTCTTCCATCAGGCTTTTCTACGTTTTTAGGGTCTGTCGGATCGGGTAAATTTTCGTAATCAAAACCCACACCCTCATCTTTTATTAGAAAGGTAAGTTTTTCATTAATTTGTTTACACTGAACGGTAGTGAGTTTTTTTGGATTTAGAAGGTTTCCGTGATGTATTGCATTATTTACAGCTTCAGTTAAAGCGATAAGAATATTGCCATATTTTTCTTCATTCACGCCTATTTCTGCACAAACTTCATCGACAAGCTTTTCAACTAGTCTTATATTATTGGCTTCGGAGGGAAATTTTATTTTCTGCATAACAGCTGGTAATTCTATTTCCATTTTAATCTTGTAAGGTTCTAAAATACTCATTTACCTTAGTTTTATAATAAGGTCTTAATGAGGGAGGTATTGACTTTAACAACTCAACCTCTTTTTCTTTTTTTCTCTTATACTCAAGAAATTGATTTGGGTTACTAAAATCTTGTTCTTTTATTTCTTTAGACTCTCTTTTTTTCTCTTTCTCTTGCTCCCTTGTGGCTTTTTCATGTTCAAGTAGTTTTGAAATAATTTCTTGTTGACGTTTAATGGTTTCTAAATCAAGACTATTATTTATTAAATCTTCTTCATTTTTTTCCAATTCCTTAATTATTTTTTTTAATCCATTTCCTGTTTTAGATCCATCTTCATTTTGTTTTTGAGAAAGCTCTTGAATTTGTTTTCTTAATGCCGCTTGTTGGGCCGCCAGTTTAGCCAACCCTTCACTTGATGATTTACCTAGTTTTTCACCTTTTTTCTTTCCTTCACCATTTTCCCCCTCCATCATTTTTTTCATTTCTTCGAGTTGTTGCTTCATTTTTTCCATCATTTTTCCCATATCCGAACTAGAGCTTTTGCTGTTACCTCCAGGCTTATTGCATTGTCCAGTTCCAGGAAGTGATTGTTGTAGCTGCTTTAAAACATCATCAAGTAAAAGGGCTAGGTTATTTACAGAGGTCATAACATATTGTTGATTGGCATTTGCTTGAGGAGTTTTTCTTTCGGTAATGTTTTTAATGGTTTTTGATAGGTGACTTTTAATTTTAGACACTTCAGAGTTAATGTGCGGACCTAGTTGTGGAACCCTTTTACTTAACGCTAAAAGAGAATCTTCAATAATCTTAACATCCTCTTCTAATTTTTGTTGTTGTTGTCCTGTTTTAACGTATTTGGGGTCCTTAGCACTAATTTTTTTAAGAGTTGTAATTACTTCCTCTTGGTCAAATGAAAAAGTAATTAAGTTTTCTAAAAGTTGACGAAGTGCTTTCATGTCCATTTCTTGAGATTTAGCCTTCATCTTCATTTGAAGTGAACCTAATTTATTTGCTAAATCTTCCATCTTTTCACCTGCTTGTTTTTGCGAATCACTAGCCTTTTTGTTTTTCTTCTGTTCTAGATTTTTTTGACTTTCATTTATATCATCATTGATTTTATCTTTTTCTTCTTCAAAAGAGGGAAGGTCTTTTTTAAACTCTAATTCTTCATTTAATTTTTCTAACTCTTCCATTTGCTCGCTCAAATAATTAAAGTCTTTTTTTACTTCTTCTTGTTTTTTGTTTAGTTCAAATAAATTGGGTTTTTTTTGTTTTGATTTCTCAGAAATATCTAGCTGTTTTTTTGATAAATCTTCAAGTTGTTTTTTTAAGGATTCCAATTTTTGATCCATTTCAAATTGTTTAAATTGTTCAAGGGAGCGGTCCATTTCTTTTAACAAATCCTCTTGACTTAATTCTAATTGCTCAATGTTTTCAAGGATTTTTTCTTTATTTAAATCTTGCATTAATTTTTGCAATTCATCGTATAGTTTTTTCATTTCATCACTCATCAATTCATCAAATAGTTGGTTTATTTGTTCTTGCTTTTTTGCAATTTCTTGGTTTATAGACTCGGATGAATTGGGG